>JAABUR0100007207.1_pt1 | contig 13246 bp, 15 predicted proteins | sample 5560091 | NCBI WGS metagenome assembly JAABUR01 (sample SAMN10711879, study PRJNA513375) | rock metagenome | isolation source: Antarctica rocks | place: Antarctica: Victoria Land, University Valley sud
AGGCAGACTGAGAGGATGCTGTTGGTGCGGGAGAGGGGGACGGGAAGGGGGTGGGTGTTTGCTGGGGGTGCGGGTGCGGCGGAGAGGGTGGGGAGGGGGTGCGTGCTTGGGGTTCGGAGACTGGTGTGGGAGGTTGAGATTGGGGGGGAGCGGTGGGGGGTCGGGGTTGAGTGGAGGGTTTTGGGGGAGGGGTAATTTAGGAGGGCGAGGCATGGTGGGGTGGGAAGGCTGGGATTGTGGGGGTGGAGGCGTGGATGGCGGTTGGCTTCGAGTAAAGCTTCCGACCAACGCAAACCGGCCGGCTCCACGAAACGCAATGACAACGTTACGAGACACCGAAGATTCAAAGACATCTCAGCTGGAGAAGTCGAAATGATTTTCTTTGGGGATGAACAACAGGCTACATGAGCAAACAATAATGCAACAAAACCAAAAAAAACCAGAATCCCAAATTGCCAATCGCCACACACACACACACACGCATTGTGAACATCTCTTGCAGGATAAGGAATCATATACTACCGAACCCATCCCGACTACGATTCCTAAACCCCCTTGATCAGCAGCACTCGCTTGACACCATCGAATCCCAAACAAAAACCGCCCCTACAAACCACGGCCACATCCATCCATCCCACATCCCTACTCGAACCCCCCCGCCCCCACCAACCCTCCCAACCCCCTCGCCGACCTCCCCACCCTCCTCCTCCCCTCCTCCCTCCTCCTCTCCACCCCCTCCACCACCCTTCTTCTCTCCACCTCCCTTGCAAAACCCACAACACTGCTCTTCTTCCCCCCGCCCCTCCTCACAACCGCGCCTTTCTCGCCTCCATCGGCCGCGCGCTCCGTCGTCGCCGTCGCGGTCGAGATGCCGTGTTTGTCCTCGCTGGTGTGGGTGCTTGTGGCGCGGCGCAGGAGGCTGGGGACGGCGAAGGTGGGGGTGGTGGTGGGGGCTTGGAAGGCGAGGCGCGTGGTTGTGGTGGCGGAGGAGGTGGAAGAGGAGGCGCGCTTGAGGGAGATGCGGTCGATGATTGGGGCGGTGTTGCGGCGGGGGTGGGGGGCGAAGGGGTCGGTGGTGGTGGGGGGGTTGGAGACGTCTTCGTCGATGTCGGAGGAGTCTAATGGGTGTAGGGATAGGGCTTCGGGGTCTTCGATGAGGAAGGAGACGGATTCGCGAATTTCGGCTAGGGTGGAGGGTTTTTGTGCGGTCCTGGTGCGGCGTGCAGCTGGGGGTGGACGGTTCGCGGTGGTTTCCTGGAGGGGGCGTTTGCGTTTTCCGGGTTGGGAGTCTGGGAGCAGAGGGTCGATTTGGGAGTTGAGCATTTCTTGGGTATCTGGCAGTTGCTGCTGGGAAGAGTCTTCTGGCATCTCGAGGAAAGTGAGATTCTCGTCGTCATCACGGTCTTCGATGGCGCGGAGGAACGCGAGTTTCTTGGGATCTTCTGCAATTTTGCCCACGTTTTCGTTTTCCAGGAGTGCTTTTCTCATTTTAGCAAATTCTCGCCGCTTTGCTCGTTGGCGGGCTTCGGCATCGTCTTCGGAGTCGGAGAGATCGAACTCGGCGCCGCGTTTTCGGCGGAGGAGGCCGTTATTGATGTCCTTGAAGAGCTTTTCGACTGCCTTCTCGTCGGTGGCACGCTCTTTATCACTGGACAGGAGTGAGTCAATCATCTGAGCTTAGAGAGTACTGAAAGCCAATTCGACTTACGCGTAGAAAGCGGCCAGTTCTCCTTGATTGACGTTGACCTCGCCCTCCTCTATCATCTTACGAACTTCATCATCCTCTTCACCCCCACTCTCATCATCGCTGGCTCCTCCAACCCCGGCGTACTCATCTTCGGACTCCTGAGCCTGCTCTTCGACCATTCCTTTGGCTTCGCTCTTTTTCTTGTCGAAAGGATCAACTATAGGTGCTTCCGTCCGTTTAGACCTTTTCAAAACGTCAAATGCATTAGCTGAGACCTGAAATCCAGTATCCTCCTTCCCATCTACTTGGTCTGCTTTCTCGCCATCAGAGTCGTCTGCGGTAGCTACCATCCGGCGCCGCAGACGGCCTTTACGTATCACTTTCGGTGTCTCCTGGCCAGTAGCTCTCGATAGTACTAATGTATCTACAGTTGAGGGGGGGACAGAAGAAAAACGCTGCTCCGGTCCTGGCGAAGACAACGCAAAGCCAATGTCCTGTGTCGGATCTGGAATATCAGAGTATTGGGTAGCTGTAGGAGGTAAATTCTGACTATCTTCCATTGCCATTTCTCGTGCCTGGGATTGGGAAAAATGTAACTCGATGTCTGCCGTAGCTACCGTGGTATGTTGCTGGTGATCAACATGTTGGCTGTCCATTACCATTGGCTGTGAATCATTCATATCATAAAGCGGGAAATTCGGTTCTGGCATAGGTCCGAGGAACGCCAACGAATCTTGCTCCTGATCCTCATCTGGGTTCTCACCAGGTACCTTGGTCTGCGACTCTGCCATTGTGGCAGCAAAAGCTTGGGTCATACCCATGATACCAATCGCTGGCCCACCAGACATGCTTGATCTAGGTATCAGTGGGTTCTGGGCAAGCTCGACTGTCTCCGACGTCCCTTGACTGGCGTAGACTTGAAGATCTTCATCGTCATCTTCGTCAATGATCTGATTGGTCCTACGTTTCCGCTGAGTGGGCAGATCATTGGTCTCGTCGTCGCTGTCTTCATCATCCATGGGACTGGCTGCTTCTTCCGCATCGCTACCATCGGAAGGTTTTGCATTAACAAACCCTTCTGGTCCAGACTGATCTTTTGCCACGTTAACTCCCTCTGCTTCCTTTGCCGCCTCTGCTTCAGTTCCCGAGTCGTCTTGCTCTTCCACAGGCTCTTCTTCCTCGGACCCAGAGAGTTCAACATTCGACTCCTCTGCCTCATTGTCTTCGTAGTCTTCGTCCTCGTCGCTTGTGTCGGGTAACGCATCGTCTTCCCCGTTCGCTTTCTTCTCTTTTCGAGCTGCCTTTTTTTCCTTCTGCATAATCTCCTCTGCCTGCATCCGAGCCGTTTCGACTAGATTCTCAATGTCAATTTGATCTCTTTCACGCTCCTCGGCTGTCTGCACTATCACACCTCTGTCCTTCAGATCTTGGATTTTCTCTGATCGCTCTGTTGCAGCTTGATGTCTTGCCCTTCTCTGCAACGATGCTTGCATTTCGGAAAGGCTCATGGACGCCTTTGTTCTGGAATCCTGCTTGCTTGGGGATGTCAAATGCGCAAGCGCGCGTAAAGTCTGCAGTGAGCGCCCTTCATTGAGTTTCCCTGCTGATAGACGATCAAAGATACTATGTTTGGAAGTTCTGGTCGTTTTGATAGGGACAATTTCAAGGTCGCTATCCGAATCACCGCCGGTATTCGTAATTTCTGGAGGCTTTTGTGGGCGGACTCGAACTTGAGGCTGCGTAAAGACGGTTTTGGGTGGCTTCTCTAGCTTCTGCTGTAGGGTTGGCCCGCAGCTTTGCTCCCGACTGCTGGACCCCGCCTTACCCTTCCCTTTGTCAAGCAATCCCTCAGGAGGATTGACAATCTCGAAAATGGTTGGAAATTCAAATTCCAGGTTTTCCATGTGCGCAATCGAGGTACCAGTCGTCGATACTCCAGTTCCAAAGTTCAATGCACTCAGGACGCTAGTTTGGTTTAGTTCCGGTAACCCTATCGGCTTTTCCTGAGACTCAGTACCACCGGTTGACGGAGGACTGGTTGGAGGGGATTCGGCTTCTTGAACACCTTCAAATTCAGAGACTGGAGTCGAACTTGCAGCAGTAGAGGAACTCAAACCCTGAACAATGCCTGCAGTTGTAGGATCACTTGTTCTATAATTGAAGCGGGCGAAAAAACTCTCTTTCGTGATCTTCTTTTTGGTCTTTGCCTGGTGCGCGAGCTGCATATTTCTACTCATTCTCTGGGTCTCCCTATTCATCTCTTCCAGAGCCTTCTTGCTCGCCTTACGGGTTGGTCGGGCTTGTTGAGCCAATTTCGTCTCTCCTTCTCTATTCTCAACATCGTCTGCAGAGACGTCGGAAGATGAGAGGTGGGACCCCGATAACAACTTCTTGCCTTGAGGTTTTTGGTGTTGACTTGGCCTTCGACGAGCCTCTTCTGCTTCTCTTGCTTCTCGCTCAGCCCTTTTTCGGGCTACTAGTTTGAGAACCTTGCTGCTGACTTGAGAATCAGATGGTAGGTCGCTATCTGATTCATCGCTGCCGCCTAGGTTGTTTGAATGCTTGAGTGGTGACGCTGATTTTGGTGAAAGGAATAATCCTGGCGATGACCTCTGGCTAGTAATTCGACGCTCAGAGGGTGGTCGGGAGCGATCATAATCGGTTGCGGCTCGTTTGATGCGTTGAGGCGCATCTCTTTGTGGTTCGTCGTTATCTTCAGACATGTTTTCGATTGAACCAGTCGGTAGACTGCCGGAATTCCTTGCAGGTCCACGCGATAATTGGAATTTTATCCGCTCGTAGGCATTCGCGTGCTCTTCATCTACACCCGAGCTATCTTTGAGCGTATCATCCCTCTGCAGGCGTGCAGCCAATCTTCCTTTGGGTTTCACCGGCGCGACATCACTTTCTTCACCTTCGGCATCACCTTCGGAATCAGTCCCCTCGTTCGCAGCTATAGCCAGTATCAATTCTTTGCTTCCTGGATCTACAGATTTCGAAGTATCTCTAGGGTCAGATTCATCGTCAATTGCTGCGAGCATCGCCTTGACCTTGCTTCTTGGCGTAAGCTGCTGCGGTAAGGTGCCATACTCTGTATCTGATGGCGAAGAGAAGGGCGACGGGGAATGTGAACCATTATGGGAAGCCATATTGATGGGATTTTAGTAGGTCTAGTTGAGTCGTGCCACGATTGAAGTCATTGAGAAATTTCCTATATGCCTTGGTAGTTGGTGGTGGTGTCGAGAGAAGCGCGCCTTGAGAGGTGGGAGACGCGACGCGAAACCTCGCTAGGGTAAGGTAATCATCTGTCAAGCCTGATTTGGATTAGTGGCGTTCAATCGACCAGAAAAATTTTATGGTTCTGATCTAAGGATCTACGCCCTACAATGCTTTATCGACTGCAGATGATAGTACTTTGATCCGAGGTAAGGTATCCTCTATAGAGTCAAATATCTAATATATTCATGCGGGTCTTCCATCACCATCTATCAAGTCTTCTTTGGCACCCATACGCTCTGCGGATTGCACCACTGTTTCAATCCCGCAACTCCCCATTCCGTGCCTAATCCACTCCACTTATGCCCACCATACGGCACATGCGCCTGGACCTCGAAATGCATGTTGACCCAAACGCTTCCCGCCTCCAGCTGTCTGGCCATGCGTTCCGCACGCTGCAAGTCCGGACTCCAAACCGACGCGCCGAGGCCGAACTTGGTTTCGTTGGCGCGAGCGATGACTTCTTCTTCGTCTGTCCATTTGAGCAAAGGGATGATGGGCCCGAAGGGTTCCTCTTGCACGATGCGGGAGTTGTTGGGCGGATTGTCGATGATAGTTGGGTTTATGAAGTAGCCCTTACCTCCTTTGGAGTTGGTGCCGCCTAGAACTGGGTGCTGCCCTTCTTTGGTAATTTCATCGAAGAACGATTGGACTTTGTCGTATTGGGTAGCGTTTTGAAGCGGTCCGACGTATGTGTCATGCTCTACGCCAGGGCCTACTTTGAGATTTCTGGTATACGCGACAAGGGCGTCGCGGAAGTGGGTGTAGATGGATTCGTGGACGTAGACACGCTTGATGGCCATGCATATCTGGCCCGAGTTGATGAAGCAGAGTTGTGCGATCTACAATTCATTGGTTTAGTTTAAAGGGGGACGAAATGGAAAAGCGAGTAGATAGTCGTGTCTTAAAGATACTCAAGGGAGTAGGGGATCTGGAGACTTACTGGGGGGACGACTTTATCAAAGTCAGCATCCTCACAGATAATAGCAGCATCATTTCCACCCAGCTCGAGCGTCACCCGCTTCAAGGTTTTGCTACAGCTTTCCATTACCTTTTTCCCAACTGCGATGGAGCCAGTGAAGCTTATTTTGTCAATGTCAGGATGAGCGGTACAGAGTGGTCCCAAGTCGTGCCCGCCGCTGAGCGCTTGGACTACACCTGGAGGAAAGAACTGAATGGCCAACTCTACCAGCTTGAGGCCGCAATAAGGAGTATCGGGAGACGGCTTGACGATAACGGTGTTCCCGGTATAAAGCGCCGGCGCTATCTTCCCCCATGCCAGCAATAGAGGGTAGTTCCAAGGGACCAAGGCGCATGTAACCCCGATTGGAACATATCTAACGGTAACCGTACGCTCTTCACTGTCCTCAACAACTTCTTCTAGCAGTTGGAGATTGGGTGTATTACGGATCATCCTCATTGTTCTGTTGAACTCATCTTGGGCAAGACCGTAAGCTTTGCCTTGCTCTGCGATCAGAAGGCTGACAAAATCGTCCCGATGTGTTTCCAAGGTATCGGCGTAAGCGTGGAGTTTCTTCCGCCGCTCGTCGAACGTGGTCCTTGACCAAGCTTTGTAAGCATGCTTTGCGGCGCCTACAGCATTATCCAGATCCTCTTGAGTGGAGAGTGGAACCTTTGGGTTGGGCTCGCCTGTGGCAGGATCGACGCTACAGCGGGTTTCCGCCGTAGTCGTCAGCTTTCCGTTGATGATGTTGTGGAAGGTCTGGCTTTGGTCAGTACAGCTACACCGGAGAAAGACGGCAACGGGTTGGTGCAATGACGGAAGAACTTACGGTAAAATCTAGTTTGTCGGCATGTTGAGGGGCAGCTTCGGCCGAAGAATGCATGGCTTCGTCCGACATCCCAGGTGTCTAGATTTTGTAATGGGAAAGACAAAAGGAGCTGGATGGGGAGCGCGCAGAGGGAGACTGAGAGAATATCTTGCGATGACGGCAGGCTGGCCAGATACAGAGCCATTGCATGAATTCATCTTACCAGCCCTTCATTGATTAATCGACTACCTTAGCTCCCAGCCGATGAGTTGAAGCGCGGAGAGGCGTCGAGTTGGAGGCCTCTGTTCTTTGATGGCGCCCGACTTAACCTGGTAACTAAAGTACTGGCACAGTCCCTACAGTATCACGGGAGCCTGCCGCTGCAGGGAGAAGGGAGGCACAGCAGCGAGTGATGCGGGGTGGTGTGCCAGTCAAGCTTCATGTAGGTACTGTACTCGGTACCACTTGAATAACTACATAGTCAAATATATCATCCCTTGTCAGCGTACGAAGTATTGTTCTACGCGAGAGGCAGGGTAATCTCTTGAGTCTTGAGAACACTGCCGATTGGCCATCGCTCCTTCGGGACATTGAGTAGGTACGGTACCTTACATAAAGTACTTTATGGCTGGAACCGGGGTTGTTCGAGTAAGTAAGGTAAGGTACGGAATACAGTATTCCGTAAGTAGTAGCAACTAGCAACCTTTCAACAACCGAGGTCGAACAGCCGGCGGCAACGAACGGCTCATTCATCTCAATCACGCTTGTGACCCCGCAACTGTGACCGATGATATCTACCGTAACATGGACTGCCGAAGATCATCAATCTAAATTAACATGAAAGCGCACTTTTCTATATTAAATACTCCCTATACGGCGAAGGGCACATCGAAGGTCTTCCGGTCTCCATTCCCCATTGCAATCCTGCCATATCATGCAGGGCTGACCTGGTTCTTCGCATTCGGGGAATCTTGCTTTAATTGAACCTCACACATGGTCACACACTACGTAGGACTATCACACAACATGCCGACTAGTACGGAGGACTGCAGTCGGTTTTGTTCTCGTCAATGGCCCAGGCATGCTGAACGTAATACGTCAATCTGCTTTCATGCACAACGTAAACCAGTCACTTCAAGTCACCGGCTGCATCTCGGATACAAAATGTTGTCGACCAACCTTGGATGAGGACGTTGTTCGAGATCCGCTCGTAGGCTCTTGACTCATTAGGCCAGAACACCGGCGCCATGGAGCAACTCTTGGCGCTATTACCAATAGAACGACGGTAGGTTCTATTCTGCCGGACTTCCAGAGTTGATAGAGGCCATAGCGTAGGTCGAGAAGACGCCAGCAATAAGATTTCCGGCACTGTGCAAAAAAGTATCCTGAGCACTCAGAACGAATCCCCGCCATGTGCGGTTTCTGCTGTTATCTCGATCTACCTGATACTCCAAATGTTTATTTGGCAAAATGGCCGAAAAGAAGCTCCTATCCACGTCGGTTGATGCAGTGTCCGGTCCTGATAAGCCGATCCCAGCTGGCACTTCCTCCGCATACCGTGTGACAGCCTGATGCTCCTCTAACCCATTTACGTAGGTTACCTGATCATAAAGCGTGAGTACGGGATGCCTCGTTGATGTTCTTCGAGTCCTCCGGTATGGGGTAACCCTGCCTCTGCTTCAGCTATATACGAGTAGATTAAAAATCTGGTACGGGAAGCCTCTGCCGCCTTGATCCTCGTACCCAGAACTCGACCAATCAAAAAGGTCATTCTAGTTTCAGGGATATGTATGGGGAAACGCATTGCAGAGCCTGCTTCTGGTACTAGGACGGATGTTCTAGCCTGGGGGCCTTTCATATCAAAGCCTTAATTTGCTATTGGTAGATGATCCATGTGCAACATGGCGGAAGATTTTCGTGGGTCCCTGGCGTCTTCCTGTACCTGGCGGCAACTAAACCGACCCGCAGGCTGCAGCTGTCAATCAAAAATCATCAGTCTCTTATGCAATGTTACCTGACGTTGTCGTCAGTGCTTCGATACAATATGCCGGCTATTCTGCTCTCTAGGGTTAATTCATTTTGTCTACACTACATATTGCGTATTGTAGGATACATAAACGTTGGGCTTTTCAACGTCTCAAATTGTATGGGAGGACCCGACTCGCCGCTGCTGCTGCCATTCAGACCAAGCAAACACCATGTCTGAAAACTTCGTTGCTGAGTTTTTCAGCCTGCTTGGCATTGCTCTGGTCGTCATCTCTCTACGCATTGTCTCCCGTATATCATCCTTGGGACTGCGTAGGCTCCAGTTGGACGATTATTTGATGGTCTTGGCCGGGGTTAGCGATCTCTGTCGTTATTTCTTTGAGAAGACATGAACTGATGAGATGGACACGCAGTGTTTGTACTCCGCTGAGACGGTTGCTGCGTACTACGTCCTTGCGTATCAGGGACTTACGAATGGCAGCATGACGGAAGAAGAGAGAGCGAATCTTAACCCAGATTCGCAAGAGTACCACTTCAGAGTCTGGGGCTCGAAGACTCAATTGATGGGCTGGGTGGTTTACACAACCCTCCTTTGGACGTTGAAAACATGCATGCTTGTTTTCTACACCCGCTTGACGTAAGGTCTCAATGCTTCTTATCTCCTCCTAGCTTGCCGCTACACGATACTTCACAGTACGCCATCGCTTACCAAGAAACTTATAGGGACAATGTTAGTAACATGGCGATCCGAATCAGAATAGGGGTCTACGTACTTCCTATAACTTTCCTGGCCGTCATTTGTGTGATACTCTTCGGTTGTTCTCCGGTTCAAAAGCATTGGCAGATCTATCCTGATCCAGGAGGCACGTTGTCGTACCGAATCGTTCTCTCGTGGCGACTAGGTATGCTAACACAGGGTTTTAGGGGTGTGCTATCCCGCACATTCATTCCCTTCACTATATACGCTCATCGTTTTGAACGTTTCTACTGATTTCTACTTGATGTACATTCCATTGCCAGTGAGATATCCCGCTATCTACGATGAAGCAAGAGGCAAACGTATTGATTTCGTTGCTAGATGATTTGGAAAGCACGTCTTCCCACAAGGAAGAAAATCGGCCTTTGCGCGATGTTTTGCGGTGGTATCGCCGCCACAACAGCTGGCTTTCTCCGTTGCATACTCATCATCACAGTCAGTTTCTTTTGTTCATCTCGAAACATGTTCAGTAATGCTCACATCACAACAGTCTGGCCCCAAAGGTGCACAGCAAGCCGGCTCATGGTCATGCCGAGAATCTTTCATCGCCGCCTGCGTCAGTAACATTCCAGTGATCTACCCTACCGTCGCGCGCATTTATCGTCGAATGGGCTCGAGCACCACGTTCTCAAAGATTTCGGGCCCCGCCAACAGTTATCAGCTTGGCCCCTCCAAAGAAGGCGCTCGTCGCAAGAAGCATTCTCCTTATTCGATACCTGACGACACGGTACAATCAAGTAGCGACAGGATCGCTATGGTTCCGAATGGGAGAACCAAAATCGAAACGGCCAATGAGGGCGGGTGGTATGGGGATGTGGGAAATGGTCTCGGTAAGAATGATATTAGGGTCAGGACTGAAATCGACGTGGAGTCTCTGTCAGAACCCCAAGGCCGTCTAAGCGTAGATCACCGTGAATTTCCCAAGGGTCCGCATGAAGTGAAAGGCTCAAGAAGCAAGTAAAGGGGGATAAGGATTCGACCGCGTCATATTACTCCGACATTGCGCTATACCATAATAACGGTTTCAGCGAGTGTCTGCAATCTTGCTGTAGCTAGGTAGAGATCAAAGAATTAGAATTGGAAGCAGTGGTTCGTCACATGATACCCCGTTATAGGAAAATGGGTCTAGCCGTGTTTTTAAAACTAGCGCGACTATCATTCAGAATCTTTCCCAAGAAAAAAAGTCCCTAGTTACCTTACACTATGCAATCAATTGTTGCATATCTTCAACTATATCAAGCTTTAGCTTCTATACCACTTTCATGCGAAGTTGGAGGCCGACGTGGCGTTTGGCAAGGTAACTAACCTGTCTGTGACTGCAAGAGAGAGAAAGAGCAGAAATGGAGTGGAGCAGAGACAATGACCTTGCCATGCTAACCTACTCTCTCTCCGACATACTCAAATAACACAATGCTTTACATCCCTATTGGATACTTTACGTTGAAAGAATTATGATCCCAAAAGAATCGGCTGGGGAAGATCGTTAATCATAGTTGGAGATCGTTTATCGTAGCTGTTCGAACGGCGGCACACTATGGAATCGGCGCCACAGCCGCAATTCTCGCAATTGATTCTCGCAATTTCCAACCTTTACGTTGGCTACCTACCTTAAGTAGTGTTCAAGCGATGAGTACCAACGTCCAGACTTGTGTTCCCTCCGTACCTGGCTGATTGGTCATCTCTACTCTGTACACTGCTCTTTCTTTGTTGTGTAAACGCATATCAGCTTGATCTATACCGACTCAGCAACTCGTGCTCGCAAGAAGCGAGTATGGCCACCGAAACGATCAAGGACTTGGCGTTGGTTATTTCGGAGAATACTGCTATAGTAGAAAAATACCTATCTTTGAACAATTTACCTCATCCGTCGTTCAGCGTGGATGCGCCTAGGGGATCATTGATTCCACGAGATGCCGCTGACATCGAAACTGCGCGTCTGGCTGTCATTGAAGCAACCTCGAAGCTTCGCAATCTGATGCTTGGGCCAAGAGAATTTCTTCAGAGCTTTGCGGTACATCTATCAAACACAGTATGCCTAGTGCGTTGACGACAAGACTGATACTGTGCACATCCAGCACAACGAGCTTCTTAGTATGCAAGCCATTAGCCATTTCAAGATCGCTTCCAGTTTTCCGGTTGACGAGGAAGCTTCGTTCACCCAGATATCCAAGGCTTGTGGGGTGAATGAGCCTGATCTTCGCCGATTACTCCGCCATGCAATGACAAAGCACATCTTCAGCGAACCTCGTAAGAACTGTGTCGCGCATACAGCAGCATCCAGACTTCTGGCAGAGGATCAGCAGATGTCCGATTGGGTTGGCGCGAGCACTGGTGAGCTATGGCAAGCCGCATCACAAACTGTCAACGCCATGGTGAAATTCCCTGGGTCACAGGAGCCGAATCAAACGGTACCGGCTCTTGAATCCTGACTACTGTCCTCTCTTGCTGATCCTACTTTCAATGTAGGGATTTGCCACGGCAAATTGCACAGAGAAATCAATGTTCGAGGTACTCTCGCAATATCCGGAACGTGCCAAACGTTTCGGAAGTGCCATGAGTACTTATGGTAAAGGTGCGGGCTATGAGCCTAGACACTTGGCTGACAACTATCCTTGGGCATCCTTGAAGAATGGAACAGTTGTGGATGCAAGTCCTTACATTCGATAGCCAGCTTCTAAGCTTAGTGGTTTACTAACCTTCTCTATTAGGTCGGAGGCTCTCTCGGGGATATCTGTATTCATCTCGCCTCTAAATTTCCTACTCTTCAGTTCATTGTGCAGGATCTTGCCGCAGTGGTTACTGGTGCCTCTCATCGGCTGCCCACGGAGCTTTCCGCCCGTATAACCTTCATGGTACATGACTTCATGACCGAACAACCCGTGAAAGGAGCAGACGCCTACCTATTCCGCTGGGTATTCCACAACTGGTCCGACAAATACTGTCTGAAAATCCTTGGGAACTTGATCCCAGCGCTAAAGGACGGCGCTCGCATTATCGTCCAGGATAATTGCTTACCAGAGCCGAACACTATCTCGTATACCGAAGAGGCGAAGATAAGGTGTGTCGCTTTCATCTTCTTTCCTTCCGGTTGTCCTTGATCAACATCAACAATTATTTATCAAAGTTTTTTTACACATCGAGATCTCAATAATTTGCTAACCTTGAGTTGCTTCGGTTACTGTAGAGCCATGGATCTTACAATGTTGGAGCTGCAGAACGCACGCGAAAGAGAGCTGGACGACTGGGCAGGCTTATTCAAGCAGGCCGATGCGCGTTTCAAATTTCTAGGCGGCAAACAGCCGCCTGGGTCCAACCTTTGGATCATGGAGGCTGTCTGGGAGGGAGACAAGCCCGCGGTGTGAAATGCAGTATTTTCGATCCATAGCAAGAAGAAAGAAATACTACAATTCTCCAACACTTGTTCCGATTTCTTTCATTCGCCGGCGTTGAATCATATACGAGAGGGAGAGCGCGAGAGCGACGTCTCTAAAAAGCCTCGATATCCCGTCAACTTCCGTATTTTAAACCCTGTATACGATGTTAAATCCTCAATCAACCCACAAACATTCCTACCCCTTGACCCCAACGCACCCACTCTCTCACCCCATCCCACTTCAACCCTCCCTCACCAACCCTCCCTCGCCTTCCCACCCACCTTATCAACCCCAATGCCACCCCTCCTTCCACCCCCCCTCCTTCCACCACCACACAACCCACACAACCCACACAACCCACCCCCAACCCTCCCTCACCAACCCTCCCTCACCA
>JAABUR0100007209.1_pt1 | contig 13242 bp, 15 predicted proteins | sample 5560091 | NCBI WGS metagenome assembly JAABUR01 (sample SAMN10711879, study PRJNA513375) | rock metagenome | isolation source: Antarctica rocks | place: Antarctica: Victoria Land, University Valley sud
CGCGTTCTCCGGGCGCATCGGGTCGCGCAAGCTCGCGCCCGGCCGCTACCAGGCCACGATCACCGCCACCGACCCCGCCAAGATCACCTCAAAGCCCCAGACGATCACGTTCATGATCGTCCGGCGGTAAGGGGATCGGGGTCGGATCAGTGCGAGCAGGTCGACGCGGCGGTCGCGCTCGCGGGCGCATCGCTCTGGGACTGCGCGCTGTCGTGCTGTTGGGAGCTGTGGCGATGGTCTTCTGCGCGGCCGCGGCGGGCGAGCAGGGCTCCCAGCCCGGCTCGGCGGCGGCTGGCCGGCTCGACGCCGGGGCGCTTCACGCCTGCGCGGTGCTTGCCGATGGGACGGTGCGCTGCTGGGGTTTTGGCGCCAACGGCCGGCTGGGCTATGGCAACACCAGCACGATCGGCGACGATGAGACCCCGGCATCGGTGGGGCCGGTGAACCTCGGCGCCCACAAGGCCACGGCGATCACCGCTGGCAGCTCTCACACGTGCGCGATCCTCGATGATGGCAGCGTGCGCTGCTGGGGTTTTGGCGCCAGCGGCCAGCTGGGCTATGGCAACACCACCAACGTGGGTGACACCGCGGCGAGCACCCCCGACAATGTGGGGCCGGTGAACCTGGGCGGGCACAAGGCCACGGCGATCGCGGCGGGCAGCCTGCACACCTGCGCGATCGTCGACGACGGCAGCCTGTGGTGCTGGGGGCAGAACACCAATGGCCAGCTGGGCTATGGCAACACCACCAACGTGGGTGACACCGCGGCGACCACCCCCGACAAGGTGGGGCCGGTGAACCTCGGCGCCCACAAGGCCACGGCGATCACCGCTGGCAGCTCTCACACGTGCGCGATCCTCGAGGATGGCAGCGTGCGCTGCTGGGGCTTTGGCTTCTCCGGCCAGCTGGGCTATGGCAACACCGCCAACGCCGGTGACACCGCGGCGACCACGCCCGACAAGCTCGGGCCGGTGAACCTGGGCGCCCACACGGCCACGGCGATCACCGCTGGCAGCGTGCACACCTGCGCGATCCTCGAGGACGCGACGGTGCGCTGCTGGGGCAACGGCGCCGACGGCCGGTTGGGCTATGCCAACACGCGCAGCCTGGGCAACACTCCGGCGACCACGCCCGACAAGCTCGGGCCGGTGGACCTGGGCACCGGGCGAACCGCCGCGGCGATCAGCGCCGGCGATAACCCCACCTGCGCCCGCCTGGACACCAACGCCGTGCGCTGCTGGGGCAAGGGCGCCAACGGCGCGCTTGGCTACTGCAACACCGAGAACATCGGCGACACTGAGACGCCCGGCTCCGCCGGTCCGGTCAACCTGCAGCCGGGCGACGGCGGCGCCGGCTGCCCCACCCCGGCGCCGGTCAACCCCCCGCCCCCGCCCCCGCCACCGCCCCCCTCGATACCGGCTGCGCCCCTGCCGGCCCAGACGACGGCAAGCCCCGCGACGGGCGCCACGGCCGAGGCGTCCCGCGCGCGCGGCCTGCGCGGCTGCCTGGTCGGGGTGATAAGCCACGCCAAGCGCGAGCGCCGCCTGGCGCGCCACGGGTCGGCGCGCAAACGCGCAGCCGCAAAGCATCACCTCAACGCGCACGAGCGCCGCGGGCGCCGACGCTGCCTTCACCTCTACGCCCGCACACCGGGCTCGGTCACGGGCCTGCGAGCGCGGACGATCGCCAGAACCCAGATCGAGCTGGACTTCAACGCGCCCGGCACCGACCGAGACCACCCGCCGGCCGCCCGCAGCTACCTGGTCAAACAGTCCACCCGCCCGATCCGCAACCCCCGCGACTTTGCGCGCGCGCAGACGCTGTGCGCGGGGACCTGCCGCTTCGACGTCTCCCGCATCGGCGCGCAGATCGCCCTCACCATCACCGGCCTGCGCCCCCACACCACCTACTACTACGCCATCGCCGCCCGCGACAACGTCTCCGCCAAACGCGGCCCCCGCTCACAAACCGTGAAGGCGAGAACCCGGTAATGAGAACACCCGGCCTGGCGCCCGAGCTAGTGGAGGTGTCCGCAAGTGATGTGGTGTTCAGGCGGCGGCCGCGAGCGGCGCGCCTTCGCGGGCGTTGATCTTGTCGAGGACGCGCTGAAGATCGGTGCGCGTGAACGCCCACTCGAACGGGCGGGCGACGTTGCGGTAGTGCTGGCCGAAGTCCATCAGGTGACAGCGAGTTCGGGCAGGGTGGCGAAATCGTTGGGCGTGAGCGCCTTGCGCTGGATGATCGAGAAGTAGATCTCGGATCTGGTTAAGCCAGGAGGTCCGGGGTGCCCCGCGGCCCGGCGGGACGGTGTCCTGGCGGCAGCCCAGCACCTGCAGCTGGCTCTTCTCATCAGCGCAGACGACATACTCTTTGGGCCGCAGCCGCCGGCCCTCGAAGTTACTGGCGTAGAGGTCCAGCGCGCGCCCGGCCTTCTCAGCGAACTCCGGGTCGCGCGCGAAGATCCATGACCGTGTCTGCCACGGCTTGATCGCGTCCTCATGCAGCCAGCGCCTAGCCTGGCGGCGATGTCAATGTCCTGCATCCCGTCGGCCGCGTAGAGCACGATCCTCGCGCGCTGCACCACCCGAAACGGCAACGTGACCGTCGCCGCACGCCGCTCAAGCTCCGCGCGCTCCTCACCGGTCAGCTCGATCACATGCCGGCTGGTCCTGGGCATCACTCCAAGTTCGCCGCCCCACCGCGACCTCCTTCACATACTACTCCGGGCTGGTAAATAGCCGTCATGCTGCGGCTTTGGCGTAGCTGACGTGCTCGCCGTCGAAGTAGCGTGCGACGAGTTGGGGGCGGTGTTGGGTGGAGCGCAGGTAGGAGCGCGTGTCGCCGATCAGCTCGTTGTGGTGGGCGGGTCACCCTCAACCAACTAGCAACCCAAAACTGAGACAAGACACTAGCCCGGTTCCGGCGACGGCGCCTGGAGGATCGCGGGCTTTGCCCGACCAGCCCTGTCCGACGGGTGTGACCCGTGCGCGGCGGGAGCGCGGAGGTACTGGTAGACGGTCTCGCGGCTGATACCGAACTCGCGAGCGAGCGTCGCTTTGGGCTCGCCGGCCGCCGCCCGGGCTCGGAGCTGATCGACCTGCTGCTCCGTGAGGGCTTTCCTGCGGCCGCGGTAGACGCCGCGTTGCTTGGCGAGCGCGATCCCTTCACGTTGCCGTTCTCGGATCAGCGCCCGTTCGAACTCGGCGAATGCCCCCATCATCGAGAGCAGCAGGTTCGCCATCGGCGAGTCCTCCCCGGTGAACGTCAACTGCTCCTTGACGAACTGCACCTGCACGCCTCGCGTGGTCAGCTCTTGGACGAGCCGGCGTAGATCGTCGAGGTTGCGAGCGAGCCGGTCGAGGCTATGCACGACGACGGTGTCGCCCTCGCGCACGAACCGCAGTAGCGCCTCAAGCTGCGGGCGGGCGATGTCCTTCCCGGACGCGTGATCGGTGAACACCCGATCGAGCTCGGTCCCTTCGAGTTGCCGGTCGGGGTTCTGATCGAAGGTGCTGACTCGGATGTAACCGACCCGCTGACCGGCCATAGGGGCTTCCCGGCTCGTCGAAGATGAGAGGTGTCAGGTTGAAGTCTATGATCCTGACCGGGAGCTGTCAATCATTCCGCAGATGGACCCTAACTGGACATGATCTGACGGGTGCTCCTGACGTCTGGCTGGGGTGTACCCCACTCAGACACGAGCTTCGCGGGCCGGTCGACAGTCGACCGGCGCGGCTACTGCTCTAAGCCGGCAGCGGCAGCGCCCCATAGCCCAGCCGACCGTCGCCGCCGAACCCCCAGCAGCGCACCGTCCCGTCGCCGCGCCGGGCGCGTGCTCGCACATCGCTCGCCGCCGCCGTGTCGCTCGCGGCCCTGATCCTGATCCCGCCGGCCGCGTCCTTCACGAACACTGTCACCAAGAAGTCCAGCAGCCGAACACCCAGCTCATCCGGCTCCCAGTTCCCGGCAGCGAAGAAGTCGTGCGCGCGGCTGTGATGCCACACGCCCGCCAACCCGGCGGCCTGCAGCACATACCGTCTAAGGGGAAAATAGCGCTGGGGTTGCGATCGGCCTGCAAGGAAGGGCGGTTCGGGGTGCTGCGCCGGCTCAGGCTGCGATGGGCGGTTCCTGCAGGGTCACGGTGTGGCCGAGGCGTTCGAGCTGCGCGACGAGGCGTCTGGTCTGGCGTTCGGGGTTGCGGCGGGCGTAGTAGTCGCCGCCGAGGTCTCGGTAGAGCTCACCGGTGCTGAGCATGTGCCAGCAGGCGCAGATCATCGAGTGCTTGACGGCACCGAGCGCGCGGCCGTGGCCGAGCTGCGGTTTCTTGCGTCGGTAGAGCGCTTGGAGATAGCTGTCGTTGGTGCGCAGCGCGGCCATCGCGGCGTCCTTGAGCGCGAAGTTGAGGCTCTTGGAGCCCTTGCGTGTCCGTCCGGATCGGCGCTTGCCCGCGGACTGATCGTTGCCCGGGCACTGGCCGGCCCACGAGGCCAGATGCCCGGCGGTGGGGAACACGGTCATATCGGTGCCGATCTCCGCGATGATCACCTCGGCCGTGCGCTGTGCGACGCCAGGGATGGTGCACAACAGCTCAACCGCCGCGCCAAAAGGGGCGATCTGCTCCTCGATCGCTTCAGAGAGCTGGGCGATCTGCTCGTCCAGGAAGTCCAGGTGAGACAGGATCGCGCCGATCAGCAGCGCGTGCAACGCCTCGAAGCGGCCCTCCAGCGCCTCGCGCAGCGCGGGGATCTTCTTGCGCAGCTTGCCCCTGGCCAGTTCGGCGAGCACCGCAGGGTCGGTCGTGCCCGCAACGAGCGCGTCGAGCATCGCGCGGCCGGACTTGCCGAGAATGTCGGTGGCTACGCAGTCGAGCTTGATCCCGGTGTCCTCCAGCGCCTTGTGCAGCCGCTGGGCCTCGCGCTTGCGCTCGGCGATCTGGGTGCGCCGGTAGCGGGTCAGCAGCCGCAGATCACGGATCGGCTTGGGCGGCACGAAGCTCGCGCGCAACAAGCCGGCCTCGGCCAGCCGGCACAACCACGCCGCATCGCTCACATCCGTCTTGCGCCCGGGGACCTGCTTGACGTCGCGAGCGTTGACCAGCATCAACTCGAAATCGCTCTCGAGCACGTGCCAGATCGGCTTCCAGTAGTCGCCGGTGGCCTCCATCACCACATCCGTCACCCCGTGCGCCTTCAACCAGTCGCTCAGCACCAACAGCCCGCCGACCGTCGTAGCGAACTGCTCGACATGCTCGACCCGCTGGCCCTGCTCGCCAGGCACACGAACACACGCCGTCACCTGCGCCTTATGCACATCCAACGCGCTCTGACGCGCCACGATCACATCCATCAAAACCTCCCCGCTCGACGAGAACAGAACGTCGCCGCACGGGACCTCGGAAACAAACGAGTCTAAGGAGCGCGCTCACGGCGGCAGGCCCGGGATCCGGGCGAGGCCCCACGTCAAACTGAACCACGGGCTCAAGGCACCAAGAAGAACATGACGTCAGCGAACGACGCCGCACATCATCCACCATTTTCACCCGGCCGCAGGCCAGCGGCGAAGCCGGTGAGGAAAACTGATGGGAAATACCCGATGCCCGTAGCTTTACCAGGTTCCGGTATTTCACCCACCCGCGTACGGCCGAAGGCCACCCCAACTAATACCAATAGTAGCGATACAGCCGAGGAGAAGGAGATCAACGTTCCACCTCAGGCTTGCGCGTGATCCCGGGCCGATCGACGGCCCGTCGTGCGGGCCGGGGCCCGGGCACCGCCGGCGGGAGTGCGACGGCGAGACGTGCCGGCAGTTGCCCCTGCGCGGCGAGGCGTGCTGCCTCGTACGCCTCCCGGTCAACTGTTGACAGCTCGAGGACCTGGGCTGCGTTCAGCCTGTCGCTGACCTGCCTAAGCTGCCCGCGGACGGCGTGCTCGATCTCCCCCGCGCGCTGCAGCTCGCCGGCAGCGCAGTGCATGTCGTGCACCGCCTTGGCGAGATTCGCCAGCTGACGCAGCAGCACCGCTTGCGCGGCCGGGCCGCCGCCGCCGTGCGCCGCGGAGGCGAGCAGCAGCGCCGCGCCACGCGCTGAGGGAACGACCGCTCGCTTACCCGACGCGGGCGCGGCGCGCAGCTGCGCGGAGCGAGCGAGCGCGGCCGCGGTCTGCGCCAGCGGCCCGGGCTGGGGCTCCACGGCGAGCGACCACGCCGCGAACGCGCCCGCGGTCTCCTGCGCGACGTGCGCCCACGTCGCGAGATCATCGGCGGGGACCGAGCGCAGCCGATCGCGCAGCGCCCCGACCTCGGTGCTGCAGCGCGACCACAGCATCGCATCGGGCTCGGTGAGCTCTCGCCCAGGCGCGGCCGGGCGCTGGTCGCGTCCCGCCGCCGTCCACTCCGCGACCCCGCCAGCCGCGTGCGCGGGAGAGTCAGGCCACCCCGCGCGCAGGCGCGGAAGCGTCAGATCGCGCGCCAGGCGCCCGCCGCCGAACCACACCACCGCCGTCCCAGGCGGTGCGCGAAGCGCGACCGAGTACCCGGCTACCACGTCGCCCCGACCCCCCGCGAACCTCGGCCTGACCCGAAGCCCGCCGTGGCGCAACCGCCGGACGAACTCGCCCTCGTCCCCCGCCGAGGCCGCGCACGCCCGGACCGTACGCTCAAGACGCTCGCGCGGCAGCTCATCGACGTGAGCGCGGCAGGCGATCTCCCGCTCGGCCGGCTTCTCCCCGCGGCTGCCGCGTCCCGCCTGGCGGGACTCGAGCACCTGCAGCCCGTGCTTTACCTCGAGCTCCCCCGCGAGCGTCTGCGCGCGCGGACGATCGTTCCACGTGCTCGCCTTGCTGCCGTCCTCACGCACCAGCGACACGACCACATGAACATGATCGTTCCCCGCTTCCGAGCGACCGTGACGCAACGCGACCCACCGACACGGAGCCTTGCCCTCCCCGTCGGCGAACCCCATCCCAGCCACCAGCTCCTCGGCGATCTGCGCCCACCGCCCGTCGCTGATCTCCCCCTCCTCCGCCCGAAGACTCAGAGAGCAATGCCACACATGCGCATCCTTCACACCCCTGTCCGCGCCGTCCCTGTCCCTCTTCGGAATGGTGACACGCGTCCCGAACTGCTCACCCGGCTCATCCAAAAACCGCGCCAGCTCGCCGGCGTCGGCGACCCCCAGCACACGCTCCCCAACCATCCTAACCGCCTCCGGTGAGCCGGCCACCAAGTGAGGGTGCTCGTGCTCCTCGCGCTTGCCCTTCCCCACCAGATAGCGCAGCACCCCGACCGTGTCCGCGCCCCTCGTGACGTTCGGGATCACGACACACCATCCCCACGCTCGCCGCCCCACGCAAAATCGGCCGCATCCGGCGGCACGCTCAACGCCGCGCTCCCGTCAACGCCCGGATCCTCAGAAGCAGCTCGTCGACCTCGACCAGCGTCCGCTCAAGCCGCTCCCCGACGGCGACCTCCCCCGAAACGTTCGCCGACCGCGCAAGCTGATTCACGTTGTTCGCAACCGTCGCCAACAGCCGCCGAACCTCGAACAGCCCCGCAACCTGCTGCCTGCGCTCAGTCGATGTCTCGCGCCCCTCAAGCGCCGACTCGACCAACAGCCGCGGCACCGAAACCCCCAGCTCGGCCGCCCGCGCGCGCAGCAGCTCACGCTCCCCGCCGGTCAGCTTCACCTGCTGATAAACGCGCCGCGGCTCGGCCTCGCGCCCGCGGCGCACCCGCCCTCCCGGCCGAGCATCCAAGCCGTCGCTCACCGGGCTCGGCCCCCACAGCCAGCGCAGCGACCCGCCCCCCGGGCGGGACCAAACCGGCCGCTCAAGCGGTCCGGCAAATCACTAAGACAGTGCGTAAGCACTAGCTTAGTGTATAGCTTGCTCCACGGTGGAGGGATAAAGGGAGGGCGGGCGTAGCGATCCCGGCCGCCGTGGTCGACCCGTTCGTGCTGAAGGGCGGCGGAGAAGGGAGGGGAACCTGCCGAGCTGGACGCCCTGGACCCGGCTCCTCGCGTAGCGAGCCTGTCTTGCCGTCGGACGCGTGGGGCATCATGGGCCGGGTCACGCCGTGAAAGGAACTCTGGATGCCCACTAACCACAGCACCGAACCGCAGCTCGCGCCCGTGCTGGAAGCGATCGCGCAGGCTGCCCACAACCGTTTGCACGCCGAGGCTGGAGAGAACCCCGCCACTGCCAGCGAAGCGCAGCGCCGGGTGGCCGGATAGCCATCAGCCATCCCGAGACAACAAGACAGTCGCAGACATAGGCGGCAAGCAGCCAGCGGCCTGAACACGCGCGGTCCGCTCACCTGGCTGAGACCGTCCCCCCTGCGTGCCCGTTGCGGCTCCCGAGTTGGACGCGGAGCCCGCCGAGCGTGAGCCGTTCACGATCAGCAAGCCAGTCGATCAGGTCATAGCCAAACCTGCCGAGCTGGACGCCCTGGACCCGGCTCCTCCGCGTAGCGAGCCTGTCTTGCCGTCGGGCGCGTGGGGCATCATGGGCCGGGTCACGACGTGAAAGGAACTCTGGATGCCCACTGACCACAGCACCGAACCGCAGCTCGCGCCCGTGCTGGAAGCGATCGCGCAGGCTGCCCACGACCGTTTGCACGCCGAGGCTGGAGAGAACCCCGCCACTGCCAGCGAAGCGCAGCGCCGGGTGGCCGAGACCGCGAGCGCAGCGATCGCAGCCGGCGCCGAGCTGAGCGCGATCGCGAACGCCGAGCAGACCGGGCACGAACGCGCCAGACGCGCGCTCAGCGGCGATGTGCTCAAACGGATCGATCGGGCCGCAAAGCGCAAGCACGAAGCAGACGCGGAATACGAGGGCGCCGTGCAACGCGCCGGGCGCCTTGGACTCTCCCACCGCGAGATCGCCACTGCCGCGCACGTCACGCACGGAACCGTCCGCGCGATCCTCACCCGCCGCAATGCCGGCGTGGATAGCCATCAGCCATCCCGAGACAACAAGGCAGTCGCAGACATAGGCGGCGAGCAGCCAGCGGCCTGAACACGCACGGTCCGCTCACCTGGCTGAGACCGTCCCCCCTACGTGCCCGTTGCGGCTCCGAGTCAGACGCGGAGCCCGGCGAGCGTGAGCCGTTCACGATCAGCAAGCCAGTCGGTCAGGTCATAGCCACCCTGCCGGCGGGGATCGAGGTCGATGATGCTCCCGCTCCCACCAATGCCCTTCAGGTCACCCGCGACCCGCCGGGCGGCCTCACGGCCCGGATCGTCGCAATCCATCACGATCGAGACACGGCGACCGGCGAGCAGCTGCGCCCACTCGCCCTCCCAGGCGTGATCGCCGGGCACCGCGATCGCGGGCAGGCCGCGCGAGCGGGCGCTGATCATGTCCGATGGCCCCTCGACCAGCAGTACCCAGGTGGACGGTTCCGTGCATGGATGTGGGACGAATCCCGAATCGGGATCAGCACTCGCCCCCCCTCCCAACCACATCCCAGCTCGACCAGCGTAGAACCCGAGCACGTCGCCGCTGGGAAGGGCGCCACTCACACGGCCGTCTCCCCGCGCTCGGAGAGGGGCTGGCTGGTGTAGCGCCGCCAGGCCTCGCCGATCGCACCGGAGCCGGGGAAGAGGTCCTCGAGCTGGTCGCCTGGGCGTGCGCCGAGCTGGGCAAACAGCCAGGCGGCGCACTGCGGTGGCTTCATCCCGATCAGGGCGCCGGGGAAGCGCCGGTAGCGGCCGCCGTAGGCCAGGGCATCGCGGACGACCTGCGGCCCGTCGGTCGCTAGCTCGCGGCCACCTGAGGCGATCAGCGGCTCCCACGCGCTGATCGGCCGCTTGGACTTGGTCGGCCGGACCGCCCGCTGCCAGGAGCACACCCGCACCCCGGGCGGGCAGAGCGCGAGGACCTGCTGCAGCGCGGCGGCCGAGGTGGAGAGCGCCCAGCCGTCAGGGAACTCGCGCCAAGTTGGGGCGCTGTCAGCACCACCCGCCGCCACCCGTCCACCGGCGCATGGATTACCGCCACCGCCGGTCAAACCGATCTGGGCGGTCACACCGCGGCTGCGCACATGTGGACCGCGAGCCGGCCCTACCGGTTTGAGCACCGCACCGTGCATCTCTCGGGCTCCCACCACGGCGCGTCTGGCTGCTTGACCACGCCGCGGAGCTTCGCCAGCTGCTCGCCGATCATCTCGCCCTCGCTGACGTGATCGTCGACGTCGACGAGCGCGCGCTGGAGCAGGCCGAGCGGGTGTGGGACCACACTTCCGGCTAAGCCGCGCGGCGGGCGTGTGGGTGCGGCAGCCCCCAGCCGCTCGGCGTGCCGGCACGCCAAAGCGGTAGCTGTGATCGCTGAGGCCGGGGTGCTCACCGGCGAGCAGCCGCCGGTCGCGCTCAGCGAGCCGCTGCGGGTCCACACCTCTCCTTCCCCAGCCGCGGTTGCGGTACCCGCCCGCAGGGGCCGGCAGCGACCGGGGGGCGTGAACACGACCGCGCAGCGCGAGTGGTGTACAGAGATGGACGCCCACAAGCCCTAGACAGGTCCAGACTTCGCGCGCGTGGACGTTGCTTTCCTTGACGTTTAAGTAGTTGACGTTAGTTACACGGAGAGCGCGAGTCCATGTACCGCCTTAGCGCCTCAGGGGCGCGAGTCCATGTACCGCCTCCCGCGCGAGTCCATGTACCGCCTCCGTCCCTCCAGACGTGACGGATCGGAATGCCGGACGGCCTCCAAAGTGCCTAGGGTGCTTTGCAGCGCGGTGGCGTTGGCACCGCCGCCGCCGGAGATCTGGCCGAACAGCTGCGAGCCGGTGTGATCGGACTGCTGGATCACCGAGGTCCTATAGGCACTGGGAACGCGACCAGAAGTACCGGCTCTGATCCGTCCGAGGGGGACCGTACGCTCGTGCGACGATGGCCGATCGTGTTGGACGAATCGAAACAAACCTTCTGCGCGCACCTGTGTGGGACGTGAGCGCCAATCCAATGATCGACTCCGCGCCGATCACGGCGCTCAGCCTGCTTGGCGTCGACGAGCACGTCACAGCGTCACGTCGCCTCACCATGCGCGATCTGGCGACGCTTGCCGCGGCCAGCAAGATGCTGGTCGCTGGTTCGCCGCCGGAAGCGCCTACCACGCTGTACCAGCTCGCGCAGGCGATCTACGGCATTGATGGCGGCCGCCAACGCGCGCGCGTGCTCGATTCGCTCGATCGGCTGGTCGAAGTCAGCCTAGACCTGCCTGGTTACGACGTAACCCGAGGTCGCATCGTGGGAAACCTAGCCGGTCGCTCGAAGGCGAACCTGCTGGAGGCGGTGTTCGTCGAGTCCGACGACTTCACGCTCGTGTACGACGCGAAGTGGGAAGCGCGGCGTTTCGGTACCACGGGTCAGCGGAAGGTGAGGGGGACTTCGGCAGAGCGCGGGTTACTGCACTCGGCCACGCTGCGCGGACGACCAAACGTTCGCGTGCGATTCGCGAGTTGGTACGCCGATCAGATCAGGGCCGGCTACTGCACGTATCTGGACCTGGCGATGTTTCGACGGCTGGGGATCGGCCTGGCGGCCCGCCTGTGGGCGTTTCTAGAAGCGGAGCGCTACGAGGAGAAAGGTGGCGGAGTCGAAACGACGGTGATTGGGTTGGGCCCGAAGGCGCTGGGTGCGCTGAATCTGGCGGGGTACAAGCGGCCGCGAGACGCGATCGGAGCCGTCCGGCAGGCCGCGTCGAAGATCAGGACGGCTGACGTTCGCTACGCGTTGATCGAAATTCGCCCGGGTATTTATGGACGAGATCTCTACGTCATGCGCCACCAGGTCGGCAAGCCGCTGGACGAAGCTCGGAAGCGCGCAGCCGTGCAGCAGGTGATCCCCAAGAGTCTCGCTGAGGCCGACGCTGCCGGTACAGAGCCAACGGCGGCCAGCGGGCACCTACGATCAACACCGAGGTCGGCGAACGGTGCGTAAGCAGCGCGCCAATGACCTCAAGCTGAACACCATCGCGATAGGCCAGCGTCGCGTAGGTATGGCGCAGCTGATGCGGGGTGAACCTAAAGGTGACCCGCCGCTGCGTGCGCTCGACGATCCGGTCCACGTTTGAGTAAGTCAGCGGCCGCCCGACCTCGCCGCCCCACAGGTTCACGAATACGAAATCGCAGTCCAGATCACGGTACTCCTCGTGCATGTAGTCGTTCCACAGGCGCATCAGCTCCCCGGGAACCGGCACCGTGCCCTCCGCGCCGCCCTTGCTGCGCGCCCGTCGCGGCGCGCCCTCCCGAGCACGAATCACAATCCGCCGCTCCCACGCCACCACATCCTCATGGCGCAGCCCCAACGCCTGGCCGATTCTCATCCCCGTAGATGCCAGCAGCGCGAACAGAAACCGGTCGCGCAGGCGCTCCTGGCAGTCGATCACCGCCGCCACCTGCTCGAGTGAGAGCGTCCTGGGCAGCGACCGGCGCTCGGGCAGCCGCACCGCGCTCCCGCGTGGGCGGGCGCGCGCGATCCCGTGCAAGAACGGCTTGTAGCCACCGCGGCCGCTGCGCGTCTTGACGATCAGGTCCTGGGCCAGCGTGCTCCCGCGCCGGGCCTGAAACTCATAGAAGCCGACCACGCCGCTCAGCATCCGGTTGACCGTCCGCGCCGACAGACGCGCCGCCTCCTCCGCCAACACGACCACGTTCGCCGCCGGCCGCCGTGCCCAGGCGGCGAACTCGCCCAGCTCCATCACCCCAATCTGATCCCAGCTCAGCCCGCGCTCGGCGAGAAACGTCCAGAAAGCGCGCAGGTCGTGCGCGTAGGCCTCGACCGTATTCGGCGAGCGCTCGCAGTCAGTCAGCCACGCCAGGTACTCGTCGACCAGCTCGACCGGCCGCAGATCCGGGCCGATGACCGTGAAGGACTCGACCCCGCGCGCCGGCAAGAGCACCCGGCGGACCGAGTAGCGCGCCTCCCGCTCGGCGACATCGCTGACGTGCAAAACACGGGGAACATATCGGCCGCGTCGGACGGGAAAACCGCCCCGCCGTAGACGTCATGGACGCCCGAACCAGGGTGAACTTAGTCAGAATTAGGCGCGGCTGGCGATCAGTCCGCTCCTGCTTCCGCGCTGGCGTCCGCCGAAGCGGAAGCCGCGGTCACAGACCCGCTGTGGCTGCTCCTATGTCAAGTGAAAGTTGGAATTTGCGGGTTTGAGCGAGTGATCAATACCGGCGGGGCGCCGGAGATCTCGGCGGTGTAGAGCAGCCGCCAGATGCGGCGGGCGAGGTGGCGTTTGA
>JAABUR0100007210.1_pt1 | contig 13242 bp, 9 predicted proteins | sample 5560091 | NCBI WGS metagenome assembly JAABUR01 (sample SAMN10711879, study PRJNA513375) | rock metagenome | isolation source: Antarctica rocks | place: Antarctica: Victoria Land, University Valley sud
GCCGACGTGCAGGTCCTCCTGACGGCGAACTACATCCGGCCGGCGCGGGGCAAGCCGGTCCAGCGGGTCATCATGGCGCTGCGGGACGCGCTCGCTCGCCAGCGCGCGGAGCAGGACCACGCCGCGCTGATCTCGACCGTGGCCCACGAGCTGCGCTCGCCGCTGACCTCCGTGAAGGGGTTCTCCTCGACGCTGCTGCGGCGGTGGGACCGCTTCACCGACGACCAGAAACGCCTGATGATCGAAACCATCGAGGCGGACGCCGACCGGGTGACGAGGCTGATCACGGAGCTGCTCGACGTCTCGCGGATCGACGCAGGTCGCCTCACGCTGCGCACCCAGCCCGTCGACATCCCGGCCGTCATCGAGCGGCACATCGGCCGGTTCGAGGCCGGCGGTACCCCCCGGGACCGGTTCCTCGTCGACGTGGGCACCCGGCTGCCGGAGGTGTGGGCCGACCCTGACCGGCTCGACCAGATCCTCAGCAACCTGCTCGAGAACGCCGTCCGCCACGGCTCCGGGACGGTCACGCTGACGGTAGTGGCGGGGCCCGACGGGGCGACGCGCGCCGACCCGGCGGGACACGGGCCGGCCGTCCTCGTCTCGGTCGCCGACGAGGGGGCGGGGATCCCCGAGCAGAACTACTCGCTGGTCTTCTCCCGCTTCTGGCACGGCACGGAGCGCGGCAGCACCGGCCTCGGCCTCTACGTCGTCCGGGGCCTCGTCGAGGCGCACGGTGGCTCGATCACCGTCGGCCGCGCGCGGGCGGGCGGCGCGGAGTTCCGGTTCACGCTGCCCTCGGGAACACCCGAGCACCTGAGGTAGCCGCGGGGCGCCGAGCCCCCCCGCGCGGCGGGCGAGCCGCCGCGGACGGCATACCGGTGCGGGCCTCCGGCTGCCGGGCCGCGCCCCGCCGTCGCCTAGACTCTGCAACGCCGCGCGGGCCCCCGCCCTGCGGACCGAGGCACCGCAGACCCGCGCCGACCGACCTGGCGCGTGCCGCGACCGAATGTGAAAGCGATGTCTGGACCCAACAAGCAGTACGACCCCGTGGCGGTCGCCGCGCTGGACGCCGCAGAGGTCGACGCGGCGGTCGACGCGGCGGTCGACGCGCTCGCCGCCGCCGCGACCCTGGCAGAGCTCAAGGCAGCGCGCCTGGCCCACCAGGGCGAGCGGAGCCGGTTGTCGCTGGCGAACCGCGAGATCGGCGCCCTCCCCCCGAGCGCGAGGGCCGAGGCCGGCAAGCGGGTCGGTGCCGCGCGCGCGGAGGTGGCCCGGGCGGTCGCGGCCCGCGAGGCGGAGCTCGAGGCCGAGCGTGACCGGCGCATCCTCGTCGAGGAGGCCGTCGACGTGACGATGCCGGTCGGGCGCCGCCCGCCCGGCGCCCGGCACCCCCTGGAGCTGACCTCCGAACGGCTCATGGACGCCTTCGTCGGGATGGGCTGGGAGGTCGTCGAGGGACCCGAGGTCGAGTCGGAGTGGATGAACTTCGACGCGCTGAACCTCGGGCGGGACCACCCGGCGAGGCAGATGCAGGACACCTTCTTCGTCGACCCCCCCGACGGCGGCCTCGTGCTGCGGACGCAGACCTCACCGGTCCAGATCCGGACCATGCTCGAACGGGAGCCGCCGCTCTACGTCGTGTGCCCCGGCAAGGTGTTCCGCACCGACGACCTCGACGCGACGCACACCCCGGTGTTCCACCAGATCGAGGCACTTGCCGTCGACAGGGGGCTGACGATGGCCCACCTCCGGGGGACGCTCGACCACTTCGTCCGCGTGATGTTCGGCGCCGGCACCCGCACCCGCGTGCGCGCCTCGTACTTCCCGTTCACCGAGCCGAGCATGGAGACCGACTTCGAGTGCTTCGCCTGCCACGGCCGCAGCACCGCGGCCGGGCCCTGCCGGACGTGCGGCGGCTCCGGGTGGATCGAGCTCGGCGGCTCGGGCATGGTCAACCGCAAGGTCCTCACCGCCTGCGGGGTCGACCCGGACGTCTACACCGGGTTCGCCTTCGGCCTCGGCATCGAGCGGGCGCTGCAGCTGCGCCACGGGGTGACCGACATGCGCGACATCGTCGAGGGCGACATCCGCTTCTCCCTCCAGTTCGGGATGGGGGTCTGAGGTGCGGGTCCCGCTGTCCTGGCTGCGCGAGTACGTCGACCTCGAGCCCGGTGCCCGCGGACGGGACGTCGCCGCCTCCCTCGTCTCGGTCGGGCTCGAGGAGGAGGACCTGCTCGGGGGCGACATCACCGGCCCCCTTGTCGTCGGCCGGGTGCTCGGGTTCACCGACGAGCCGCAGAAGAACGGCCGGACGATCCGCTGGTGCCGGGTCGACGTCGGCGACCATGGCCAGCGGGTGACCGAAGGGGGCGCGCAGGAGATCGTCTGCGGTGCCGACAACTTCAGCGTCGGTGACCTCGTCGTCGTCGTGCTCCCCGGTGCCGTGCTCCCGGGAGGGGTCGCCATCTCGGCTCGCCGGACCTACGGGCACGTGTCCAACGGCATGATCTGCGCCGAGGACGAGCTCGGCCTCGGCCACGACCACAGCGGCATCATCGTGCTGGCGGACCACCTCGGCGCCGGCGCGCTGGCAGGGGTCCAGCCCGGCGACGACGCGATCGCGCTGCTCGGCCTCGACGACGAGGTCGTGGAGGTCAACGTCACCCCCGACCGGGGCTACTGCTTCGCGGTGCGCGGCATCGCCCGGGAGTACTGGCACGCAACCGGCAGCGCGCCAGGGCGGTACCGCGACCCGGCGCAGCTTCCGACCCCCGCGCCGAACGAGCACGGGTATGCCGTGCGGCTGGCCGACGAGGCCCCCCTGGACGGGAGGCCCGGGTGCGACCGCTACGTCGCCCGCGTGGTCCGGGGCGTCGACCCGACGCGGGCGTCCCCGGAGTGGATGAGGCGCCGGCTGACCCAGATGGGGATGCGCCCCATCTCGCTGGCGGTCGACGTGACCAACCTCGTCATGCTGGCCCTCGGGCAGCCCCTTCACGCCTTCGACGCGACCTCGTTGAGCGGCCCGATCGTCGTGCGTCGCGCCAGTCCGGGGGAGCAGCTGACCACCCTCGACGGCGTCGACCGGACCCTGGACCAAGAGGACCTGCTCATCACCGACGGTGGGGACGTGCCGCTGGCCATCGCCGGCGTCATGGGCGGGGGGACCTCGGAGGTCACCAGCACGACGGCCGACGTCCTCATCGAGTCGGCCCACTTCGACCCGGTCTCGGTCGCCCGGTCCTCGCGCCGGCACCGGCTGGTGACCGAGGCGTCGAAGCGGTTCGAGCGCGGCGTGGACCCGGCGGTCACCGCGGTCGCCGCGCAGCTGGCCGTCGACCTGCTCGTCGAGCACGGCGGGGGGAGCGCCGACGGGGGAGTGACCGACGTCAACCACACCGAAGCACGCCGGCCCACGAGCATCGACCTCACCGGCCCGTCGCGTCTCGTCGGCGTCGACTACCCGCCGGAGCGGGTCGTCGAGATCCTTCGCCAGCTCGGCTGCGCGGTCGAGCCGGGACGCGACGGTCCGCCCGACGGGCACATCGCCAGGGTGACACCCCCGAGCTGGCGCCCCGACCTCGTCGACGGCCCCGACTTCGCGGAGGAGGTTGCCCGGATCGACGGTTACGAGAAGATCCCCTCGACCCTGCCCACTCCGACGGAGGGGCGCGGCCTGACCCACGGGCAGAAGGTCCGCCGGACCGTCGCCAACGCGGTGGCCGGGCGAGGCTACGTCGAGGTGCTGACCTACCCCTTCGTGTCCGAGTCCCTGGCGGACACCCTGGGCCTGTCCCGCGACGACGACCGGCGGAACGCGGTCCGGGTGGCCAACCCCCTGTCCGACGAGGCGCCGCTGATGCGGACCTCGGTCCTCCCGACGTTGCTGGAGGCGGTGCGGCGCAACGTCTCCCGCGGCCAGAAGGACGTCGCCCTCTTCGAGCTCGGGCTGGTCACCCGACCGGGCCGCGACACCACCCACACCGCGCCCGTCCCGGGGGTGGCCCACCGACCCGACGAGGAGACGATCGCGTCGATCCTCGCCGCCGTCCCCCCGCAGCCGCGCCGTCTCGCGCTCGTCCAGTGCGGTGACGCGGAGCCCTCCGGGTGGTGGGGTGACGGGCGTCCGGTCGGCTGGTCGGACGTCCTCGAGACGGTGCGCGCCGTGGCGTCGGCGCTCGCCGTCGAGGTCCGGGTCCGCCGGGACCGCGACCACCCACCGTGGCACCCCGGCCGCTGCGCCCGGCTGACGCTGGCCGACGGGACCCTCGTCGGGCACGCCGGGGAGCTGCACCCGAAGGTGCTGGCGGCCCTCGGTCTGCCGGCCCGCGCCTGTGCCGCCGAGCTCGATGTCGACGTGCTCACCCACGCCAGCGACCGCACCGTGCAGCTGCGACCGTTCTCGGTCCACCCGGTGGCGCACACCGACGTCGCGCTCACCGTGGCCGAGGACGTCACGGCGGCCGAGCTGGAGGCCGCCCTGCGGGACGGGGCCGGGCCGGACCTCGAGGCGCTCGCGCTGTTCGACCTCTATCGCGGGGGCCAGCTGCCCGAGGGCAGCAAGTCGCTGGCCTACCGGCTCACCTTCCGGGCCCGGGACCGCACACTGACGACCGAGGAGGTCAGTGGCTTCCGGGACCGTGCGGTCTCCGCTGCCGCCGGCGCCGTCGGTGCCGTCCAGCGGTGACCGGCACCACCGCGGCCCCCTCGAGGACGCTGGCCACGCGACAGCCGGCCCCAGGATGCATACAATCTAATCTTCGTGTATAATCATTCATCGTGACGACGGCGGCGGTGGCGGGTGCGAGCGGGTATGCCGGTGGGGAGATCCTCCGGCTCCTCCTCGGGCACCCGCTGATCACCGTCGGCGCGCTGACCGCGGACTCCTCGGCGGGCACCCGTCTCGGTGACCTGCACCCCTCGCTGACCCCCCTCGCCGACGTCGTGCTGGAGAAGACCTGCCCGCAGACCCTCGCCGGGCACCAGGTGGTCTTCCTCGCCCTGCCGCACGGCGCGTCGGGCGCCCTCGCCGCGCAGCTGCCGGCCGACGTCGTCGTCATCGACTGCGGTGCCGACTTCCGCCTCGCGGACGCCCATGCGTGGCACACGTTCTACGACACGCCGTTCGCCGGGACGTGGCCCTACGGCCTGCCCGAGCTGCCGGTCGGGGCGACGGGGCGGGCGCGGACCGGGCTCGCCGGCGCCACCCGCATCGCGGCCCCCGGCTGCTACCCGACCGCCTGCTCCCTCGCCCTCGCACCGGGGTTCGCCGCCGGGCTGCTCGCGCCCGACGACGTCGTCATCGTCGCCGCGAGCGGCACGTCGGGCGCCGGGAGGTCACCGGCGGCGCACCTGCTCGGGTCCGAGGTGATGGGCTCGATGTCGCCCTACGGCGTCGGCGGAGGTCATCGGCATACCCCGGAGATCGAGCAGAACCTCACCGCCGCGGCCGGAGGCACCCGGGTGACCGTCTCGTTCACGCCGACTCTCGCGCCGATGCCCCGCGGCATCCTCGCGACCTGCACCGCGAGGGCCCTCCCCGGCGTGGGCGCCGCTGCCGTCCGCGACGCCTGGGTGGGCGCCTACTCGGCCGAGCCGTTCGTGCACGTGCTGCCCGCCGGGCAGTGGCCGCGTACCGCGGATGTCCTCGGCAGCAACGCGGTCCACCTGCAGGTGGCCCTCGACGAGCGTGCGGGACGGGTGGTCGCGGTTGCGGCCGTCGACAACCTGACGAAGGGAGCGGCCGGGGCAGCGGTGCAGTGCGCCAACATCGCCCTCGGGCTGCCGGAAGGCACCGGACTGCCGGTCGTCGGGCTGGCGCCGTGAGCGGGCAGGTCCGGCTGCCCGGTGGCTTCCGCGCGGCAGGCGTCACGGCAGGGCTCAAGCCGAGCGGCAGCCCGGACCTGGCGCTCGTCGTCAACGACGGTCCCGACCACCATTGCGCGGGGGTCTTCACGAGCAACCGGGTCGAGGCCGCGCCGGTGACCTGGTCCCGGCAGGTGCTCGCCGACGGCCGGGTCGACGCGGTGGTCCTCAACTCCGGTGGCGCCAACGCGTGCACCGGCGCGCAGGGGTTCCAGGACACCCACCGCACCGCCGAGAGGGTGGCCGAGACCCTGCACCTGTCCGCGGCGGACGTCGCGGTCTGCTCGACGGGGCTCATCGGCGAGCTGCTCCCGATGGACCGGCTGCTGCCCGGCGTCGAGGCTTGTGCGCGGGCCCTTGCCGCCGACGGCCACCTGGCCGCCGCCACGGCGATCATGACGACGGACACGGTCCCGAAGCAGGCCTCGTCGGGCGGTCGCGGCTGGTCGGTTGCGGGGATGGCCAAGGGGGCGGGGATGCTGGCGCCGGCGCTCGCGACGATGCTCGTCGTCCTGACCACCGACGCCGTCGTGGAGGGCCAGGCGCTCGACGCGGTGCTGCGGGGCGCCACGTCCCTGACCTTCGACCGCATCGACTCGGACGGCTGCCAGTCGACCAACGACACCGTGCTGCTGCTCGCGTCCGGTGCGTCCGGCGTCCACGTCTCGCCGGACGACCTCGCCCTCGCGGTCACCGGCGTGTGCGCCGACCTCGCGCGCCAGCTCATCGCGGACGCCGAGGGGGCCCGCCACGACATCGAGGTCGAGGTCCGGTCGGCGGCCTCCGTCGACGATGCGCTCGAGGTGGCCCGCTCGGTCGCCCGCAGCAACCTGTTCAAGTGCGCGGTCTTCGGCAACGACCCGAACTGGGGCCGCGTGCTGGCCGCGGTCGGCACCACGAGGGCCGCCTTCGAGCCGGACCGCCTCGACGTCTCGATGAACGACGTCCAGGTCTGCCGCGCCGGGGGGGTGGGCGCCGCCCGGTCGGAGGTCGACCTGACCGGACGAGGGGTCCACCTCGTCGTGGACCTGCACGCGGGCGACGAGACGGCGACGGTCTGGACGAACGACCTGACCCACGACTACGTCGAAGAGAACTCGGCCTACAGCACATGAGCACCAGCATCCGGGGAGTCATCGATGCCGCCGCCCTCCGCGTCGCGGCGAGCAAGGCGCAGACCCTCGTCGAGGCGCTGCCCTGGCTCGAGCGTTTCAGGGGCCGGCTCGTCGTCGTCAAGTACGGCGGGAACGCGATGCTCGACACCGCCCTGAAGAAGGCGTTCGCCGAGGACGTCGCGTTCCTCCGGTATGCCGGCCTGCGCCCGGTCGTCGTCCACGGCGGCGGCCCGCAGATCGGGGAGATGCTCAGCCGGCTCGGCCTGCGCAGCGAGTTCAAGGGGGGGCTGCGCGTCACGACGCCCGAGGTCATGGACGTGGTCCGGATGGTGCTCACCGGTCAGGTCGGCCGCGAGCTCGTCGGCCTGCTCAACCAGCACGGCCCCCTCGCGGTGGGTCTGTCGGGGGAGGACGCCGGGCTCCTCGGCGCCCGTCGCCGGCCGGGGCTCGTCGACGGCGAGGAGGTCGACCTCGGGCTGGTCGGGGACGTGGAGAGCGTCAACCCCTCGGCGGTGATGGACATCCTCGCCGCGGGCCGGATCCCCGTCGTGTCCACCGTGGCGCCGGACCTGGACGAGGAGGGCCAGGTCCTCAACGTCAACGCGGACACCGCGGCGGCGGCGCTGGCGGTCGCGTTGGAGGCGCACAAGCTCGTCATCCTCACCGACGTCGAGGGCGTCTACGCCGACTGGCCGGCCCGCGACTCCCTGCTGTCTCAGCTGAGCCTGACCGAGGCGAGCACCCTCATGGCCCGGGTCGACGCCGGCATGGTTCCCAAGCTCGAGGCCTGTGTGCGCGCGGTCCGCGGCGGCGTCCCGCAGGCGCACGTCATCGACGGGCGCAAGCCCCACTCCCTGCTGCTCGAGGTCTTCACCGACGAGGGGATCGGCACCATGGTCCTTCCCGACGACGTCCCACCCGCCGGCGCCGTTCCCGCCGGCGCCGTTCCCGCCGGCGCCGTCCCACCCGCCGGCGCCGTTCCCGCCGGCGCCGTTCCCGACAGCTCCCAGCCCGACAGCGCCCAGGAGGCGAACCCGTGACGCACGCCCAGGATGTGCTCGCCCGCTACCGGGCCGCGCTGATCCCCGTCTTCGGCGTCCCCCAGACCGTGCTCTCCCACGGGCACGGGTGCTACGTCGTCGACGTGGACGGCAAGCGCTACCTCGACCTGCTCGGGGGTATCGCCGTCAACACCCTCGGTCACGGCCACCCGGCCCTCGTCGAGGCGATTGCCAAGCAGGCCGGGCAGGTCATGCACATCTCGAACTTCTTCACCTCCGAGCCGCAGGTCGAGCTCGCCGAGAAGCTCATCGAGATCGCCGGGGCGCCCCCCGGCTCCGGAGTGTTCTTCGCCAACTCCGGCGCCGAGGCGATCGAGGCGGCCATCAAGCTGAGCCGGCGGACCGGACGCGCGCGCATCATCGCGGCCGAGGGCGCCTTCCACGGACGGACCACGGGAGCCCTCGCCCTCACCTGGAAACCGGCCTACCGGGAGCCCTTCGAGCCGCTGATCCCCGACGTCGTCCACGTCCCCTACAACGACGAGGCGGCACTGCGCCACGCGGTCGAGGCGGCCGGGGACTCGCTCGCCGCCGTCGTCCTCGAGCCCATCCAGGGCGAGGCGGGAGTCCTGACGGCCGACCCGGCATACCTGCGCCTGGCCCGCGAGCTGACGACGGCGGCCGGTGCGCTGCTCGTCCTCGACGAGATCCAGTGCGGCATGGGGCGAACCGGTCAGTGGTTCGCGCACCACGCCGCCGGTGTCCTGCCCGACGCCGTCACCGTGGCCAAGGGGCTGGCCGGCGGGGTGCCGATCGGCGCCCTCGTCACCTTCGGTGCGGGGGTGACCGGTCTGCTGACCGGGGGGCAGCACGGCAGCACCTTCGGCGGCAACCCCCTGGCGTGCGCGGCCGGACTGGCGACCATCCGCACCATCGAGTCCGAGGGGCTGCTCGAGCACGCCCGCGCGATGGGGACCCATCTGGCGCAGGGCCTTGCCGCCCTCGGGCACCCGCGGCTGGCCGGGTCACGCGGTCGCGGCCTGTTGCTCGCCGTCCAGCTGCGCGAGCCGGTCGCCGCCTCCGCGACGGACCTCGCGCGTGCCGCCGGGTTCCTCGTCAACGCTGTCGCCCCCGACACGATCCGCCTCGCCCCGCCGCTGGTCATCACGGCCGCCGAGCTCGACACGTTCCTTGCGGCGCTGCCGGCGCTGCTCGACGCGGCGGTGGTGAGCCCGTGATCTCGACGACGCGCACCGGGCGGCAGTCCCGCATCGCCGAGCTGCTGGCCAGCAGCCCGGTCCGCTCCCAGGCCGACCTGCTCGCGCTGCTCGCGCGGGACGGGATCGAGGTCACCCAGGCGACCCTGTCCCGCGACCTGCTCGAGCTCGGCGCCGTCAAGATCCGCAGTGGCCGTGCCCTCGTCTACGCCGTGCCCGACCAGGCCCGCGGCGGGCGACCCGGTGCGGCGGCGGACGTCCCGGCCCGGCTCAAGCGCGCCTGCGAGGAGCTGCTCGTCACCGCCGACCCGTCAGCGAACCTCGTCATCGTCCGCACCCCGCCGGGGGCCGCCAGCTACCTCGCCTCGGCGATCGACCTGTCCCGGCTGGCCGGGGTGCTGGGGACCCTCGCCGGGGATGACACCGTGCTCGTCATCACGACCAACGCCCGGACGGGTCCTCGGGTTGCCAGGCAGCTGATGGCTCTCACCGGGACCCCCGACTGAATCGAGGCCGCCGGTATGCCGGACCCGACAGGCACGACGTCAGGCTCGCCCGCGCCCGGGGAGGGGGCTACCGCCGAGAGGGCTACCGCCGAGAGGGTGAGCCTCTGGGGCGGGCGGTTCTCAGGAGGTCCGGACCAGGCCGTCGCGGCGCTGTCCAGGAGCACCCACTTCGACTGGGTGCTCGCCCGCTATGACGTCGCCGGGTCGAGGGCGCACGCGCGGGTGCTGCACGCCGCGGGCCTGCTCGACGACGACGCCCTGCGGGTGATGCTCGAAGCCCTGGACCGGCTCGACGACGACGTGGCGAGCGGGGCGTTCGTGCCCGCCGCCGACGACGAGGACGTCCACACGGCGCTGGAACGAGGGCTCATCGAGCGCGCCGGGGCCGACGTCGGTGGACGGCTGCGCGCCGGGAGGTCACGCAACGACCAGGTGGCGACGCTGCTGCGCATGTACCTGCGCGACCACGCCCGCACCGTTGCCGCTCTCGTGCTCGACGTCGTGGAGTCCCTGACCGTCCAGGCCGAGCGGCACATCGACGTCCCGATGCCGGGACGCACCCACCTGCAGCACGCCCAGCCGGTCCTGCTGGCCCACCACCTGCTGGCCCACGCGTGGGCCCTGCTCCGCGACGTCGGCCGGCTCCAGGACTGGGACCGCCGCGCGGACGCGTCGCCCTACGGTTCCGGTGCGCTCGCCGGGAGCTCCCTGGGCCTGGACCCCGCAGCGGTCGCGACCGAGCTCGGGTTCAGCCGTGCCGTCGAGAACTCGATCGACGGCACGGCGAGCCGGGACGTCGCCGCTGAGTTCGCGTTCGTCGCCGCGATGATCGCCGTCGACGTCTCGCGGATCGCGGAGGAGGTGGTCATCTGGGCGACCCGGGAGTTCTCCTACATCACACTCGACGACGCCTACTCCACGGGCTCGAGCATCATGCCGCAGAAGAAGAACCCCGATGTCGCCGAGCTCGCCCGCGGGAAGGCGGGGCGGCTCGTCGGCGACCTCACCGGGCTGCTCACGACCCTCAAGGGACTGCCCCTGGCCTACAACCGCGACCTGCAGGAGGACAAGGAGCCGGTCTTCGACGCGGTCCGCACGCTCGAGGTGCTGCTGCCGGCGTTTGCGGGCATGGTGGCCACCCTGACCTTCGACACGGAGCGGCTGGAGGCGCTCGCCCCACAGGGCTTCGCGCTCGCCACCGACGTGGCCGAGTGGCTCGTCCGCCAGGGGGTGCCCTTCCGGGTGGCCCACGAGGTGGCCGGGGCGTGTGTGCGCGAGTGCGAGCGCCGGGGGGTCGAGCTGTGGGACCTCGACGACGAGGCACTTCGGGGGATCAGCGAGCACCTGTCCCCGGGCGTGCGGGACGTGCTGTCGGTGCCCGGCTCGCTGGCGTCGCGGGACGCGGTCGGCGGGACCGCGCCGGTCCGGGTCCGTGAGCAGCTGGAGCTTGCCCGCCGGCGCGCCGCGGACGCCCGGGGCTTCGCCACGACCTTCCCGAGCGGCGCCACCGGGCACCACTGACCGGGATCGGCGCGCGGGCGGCTCGGATCGCGCCCAGCGAGGGGTCAGCTGTGGCGCCTTCCCCGGCCCCGAGGCAACCACGCCTGACCCCTCGCCGGCACCGACCGAGTGTGCGGCGGCTGCGGTGGCCGGGTCAGGCGCTAGGGTCGGCTGCCGTGACACCCGCCGTGCCCCGTCACCGCGGCGACGCCCGGCTGCGCAGCGACTTCTTCGATCGGCCGGTCCTCGACGTGGCGCCGCAGCTTCTCGGGTGCACGGTCTCGCACGCCGGCGTGACCGTCCGGCTGACCGAGGTCGAGGCCTACGACGGCGCGGACGACCCGGGGTCGCACGCCTTCCGTGGCCGCAGCCCGAGGGTCGAGGTGATGTTCGGGCCTCCTGGCGGCCTCTACGTCTACTTCACCTATGGGATGCACTACTGCATGAACCTCGTCTGCGGCCCCGAGGGCACGGCGAGCGCCGTCCTGCTCCGGGCCGGCCAGGTGGTCGAGGGGCTCGACACCGCCCGCTCCCGGCGCGGCAGCGTCACGGACCGGGACCTCGCCCGCGGGCCGGCCCGGTTGACCCGGGCGCTGGGGGTCGGTAGGGCGCAGAACGGTGTCCGCACCACCGATCCCGGGTCACCCGTCGTCGTCCGGCCTCCGGGGCGGGGTGCAGCCGACGGCAGCCGGGCGACCGCGGAAGGCTGGCGCGCCGCGGACGGCCAGCGCACCGCGGACGGCCGGCGCACCGCGGACGGCCGGCGCACCGCGGACGGCCGGCGCACCGCGGACGGCCGGCGCACCGCGGACGGCCGGCGCGCCGCGGAGGGCTGGCGCACTACGGAAGGCCGGCTCGCCGCGGACGGCTGGGCAGCGCCGGGGGGCGTCGGCACGGGAGGGCGCGTGGGGGTGAGCGGTCCCGGCGGTGACGGCACGGCATACCCCTGGCGGTTCTTCCTCGAGGGCGAGCCGACCGTCTCGGCGTACCGCCCGGCGAAACCCCGTGCCCGCAGAACGGCACGGTAGGGCAGGCTGTTCCGTGCGCGCCGGCACCGGCGCAGCGACGCGAAAGGGACCGAGGCACCGTGGGCGACATCCTCGACGAGCTGCGGTGGCGTGGGCTCGTGGCACAGACGACCGACGAGGAGGTGCTGCGCGCGGCGCTGGCCGCTGGGCCGCTGACGGTCTACTGCGGGTTCGACCCGACGGCCCCGAGCCTGCACTTCGGCCACCTCCTGCAGCTCATCGTCCTGCGGCACCTGCAGCGGTCCGGCCACCGCGTCATCTGCCTCGTCGGCGGCTCGACCGGCCTCATCGGCGACCCGAGGCCGACCGCCGAGCGGGTCCTCAAGACCAAGGAGACGACCGCCGAGTGGGTCGGGCGCATCGAGGCGCAGGTGCGCCCGTTCCTCGAAACCGCGGGGGAGAACCCGGCCCTGGTCGTCGACAACCTGGACTGGACCGCTCCGATGTCGGCGTTGGACTTCCTGCGCGACATCGGCAAGCACTTCCGGGTCAACCAGATGCTCAAGAAGGACGCAGTCGCGGCGCGCCTCGCCAGCCAGGACGGGATCTCCTACACCGAGTTCAGCTACCAGCTGCTCCAGGGGCTCGACTACCTGCACCTCTACCGCGAGTACGGCTGCACGCTGCAGACCGGCGGCATCGACCAGTGGGGAAACCTCACCGCAGGCTCCGACCTCATCCACCGGGTCGAAGGCGCCTCCGTCCACCTGCTGACCACGCCGCTCGTCACGGATGCCCAAGGGACGAAGTTCGGCAAGTCCGAGGGCAACGCGATCTGGCTCAGCCCCGAGATGACGAGCCCCTACGCGTTCTACCAGTTCTGGCTCAACGTCGAGGATGCCTCGGTCGTCCGCTACCTGCGGATCTTCACCGACCGCAGCCCGGAGCAGGTCCGCGAGCTCGAGTCGGCCGTCGCCGGGGACCCGTCCAGGCGGCTGGCGCAGCGGACCCTGGCTGCGGACGTCACGACCCTCGTCCACGGCGCCGAGGCGAACGCCGCGGTCCAG
>JAABUR0100007212.1_pt1 | contig 13241 bp, 12 predicted proteins | sample 5560091 | NCBI WGS metagenome assembly JAABUR01 (sample SAMN10711879, study PRJNA513375) | rock metagenome | isolation source: Antarctica rocks | place: Antarctica: Victoria Land, University Valley sud
GTGTCTGGATGCTCTGCTTTCAGCACCCTTAGACTCGTCTCCATCACTTGCATCTCCAGCTCCTCTGCCTCGTCCAACCGCCCCTGATTCCCGTACGTGGCTGCCAGATTGGCCATGCTGGTCAGCGTGTCTGGATGCTCTGCTTTCAGCACCCTTAACCTCGTCTTCATCACTTGCACCTCCAGCTCCTCTGCCTCGTCCCACCGTCCCTGATTCCAGTACGTGGCTGCCAGATTGGCCATGCTGATCAGCGTGTCTGGATGCTCTGCTTTCAGCACCCTTAGACTCGTCTTCATCACTTGCACCTCTAGCTCCTCTGCCTCGTCCCACCGCCCCTGATTCCGGTACGTGGCTGCCAGGTTGCCCATGCTAATCAGCGTGTCTGGATGCTCTGAACCAAAGATTTTCTGGTTCATCTCAAAAGCAGCTATTCTTCTTGTACAGGCAATTTCAAATCGTCCTTGCAGCATATCAAAGTAAGCTATGTTTTGTAAAAGATAGGAATATTGCTCTGAACGCATCTTCTCTATATTTCTGTATTGAATCACGGTTTCTGCGTGAGGCAAGAGAGTTTCACATGCGGTCCAGGTTTCAAAAGCACCACTTGGGAAGTTTTCTGCAACCTTTAGCAAGGCTTGTTCTTGCCACTTTTCTTTCGTGCCCTCCATCTCCAGCCATTTTCGAGTGGCCAGCTGCACCAGTCGATGCAATTGATAGCTCGCTCCATTATCTTCAACACTGATAAGTGAGAACGCTTGTAAAGTTCCTAATGCCGTCATTACATCAACATTGCGGTCGGTATCATTTTTTAAAAGATTCTTTGAAATCCCCTGCCGATCTAAGACCGCCATAAGTGATAGCATCTCCGCGGCACGGGACTTCTGTTTGCTTATAAGATCAAAGGATAGCTTCCAGGTTCTGATAACAGAGTTCTGGCTTTCCGAATCCCTTCTGAGGTCCCCAAGATCCTCACTTAACAAGTCTTGTACCTCAGAATCATTGGTGTGGAACATATCAAGGTACTCTGCGAGACTACAGTTATTCTGGCTGAGGAAGGCGGCTGCTTGCGTGATTGCGAGTGGTATATATTCTAAAGCATCAAGGAGCGTTCTTGAGTCTTTGTCATTCCAGGTATCAGGTTGTTCAGATTGAGATCGCAATAGTTCCTGTGCCTCTGAAGAAGTCATGAGTGGTACCATGATAGATGCGTGTCTACCCGCCAGTCTTTCGCTCATACGTTTATCTCTTGTGGTGATCAACATCAAACCCCGTGAGTTTTGAGGTAAATAATGTGAAAGAGGCCTTGTCTGCTCAAGATCAGTGATAGTTGATGTTGGCTTCGCAAAGAATGTATCTAGATCATCAGCGTTGTCCAACACCATCAACCATTGTTCATTGTCATTGAACCATTCAGAGACCAATAGAAGCGTATCAACTGCAGGGGCATTCCACCCAGGAAGTTCAAGTCTTCTTGCTATATCCCTGTATGCTTGCTTAAGCCGTTGTCTTGTACTAGCATGAACCCAGACAATGTGCTTATTGGGGTGAAGATTCCGATATCGATAACAGTATTCAATAGCAATCTGTGATTTTCTAAGCAAGTTTTAGCAACAGGTTATATACACATTTTAGAAACCAGCTTACCCAGCACCACCGATCCCTGCTAATGAAATGCGATGATGAGCTTTGATTTGCGCGTTGATATTCTTGAAAACCTGAATGCGATCCACAAACATAGCATCTTTGTTGAATGGTACTAAGAACAGAGGTTTCGCCATTTTTAAAGAATCTACATGTATGAGGTTAGCATTATTTCTCCTCATAAGTAGAACTTCTTAATTTCAGCAAGCTTGTTTTTATACACTTGATTCATGTAGCAGTGACATAGTACATCTTTTCAAGTTTTAATCATAAAGGCTGCAATCACGGTTCTATAGAAAACGTATGTTGATTGGAATTCAAGATCGTACAGTTAAAATGGGAACAATACCATTCGTAGATTGCAGTCCTTTCACCCATCTCCTCAACTCTCCCAGAATTGACTCATATCCATCATCATCTCTGCTGCCGAATTTGGTCATATCCTGAACTGTCAGCTTGATTATATAGGCAACGAAAGATATCACTTGCCATGTGATTAGCACGTATCCCATAGTTTGCATATCCAGGGATGATCGCGGAATCCATTTCAACGACCTGAACATAATTAACACAACTTTAAAGTAGTGCACTTGTAGTCATATTTACTTTGCCAACAACAGGAAGCGGAAGCTCCTCAAAGAAACAGGTAATGGCTATTTCTGAACCTTCGTTTACACGCATTCTCAACAGACCATGAAACCCATCTTGAACTCTGGCAAGCATTTCTGATCCGGGTCGAAGAACAGATACAATATCGACATTTGGGTATTTGATTATCCTTGCAATAGTTGTTCCAAATTTGGCCCATGCTGCAAGATCCGCTCCATGATGTGGTGTACCTAAGAATGATATGCCTATGGTACAGGAGCTGACCTGTCGCAAGTGTCTTTCAGGATGGGTTCTAGATGTCCACAGGCAGTCCTGCGTAACAAGGCCTCCGAGACTGTGCGCGACAAAGACAATCTTCCGATCTTCCTGTACACAAATCAGCACTGCAAAAGGGATATACACATAGGGTCATAGTCTCACAGTATCCGATTTTTCTCTCAGACGTGTGAGTCCTCCAAGTAAATTCAGCGCATGATTGCCTACTCGATTTTGAGAGGCTGGACTCCAGAAACTGACCACGTCTGCATCATATCCGAAGGACAGTATTCGACTATTGGGAATATCACAGCTTAGAAGAGAGGCTGGCCAGTGAATTCCTGTCTGCTGGTGAAACCATGTTCTAGCTGGATCCCCTGTCAGGCCATGTACAAAGACGATGCTATGAGGAGCACAGCAGCGTCAGCAGATTTCAGCGTGGAGTTGAAGGAAGCTCTTACTCGACAACAGTCGCTGTGGGGTCGGATGGTTCATGTAGAACCCTCACACCGAGCCCTGGATTCGCGTTTGGATTCCAATCAACAAGCCGTTCTGTGTCACTCACGGTCTCTTTCCCTGTTGTGTTCTTTGCCGTGCCTGGGGAATCTGCGGGACCCAAGTTCTCACCCGCCGGAGCTTCTCTTTTCTTTGATCTGAATAGCTTTGGCATGGTTTCATGCTGCTCAGCTGGTACAAAGGATGTAGGGGCCGCCTCTCTTCCCTACGGGAACGAGTCAATACCGTTGTATTACGACTGGTATTCGCACATGCTTTATCAAGGCTGAAGCTCGATCATTAGGCTGAGCCCGCCACCACTGATAAGATGCTCAGCCGAGTCGACGGCTAACTCTAACTTGCATTCACCCGATTGGGCAAACCCAACTAGGCACCTAAATCCCGATAAATCCTCGCTGTCTTCAGCCTTAGATGGATATCATTCAGCGGCACAATAGCAGCAATCTAGTCGGTAATTTCTATCCCCTCGTTCTCAAAGTCGGCCTCTGCAAATTCCTACCCGGCTGGTCGTACGACGAGAAGAAAACCAGGACTTTCCGTCATGCCGGGTAAAGATTTATGCCTACTATTCCTTGATGACGGTGGAGTGCGTGCGCTGTCGTCAATCGCAATCCTCAGACGACTAATGGAGACCATCAACCCGGATGCGCCGCCGAAGCCATGCGAGTATTTCAACATGATTGGAGGAACGAGTACCGGTGGATTGATCGCTATCATGCTGGGTCGTCTTGAGATGAATATAGACGATGCTTACGTCGCATTGTTTGATCGACTTTTTCGAAAGAAGCGGCATCGTGTCACCATAAGCGGAAACGTGCAGGGGAGGTTCGATATGGAGGAGTTAGAACGGTCAATTCGAGAAATCGTAAAACGAAAGGACCAAGCAGGCGAAAATGCCCTCCTCAAAGGATCCGAGAACCAGCAGTGCAAAGTGTTAGTTCTTCGAAATTTACATCCATCATTATAATCTTGGTTATGCTAACGACCTCTAGGTTTGTATGCGCCCTGAGCAAAGAGACTGCCGACACAGTCCTTTTCACATCGTATCCCTCTCGAGGATCATCGGATATGTACAATAAAACACGAATTTGGGAGGCAGCTTGAGCTACATCGGCTGCATCGTCCTTTTTTGGATCCAATCACAATCGGTCAGTTCGAAGAAGAGTTCGTCGATAAGGCTGTAGGGACCATTAATCCTGCCGCGCAGCTTTGGAACGAGGCCAAAAGTATATGGTCCAACGAAGCGCTTGAAGGAAACATCAAATGCCTGGTGTCCATCGGCACCGGAGTTCCCAGCTTGACTAGCTATGGATCAAGCCTCCTTGAGATTGGAAAGACATTGCAACAGAGACGGAACAAACAGCAGAGGCTTTTCATCAAACACACTCAGATCTCGACGATGGGAATCGATACTTTCGCTTCAACGTTTCCCATGGGCTTAAGAGTATTGGGCTCGAAGATGCAACACAGAAGAACAAGATCATGGCCGCCACAACTCGTTATGCGGCTTCGGAAAGTGTGATGAAACAAATGAAACTTTGTGTAAACAAATTCTCAACACGAGAATGTGCGTCAAGATTTGCCTGATAAATTTCGCTTTATTTAACTCTCTGAATAGACACTGGACCATACAAAGTGTCATTCAGTTTGAAAGGCTTACCGCGTGCACCCGAATTCGTAGCTCGCGACCAGGAAATGTATGGCCTTGAGGGAAACCTTCTTCCCAAGCCAACTTGTGAGACTCGCCGGAAGGTGTTCGTCTTAACGGACTTGGTGGCTCCGGCAAGACCCAGCTAGCAATCGAATTCGCTCAACGATCCCAGAAGATTTTCAGTTCCATCTTTTGGCTCAACGGCGACAGTAGAGAAAGCGTGCGTCAAAGTATTGCTCAGATTGCTCGAAAATTGCCGAAAGATCAGATTCCGAATTGGTGTAGGAAATTCTTCAGAGCATCCCCTGAGGAGCTAGACGAAATCATTAGCAATGTTCTTCATTGGGTTGATCAGCACGGAAACAATCGATGGCTTCTCATCTTCGACAATGTTGACCGTGACCATTCCCTTGAAGCAGACGATCCTCAATCATTTGCCGTGGAGGTTTTTTTTCCAGAAGTCAATCACGGCTCTAGTTCGCTTACGGCAGCTTCGGCAACACGGGCAGGATAGGCAACTTGGGAGGATGAGCAATCTGCAAGGAGTGGAAGTATTACAATGCAGAATAGGACGATCACTTGAAGGTAATGAAAATAGTCTAATGACCTTATTTCAATGCGCTAAGCACTATAGGCATTGAGAGAATCGTCGACCTAGTGGGTGGACTTCCACTTGCACTTGCTTATGCAAGCTCTTATATTCACGGAACGACTATAAGCGCGGATGACTATATCCGATTCTATCAAGAGACATGGGAGAAGCTTTTCAACAATAAGACAACGCAATTAAAGGATTATCCTCGCAGCATTTTATCCACTTACACCATTTCCTATGAGTATGTTCAACGCAATGACGCTAGCGCCGCAAAATTGCTTAATTTATTTGCATATCTTGATCATTTAGATCTGTGGTACTCTTTATTAACGTCGGTACTTGACGAGAGCATTATTCCAAAAGAGACATTGCCCATCTGGTTTTCACATGAAATAAAGACAGAACTTGATTTTACACAGAAGATTCGAATGCTGCTGGATTACTCCTTGATAGAAACACGGTATGACATCTCATCATATGCGATTCATCCAATTATGCAAAGGGATATCCACTTAAAAAAGGAAGGGATGCTCTCAAACATGGTAATAAGGTTCTAGTCGCTGAACAGTTGAGTGGAACTCACGCAATATCTCTATCATTGGCTTTTCAAAACCTAGCCTTCCGGCTTCTAAAATACCACGATTTATCACGTCTTTTCCCGGAGCTGTGGGGCGTCTTCAAGAAGGTCTTAGCTAACGACGGGCACAAGGACGGGCAAGAGGATGAAGACGACGAGGATGAAGAGGAGAACGAGACGTGGGACGGGAATACAGCAAGAGATAGAAATAGAGCCATAGCCTGCCGATTTCCTCAAAGGACAAAGGAAAAACTAAAGGACATGGAGGTATTCTTGACCAAAGTCAAGAAATATATAACCGTGAGTACCTGCTACGTGAAAGCTTTATGTTTCATTGACTGATTAAATGGGAACAAGGTGGACTCGGTCGAACCGCAGAACCATTAACCTCGAAAGTGCCAGCGCTGGTCAAGGTCACGATCTACCACCGCAATTTGCTGGAACCGGGCAGAGCACTACGCAATCACAGGGCGAGTTTCAAAGTACCAAACGCCAACGCCAGCATGCATGACCAGCTGGCTGCGATCGACACTCAGGCAGATCAAAAAGCTTTGGGGGCTCGGCGCAATCAAAGACCACACGGCCAAAAAGACTTACTGGTTGAACCAAGAACGCAACAATCAAATCCACCATTAGCCCCTGAACATGATCTACTCCCAAACCTTGCAACATCTTCGAGATTTGCTGAAGCCTTAAGGCCGTAACCTAGCAATCTTCCACTTCAAATGACCATAACAGCAGCCGATGAGATCAGTACGGCAGCCAGCATACCTGTTGCTCAGCTATCTATTGCGCCTACCCCGTGGAACTATCAGGCTGAATCGTTTCAGCCGGGGAATAGTGCATTGCAGAATTCACAATTTGAACACACCGGCCATACCATCTATAACCAGCGTGGAATATTTGTGGCAGCTGCAGAAAGACAAGATGAAGGGCATTACAACGAAGGTCAAAGTCAACATCATATCAATGGTAAGTTGACTGGTCGTAAACTGGCGTACCAGACTAACCAGTTGCACCAGACAATAATATTTTGATTTGATTTGATTTGATTTGAATTCATACACCCTTGTGACATCGGTTTAAGTCCGACCCATGGGGGAAACTATGATATCTATATCGAACGGACAAAACCCTCTGGGGAAGAAAACCGCTCGCCGACTATACGGCGACTTCGACGCCGCCGAGACAGTGAGTTTTGAGGCTATGTACCATGTTTGAACCTATAGCTTCTATCCAGCGCGTGACGCTCTAGTAAACCCTTGGTGAGAGTGTCTGTGCTGTTTGATTATGCCGCATCGTCCTTGCTCTGCTCTTCATAGATAGTATTCTTTACAAACGATGTCTCGGTTCGATTCTCGATCCGAAGACGAAGATGTTTCCTTTGCACCCGTGATGCTCGTGGTTGTAGTCGATAGCTGTGTTCTCTCGCTCAATGATTGCCATTCATTGAGCAGAGAAATATATGATGAAAGAGAGGCGCACACGATGGGAAGATAGAGTGTGATTGTACTGAATAATTCTTTCCTTCTCTTGATTTGACTTGTGTCACGCAGTCGTTGAATGAATTGTTAGTATAGGCGTGCGATCGCAATCGTTAGATGATTTGACTCTGATCGATAGAGAAGAATGCGTTCTGATCGTTCTTCTGCGCTCTCAATTTTTCACGTAGATAGATATATGACTTGACGTCAAGTAAAGAAGATGAGCTCAAGTTCTCTCAGTATATCAGCGTGATCGACGAGTCACTACTTCTTCGAGCACTGTAGTCACGACTCTCAGACTGAGATCGACTATTCTATCTGATATCTTTTCATCAATTACTCGACGGCACTGTCGATGTGATGAAGACGTTTCAGTATATCGACGCGATCGACGAATCGCAAATCCTTCGACCACTTGTAGTCACGACTCTCATACTGAGGCCGACTTTTTCACTAGATATCTTTTCATCTCTTACTGACATCGACATGTCATTAATCTTCTTCGTAGATCGATTGTGACTGTTAGGAAGGATGTTGTCGCGTAGGTGAAAATTCTGCACGGTCGGCTTTCCCGCTCACGCAACATCCTAACATCGTTCGAATTGCGTCGAATTGAGATCTCTTGACTCTTCTGACTTCTATTCAGAACATAGAATCAAAAGGTTCGTAGCCGGCACCACGTACAGGTGAATCTCGTTGCCGGCCTCAGACAATAATATATTCAATAATGTTTTGTCGGCCGATAATTTTCTGATAGAAGATTATGAAAACATTGGTTACCTTCTCGATGAATTTATCAGCAATACATCAGAACCTCTGAAGCCTTCAGCCTCTTCAGTGCTTTAACCCCTATGGCTCCATCAAAACCTAATGCAAAGCGCACGCCAGTTACTTGAGAACGATTGATCAACACAATTTGGTGACCTCCAGACCCTCGCCACTTCCCAGCTCATATGATGTTCCATCGAACGTCTGCAGGCCGTTTGAGGAGTTTGTTTTTCCTAGTGAAACATACGTGATCGCAAGGTGTCGCGCGTTTGGTGGTAAGAGCGGCACATTGTTTGGGTTCGCGCATCGAGTGTACACTATGGGTCTTGAATCAAGTAAATACACCTTCTCCACATCAACTCCCGTTTGTTGTGCGGCGCCCTCTTTCCCCCGTTCCTGAGCTTTGTATCAGTAACAGTTCCAGTTGTGAGAACCAAGTGTTCAGACCTTAAAATACTCTTGGATGTTGAAAGACTCAGCTACGTGTGGAAGGGTTGTCATAGGTCATGATAACAGATTGGTGAGGAGCTCTGGCCGATCTTTCTGAATTAGTTGATCCAACTCGGCTTTCGCACGATTGGCCGATTCCCTATCCACCGCAAGAAACTTTCTTCTAGACTTTTGCCTAATTTAGTTAGTCTTAACCTTTATATTTTATATTGAGGATGGAGGGGCTCAGCCCTACTATCACAACCACTGTTCTTCTCGCAACGCCACTACTACTACTACTACTACTACTATGCCCTTATCAAGGTAGCTTCAGTTACACTTGTTTTGCGGACCATCACAATCCTACTTCTGCTGACGAGCATACCGTTATACAGTTTCGTCACGGCCAAGTTGATCTCTGGGGCAATGGACAAGCTCGTCAGCTTCATGGTTCAATTGTACCGTTGGTGAAATTTCGAGAGACCTATGAGGGGCTCTACGTGTACACTTCTTCACTTGCCCTAGGTATTCCATATTCTGGGCTCCTCATGGCTATTAAGGAACCGTTGTCTCTAGATCATCGGCTGAGGACCGTTAATGACCTTGCTAAAGCTTTAACCTACAAAGCGCAAGTTCTCACTCAACAATCATCTGCCAATACATCTCTTTCTCACATGAAGTTAATTGTTGATTGTTTTGAGTTCCGAATACAAGATCTGAAGCGTCACATCATAACATGTATCTTGAAAATTGAACAGCAGGATGCTCATATTTCAAAGCTTCCCATTGTTCTGACGCACATGGATATGACGTCGTTCAAATACCTTGTTGATGCAGCTTCCGGACAAGTCACTGCGATCCTTGATTGGTATGGCGCTGAATATGTCCCTGTAGCCGCAATTTTCACTTTGTTGAACATCTGTTTAGATACATGACGAGAGACGGTTGGGAGGAAAGTGAAGATCGCGAGGTACTTGGTTCGTTTTTTCATCAAAGAGTCTGTCAACATCTGGTCTCCCAAGGGTTTGATGGGAGTCATTTCACAGCACTCGAACGCGAGAAGACATTAGGAACCCTCATTTATTATGTGCATAAGCTTCTTGAGTGGAAGGAGGGACGCGCTGAAGGATATCTGCAGCATGTCTTTTCTTGGGGGAGAGATGACCAGAACTGGAGTCCTGCACGCATTTAGCACCCTAGATGTTGCTGCACATTCGTCCGATCTCGGCTGTTCAACAATCAACGCTTTCTCGCCTCGATGACCTTGTGGCCTGCAGCCTTACCGAGGATGAGCCTCACTAGGATCAGGTGATGGCCTTGTCATCTTCTAACCCACCTTACCCTTTCGCGCCACCAGGTGCGAAAGAAGTTTTCCGGTAGAGATTACCTAGGAGGGCCAGGATGACCAGGTAGCGAAGGCACGCGGGCATCTAATCACAGGCCATGTCCGTGCCTCCTCCTTTGGGAACCCAGTGGGGCGGTGGGTCCAGAAATGGAGTCTGGGGGAGCCGGAAATGGAGCGGGGGGTTCAAAATGGGAGCCGGGGGGGGGGCCAGAAATGGAGCGGGGCCCAGAAATGGAGCGGGGGTCCAAAATGGGACTCGGGGGGGTTGCCCAGAAACGAAGCAAAGAGGGGGGGGGTGTTCCCAGAAAAGAAACAGTCGGGAGCCAGAGGTGAAGCACGGGATTAAAAGATGCATTGATGTTCTTCTCGAACATAAACACTTCATCTCGCATCAGTTCAAGATAAGGACAATCCGTCCCATCATTTACAATTTATCCCGTTTCCGAGTCTTCTGCGCCCGGAAACATACAGTATGCCTTAACGCAGCAAAAGCAAAAGACACAACAGTTTACGCGAAGGAAATGCGAAACTTGATGAAAAAGGTCAGATCAACTGGCGCGATTATGGTCATGTGGACCTTGCGTTGATAATTCGCAAGAATGGAAGGTATTATGTATACTTATCGATCGTCGGACCACGAAACAATGGCCTCCCACCATGACAGATATTGTTATGTGTGATCCCAATACTTTGATCCAAAACCGACTTGAGGTTAGAAAGCATCGGTATCCTTTGTCTATATCAATCTGGCTATCCAGAGACTTTTGAGCACGTCTCCCCGTAAAAGACCGCCAAAAGTCGGAGGCAATGCCGACAATCCCCTGTTGACACCAAGCCAACAACGATAGGTTACGCCCATTAGATCCTCCTGCGGTGCCTTTCACTAAAGGTCTGCCCTTTTCAAAGTCAAGAAATCCAATACAACTCAGATCTCGTAACAAGCGTGACGACTTTTAAGTTAGTCGAGGATATTTCCCTTCCGACATCGCAATTTACGGATATCAGATCGCCCCTCTGTTTGCCGATACAAACGGGTGGACGAGTACCGGGATAACAGTCTCTAGCTTCTTAGCAAGTGCTTTACCCGCTTTTCCATGTATCCTAGTGCAGGAAGATTAGTCGTAATTGCGAATCGCCAGCTGCAAACAGTCATTAGGTTCGTCGATTCGAAGTAAAGTTAGGTTACCTTGACGCTCACCACCAACCACGAGGAGTGTAGAGGTTCATCCATCTCCCACTACCTCACTCGTATCCTGTGCCGGTTTGTTTAAATGCGTTCAAAGTGACCACCCGTCGGCGAGGCTATGTATCGTCACCAGAATCCGAAAACGGAGAACTCCACTTCTTTGGTTTGAGAATGTCGACATCATACGTGCTTCTAACATCGCGTACCTTAGAACAATCGCTAAACATCCCTTTCTTTTCCCGTGTTGTTCAACCCAACAGCGACAAGTTTGACAGCCGAGTCTCTTTCGCTGTAATCAAGACCAATAATATATTCAAGAAATCAAAGACAACACGATTTGAAGCCGCTTATCACCCACTCACTTCACCAGGATAGCGCGTCAACAGTCGAACTGATATACTAGATCGAAGTTATTCATGTACATTTGGAGTCACGAAGAAAGACCGCAAATGGGTACACAATGGTGGTTTATGGGAAGGAAGGATTGATTTGCTAAAGTTGGGGGGGGCAGCGCTGTAATAAGGCTATGTAGCCCTACGAGTATGCCTTCATGGTTCCTACTGTAAGATCAAAATCTCAAGCGAAAAGACTGGCTCGCCGACGTGTTTACTTGCTGGCGGAGCTTAATGCTCAATATTATTGGTTACCGGAAAGGGATAAGATGAGGATATCGTTAAATTATCGAGACGAAATTATATAGGTTCTCCCGGGTGGGGGATCTTTGGAGAAAGTCATCCTAATGCTCCTCCAATACTATTTGCCAAATTATGTTTACTTGATGGCGATACAAAAACTGCCACTGCCACGCATTGTGCTCATCATATCGGGGTGCCCTGTACCTTCAAGGGATGCGCCTCGGTGTTGAATACGAAATGATTCGTGCCCTGGTTCTCTACTTGCCACACGGCGTCCTGTGATGTGGTTAGCACGGCCGTCTACATTGTTTGTTGTAGAAAGACAGGGAGCCACTCACAGCTGCATGGATCAGGTACGAGTACTTCATGACCTCGGCGAAGAAGAAACTTTCTTGCACGTTCTGGAAGCCCCCGCCGCCGGGGGTGTTGACGTCGTTGATGGAACTGAAGCCGGACCCTACTCTCGTGGTTGCGTTGATAGCGACAAAGGCGTCCCAGGACCAGTCTCTGTACATTTGGTTGCCCGTAGCCCTATTGATTATCAGCAGCCCATCCCGTAGTCGGTGCCAGAGCGAGCAAGGCATACCTGTATGCGTAATAGATACTCTCAAGGACTTCCGGACGTAGAACGTAGTTGGGGTTAGTGATGTAAAAACCCGACTTCTCGTAGAACGCCGTCTGAGCAGGGTCAATGGTTGAGGAGTTCCAGCTCCAGCTGTCGGGACCGATCCCGGTAGCGGTGCTGGCGTAGGTGTCGTGGCAGCCGTTTACGAGCGCAAGACCAAAATCAATGTACTTTTGTTGCTTGAGGACTTGACCGCCAAGGATAAAATTCCCACCATCAAAACACGTCAAGTGCTGGGAAGCGTTTACGAAGGTGTGGTTCTCGAATGAGGCCAAAAAGGTCAGATCTGGTCGAGAGGAGGGATGCGAAGTCAAGTACTCCATCGTCGAATCTGCTGCCGCGACCCAGCGGTCTCGGTAATTGGCGTACTTGTCCGAGTTGTAGACAAACATCTTGATGAGATATTCGTAAAAACTGTCATCACCGCCGTTCCAACCTCCATTGGCATCCAAGAACATGCCAGATTGGATGTCAAGGTTGGTACCCACCAACCCTGGAAAGGGCTCTGAGCTTGCTGGTTTAGGGTTCAGTAGGTTAGATTCCGCCTTTTGAGCTAAATTTCCGTACTCAGGGTCTCCGGTCAAGTCCGAGAGATGCTGCCATTCCAATACGAGAGTGCCAACCGTAGCAAGGCCGTTGGTACTTCCACCGTCGGTGGTTTGAGAGTCAATGATGAGTCCATTGGAAGGAATGCCCGACTGGGTATTGAAAGAGTATTTGAGAGTATCCCCTAGAGTCTTGGCTTGCTTAAGGAGGTCATCCACTTGAGTCTTGTCCTGAGCCAAATTTGGCAAGGGACCACTGAGAAGATCGTAGCCAGCCAACATACCACCAAGGTATCTGATGGTAGTTTCAAAAAGACTGACTGTGGTGCTGGTCTTTGTGAAATCAACGGTAGGAATATAAGCCAGGATTTGGTTGACGA
>JAABUR0100007213.1_pt1 | contig 13240 bp, 10 predicted proteins | sample 5560091 | NCBI WGS metagenome assembly JAABUR01 (sample SAMN10711879, study PRJNA513375) | rock metagenome | isolation source: Antarctica rocks | place: Antarctica: Victoria Land, University Valley sud
TGGCTGCGGGGCCTGGTCGGCGGGTGCGTCAGCTGGTGGCTGCGGGGCCTGGTCGGCGGGTGCGTCAGCTGGTGGCTGCGGGGCCTGGTCGGCGGGTGCGTCAGCTGGTGGCTGCGGGGCCTGGTCGATGGGCTCCTCAACGGGCAGCTGTGGCTGCCGAGGTACATCGACGCCAGCCACTCGCGCCGGCTCTTCGCCGTTGACCTGTCGATCGGCACGCAGGCCGCGATCAGTGCCGGCATGACGAGCAGTCAGGGCACGACCGGTGCCCTTGTCACTGCGAGAGCCGCCCGTACGAGCGCTCTGCGCGTGTGGGCGTGGAGTTGGGGAGTCCGTGGAGTTGGAGGCTGGAACTTGGTGTCGGGGAGGCGAGTGCGGCGCCAGCAGCTCAGGGACCTGCGGAAGTACCAGGTCGCTCACGACCGTGAGGCCATCACGGTCGTACGCCGCGGCGATGCTCAGCACGGCGTCGACGTACGCCTGGGAGTGGTTGTAGCGGTACACCGCCGCGCGAGCATCGGCCCGCACGCGCATGTCGACGGCTCCGGCGCAGAGATAGCTCGCGGCGGCAAGCGCCGCATCGTTGAAGTCGAAGGGATTGCGGACGCCGTCCTGGTCAGCGTCGACCCCGGCGATAGCCCAGGTCGAGGGGAGGAACTGCAGCGGTCCGACCGCCCGGTCCCACACCACGTCGCCGTCGAACTTCCCGTGATCGGTGTCGCGAACCTTCGCGACGCTGCCGCGCCCGTCGAGGGGCACGCCAACGATGCGTGGTGAGGTGGTGCCGTCGGTGAGCACTTCGGCGCCTCCGAAGCGGCCGTGATCGGACTCCACCGCCCCGATGGCGGCAACCATCGTCCAGCTCAGGTGGCAAGTCGGTGCGCTTCGGCGCATCACCGCCGCGGCGAACTGGTAAGCGTTCACGGCAACCAGCGGCACGTCGTACGCCGAATCAGCGCTCACCGCGCTGATGCGCTCGAGGCGGCTGGACCGCAGCACGACCCGGCCGGGGCCGCTTTGGTGAACTGCCGGGCGGTCCGGACGCGCGGCGGCGTTCACGGGAGCCGGTGCGACACCCGACGGCGCAGGGATGACCGCGCGAGCTGACGTCTGATGCTTGGCTGAGGTTGCCTTGGACTCCGGTTGGGCTTGCGCTGCCATGAAGGAGGCGGGCAAAAGCAACGCCACGGCCAAGCACAGCGCACGCCGCGGAAACTGAGATCTCGCAAGTACCCCCACAGGTGCACACTAGCCCGGGACACCAAACGTGTGCACATCGCGTCGGCTGCCAGGGCGCTCCCGCCTGAGGCTGGGTCACCAACGGGCCACAGGTACATTGCCCCGGTGACCGCCGACGCGACGTACCCCATGGTCAGCCGCACCCTCGACAACGGCTTGCGGGTCGTCGTCAGCCCCACTCCCGGCCTCGGGGTGGTCGCTGTGAACCTGTGGTACGACGTCGGGTCGCGGCACGAGGAGCCGCATCGACAGGGTTTCGCTCACCTCTTCGAGCACCTCATGTTCCAAGGCTCCCGAAACGTCAAGCCGGGCGAGCACTTCTCACTCCTCCAGGGCAACGGCGGCTCGCTCAACGCCACCACATCCTTCGACCGCACGAACTACTTCGAGTCGATGCCGGCCGGCGCCCTGGACCTGGCGCTGTGGCTCGAGGCCGACCGGATGGCATACCTCGACGATGTGCTCACCCAGCAGAACTTCGACAACCAGGTCGACGTGGTCGCCCAGGAGCGCAGCCAGCGCATGGACAACGTCCCCTACGGCACTGTCTTCGAACGGCTGCTACCGCTCGTCTTCGATCCCGAGCACCCGTACGGCCACCTGCCGATCGGCAACATGCAGCACCTGGCGGAGGCGACGCTCACCGAGGTCAGCGACTTCCACGCCAGCTACTACATGCCGAACAACGCTGTCTTGTCGATCGTCGGGGACGTGACCGAGGAGGAAGGCTTCGCCAAGGCGGAGCTGTACTTCGGGGCCATCGCGGCCGGAGACGCACCCAAGCGGGAGCTGCCGCCGCTGCTGCCTCCGATCGACACGCCGGGACGTCTGGACTCCACCGAGGAGGTGCCTGCACCGGCCGTCTGGTTCGCCGGCCGTCTCCCACCGGACGCGCCAGACGCGCGCGAGCTCGCCGCCGCCGCCCTGGCGAGCAGCATCCTCGGCGAGGGCGACACCAGCCGGTTGCATCGGCGCCTGGTGCGCGGGGACCAGATCGCGCTGTCGGCCGCCGTCGGCATCAACCCCCTGATCGCAGGGAACTCGATGGTCGTGGGCTCGGTGCGCGCTGTGCCCGGACACGACCTCGACGAGGTGATCGTCGCCGTCGACGAGGAGCTGCGTCGGTTCGCCGCCGACGGGCCACGCGACGACGAGCTAGCCATCGTGCGCGCCCAGGCTGAGCGGGAGTGGCTCGACGAGATGAGCACCGCTGCGGGACGCGCGGACGCGATCTCAAGCTGCGCGTTGCTCTTCGACGATCCCGACGTTCTCAACCAGCGGCTGCCGCTGCTGCGGTCGGTGACCTCGGCCGAAGTGCGCGAAGCCGCGGCCTCCTGGCTGGTGCCGGCGCTGAACGCCCAACTCAGAGTCCTGCCGACCAAGGTCGGAGTCGACGTATGACGCTCGTCTCGGCGCCACCACCTGTCGGCGTGCCCTCGGACTGGCGCTTCCCGACGTACGAGCAAAGCCGGCTTGCGAGCGGCCTGCGAGTGCTGGCCTACCACTGTCCAGGTCAGTACGTCGTCGCGGCCTCGTTGCTCTTCGACGTTCCCCTCAGCGCCGAGCCCCGAGATCGGGAGGGGGTGGCGGAGCTCACTGCGCGCTGCCTGACTCGTGGCGCAGGGGAGATGGCGGCCGAGGAGTTCGCTGACGCGCTGGCGAGCAGCGGGGCTGACCTCGAGGGATCGGCGTCCCCTGACGGGTTCGCGCTGCGGTTGACGGTGCCGGTGACGCAGCTTCCACGCGGTCTGGACCTGATGGCCTTGGCGGTCAGCAGCCCGACGTTCGCCGAGGAGGAGTTCACGCACGAGCAGGCGCTGCGGCTGCAGGAGATCGACCAGGTTCACGCCTACCCCCAGCACGTGGCGAGCGAGGAACTCAACGCCGCCCTGTTCGGCACCCAGCGATCCGCTCGTCCGGCTGGCGGCACTCCGTCCACGGTCCGAGCCATGACGAGAGCCGATGTCGTCGACTACGCCACCGCCCACCTCGTCCCGGCCGCGGCGACGCTGATCCTGGCCGGGGATTTCGGCTCCGCCGACCCGATGTCAACTGTCGGGCGCAGCTTCGGCGACTGGCAGCGTCCCGCTCAACCCGCCGCAGACTTCGAGCGCCCGGCGCCGGTGGAGCAGGCACAGCTGCTCCTGGTCGACTGGCCGGACGCGCTTCAGGCGACCCTCCGGGTGGCGGGGCGCGCGCTGACGCGGACCGACCCACTGTGGCCGGCGACGTTCGTGGCCAACCACGCAGTCGGCGGCAGCTTCTCCTCCCGCATCAACACGGTGCTTCGGGAGGAGAAGGGTTACACGTACGGCGCGACCTCCGGCCTCGAGACAGGGCGCCACACCGGCATGTTCTCGGTGTCCACCGCCGTCCGCGCAGACGCCACAGCGGACGCGGTCGCCGACATCGTGCGAATCGTCGCAGCCGCCAGCGGGTCGATCACCGATGACGAGGTAGCCATGGCGGTGCGAGCCGCGACGCAGTCGGCGCCACTGGGCTACGAGCGCGCAGAGGCTGTCGTCGGCAGAGTAGAGCTGCTGCTGTCGCAGCAGCTCCCTCTTGACCACGTCGACGCCAATCTGCAGCGGATCCGCGCGGTGACGACGGCCGGTGCCAACGCCGCGTGGGCGCAGGTGATCGACCCTCAGGCGTTGACGGTGGTCGTGGTGGGTGATGCGGCCTCGGCCAGGGAGGGGCTGGCGGCGTGGGGGTACGCCGGGCTGCGGGAAGTCACTCCTGCCTGGCGCTGAAGCCAAGGTCAGCGCAGGGCAGCGGTGACGACTGCCTGGGCCTCGTGCTGCACCTGCGCGAGGTGCTCCGGCCCGCGAAACGACTCGGCGTACACCTTGTAGACGTCCTCGGTGCCCGACGGCCGAGCCGCGAACCACGCCGACTCGGTGCACACCTTCAGCCCGCCGATCGCAGCCCCGTTGCCGGGCGCCGTGGTGAGCGTTGCCGTGACCGGCTCGCCCGCCACGGTGTCGGCAGTGACGTCGGAGGGCGAGAGCCGGGCGAGCTTCGCCTTCTGGGCCCGGTCTGCTGGAGCGTCGATGCGTGCGTACGCCGGGTCGCCGTGCTTGTCCACGAGGTCGGCGTACTGCTGGCTCGGGGATCGACCGGTGACCGCGAGGATCTCGCTGGCCAGCAAGGCGGCGATGATGCCGTCCTTGTCGGTGGTCCACGTCGTCCCGTCGAAGCGCAGGAACGACGCCCCGGCGGACTCCTCACCGCCGAACCCGACGCTGCTGTCGAGGAGCCCGGGGACGAACCACTTGAAGCCCACGGGTACTTCGAGCAGCCGGCGACCGAGCTCATCGGCGACTCGGTCAATCATCGAGGAGCTCACCAGCGTCTTGCCGATGGCGGCGGTGTCTGGCCAGTCCGGTCGGTGGGCGAACAGGTAGCCGATGGCCACGGCGAGAAACGCGTTGGGGTTCATCAGCCCGGCGTCGGGGGTGACGATGCCGTGGCGGTCGCTGTCGGCATCGTTGCCGGTGGAGATGTCGAAGCTGTCGCGGGCCGCGATGAGGGAGGCCATGGCGTTTGGGGAGGAGCAGTCCATCCGAATCTTACCGTCGGTGTCGAGCGTCATGAACCGCCAGGTTGGGTCCACCTCGGGGTTGACCACCGTCAGGTCGAGGTCGTAGCGCTCGGCGATCGCGATCCAGTAGTCGACGCTGGCGCCACCCAACGGATCAGCCCCGATGCGGACGCCGTGACCCCTGATCGCGTCGATGTCGACGACCGACGGCAAGTCGTCGACGTAGTGGCCGAGGAAGTCATAGCCTTGGCACGCGTCGCGAGCCGAGTCGGAGGAGCCCCGTCGCACCCCCACGAGGTTGTCAGCGAGCAGGTCGTTGGCGCGCTGCTCGACCTGGGTGGTGACCTCGGAGCCGGCGGGTCCGCCGTGCGGAGGGTTGTACTTGAACCCGCCGTCGCGTGGTGGGTTGTGAGACGGCGTGACCACGATGCCGTCGACCTGCCCTGAGCTGCCGAGGCGGTTGAGCCGCAAGATCGCGTGCGAGACCGCTGGGGTGGGGGTGTAGCCGTCTCGTTCGTCGACCAGCACAGTCACCCCGTTGCCGACCAGCACCTCCAAGGCGGTGTGCCAGGCCGGCAGCGACAGGGCGTGCGTGTCGCGACCAATCACGAGCGGCCCGGTGATCCGCGAAGCGGCGCGGTACTCGCACAGGGCCTGGGTGGTGGCGGCGATGTGGGCGTCGTTGAAGGCACCGTCAAGGCTGGCGCCTCGGTGCCCTGAGGTGCCGAACGTGACGCGCTGGTCAGGGTTCGCTGGGTCAGGGGTGATGTCGTAGTAGGCGCCGAGGACCGCGTCGACATCGATCAGGTCGTCAGGCTGCGCAGGCTGCCCCGCCCGCTCGTGTGGCATGGGGGGATTGTGCTCGATGGGTGCGGAGGTGTCGACTCCGAGAGCCCCCGTCGAGCCGTCTCCCTCGCCGACTGGGGTCTGTTACCGTCCCGATAGGGGGCGAAGTGGGCAGTGGAGGGCAGATGAGGGACCGCGAGTCGTCGGTGGACAGCGCAGGGACGACAGACACGGAGGCCGGGCTGAGGCGCCGCCGCCTTGGGGAGGTCTTCGGCGACGTATTGCCCGACACCACGAGCGACGAGCTGCGTTCCCCGGAGGACGGTTCCGAGGACGAGGCCCTCCGACGAGAAGTGCCACCCCACCACGGTTGAGTGTCAGCTGACGGCAGCAGCGAGGCTGGAGCTCTCGCTGAGCAGGGCGACGTCCTCGGGCATCCCGAGCACGTCCATCACCATCTGCACCGTCGCGGTGACGACCGCCGTGAACGCGGTGGCCATGATGAACGCGACGGCCAGCTCGACAAGATTGCCGCGCAGGACGAAGTCCCGAAAACCTCTCATGAGCGTCTTCCTTCGCTGAGTGGACCGGAGAGCGCGCGCAGTTGGTCGTCCTACCCGCGCAGGCTGACCGACAACATAGAGGAAGCACTGGCCTGGGCAATGTCCGCGGCCTCGGCCTGGCTGACGGCCAGGACGACGAGTGCCCCACCTCGACTTGTCTCGTCCGCGCGGGGAAGCATCATGACGACGGCATCGGTGACGATGCGCGCCGCCAGGCCCGAGTCGCCGGTCGGTGCGTAGAGGTCGATGCGGTCACCTGGACGGAGTAGGGCAACAACGTCGGCATCCTCGATGCGAACCGGTGACGCCACCGTGCCCGCCGGGTAGCCGTCGACCAGGGCCGCGCCGAGCACGCGCCGGTCGGTCAGTGGCTCGCCAGCGCGCATCGGCGCCGCAACACTGGCACCCAACGCGGCCGCCTCGGCGCTGAAAGCGCCGGCGGGCACCACATCAGGCGGCATCTGCACGGTTCGCACGTCGTCCGCGCGAACCACTGTGCCTCCGGTCAGGTCGCGGGCCGCTACCACGACAGCGCTGACCTCCGGTTGGGGCGGGGCCACAACTCGGGCCAGGCAGAACACCGCCCCGGCGGCCAGGGTGGCGGCAATCAGTCGGCGATGCCGCACCAACGGGCGGCGCACCCGCCGTACGGCGGAGTCGAAGTCGGCCATGCCGACCAGGGTAGGAAGCCGACGCCTAGACGGGGGGCCGTTGTCCACAGCGTGCGCAGATGTGCCAAGGCCGACGAGAGTCGCTAGCTGTCAGTCCGAGCTCTTGCCGGTCGATTGCGACGTCCGCCTGGAGCTGGCGTCGGAGCCTGTCCGCTGGTCGGTGCTCGACTTGGCGGCGGGCTTCTCGGATTTGCCCGACCTCTCGGACGTGCCCGACCTCTCCGACGCGCCAGGCTTGGAGGACGTGCCCTTCTCGGATGTGCCCGACTTCTCGGACGTGGCCGACTTCTCGGAGTCGGAACTCTCCGACGAGCTCTTGCCGTCACCGCCCTCGCCTGAGCTGCCGTTGGGCGAGCCGGTGCCGTTTCGGCTGTCGGTTCGGTAGAAGCCCGAGCCCTTAAACACCACACCGACAGCACTCAGCACCTTCCGCAGCCGCCCGTCGCAGGCTGGGCACACCGTCAAGGAGTCGTCGGTGAAGCTCTGCCGCACCTCGAGGTCTCGACCACAGTCGGTGCAGGCGTACTGGTAGACGGGCACAGGCGCTCCTTCGTCGGTTAGCACTCACCGGGCTCGACTGCTAACGGCGTCCATTGTGCGGCAGGCGGCCGTTGAAGGCAAAGACGCCGCGGCACACGCTCGGACCGTCGAGGCACGATTCAAGCCCGGCACAATAGAGCAGTGCCCCGATGGTTGCGGATCCTCAACTGGGTCGCTGCCGTTCTGGCGCTGCTGCTGATCGCGGGCTCGGTCACGGCTGTCTGGACAGTCAGGCGGTCGATGCCGCAGACCGAAGGCGTCATCACACTGCAGGGGCTCAGCCGCCCGGTCACGGTGATCAGGGACGCCGCCGGCATCCCGCAGGTCTACGCGGACAGCTCCGAAGACCTGTTCTTCGGCCAGGGCTACGTGCAGGCGCAGGACCGCTTCTTCGAGATGGACTTCCGTCGACACCTCACGTCGGGCCGGCTCACCGAGCTTTTCGGCCGCGATGCGCTCAAGACTGACATGCTCGTGCGCACGTTGGGGTGGCGACGGGTCGCGGAGGCAGAGCTGCCGCTGCTGTCCCCCGACACACGTCGCTACCTGGAGTCTTTCGCGGCCGGAGTGAACGCCTACCTGAGCAGCCACTCCGTTGGCGAGCTGTCGCTGGAGTACACGATTCTCGACCTCAACGGCCTCGACTACACGCCGCAACCGTGGACGTCTGCCGACTCGTTGGCCTGGCTGAAGGCGATGGCCTGGAACCTCGGCAGCAACATGGACGATGAGGTCGACCGCTCCATCGCCTCGCTGAAGCTGACGCGGCGCGAGATCGCCGAGCTCTACCCCGACTACCCCTACGACGCGAACCAGCCCATCGTCACCCACGGTGCAGTCATCGATGGCGTGTATGAGCAGGACGCGACGGGCAACGGCACCAGACTGCCCAGCCGGCCGCCGTACCCGGTCAAGGCCGCGACCGACGCGCTGCGGGACGCCCGAGCGGCCAGCGCCTCCCTTGGCCGGATCCTCGGCAGCGGCGACGCCGTCGGGTCCAACGCCTGGGCGGTGTCCGGTGATCACACAGCCAGCGGCGCGCCGATCCTCGCCAACGACCCGCACCTCGGCGCGACAATGCCGAGCGTGTGGTACCAGATGGGGCTGCACTGCAACGAGATCAGCGCCGAATGCCCGTTCGACGTCAGCGGGTTCACCTTCGCCGGCCTGCCCGGAGTCGTCATCGGCCACAACTCGTCCATCGCGTGGGGCTTGTCGAACCTGTACGCCGACGCGCAGGACCTCTACCTCGAAGACGTCGTCGCCGGCAACCGCTACCTCTACGACGGGCGCTATCGCAACCTCATGACCCGCGACGAGAGCTTCTCGATCGCCGGCGAGGACGTCGCGGTCACGATCACGGTCCGCGAGAGTCGGCACGGACCACTGATCTCCGACGTCAGCCACCAGCTGTCGAAGGTCGGCGCCGATGCGCCGGGCGGCCGGCACGCACCCGACCGAGAGGATGGGTACGCCGTGGCGTTGCGGTGGACTGCCCTGCAACCCGGGCGTACCGCCGACGCGCTCTTCGGGATCGACCTGGCGTCGAACTGGGACGAGTTCCGGCAAGCCGCCCGCACGTTCGACGCTCCCAGCCAGAACCTCGTGTACGCCGACACGTCCGGCCACATCGGTTACCAGGCGTCCGGGCTCATCCCGATCCGGCGCGCCGGTGACGGCCGGTGGCCGGTGCCCGGCTGGGACCCGGCGTACGAGTGGAACGACGGCTTCATCCCGTTCGAGGCGCTGCCGAACGTGCTCGACCCCGAGGACGGCTACGTCGTCGCCGCCAACCAGCCGGTCACCGGCGAGACGTACCCGTACCTCCTCGGCAGCGCTTTCGACTACGGCTACCGCGCCGCACGCATCCGAGACCTGCTGGAGAGCCACGACGAGCTGGCTGTCGAGGACATGGCGGCTCTTCAGCTCGACAACTTCAGCACGCTCGCCGAGGACCTGACGCCGCTGCTGCAGTCGGTGCCGTTGAGGTCGAACTACTACCAGGCGGGGCAACGGGCACTGTCGCACTGGGACTTCCAGCAAGATGCCGACTCGGCCGGCGCGGCGTACTTCAATGTGGTGTGGCGCAACCTGCTCGCCCTCACCTTCGACGACGACCTACCCAAGGGCGCGCGACCCACCGGAGGTTCGCGCTGGTGGGCTGTCATGCGCACACTGCTCAACGACCCGACGAACGACTTCTGGGACGACACCTCGACCACCGACGTGGTGGAGACCCGGGACGACATCGTGCTGAGGGCGCTCACGGACGCGCGCGACGAGCTGACCATGACATTGTCTCGCGATCCGCGCGAGTGGGAGTGGGGACGGCTGCACACGCTCGAGCTGCGCAACGAGTCGCTCGGTGCGGAGGGCTCGCCTGCGGCGTTCCTCTTCAACCGGGGCGGCTTCCAGCTCAGCGGCGGGCCGGCGGTGGTCAACGCCAGCAGCTGGGACGCCAGCGACGGCTACGAGGCCACGGCTGTGCCGTCGATGCGCATGGTCATCCCGCTCGACGACCTCGACGGGGCGCGCTGGATCAACCTCACTGGTGCGTCCGGGCACGCCTACGACAACAACTACACCGACCAGGCTGCCTTGTGGGTGGACGGCCAGACGCTGCCCTGGGTGTTCACCCGGGAGGCGGTCGAGGCGGCCGGCGAGGATGTCCTGACACTGCGGCCCGCCGCCTAACCCAAGGCGGTCAACGGCGCCAAAGTTGCCTAGCTGGACCGACATCTGAGGGTGTGCGCTGGCGTCAACAAAACGTCGACCGGCTGGTCGCGCGGGTTTGTTGGTACGGCGTCGAGCACTTCGTCGTCGTACAGCAACAGGCATCGCAGCTCAGCGTGGTCGAGGAACGCTAGTGCCCCGTCGTAACAACCGGCGCCTCTGCCCAGTCGGTGGCCTTCCAGGTCACCTGCGAGGCCGGGACAGATCACCACCGATGCGGCCGAGAGTGCCTGCGGTCCGCGCGGAGCAGATGTCGGCTCTGGGATGCCCATCCTGTTGAGGTGCTGGCGGCCGGGCTCGTGCACCGCCCAGTCAAGGTGGAGGTCCGACTGCACGACGGGGAGCAACACGGTAAGGCCGCGCGAATGCAGGGCGTCGAGGAGCGGTCCGGTGCCGGGCTCGTCGGGCAGCGATGCGTAGGCGGCCACGGTCGTTGCCGGCTGCACCTCTGGCAGCGCCAGCACCCGGTCGCGCAGCAGCTCCGCCGCTTGCTGGCGTTCGCTGGGCAGCATCAGTGCCCGGGCGGCGAGAACTCGCTGGCGTATCGCGGGCTTTCGCAGCCGCTCAACCGCCGGGCCGCTCATCTCCATCACTGTAGGTGGGTTCACTAGCATTTGATGACATGAGTGCAGAGGGTCTCACCGCAGCCCAGGAGAAGATGCGGGCCGGAGGCGTTCACCCGGTGGCGGTCGGCGTGTTCAGCCACTACTACCGGCAGCTCGAGACCGGCGCCACGGGCCTGCTGCTCGAGTCTGACCTGCAGCCGCTAACCGACCCCCCCCGGCTCGCTGACGTCGACCTCGACGCGACGAGCGGGCAAACCGCCCTAGCGTCCACGGTCGTAATCAAGCTCAACGGCGGCTTGGGCACGTCGATGGGCATGGCGCGGGCCAAGTCACTGCTGGAGGTACGCGACGGGCTGAGCTTCCTCGACCTGATCGCGTCCCAAGTACTGCGCACTCGGGAGCGCCACGGCGTACGGCTGCCTCTTGTCTTCATGAACTCGTTTCGCACCCGAGACGACACCCTTCAGGCGTTGCAGGCCTACCCCGACCTGAGTGTCGGCGAGCTGCCATTGGACTTCGTGCAGAATCGCGAGCCGAAGATAAGGGCCGACGACCTCACACCGGTGGAGTGGCCGACGGACCCAGGTCTTGAGTGGTGTCCGCCCGGTCACGGTGACCTCTACACGGCGCTGTCGGCGTCCGGCCTGCTGACCCAGCTGATCGCCGCTGGATACCGCTATGCGTTCGTGTCGAACGCCGACAACCTGGCGGCTACCGTTGATGTACGAGTGGCTGGCTGGTTCGCGTCGACGGGCGCCCCGTTCGCCAGCGAGGTCTGCCGGCGGACGGCGGCTGACCGCAAGGGCGGGCACCTCGCCGTCCGCAAGAGCGACGGCCAGCTGGTGCTGCGGGAGTCGGCGCAGACCGCACCGCAGGACGCGTCGTCGTTCGCCAACATCACCGTGCACCGCTACTTCAACACCAACAACCTGTGGCTGGACCTGCAGGCGCTGGCCGACACGCTCGCCGCGAGCGGCGGTGTCCTCGGCCTGCCCCTGATCCGCAACGTGAAGACCGTCGACCCGGCCGAGTCCGCCTCCCCGGAGGTCATCCAGATCGAGACGGCGATGGGAGCGGCCGTAGAGGTGTTCCCAGGAGCGCTGGCGCTCGAGGTCGACCGGGCACGCTTCCTGCCGGTCAAGTCGACCAACGACCTGCTGGCCTTGCGCTCCGACGTGTACGAAGTGTCGGACGACTTCGCGGTGTCACTGGCGCGCGGATTGGCCGACGCTCCGCTCGTCGACCTGGACCCGGAGTTCTACAGGCTCGTGGGGGACTTCGACGCACGGTTCGCGTCCGGCGCCCCCTCTTTGGTGGGTGCGTCGTCGTTCACAGTTCGGGGCGACTGGAGGTTCGGTGCCGACGTCGGCGCGCGCGGCGACGTGCAGGTTGGCGCCGAGGGGTCTGCGGGGACCGTCGCCGCGGGCACGGTGCTGGAGGGGGATTAGGGTGTCGCTTGCTGTCCCGCCCGACCCGAGAGCCTTTTGCGAACCTGATGCGCAGCGTTGACGAGCACCTGAGCACGATCCTGGACGGCGTGCGGCCACTGCCGCCGTACGAGCAGCCATTGTTGGAGGCGCTCGGGCTGCCGATCTGTGCGGACGTCATGTCGGCCATCGACCTGCCGAGCTTCGACAACTCCGCCATGGACGGTTACGCCTGCCGGTTGGCCGACGTGCTCGACGCCTCGCGCGAGCACCCCGTGCGGCTACCCGTCGTCGGTGAGTCAGCGGCCGGGCAGACGAAGGCGTACGCGTTGTCGCCCGGTCAGAGCGTCAAGATCATGACGGGGGCGCCGCTGCCCGCGGGGGCCGATGTCGTGGTGCCGATCGAGTGGACCGACGGCGGGCGGGCGACGGTGTCGATCGTTCAGACGCCACGCCCTGGCCAGCACGTGCGCTCTCGCGGCGAGGACGTGCGGGCCGGGGACCAGTTGCTGGAGGAGGGGGTGGTGCTGGGGCCGCGGCAGGCAGCGATCCTTGCCGCGGCTGGATACGCCTCGGTCAAGGCCCGGCCGCGGCCGAGGGTCGTGGTGATCTCGACAGGAAGCGAGCTGCGTGAGCCGGGTCAGCCGCTTGGCTTCGACTCGGTGTACGACGCGAACTCGTTCGCCCTCGCCGCGGCGGCTCGGCAGGCAGACGCGATCGCCTACCGCGTCGGGATCGTGAGCGACGACCCGCAGGAGCTGACCGACACGCTGTCCGACCAGCTGGTGCGCGCCGACGTGGTGGTGACGAGCGGCGGCGTCAGCAAGGGCGACTACGACGTCGTGAAGGACGTGCTCAGCCGCCTCGGCACGGTGCAGTTCACCGAGGTGGCGATGCAGCCAGGCAAGCCGCAGGGCTTCGGCACGATCGGGGAGGACGACACGCCGATCTTCACGTTGCCGGGCAACCCGGTGTCGTCGTACGTCTCCTTCGAGGTCTTCGTGCTGCCGGCGATCCGCCGGATGATGGGCAAGCTGCCCTACCGGCGCCCGTTGGTGCGCGCCACCTGCACAGGCGGCCTCAGCTCGCCGCGCGGACGCAAGCAGTACGTGCGGGGGAGCTTTGAGGTGACAGCTCGAGGCGCCCAGGTGAGCCCGGTCGGAGGCCACGG
>JAABUR0100007214.1_pt1 | contig 13239 bp, 11 predicted proteins | sample 5560091 | NCBI WGS metagenome assembly JAABUR01 (sample SAMN10711879, study PRJNA513375) | rock metagenome | isolation source: Antarctica rocks | place: Antarctica: Victoria Land, University Valley sud
CAGGTGTAGAAGACGTGGCACGCATTGGTCGGCATGGTCTCGGTCGTCTGTCGCCCACAGGCTGGACAGGTAAGAACGGATTCCAGCATCGCCACTGAGTTACCTCCATATCGCTTGGCCGTCAGCTGAAAGATTCTATGACGATCACGCTCGCCACAGGTTCCGGATCGGTGCCATAGACACTGCCTGACACTGCACCAGTCGCGCCGGATCGACGCTCATCGACGCTCCCCACCTAACTCCTGCTGGCGGAAGTCATAGCTCCCGAAGAGCCTCAATCCGACAATCCCAGCGAGACAGAGCAGCACGCCTCCCAGCCAGAAGACGGGCTGGATGCCGACCGCGTCGGCGAGGAGCGCGCCCAGGGCCAGCGAGGCGAGGCGCATGGTGTTCCACGTCACGTCGAGCAGGGTAAAGACCCGTCCGCGCACCTGGTCGGGAACCGCTCCCTGGACGGTCGAGTTGAAGACCACCATCCCGGTCGAGGTGTTGAGGCCATAGACGAACAGGAGGAGCAGGGCGACGGGAAACAGGGAAGAGACGGCGATGAGGATGTCCCCGACTCCCCGGACGATGTAGGGGACGAAGAGCCAGCGCGCGCTCCGGTAGTCACGTGCCAGGACGTTTGGGATGAAGGGTCCAATCAGGGCTCCGACGCCGATGGCTCCGATCAGCCAGGCGAAACCGGACGGGGCGAGCTGGAGATGCTCCTCGGAGAGGACGACCAGCATCGCGCCGGTCGCACCGGTGGCAAGTGATGCCAGCGCCTGGACGATGAGTAGGCGGGAGACGAACCGATCCCGGCGGGCAAAGTCGAGGCCGCTCCGCGCGTCGGCCAGATATCCTGCCAGGCCACGCTTGGCAGACGCGGCCAGCTCGCCGGCACGGGCCGGGATGCGGAGCCGAACCAATAGCAGGGCGGACAGGACGAACGTCGCCGCGTTGACGACGAAGGCCGCATCCGTGCCGACCAGGCCGATCAGCCCACCCGCGACCGCAGCGGCGATGATCTGCACGAGGCGGCCCGTCGACCAGGCGACGGAGTTGGCGGCGAGGCGCTGCTCCGGCGTGGTGATCGCGGGGATCACCGCCTGCACGGTGGGGTTGAAGAACGTGTTACCGACCGCCAGACCGGCCGCCACGACGTAGGCGTGCCAGACGCCCTGCGGCCAGACCAACGAGACGACCAGCAGCGCACGGCCAACGTCGGCACCGATCAGGATCGCCTTGCGACTTAGTCGGTCGATGAGGACGCCGGCGACCGGTCCCAGCAGGAGGACGGGCAACACCTCAGCGGCGACCAGCACCGCGACGGCGGCGCCACGTCCCGTGAGGTCGAAGACGAGGACCACGAGGGCGATGTAGTGCAGGGTGTCCCCGAAGCTGGAGACGAGCTGAGAGAGCCAGAGCGGGAAGTAGGACGGGCTCCGGGCGACGTCAGCATAGGAGCGCCCAGCCGCACCGATACGACTCATTAGACCAGTCACTCGACGTCACCCATGCCTCATCGACACCGGTAAAGCGGTAAAGGTGATACCAGTCCGGTGCTGGGTCTGCGTTGCGATCATCGGGCCATCCTTTTGGGCTCGCCGGTCTCGACGTCAGCAGGACCGCTCCCTGCCCAGGTGGTGCCTACGTGGTGCGCGGGGTCCACCTGGGCCGTGCTCCAGGGTTCCTGCCGGGCAGCAAGCTGCCAGGCTGCCCAGCCGGTCGCCCGGTCCGCCGGGGTCAGCCCTGCCCAACTCGCGGCCATCTCCGCGGCAAAGTCGCTCGCGGTGTAGAACGGATCGTCCGGGTCGGAAACGATCTCGCGGGCCGTGCGGCGCGCTTCCGCGAGCATGGCGTCCGTGAGGGGCAGCCGATCGGCGCCGCTCTGCCGGACCAGGCGCTCCAGGGCGTGCCCGGCATGATCGGTCGGGAGCACGGTCCCGGCGTCGGGATCATCGTCGCGGTAGTCGGTCGCCAGGTCGTCGAGCACGTCGAGGGCTGCGCGATCATCTGGCGTCAGCGGGTCGCCGGGCTGGTCTGGGCCGGGCGACGTCGCGGTCGGTTCGGGCGCGTGGGCCAGGCGTCCGCGCCGATCGGCAAAGCCACTCCAGCGGCTCGCCACGACGGGGGCCGTGCTCGCCGCGATCAGCGCGCCGGGCAGCGCATGGCGGGCCTGCCAGTAGGCCGCGGCGTCCTTGTGCTCGCCCAGGATCGCCGGGTCGAGGATCGTCACGGCGACGCCCTCCAGCTCCAGCGCCTGCTGGGTCCGGATCGCGCCCTCTCGCCCGGCGTCGCCGTCATTGTCCGGCAGGATCACGGCGTGCCGGACACCGCGAAAGTGCCGGGGCCAGGGGTAGCGCGTCGAGCCGATCGCGACCACCGATGCGAGCCCGCCCGCGATGATCGCCGCCGCGTCGAGGGCGCCCTCCACGATGACCAGGGGGGCGCCGTCCGTGATCGCCGCAGCGACCGCGCCGCCGTTGGTGAGGGCTTTCATGCCCCGCGCCGCGTCGAGCGCCAGGTAACGCGGCTCCCGGTCCGGCTCGACAGTCCGCCCGAACGCTCCCACCGGCTGCCCGTCCGGAGCGGCGAGGGGGATCACCACGCGCCGCCGGAAATAGTCTCGGTCCTGGGGCTCGCCGGTCTCCCGGCTGACCACCGGCAGGCCGATCGGGTCGCCGCGGTCGCCGCCCCAGCCCCAGCCCAGGTGACGGGCCACGTCGAGGGGGATGCCCCGCGCCGCGAGATACCGCTCGCCGTCGGAGCCGGGCAGCCGGGCAGCGTAGAGCGCGAGCGCACCCTGGAGCCGCTGGAGCGTGTCCTGTGCGGGGTAGCTGGGGTTCTGGGGTGTCGGAGTCATGTGCGGGGCGTTGCGGGGCTCTGGGGCCACCACAGCGCGCCGCAGGCGGTGGGACTGCCCGCCGATGGTCACGATCGGGTCTCGCGACCGCTCCCAGGCATCCTGCCGGGCGCGCTGGGCGGGGTGATCGGTGACAACGAATGTCGCTCCGCAGACGGCGCAGGTGCCCACGCCCTTGTCCGGACTGATGCGCAGGGCGCCGCGATTGCCGCCACCGTGAGCCGGGCAGCGGGCGCGGAGTGAGCCGCCCTCCCGGTGGAAGCCGTCGAGCCCCTCCAGTGCGTGCCAGGTGAGCTCCCAGACCGGATTGCCCTGCCGGTCCCGGCGCCCGGTGTCCGTGACGCCGCCGGGGCTGCTGCCTGGACTGATCGGGCCGGTCATCGTCGCGCCGCCTGGGCGAGCCCACCGCTCCGGGCCGGGCCGCTGACCCGCCCGCCGCGACCGACCGCCCAGGCGCCGCCGGGACCAGCCGCGGCGAGCTCCGGTTCAGTGATCGCGAGCGTCAGCCAGTCGCGATAGAGATTGACCGTGCCCATCGCTCCGTGCCGGTTCTTCGCGATCTCCAGGCAGAGCGCGTCCTTGCCGTGCGGGGCGTCGCCGCCGTCGCCCTCCGGTTTGGCGAGCGCGAGCACATGGTCCGCGTCAAACTCGATTGAGCCACTCTCGCGGGCGCTCGACAGCGACGGCCTGGAGTCTTTGGTCTGGTAGGCGGCGCGGTTCGTCGAGCTGATCGCGAGCACATGGGCCGGGGTCCGCTTTGCCAGCTCCGACAGCCGCTGCGATGTCCGCTCGACACGCATCCGGGCGTCCCGTTCCGTGGCGTCGGTAGCGGCGAGCCGCTGGAGATAGTCGGTCACGATCAGCGGGGGGCCGCTGTCCGGGTGGCGGTCGGTCAGCTCCGCGACGTAGCCCTCCAGGGCGTCGAGGGTGGTCTGTCGCCCGCCGTCGAGGAAGTAGAGCGATCGCCCGTCGCGCCGGAACGTCTCGACAGCCGGGGCCAGGGCGTCGAGGGGGAACTCGCCCCGCTCGACGTGGCGGACCGACCGGCCACCGATCCGGGCGATCGTCCGCAGGATCAGCGACGCGGCAGAGTTCTCATAGCTCAGGTAGAGCACCGGCGCACCCTGGGTGGCGACGTGGTAGGCGATCTGGGCGGCGAGGGTTGTCTTGCCCTGTCCAGGCTGGGCGATCAGGATGCTCAGTCGCCCGGCCTGGAGCCCGCCCAGGCGATCGTCGAGCATCGGCAGGCCGGTCAGCCAGCCCATGAGCGGCGAGCCGGTGGCGCGGTAGTGGTCGATACGGCGCTGGAGATCGTCGAGCACGCCGCCCAGCTGGGCCGGGGCTGGGGTCAGCGGGGCCGGGGTGTCCGCCATCGCCGCGGCGTAGAGCGCGAGCGCCTGCCGGACGGTCTCGACGGGCCAGCCGTCGCGCCGGGCCTGCCCCGCCATCGCGACCAGCTCGCGGATGTGCTGGGGCTCCAGGTCGTCGAGGGTCGGGACCGCCGGGCCGGTGGTATCGTGGGGATCGCCCATTAGGTGACAGCCTCTCTGGGTCGAGCCCCGGCGTGTGTGTCCGCACCGCCGGGGCGCTTTCGTGGGTGCGCCGGGCCATCCCGGCACCGCGACGGGGCGTCCGTACACCGCCGCTGCCCTCCCACCATGCATGACGCGGCGCGGAGCCACAAGCGACCGCGCCGCATCGGTTGTCTTATTAGACTTATTAGGAAACGAAACGCCCGGAGCTGCGGCGTTTCTGGGGCGTTTTTGCACCGGGTGTCGGGGGTAATCGCACCGGGTGTCGGGGGGTTCTGCACCGGGTGTCGGGGGTAATCGCACCGGGAGACGCCGTTTAGGGAGTAGGACAACGGTAGGCGATGGTCTGTCTGACCGCGCCGCCGCGCCCGTCGAGGGCTGGGTTTCTGCCGGATTTTGCCTGGTCCGGGGCGACCATATGCGCGGGAGAATGACAGGATTTGACAGGATCGGGGTTGCCCAGCGGGAGCCGTCGAGGGCCGATTTTCTGTACCGTTTTGTGCGGTTGGGGGCTGGTTCGCGGTGCATTCGGGGGCAGATAGGGGGGTGATTTTCGCGGAAGTTTTCGGAAGTGCGGCGCGCCGGTCAGGGGCGATCAGTCGAGCCGATCCTCCAGCACACCGACTCGCCGGGCAAGCGCCCGGACGCTGACAACGAACTCATCCTCTGCCCGGTCCTCTGCGGCGCGCCACTGGTCCAGCTGCCGTGCCCAGGTGCCCCAGCGCATCCCACGGGGCTTGTCGCCGGGGAGCCAGTCCATGCCCCGCCCGGTGCCGCCGATCCGCGCCCGGACGTGCTCGCGGTGCCGGATCGCCCGGTCCAGGGGTTCCTCTCGCGTCGAGGAATAGGCGAGCCGGTGGCAGGCGCGGCACCGGAACAGGCCACCGGCAGACCACAGCACACCGCGCCGGTCGCCGCAGCCAGGGCAGACGAACCATCGCCGGACGCCGCCGAAATGCTGGTCCGTCGTCGCGATCGCGAGGGGCTCGACGATCTGCCGCCACGGTCCGCCGTCGCTCCGCACGCGGTAGTGCAGGGTCAGCGTCGCGCCGTCCTGGGCCATCACATGGGTGATGTCGCCGCTCGGCTCGCCCCGGCAGGTCCAGTGCGAGCTGCTGAACGTTCCGGGCCGGAGCGCGCCCTGGGCCCGCAGGCGCCGGATATCGAGCCAGAGCAGGCCGTCCGTGTCGAGCCGGACCATCGTCAGTCCTTCCAGCTTGGGCCGTCGCACGCCCCGAAATCATGTGTGTAACTGGCCTTTTTGCGGCGTTTTGGTGCCGATAGCCCGGCGTCGCCCAGACCGAATTGCCGTCGCCCTGTGGGTGGCATAGGACGGAGCGACGAACTGGATTCGGGCGTCGAGCCATTGGGCGTGTCCCCTCTTGCCGCCCTGGGTTACAGCGCCGTCCGGATAACTCCAGCCCGCAATTACCCCGGCAGCCTGGAGCGTGGCGAGCTGCTTCTCGACACGCTCACGAAACCGTTTCGGGTTGTTCTGCGGCAGGCCGATCCGTGAGCCGCGGAGCAGGGAATCAATGACGAATGGTCGGTCGAGGTCGTCTTTATCAGACCGGACACGCCAGTGATGCTCCAGGTAGCGACCGATCCGCTTTGCGTACTGGGCCTGCCCGTCGAGGGCGAGAATGGCCCGGTTTGCGGCCTTGTGCTGATCGGTGAGCCGGAAGCTGGATGCCGCCCAGTCGCCGGGGCGAATGATCCAGGCGAATGGGCGCTCCTCTCCCGTGACGGTCAGGCGAGCAAAGGTCCGGCTCACTTCGATCAGGTTCGTTGTCTCGACGATGGTCTGTGCCGGTTTGTTGCGCTGGGGGAAGTGCTGAATCCGCGCTTTGACCGTCTGTAGGGACAATTCGTAGATGATCGCGGCGATCTCCGCGACCTGCTTTGCTTCATAGCCGCCCTTGTGGTGGGGCGTGTAGCGCAGCTCTCGGAGTAGGTCGGTTGCTGTGAGCTGGATTCCCCATCCGGTCGCCGTTTCGTCCCGGTTGGCAAGCCAGAGCGTCTGAACGTAGTCGAGCACATCGGCATGACGATCGCCCAGCCGCTCCGCCACTTCCCAGGCGGCATCGGCCTGAATCTTGTCGCGGTCGAAAGAGTGACGCGACCACTGGTCCGCTCCCCATTGGTTCAGGATGGTCGGCATGTGATCGTAGGCGTCGGGCTGCCAGTCACCGGAGTACTGGACCATGATCGCGCCATAGGCAACCCCATGAGACGGGGTGTCGCCGATGCCGTCGGCGCCATAGGCGGCGCGGTAATGCGGGGCCGGTGGTAGGGCGTTGAGCGACTCCAGGTAGCCCGCCCAGATGCCCTCCAGGATGTCGCGCTCACTCTGGGCCGTCAGGATGTCGCGGAAGTTGCGCCAGGTGGGCCACCTATCGCCGCCGTTGTACTGGTCAAGACCAGCCGCCATCCGGTCGATCTCGCCGGTCGCGATGTCGGTAATGAACTCGCCCGTAACGGGCAGTTCAAGGGGCTCGCCGGTCTCGGTGTTGACCAGCTCCGCGATGTCCGGCTCCGGGTCGTCGTCGCCGCGATAATCCCAGCCCGTCGAGGCGTTTGCCCAGATGCGACGGGCCAGCTCGTGGGAGATGCCGCGCCGCAGCAGGTCGCCCTCCGGGTCCGCGATCGCGGATCGCATGTCCGCGATCAGGCGCTCATGGTCCGGGCCAGTCGGTTCCTGGGCGTCGAGGAACGCGCCGTAGTCGAGCGCGGCCATGAGCTGGGTGACGGCGGGGTGGTCCGGGGCCAGATGGTGCTCGGAGTAGTCGTATCCACGGCTGTCCTGGTCGCGTCGCTGCCGGAACGTTTCCTCCATTTGCCGCCGGAACTCAGGATCATTGAACGGCGAATACGCCGCGAGGGCGGCTGCCGCGGCCTGGGTGATGGTCTCGTTTATCTGGGCAAACTGGGCAAGGCTGCCAGCGTTGATCGCCTGGAGCGCGGCTGAACCCACCCCATTGATCGCGCCCGCGGCCTCTCCCGCCATTGCGCCTATGTGCCCGCCCAGGTCATCGAGCGTGGCGCCCATCTGCGCCAGCTCTCCGGTCTGGAGCGCGGCAATGCTCGCCCCATTGATCGCGTCGGTCATCTGGTTCAGGGCGCCAGTCTGGAGCGCAGAGCCCAGCAGGTCCGCGATAGATATGCCCACCTTGCCGCTCGACAGCTTCGCGAACGTCCCGACGCCGGGCAGGGTCAACGTCCCGTAGGTCCGGCTGAACAGGTCGCGGACGGCATCGCTGACCTGACCGGCGTAGCCCATAAAGCGCATCTGGAGTTCACGGACCGTCTCCGGATGATCTCGCTCCAGCCGCTCCATGTAGTCCGCGTCGCTCTCGCCGATACGCTGGGCGAGAGCCGGGTCGTCGCTGACCGGCTGATCCGGCAGGAAGCCACCGGCCTCCAGGCGCGCCCGGCGTTCCTCCGCGTGCTTGCGCAGATTGTTGATGTTGACCATGCCTAGCCCCTCCAGCCGGGTCGCGTCGCCGGACCGTCGAGCAATGCCGCCGCCGCCTGCCAGCCGGGATCGCGGACGCCCTCCAGCCGGGCCAGGTAGCGGGCCGTGGTCGCGACACTGGCATGGCCCAGCACGGCCTGGACATCCTCCAGCGACGCGCCTGCCTGCCGCCGCAGCTTTGCCGCCGTGTGCCGCAGCGTGTGGATGGTCAGATCATCCTCTCCGATCCGGGCACCATAGCGCCGCAGGTTCTCCGCGAACGTCGCGCCGGACACCGGGAAGATCAGCGCGTCGTCGTCGAGCTGGTCCAGGGGACGCCCCGCCGTGGCGAGCCAGGCGGCGATCGCGTCGAGGGCCGGGCCGGGCAGTTCGCGATGTCGCATCTTGCCGCCCTTTGCGCGCCAGTCGAGATAGGGCACGCCGTCATGGGTAATGATCGCGCCACGGGTCAGCCCCAGCAGCTCGGATCGCCGCAGCCCCGTCAGGACGGCGAGCACGATGATCGCCCGGTCGCGCCGCCCGGCAGAGCTATCCGGCAGGGCGGCGAGCAGCTCGCGGATGCGCTCCGGGGTCAGGCCACGGGGCCGGGGCTCTGGCAGGCGTGGACGTCGCACATGGTCCGCCGGGTTCTGGGCCACCGCGCCCAGGCGCCGGGCGAAGTCATAGAAGCTCCGGACCGCGGCGAGCCGGACATTGACGCTCGACGGGGCCGGGGGCTTGCCGGGCTGACCACCGCGCCGGGCATCGGGCAGCGGGGCATAGGCGAACGCCTGGACATCCGCCGCCGCCGCCGTGGTCAGGTCGCGGCCATATCCGGCGAGCCGCTCGACGAACTGCCGCAGATAGCGCCCGTACTCCGTGGGGGTGCGTGTCGAGCCGGTGCGCTGGGTGACTTCCGCGAGCCAGGCTGCGGCGATGCCCGCCCAGGCGATCTCGCCGGGAGCCGTGCCCAGGTCGGCAGCGGTGCGGATGTCGAGGACGGTCTCTGCGCTCGCGGTGCCCATGTGGTGCGGTGTCCTGTCCGGCAGCGGGTCCAGGGTCCGATCACCCCGGTTGATGGGCTCATTATACCCCATTCTAAGACTCGTTAGTGTAGGATACGGGCTATTGCCGGGGTCCGCCACGTAGGTAGCGCCCAGGTGGTGCATAGGGTAGGCACCATGTCAGCAGATCGGGTCGATGCACGGGGGCAGGACATGGGCAGCGACACGGCGTCCGGTGAGGGGCACTGGGTAAGCATTGCCGACGCCGCGTCGGAGCTGGGCGTATCGGGCGATACGGTCCGGCGCCGAATGAAGCGCCAGGAACTCCCGGCAAAGCGTGAGCAGCGCGCCCAGGGATTCCGGTGGCTGGTCCGGCTTGACGGCAAGCCTCCAGCGGTCGGCACCGTCGCGGACACTGGAGCCGGGGCGGACACCGGGCATCCCGCTACCCCGCCCCTCCAGGCGTCGATCGTCTCGGAGCGCGACGAACTGGTCCGCGAGCTCCGCGACCAGTTGACCAGGCGCGAGCGCGAGGCGTCGGAGCTGCGGGCCATCATCGCCAGACAGGCAGGCGCGCTGGAGCAAGCCGCTCGACTCCAGGTGTTGACCCCCACGGTGACGCCTGCCAGTGCGTCAGGGAGCCCGCAGGGGGCAGGCCAGCCCACCGGCAAGCCGTCCGCTCCGGCCACCACAGCGCGCCCGTGGTGGCGCCGCCTATTGAGGGGGTGACGCGATCGCCCGTGCGGTCTTACCGTGTCCAGCCCGCTTCGCCATGCTCGCCTGTTTACGCTCGCCTTTGCCGTCCTGCTGCTCGTTGGCTCGCTGTTGCTGCTGACGCCCTGGGCGACGCGATCGGGTCAGACGATCAACGTCTACGACGCGCTCTTCACCGCCGTCTCGTCGGCTGCGGTGACGGGCCTCGTCACGGTCAACACCTCGACGCACTGGTCCTTCTTCGGGCAGGTCGTCATCCTCTCCCTGATCCAGCTTGGCGGCCTCGGCGACGTCCCGATCGTCGAGCTGCTGGATCAGGTTCTCAAGGTGGGTGAACCGCTGGAGGGCATCGTTGGAGGTCAACACGGTGTAAGTTATTGGCTACTCCTCAGCATTACGGTCAGATGAGAGCTAGGCACGCTCGTGGCTCCGCATCGGCAGGTGGAGGATCGTCATCACGCGATCAGTCAGTCGTTGTAGAGCGATCATCATCGGGTTGAGCCAGGTAAGCAACACAAACGCGACGACTGTCCCGACGACCGCGCCAGCAGCGACATCCCCTGGATAGTGATCACCCACGTAGACCCGGGAATAGCTGACGAGAACGGCCAGCAAGAGCGCCAGGGCGCCGAGCTTCCGATGGAACGCCAGGAGCACGAGGGCGATCGCAAAGGCGGGCGAGGCATGGTCGCTGGGGAACGATGGGTCAGCACTGTGAGACAACAGGACATTGACCGAATCGGGATGCGCGATGAACGGTCGGGGGCGCGTCCAGATCTGGATAATGATCTGGTTGGCGAGGAGCGCCGCTCCGGCCCCGATCAGCGCCGTGATGGCACCCTGTCGATCCCGTGACGAGCCCCTGATCCATCCAATCAGGAACCAGACGACGACGATGCCAATGAAGGTGTCCTCTCCCCAGCCAGCGATCCACTTCGTCGAAGCGTCAAGAAAAGCGTTTGTCCCTGCTTGCCCGTTGATCCACTGCTCCAGACGATAGTCCATCGGTTGTCCTCTCTGACCGCATCATCTTGGGATCACGCCGTCAGCGCCTCGACACGCGATTCGGGGCCGTTTCAGTCGGCAACCTAGGTGCTCATGATGAAGGCTGGATGAAGCGATCGATGCATCCAGTGCGCCTAGGCTGGACGATGGAGTGACTGAACCGATCAGTCGTACCCCTGAGTCACCCACCAATCGCCGCCAGTCAGCCGCGCGTTGGTCGCCGCAGCCCGCATCATGGCAATGCTGATCGGACGCGTCGGTGCCTGCTGGCCAATCACGAAGACATAGGCGTCGACCTCGGGGACCTTGACGCCGTAGCGCAGTCGGCAGTTGCCCTCAGGCGTTACGGTGCCACGCTCAAGCGTATCGGTGGCGACGTCGGTTTGGAGTGCGAGTCGATGATTGAGGTTCCCACGTTCGTCCTGCTGTTCCTGCTCGCCACGCCCGTGCTGCGGGACTCTGGAGTGACATACTTTCCAGTCGAGTCAGGTCAGTGACCACTGAGATAGTGGAGTGAACTCAAGAACATCAAGAACAGAGGACGCCTGTGCGAATCGCTCCCCATGCTCCGGCGCTTCGGTCCAGCGGTCCGTTCAAGGCGTGGCTACTCCGGGGACATCCCCGCGAGGTCCCCGGTCCTCTCGCCAGCACGCACCGAGCCGAGACGTACCCCTGGTGGAAGGTCGTTTGCCTGACTGGTGTCGACTACTTCTCGAGTCTAGGCTACCAGCCCGGCATTGCGCTTCTGGCCGCCGGCGTGCTCTCGCCGATCGCCACCCTGGTCCTAGTGCTGATCACCCTGTTCGGCGCACTGCCGATGTACCGGCGCGTCGCTGAGCGCAGTCCCCACGGCGATGGTTCGATCTCGATGCTCGAGCGCTTGCTGCCCTGGTGGCAGGGGAAGCTCTTCGTCCTGTGTCTGATCGGGTTCGTCGTGACCGGGTTCATTATCACCATCACCCTCTCAGCTGCGGACGCGACGGCCCACATCGTCGAGAACCCGACGACGGATTTCCTGCACGGCCATGAGATCGCCGTTACCCTGGTTCTGATCAGCCTGCTGGGCATCGTCTTCCTCAAGGGTTTCGGTGAGGCCATCACGACCGCCGTCGCGCTGGTTGTCGCCTACCTGCTCCTGAACGTGGTGGTCATCGTGACCGCGTTCCTCGAGCTGGCCAAGCATCCCGAACTCGTCTCGAACTGGACGACCAATCTCACCACGGCGTACCAGAACCCTCTCCTGATGCTTGGCTCGGCCCTCGTGCTCTTCCCCGCCCTGGCCCTGGGGTTGTCCGGCTTCGAAACCGGGGTGCTCGTCATGCCACTGGTGAGAGGCGATCCCGGGGATACCAAGCAACGCCCCACGGGCCGGATCCGCAACGCCAAGAAGCTGCTAATGACCGCCGCGCTCATTATGAGCACCTTGCTGCTCACCTCGAGCTTCATTACGGTCACGCTGATCCCGCCTGAGGCCTACGAGCGCGGGGGCGAGGCTAATGGGCGCGCGTTGTCCTACCTCGCGCACGACTTCCTGGGCGAGGGGTTCGGCACGGTGTACGACATCAGTACAGTCATGATCCTGTGGTTCGCCGGCGCCTCGGCCCTGGCGGGTCTGCTCAACATCGTGCCCCGCTACCTGCCCCGCTACGGTATGGCCCCGGACTGGGCGCTCGCCACCCGGCCGCTGGTGCTGATCTTCACGCTCGTCTGTTTCACCGTGACGATCCTGTTCCGGGCCGATGTGGACGCGCAGGCCGGGGCCTATGCGACCGGCGTCCTTGCCATCATCACCTCCGGATCCATCGCGGTAACGCTGTCGGCGCGGCGGAAGCGGGACCATCGCTCGGTCGTTCTCTTCGGGACGATCGCCGCGATCTTTATCTATACCACCCTGGTGACGGTCGTTCAGCGTCCGGAGGGCATCAAGATCGCCGCCCTCTTTATCGTGGCGATTGTCGCCACGTCGCTGATCTCGCGGGTGTGGCGCTCGACCGAGCTCCGGGTGCAGAGCGTCGTCCTCGACAGCCCGGCGGAACAACTGGTCCAGGACGCGGCTCGGACCGGGACCGCGCTCCGGATCATCGCCAACCACCCGGACGATCGGACACCACGCGAGTACCTGCTCAAAGAACGCGAGGAACGAGAGGCCAGCCATATTCCGGAGCGGGATCAGGTGCTGTTTCTCGAGGTCTCGGTATCCGACGCGTCCGAGTTCACGCAGACCGTCCAGGTGCGTGGAGAGCACGTCGGTTCATACCGCGTGCTCCAGGCACACGGTGCTGCCGTCCCCAACGTGATTGCAGCCGTCCTGCTCGATCTGCGCGACCAGACGGGGCAGCGGCCCCATGTCTATTTCGGCTGGACGGAGGGGAACCCGCTCAAGTATCTGGCCCGGTTCGTCCTGTTCGGCGAGGGGGATATCGCCCCCCTGACCCACGAGATTCTTCGGCGGGCCGAGCCCGATCCTGAGCGACGACCAGCCATTCACATCGGCTAGAGGATGATGCAGCTTAGACCCCTGCCCAAGTCGTGCCTACGTAGTGCGCGGGGTCCACACCGTAGGAGCAATAGACACAACAGTCTCCTGCAAGCGGGCGGAGGACCGTCTGGCAGTGTGGGCAGGTGTAGAAGACGTGGCACGCATTGGTCGGCATGGTCTCGGTCGTCTGTCGCCCACAGGCT
>JAABUR0100007215.1_pt1 | contig 13238 bp, 22 predicted proteins | sample 5560091 | NCBI WGS metagenome assembly JAABUR01 (sample SAMN10711879, study PRJNA513375) | rock metagenome | isolation source: Antarctica rocks | place: Antarctica: Victoria Land, University Valley sud
CCCGCCGCACTGGGGCATGTACAGGGCACCTCGCAGGTGCGTCGGCCTAAAAGCCCGGCGCGCCCCGATCTGCCTTATTCCTGCACAAGAGGTCTGCGCATGGCGTGGCGCGATGCATGCGCGGAGCTGCTTGGCTCCGCACCTGCAACATGCCGACAGACCGCCTCACAGCGCCCGCGGGCTGCGGATCGCGCGGTGCGTGCGCCGCCGCGCAAAGGCGGCGTCTGCGGCTCGCTCCGCATCGCCCAACTTCAGGGCCTCCTCCACCGCATCCCCGCCGTCCCCGCCGCCCGCCCGCGGCGCGGCGCGGCTGCTGGCCCACTCATACGGCCCGTGCGCGTCGTCGGGCCCGCTCTCCATGTGCCGCCGCACGGCCGCCGCGACGCCCGCGAGGCCGCGCTCCAGGTCGGCGGGCGGGATGTTGCGCGGGCTGGGCTTGCGGTCCGTGGCGTTAGGGTATGCGACGGTCTGCGGCAGCACCACCAGGGTCCCGTTCGCGTGCCGCGCCGGCCGCAGCCGGTCCACCACGGCGCGCCACTCGTTGTCCTTGGCGAACTTGGCCGCGCGCAGCCGCTCGCCCTCGCCGGGCGGCCCCGGCGGCCGCGGCACGCACACTGCGCCGCCGTCCGCGTCGTAGTGCGCGACGAGCGGGCAGCCGCCGCAGCCGCGCTGCCCGGCGCAGGCGGGCCAGTGAATGCGGATGCGGCCGGCGTCTGCCAGCGCGGTCGCAAACGCCTCCTCCGCGCCCATCTTGTGCGCGGCCCACGCGCGCCGCGACCAGTTGAAGCCGAACAGGTGCAGCCGCGCGCGCGGCGGCGCGCACTCCAGCGCCAGCATCATGGCTGCGCACAGCAGCCCCAGCCGACGCTTCACACGGGCGTCACGGTGAGGCTCGCCAGCGAGGCCCTGTTTTTGAACACATTGACATTCAAGGAGCAGGCACTACAGGGTGATGACAAGCTCATACACGCACACAGCTCTTCTGTGACAAGCACGTCTGCGCAACAAGTGGCATTGCCCTTGCCCTGTGAAGCCCATGACGTAGACAACGCGCACCAGCCCAGCCGGACGAGGGGATGGCCGTGGCGGACACGCCCGGCACGCGCGCGTGGAAGAGCGCCTCGATGCGCGGCCAGTCGACCACCGTGCGCGCCAGGCCCGGCCGCCGCACCGGCGCGTGCTTCACGAGCGCCTCGCGCAGCTGCTTGGCGTGCTTGGGCTCCACGGCGTCCAGCACCCACAGCGCGCTCGCCGCGTTTGCGGCCTGTGCGCGGTGGTGCGCATGTCAGCGCGCCCGCAGCGGATAGGCAGAGCTCACAGCTGACGTGCAAGACAGATGAGGTGAATACTCCAGCACGGCCGACGCCGCTTGCACAGACGGGGGGGCACACTCCTGGCCACAGCGCCACTGCCATCGCCCACAAGCCGGACTGCTCGCAGCGAGGCGACGCCGTTTGTGTGCAGTCAGAGCTACAACTCTGCTCTTGCAGCCCAGCGTAGGGCAACACAATATTGTCCTGCTGCAGCCCCTACAGCGGCTCCAATTGCGCTAACTGCACTTGTCAGCTAGGCATGTCTGTTGGCCAACGTGGGGCCAGTGGGTAGGGCAGGGTAAGGGCAGGGCTGGGCCACTCACCACCGTCGTGTTGCAAAACTCCACCTCCCCGATGCCGTGGTACTTGCTGATGACGTGGTTCGCCCACCGCGTCACCCAGATGTCGAGGCGGTCGCCGCAGTACCTGCACGCTGGGCCAAGTCAGGCACGCCTGTGGCTCCACGACGGGCAAACCCTGGCTGGCCACCATAGAGCCTGAGCGGACGCTGCACGTGCAGTCTCCACGTTCTGCTCTCGCAAGCTAGCGCCCACCGTAGCAATTGATACCCAACAGGCCTACAAGCCTGAATTTACGCATATTCCACCCGCGCGCGCACTTGTACGCGTGCGCTTGGCAGCCACATAAGGCCTGTCCCTGACACAGGTTGGCGGGCCGCGCACCAGTTGTCCAGCTTGTTGAAGCGGATCACTACGTCTGTCGCATCTATCTGGCGCCGCTGGTATGCGGTTATGGGGCCGTTGCCGACTACCGCGATCGACTGCACAGGGTCCGCCAGTCCCCGCAGCGCCTGCATCCCCCGTCACGCACTGTTCACACCTGCTGTGGTGCACGCACCTTTGATAGGGCCAGGTGCACTGCAGCAGATCCAGAGACAGGCGTCGGACCCAGGCGGCCTGCTTGGGCTGCTGGGCCTGGAGCAGAGAGCACAGGCTCAAAATCGCGGAGGTAGAAGCACAAACCCAATTGCCAAAAGGCAGTACGCATACGCAGCCTCCATCAAGGGAGCGGCCCCTACGAGCGTCTGAGCAGCAGAGCACCCACAGGATTAACCAGGCACAGCACAGCCAGTGCGCAGCAGACAGGCGCGCGCCTGGCACTCGCGCCGCGGCCCGGCCGGGTCAAAGCACTCCCAGAGCCACAGCAGCGGCCCGCCGACGCCGGGCGCCCCCTGCGCTGCCAGGCGCTGCTGCAGCCAGGTGCCGCGGCTGCTGGCGGCCGCGCCGCGGCCGCGCGCGGGCGGCGCTAGCACGGCCGCGCTCCAGCTGTTGCACCAGACGCATGTGAGCAGGAACACGGCGCACAGGACTGCGCCCGCGCACAGCGCGGCGGCCAGGCGCCGCGGCGTGCGGCTCGCGGACATCCTAGGAAGCCATGCAGGCCGCGGGCCGGGCGGCCGGCCCCGCGGAGTGCACGGCGGCCCACGGCTGCCCACGGTGCGCTACAACCCGTGCGCGCCCGCACGCATGCGCCGCGAGGTTTTCAAAATGCGGCGGCCTGAGGCGCTCCGCAGCGCGCGCGTCTCAGCTGGCGCTGGGTGCCGAGCCCGGCTGCTCGCACGCTTACCGCAGCGGGCTGCGGGCACCCAGGGCGCGCTCCGCGCCGGGTTTCCCGACCATGCGACGGGGGTTCAGGTGGTAGGAAGTTTCCCCTGCAAACGCGAGCGCCCTGAGCTTAGCAAAGCCGCCACCTCCGCACCTCCAAAGCGTCCAAGAGCTGGGACGTGGCGGGGCCGAGAAAGCGCATGTACGCGAGACCACCTAGGACACACGAGGTGGCAGCACACTACTCAGTGCAGCGCTTTTGCCGCACCTCGGGCGAGCCTGGCGCACAACCTGCCACTTTTCCCGCCGGTCAAGCGGAGGCCGGCAGCGCTGCGGAGGCGTGGTGCAGACGCAGAAAAATGAAGAGGAGCACACTCGGGTGCGCAGTGGCAGAAAGACAGGAGGTACAGCTGGCCACCGAGCTTCCGATCTGGCAGGCTCCTGCCACACGTCCTCTGCGTGGAGACAGGGCTAGGGCGGCCAGGGCTCAACCAGGCTCAGCCAGAGTGGGTGTAAACGCGGCGTGAGGTAGCCCAGCTCGCGCTGCCTGCATGCTTGCTGCGCTGATGAGGGTGCTGCAGGGCAACGCTAGCGTGTTCGGGCAGGCCGCGCGTCATCCGCCGTGCGCAGCGCTCCTGCCGCGGCTCGTCAGGACGGCACCCACGCTTGTCTGCCCCGTGCGACTGCGCTCCGCTGCGCTGCGCACAGCCACGCGCACTCAGGTGAGGCTTTTTGTCGCCTGACTGTTGTGTTGCTGGCTGCACTGCTTTTACTGCACTGACAAACAGCGTACCTTGTATGCAGGCGAGCATGGCGGCGGCCCCGGCAACCCTCGAGCTGCCTCCAGCGCTGGAAAAGATAGTGACGATGTTCAAAGCAGTGCGTCTTGGACCAACCACTTTGGCAGTGTGCCTTTGCTTGTTCACGCCTCTCACGTGTGATGAGAGTTGGCGTGGCACAGGTGCCAGACCCGAAGCTGAAGTACCAGCAGCTGCTGTCATATGCCAAAAAGCTGCCGCCGCTGCCTGCGGAGGAGCACACCGATGACAACAAAGTGCGCGGCTGCGTCTCTCAGGTGCGCTACCGTCCCGCACAGGCCAAGCTGTTGCCTGCAGCTGCAAGCGCAATTCTGCAACTGTAAGCAAATAAAGGGCAACGCGCCCAGCTGAAAAGCTCTTCTCAGACTTTTCAGCGCTCTGAGGAGGGCAGGATGGCTATTGCTAGGGCAAGGGCTTGAAATCAAGTGCTGCAGTGTGTGCATGCAGGTATGGGTGGTGCCAGAGGTGCGCGAGGGCAAAATCTACTGGCGCGCGGACTCCGACTCTGCGTTGACGAAGGCAGGCGCCCTCTGTCTGGCCGCTCCAGGCGCCATGGCCTGTCTGCTGTACTTCTATGCATCACAGGGCTTGTTGTGTGGCAGTTCTTGTGTGGCAGTATGGACAGTATAATATGTCTTCATGAGGCCGCCAGTTCTGACGCGCTTCAGTGCTAGGCTGTTCCTACTTTTTGGTATTGCGTGTGCCTAGAGTGTCGCAAGGCTTTCAAGGTAGGCTGACATTCCACATACAGGGCCGCTGCACAAGCAACGGCAAAGTTCGGCTGTGCTGCTGGTGCAGGGCGTGCTTGGCTGCGCGCTGGACCACATCCTGTCAAAACACCACGTTTGAACAGGACTATCTAAAGCCAGGCATGGTGGGCGCCGCAGGGCCTCGCGGCGCTGCTGGTGCAGGGCCTGAGCGGCTGCGCGGTCGAGCAAGTCGCGCGGCTGTCGCCCGAGTGGATTACCGCGATGGGCCTGTCGCAGAGCCTGACGCCCTCGCGCAATAACGGCTTCCTCAACATGTACCAGCTCATGCAGAAGAAGGCGCTCGCGCTGCTGGTGAGCGCCGGGTCAGAGCCGGTGCGCGCCCCACTGCTGCTGGAGTTTCCAGCAATTATGGTGGCCTGCGCAGCCCAGCTGGGAATGTTTTGTGAAGCGTAAGGTGGGCGGTTGCTGTGAGAGCAGCGTGTCCAGCCTGTCAGGGGCTTTGCGCAGCTTGCGGTTGGCCAGGGGGACTGTACGCAACCCCTGCTGTTACAAATTGCTTGCATAGATCATGTCTGCGGTTGCTGGCGCTTGGGGAGTGCACCTTTGTCTATTGAGGGAGGCCTCCATATGTAATGCAGCAAATGGCAAATAGGAGTCTTACTGGCCCCTTGGCCCCTTTGTCGCCAGTGCATGTTCGTGATAAAGACTCATTAAATGATATCCGAGGTGTAGGAAGCTACAAAGGCAGCAGATGCATGCACGCCAGCGTCCGTGGCAGTGTGTCGTCATTGGCGCTTTTGCAGAGATGTGTTTAATGCTGTTTGCGCTTGCTCGTTTGGAATGCGTTTACTATTAATTTGTTTATGCGCAGGCCGCAGCATCAGGCGCAGGGGCTGAAGCGGCAGCACGTAACGGTGCAGCTGGCGGGGATGCGGCCGCCGCCTCGGCCGGGGCGGACGCGCCTGCGTCCAGCAGCGGCGACGCGGGCGGCGGTGGCGGCGGGCAGAGCCGCACGCCGGTGCGCGACAGCATGCTGCGCAAGCTGACGGAGCGGCTGCGGCCAGAGCGGTGCGCGCATGATGCGCCCAGTCTATGTGCAAGTCCATGGTTGCACTCCCAGGTGGCAAAGCTCAAGTGAAACTGAGACCGTGGGCAAGCGAGGGGCCAATGTGGGTGGCATGTGCGCGCAGGCTTGATGTGATTGATGACAGCGCGTCGCACGCCGGCCACGCAGGCGCACGCGAGACGACGAGTCCGAGCGGGGAGACGCACTTCAAGGTCGCGCTCGTGTCGCCCGAGTTCGAGGGCCTGGCCACCATCAAGCGGCACCGCCTGGTCTACCAGGTGCGGCGGCGGCTGAGCCAGCGCAGCGCTGGTCTGTCTCGCAGGCGTCTGTCTTGTCGTCGTGCTGCAGAACGAGTGTGTATGACCCTGAAAAACTGCGAAGGCATCATCATGTACATCTGACAGCATCATATGTTAGGACTGGCAGGCGACATGAAGTAGCCCTGACTCCTCTGACGCAGTGCCGTCTTGGGCGCCAGGTGCTGGCAGAGGAGCTGGCGGGCCCCGTGCATGCGCTGTCCTTAGATACCAAGGCGCCCAGCGACCTAGGTAAGAAGTGAATGTGGTTGCAGCAGTCTTGAATGTGCATGCGTGCACCAGTACATGTACTGCACAGCCATGTGCTGCACAGCCGTCACATATCATGGCATACGCGTTATGTTGTAGTCTGCCATCAGCAAAAATGCATGGTCCAATCAATGTGCCCTCTGGCAGTGCGATCATGCGATCGTGCATACATTCTGTAGGGGTGCTACAGAATCTCATCCTCACTCACTCTCTGCTCTCTGCGTTCATGCGCAAATCATATCTCAGGGGGGCGTGGCACATCAAAAGTTGTCTACCCAGAGTGATACAACATGCATGATGCAGCCCTCTTGTACAAATGAGGCAGAACGTACAAACTACAAGTTCACAGTACCCGCCATTAAGGCCATCACAGGCTTCAGAATGAGGGTACTATTTCAACCCGTCCACACGCCAGCGATACAGCAGAGCTCTCAGAAACCATACTTGAGCGCGAAGGAGGCGCCTTGGCTCAAAACAATGTCCCTGAGTGGCACAGCCGTCACTGTACAGTGCGTGCCATAGGCAGCACATAGCCGGTGAAACAGTTGTCGGGGCGGAACGTGCGCGCGGTCACATCGCGCACGTCATCCGCGGTGAGCGCCTCGACGGCCGCAGCCTCGATGAGCGACGTGCGCCATGTGCCAGTGAGCGCATGCGCCGCCGCCAGCCCCGCCGCCATGGCAGAATTGCTGCGCACAACGGATATGAGGCTGTAGCGCGCCGCCTGCGGACATATGGACCGGCAGCGTCACACTCTGTCCTGTAACAACGCTCACAACGCCGTCAACAACGTACAGCATCATGACAAAGGGTGGCGACAACATTTCCAATCACGGAGCTATCCATGACACCACCTATCAGTCAGAACTTCAGCCCATCAGTCACAACGTCACGGTCCCTTCTGTTGCCGCCCTGGCCGAACACGCGCTGGCACGTTCGGGCACCAGGCACCGCCGCATGCGCAGCAGGGCGGCACGCCTTGCGCATGCGCTCCAACTCCACCGCGCTGGGCCCGTCGTGCGCCAGCGCGTCCGTCTGCTCCCGCAGCGCGGCCTCGGTGGCCTCCAGCGTCGCGCCCGCGCCAGGGATGGCGTAGCTGCCAAGTGCGCGCTCCATGTCAGACCAGCGTGTGCCAGCAGGCGCTGGCGTGCTCGCGCTAGGCAGCAAGCTGCCCTAGCCCACTTCTGCAGAACACACATGGCTGTCGCTGCAGGTCCGCATCCTGTGGCTCCTAAGGATAACGTACTCCAGGGCTAGCAGACCTGGCATGGCCTGCTGGGACCTTGGCCTTGATGCAATGACTGTGCACTTGGGTTGGCGGCCAGCCGGAAGGGCAGCTTGGCTGCACGGCTCCCTTGCCTTCCCTGCAGCCTTGACAGGGGCAGCCTAAGCAGACTCGATGCAGGAATATTAAGCAACACCTGGCTCTTGCGCTGTCCTATGCCACGTTTGTTATGCAGGCACCCTGATCGTCACGGTCACTGAAGGTAGCAAGCCCCAGGGGATCGAAACATCACAAACAGAGGGCCGCGCACAGCAGCATGGCGCAGGCGTGCTTGTCAGCGGGGAGGAAAGGCAGCCCTGTGGGGAGTGGGTGATCACAAACAGGGGGCGCGCACAGCAGCATGGCGCAGGCATGCTTGTCGGCGGGGTAGCCGCTGACCGCGCTGGCCGAGTACACACGCCCGGTCTGCACCAGCGCGCGCGTCAGCCGCGCCGTGCGGCTGCCGCTCAGCAGGTCGCTGCGCGGGCGCGGCGCCGCCGCGTCAATCTCAGCAGTCTGAAGCAGTCCGATAGCCCCTTGTCGCATGGCCGCCGTGGGTGGCAACTGCACTGTCCTCCTAGGCTACAACGTCAGCCGCATGTCATGGCTCACACACACTGCAAGCTGTGCTTAGCAGTTACATGCCCATTTGAACACAGGCAGGCAGCCGCCAGCGCACAACCCGTCAGCGCCTCCTCACCGTATACAGCCCTCCCGAGCGAGCACGGTAGGGAGCGGCGCGCCTGATGACGTCCAGCGTGACCGCGTCCGGGCTGGCCAGGCTCGGCCGGTGGTAGGCCTGCATCACGGCCGGCCCCGCGCGCGCGACCATCTCAAACCGGCCCGCGCCGCCGCCTGCCCCCGCTGCATCCGCCCGCTCCATCCCGGGCCCACTGCTGCCAGCCCTGTTCACGGCGGCTGCGGCTGCTGGGTGCAGGGCTTGCGCCGCGTCAGGCCCCGCCTCGGGTGACCCATACCCCGCAGCACCCGCGGCTACGCCGACGTTCGCAGCCGCGGCAGGCGCTGCGCGCACGGGCGAGGCAGCTTGCCAGCCGCCAAAGTACTTTTCCGCCAGCGCACGTACCTGCGTTGTGCAGACACCATGTAGGTTCTCCTTTACCGGGTATCCCATCACAGGCAACAGGTCTTGCCAAAAGCAGTGCTACCTCCAAGTTGTGTGCCGTTGCATACATGAACGGTCTGGCGCAGGGAAGACTCTATCTTGAGCGTGGCATTGCAGTTCCCCTGAGCTGCAAGGCCACAAGGCTCGCAGGCCACACACACGCAGTCAGCGACTGCGTGAGGACAATTTGTTTTTTAAGGCGGGCGCACGCCTGGTCGGCCGTCGCATCGCCCACCACCGCAATGGTGAGCCTGTCAGGACCATACCAGCGCGCAAAGAAGTCTTCCAGCTCCCGCCGGCCCTGCAGCGCGGCCAGACTGAGGGCGCTGTGCGAACGCGGCAGCTTTGCACGCAGGTGCTGCAGGAGCAGCCCCAAATCCTCCAGCACCCTGTCGACAATGACCTGATGCAGGTGATGCACAGTATCAGGTCAAGCAGGGGAGCCTGACCACGACATGCAGGCGCAAGCTCTGCGGTGCAACTCCATGACGCTGCTTTGCCGTACAAGGCTGGGCGGCTTGACGCCGCATTGCGCCAGCTGGTCGCAAGGCCTGGGGCTGGAGGCGAGGCATGGTGCTGCAGGGCGGGGCCGGACGCGCGGGCCGCCACACCAGCGCGTCCACGTCGGCCGCGTAGCCGATGACGGGCCGGCGGTAGTTGTTGCCCAGCGCCGCGCCCGCGAACGCCTCCTGGAAGCGGCCGAGCGGCGCGTTGTCGATGCGTGCGCGCCGCTCCTCCGCCACCACGCGCTTCTCGCTGTACAGCGCGCGGAACACAGGCGCCTGCGCGGCGCGCGCCGCGTCTGCATGCGCGCGTATGCCACGGCCTGGCGGCCGCCTGCCGCCGCCTGTGAGGCCCTGTGCCGCGCGCCGGCATGGCCCTGTTGCAGAGCACAGGGCCTGCGCGCCGCGCGCGGCGTCCGCGCGCGGTCCCGTGCGTTCGGCCACAAGGCGGTGCTGGCGCGCGCAGCAGGGACACATATATGGCAGCGAGCGGCCGCCAGGCCATGGCATGCATGCTGCATTGAGGAGAGGAGCTCGGCTTCGGTCAGCTATTGTGCAGCGGTGCTGGGCACATCTGGTCGGCGGGCGCCTTGTGACTGCAAGACGCGGGGTGCCCGCTCGCGCGGTTGGCCGTGCGTGGTGCGCGAGCTCGGAGCTGCGTAGTGCATGGTGCGGCGTCACCGCTGGCTATCCTGCAGTGGGCGAGGTGGGCGGCGGGCGCGCGCGCCTGGAAGCGTTCGGCCTCCAGCGCAAACCAGAGCTCCAGCTTATTGGCGGGCAGCGAGGCAAAGTACCTGCTGCCGCGGGCCCACACACGCCCGGCGTGACTGGCATGCAAATGCAATGTTGACTTCCTCAGGTCCCTTGCCACCCGCATCACACTGCATGCGTGGCCATCAATCGCACTTGCACATTCACCCAGCATAGGAAAGACACCTATATCCTCCCTATCATGCACCACAGCACCCTGGCAGCAGCATGCCACGCACGAGCCACGCCCACTCGCATGCATGCGAAAGGGGAGCCTGTCGTGTCGGGACGCGGTGGCGGGCGCTGCATGGCAATACCCACGCTGCCCTAACGCCTGCGCTCGCTGCGCCGCGGCGCACAGCAGCAGGGCGCAGCGCAAGGACGGCTTACGCGCGCGAGGCAGCGCGCGTGCACACGGACCACGTGCGCGCGAGTGTGCCACGCCAGCGTGGCGCACTTGGTGGCGTCGTGCGAGGTGGTCGCGTTCAGGCCGACCGCGCCCGCGCGCTGCAGCAGCGCGCCGAACGCGTTGGCCTCCTCCAGTGCGCCGGCGGCCGCGGTCAGCCGCCGCAGCTCCGCGTCCAGGCGCGCCGCCTCGGCGTCCGCGCCCGCGCGGCGCGCGGCGCGCAGCGCGTAGAACACTGCCGCGCGCGCCGGGCGTGCCCCTCAGGCCGGTGCTTGCGGGAGCAGAGGCAGCAGGCTGACACACCGTATCCGCGTTGCGCTGTATTTGAGACAGGAGACACAGCCGCGTGCGTCACGCGCTGCATTCAAGCTACCTGTAGAGAGGCAGCGATTTTGGGTGCTCTGCTGTTCCAGCCCACACCTCTCTCGGAATCACGTGCCACAGGTGATCCCTGATGCGGCTTGCAAAATGTCCTGCGAATGCATGCACGCTCTGTAGCAGGAGCAGCCTGTGTCCCTTGTATCACTGCCAGTTCGCTACGCTATCGCCCTGTGAGCTGGTCCATTCTAAGAAGCTGTGAAGGCACAGGTTCCCGAGCTGCAAGGCTCCTCAGCTGTGCCCCGACTTAGATGCAAATAAATACTCCTTTGCACCACAGAATCCTGCTTGGGCTGCAGCGGGAAAAGACAGGTGCATTTCGGAGGGCGAGGCACCCTCGTCCAGGGCGTCGAGCAGCGGCGCCTCGCGCCGGAAGTCCTGCGTGCCGATGCGCTGGCTGCCCTTGAACGCCATGTGCTCCAGGAGGTGCGCGATGCCGGTCTGGCCGTCCGCCTCGTCGAACGCGCCGACGTCGGCGTACGTGTGGCACGCCACGATCGGCGCGCTGTGGCGCTCCAGCACCAGAAAGTGCAGGCCGTTGGGCAGCGTGAACTCCTGCACACGCGCCTCCAGCGCGGCGGACAGCTCCTCCACGCCGAGCGGCCCTGCTCGGCGCAGGCAGGCGGTGTGGTTGCGCGCGCACGACCGTGCCCCACCCACAGCCGTGCGTGCACCTGCTGTCTGTAAGCCACATACGCAGGTGTGGGGTCGCAGTGTGTACAGCTAGCGAGCGCTGTTCACACTTTACAGCACTCCGCACTGTTGGCTCGCAACTTTGAAGCAGAATGGCCGGACAGGCCCGGCATACCTTTGTCCTCGGCCCTTGCTGGGTGTGCGAGAACGGCTGCTGCCGCTGCAGAAGCCAGCAAGGTCTGCCTGCGCGAGGCATGGACGTCGGCCTGCGCCCCACCCGCTGCCGCATGTGTGGACAACTTCCGCGTTGCCTCCAGCCTCCGGCGCTGCACGCGCTCACAGTGCAAGCACAGACGTGCGTCTCCGTAAGACACACGAGGAGCATGGCTTGTGGCTATACCTAAAGAAGCAAGCATGATTATGCGCACTGTTGCTACACTGCGAGAGGCAAACTCCCTTGATACAGTCAGCGTAAGCAATGAAAGCAACTCGTGAATAACAGCCGTCCATCAGCCAACAGCACAAGCTGCTTAAGTCGAAAGTGCTCGTGCTGCCCTAGACCTTTATAAATATTTTAATTACATCTTTTGTTAAGCCAAATTTGTCGTACGATCTGCAGGGGGCATGGGCAGCTGTGGCATACACGGCCTGGCCATCCAAGGCCGCAGCACCTCTGCGCTGGAGGCTTGGCATGACCTCGTGAGCCAGTTTCTGGACCCCCCCCCACTAACCTGCGTGATGAGCAGTGCATGTGCACTCGCTGGCGGTATCAGTGGCAGCCACAAGCGGGTACGTGCCTGCTGCCTACTTTTTACTCTTTTTGTGTGTGCCCACAGAAGTGTGAGGTTCTGGTCCTGTGCCGCAGGTGTCGCCCTGACAGAGCTCTGTGACGAGCGGGCGGAGCCGCACAATCTGTGCAACAGCGCTCGCTGCAGGCAGGCAGCGCACTCAGTCGTGTGCGTTCGGCAGCCGCCAGAGAGAGAGAGGCACTTGCAGGCAGGAAGCAGCACTGGCAGGCCGCTGCTCTCCCGCTGTGTGCGGCTCAGCCCAAGCACGCACCTGCACAGCCAGTGCCAGGGCCTGGCTGTCGCGCACCTGTGTCACAAAGGGGGCGGGCACGCGCAAGCTGTCAGGTGCGTCACCGAGTCACAGCCAAGCCACGCGGCCACACCCTCTTTTTCTGCCCAGTGGCAGCCTGTGCGAGCCAACAGGCAGGCGCGCTGCTCCCGCGGTGTGCCAGCGACCTGCACACGGCGCTGCAGGCACCGGCAGCAGCGCCACGCCGCGGCGACGGCTCGAACTCACCTCAGCGAGCCGCCCCGCAGCCCGGAGAACCAAGCCAAAGGGCGCGGTCCGCGCAGCGCCTGCTGTGCGAAAGCCCGCGCCGGCTGGTCAGGAGGGTGCAGACGCGACCGATGCCGGCAGCGTGGCGCTGCTGCAGGTGCACACCTTGCCAACATGCAGCGACATTGGAAGCAGAAGCAGAAGCTTGTTCGCCCCCCCTCCTGCACGCCTCGGACACTGCCTTGTCTGTGGTGATGAAAAAGTGATGCTTGTGAACCCAGGCATGCAGTGCATTGCTTGGCCTGAAGTAGGCCATTTACTGAAACAGTGTGCTTGCAACAGAACCTGGTGCCCAGGCCCAACAGATCGACATGCAATGGCGCGTTTGCATGCGAGGCTGAGCCGTGGGGTGTCACAGCACGGCGGCAGCGCGCCGCGCAGGGCCTGGGGCTGGAGGGAGCAGAGGCAGAGCGCGTGCTGGCGGGCGCGGCGGCCGCCGCGCGGTGGTTGCCTGCGCGGCTGCGCTGGGCATCCCCTGCTGAGGCGGCCCGCATCCCGGGAGCGCAGGTGCCAGCCCGGGAAGGGGCGCCCTGCCCTCTGTCCGCAATATGTTACATTTAACCCAGCGACGTGACACTTGCATGGTTTTCCCTGCGACGCTCTGTCACTCTGCGTCTGCACCGGCCTGCACCGATTTCCACGAGCAACACAACCTGCATGACTCCCTTTCAAGCACGGGTGCACAGTCAGGAAAACCAGGAGGTCGGGCAACAGAGCGGGTCAGATGGCCTGCAGCGGCCGCTCCCCCTGCCGCAGAGCCGCCCTGCCCCACGGCCGCGCGCCTGACTAGGCGGGGCGG
>JAABUR0100007216.1_pt1 | contig 13237 bp, 15 predicted proteins | sample 5560091 | NCBI WGS metagenome assembly JAABUR01 (sample SAMN10711879, study PRJNA513375) | rock metagenome | isolation source: Antarctica rocks | place: Antarctica: Victoria Land, University Valley sud
AGATCAGAAAAGTATCGTTCATCATAAAGTCTCCGCCAAAGTCGAACACGCTGGTATTTATACTAATGGCACGAACGTACTGGATCTGAATTTTGGCGATATCGATCCAAGTTCAGGAAATTCCATGCCTACGGGTCCGCAGGTTTCACAAGCCAGAGGTCGTGGCGGAAGCCAAGGCTCGATAACAAGTAATGGACGAATATCCGTTCCAGCGAGCATGGCTGGCAGCCACCTGAATGGAACGGGACCGCAACGGCAAATGAATTTCTGGCTAAATCCAATTACCATCGAACAGGTGGTCAAGAAACTTACTGTAAGTCGAGCATGGGCCCGATTCCATGTGTATCTGCTAAGGGCTCCTCTAGACCGAATTCAAGCAAGCAAAACAGCAGTCTCAGGATCTTCATTGCACTGAGGATTTCTTCACAACATTATTGAACTTAGAGCCTGGTGAAGAACCTCCAAAACCGCCCGTAAACCACCCGGTAGAAGGAAGGAAACCTAATGGAATATCACCTACAACGCACCTTGATCCCGTGTCTCCTTTTTCGCAACCTCCGGCTCCACCACCGCAACAACCTCTCCCAGAAAAGCCCGACGTAGCCCGCTCTATTGCTCCTGACTCAACACTGCAAACCAGCCTCAAAAGAATAGACTCGGAAAAGCCTAAGTCAGCCATGAGTTCCCCTACAAGGGCAGAGCCACCCTCAAGTCAAATACTATCCCTCGTCGAAGCTCTAACAACCGCGAAAAGGGAAATCGATTCCCAAGGCGACCGTGTCAAGCAACTAGAGGTCCTCCTCAAACGAGAGCGATTGGCTCGCGAAGGCGCCGAAGAGCGCGCTCGCCGCCTACTAGTCGGTCACTCCTCCAAGCCTGGCTCACACGAAAGCGGTACCGTCGGCGGTGCAGCCTTTGAGCGACCAGCAGAGTCGAAAATTGCTAACGGAAACCAATTACCTAATGGCCATATTGTTGAGACGGGTGACCAGCCCGAAAATTTAAATTCAACACCTGCACATCCTAAAACCCGGGAAGAACTCCACCGCGATACCGCCTCCATCGACGCCTCCACTACCCGACTGCAAGACAGGCTCGACCTCATGGTCCGCGAAATGGACGAAATGAAAATCGTCATGGAGTCTTACAAGCGGCGTGCTGAGACGGCAGAGGAGGAAAAGAAGGGTCTTGCGGAAATGGTACAGCAGATTCGGGCTGAATTTGCAGCTGCGGCGAAAGAGCTCGGCGACGAGAGCACTATTCTTGGCAGCAGCTCGTCACCAAACTCCGATGCCGCCACGTCGTGGGGCTCTAGCTCTACTTATGCTACTTCCAGCTCCGACTCCACCCCAGCCACCAACCAGCAAGACCCCAAATACCTAAATGGCCGCGCAATCACCGGCATGCCATCATCGTCAGCAACCCAAACCGATCACGGCATGTCCGAGCTCGAACGCACCGTCTCCACCGCCCTGCAGGAAGCCAGTAAGTCCCAGCGCTGGGGTCGTGTCAGTGGGGGGTGGGGCGGCAGTGGCGAGGGCGCGGTGGTCCAAGGGGCGCCATATGCGAGTATGGTTGGCGTGGTATTGATTGGGGTGGGGATCATGACCTGGTTGAATGGGTGGCAGAGAGGGGAGAGATAGTCGGTTCTGAGAACGGAGACGAGTAGTGGGAGGTTTGTGGAGTTGGGAACAGCTGCAAGAGGTATTGAAGGGGGAATGAGGCATATTCATTGCAGGCGCCTCTCCATGGACTCTGCATAACTCACGGCGTTTTCATTTCCTTTTCCCTTATCAACAACCATGTGTATTTACGGCCGTGGCAGCAGTCACTTTCTTTTGGGCGCGAGCGCGGTGGGAGTTACAGCACAGCACAGCACAATACAGTACAGTACAGTACAGGACCTGTTTCGCACAGCATCTTTTACACACAAGAGGGATTTTCTTTACAGGGTTTTTTTTATTGTGATCGGGTGGATTCCCAGGGGAACTTGTATGGGGGTTTTCTTGTGTTTTGGAGGGGGAGAGGTGGATGGGGTTATGTATATATGAATATATGGAGATTGATTGATATACGAGTAACATTTGAGGTCGAGGGCCTTGGTAACCTCACGTGATGTAATGGGATTGGCTGTTGGATTACGAGTTCGGCAACGGGATTCCTCTGAGCTGAGCGTACTTCGATTCTTGTTGAAGTATGGCACTATGGCTAAGATCCCGGGATATCTGAAAATCACTCCGGAATAGCATAAGGTTTCGAAAAGGACGCTCTTATATAAGGGGAAGCTCCGTATGTGGGTGAAGTGCTGCCTATTTGAGGTTAGGCAGGAGCTGAGGTCTGGTATCTGTATTGGAGGCTTTGAACTTCATGTTTTTAATTTATGATAGTGGTGGAGAGTTAGCAGAGCGTGTCTCTTTGGGGATGAGAAGGATGGCGTCGATGGAGTTGGAGAGAGCTTGGTAGGTGTGAGCCTCTATGTGTGCTTGCTGAAGAACTCTGGGCGAGACTGCTCCTCTTGGGAGGGCACCTCTAGAGTATGTTGTGATTATTTGAACGTTCGATGCTGTTGATTCAATATCATCCAAGGCCCTCTTTCTGCTCTGGGATGTGGTCCAGGCCCATGACGTCTTTCTCCGTGATACGCTCGACCACGAGAACGTTTGGTAGATGATCCTGCACCTTTGATGCAAGTACATCAGCTACCTTCTCCATATACCTTTCCCTCTCTTCTTCATCCTTGACAGCCATGTCCACCCCCTCTTTCTCGAAGCTAGTCGCCCGCTTTTCAGGAAGACCGCACGCCACGATCCGATCAAACCATTTCAGATCCACGAAGATATTGAGACCTATACCATGACTGCTAATGTAGCGTTTCAACTGCACTCCCACACTTGCAATCTTCCTGTCTTCTGCCACCCAAACGCCTGGATTATTCGTCCTAAAGCTTTCTATCTTGAAGGAGGAACAAGTATCAATGACAGAATCTTCTAATAGTCTGACATGGCTCCTTGGCGTCAGATTATGCGCATTAAGTGAGAGAATCAAATACGCAGTCAACTGCCCCGGACCGTGGAACGTCGTTTGCCCGCCACGGAGGGCTTCGTGGAATTCGGCCTTTCCTCCATTTCGGAGATGAGCGATCTGAGAAGGAGTGAGGGTGCCGATTTCACGCCGTCCGCAGGTATACGTTGGAGGGGTTTGGAAGGTTATAAGTGTTGGGCAACGAGGAGGAGTGGGTTCATTAGCTTTGGGGAGATCCTTATGATCGCGAAGGGTGCGGACGAGACGCGATTGAATATCGGCGGCGTGCAGGTAGGGTGTTAGACCAGGGAGATGAAGATGATGGAGGCGGAAGCGAGTGATGTCATGTAGAGCTCCCATTCACCAATTAATCATAAGGGATGCTGATGGCTCAATCAACATGCACTGTGGTGCGGGTGGTTAACAATTCTTTAAGAAAACACTTCGTGGGAAGGTATATAAAGCCAGCCTTACAAATCGGTTACAAACGGCTTCCTGGTCGTGAATACAGCTCTCATACCATTTCGAATCGTCTGTCCCATCATCTTGATTTACAAGGCCAATCCACTGCTTGAACACATCCCCTCAGTATGGCTCCTTCGAGGGCCACAGAGCCCGAGGCCAAGCAAACCAAACCGCCCAAGCTGCGTAGATTACCAAAGAGTAAGGTCTTACTGGAGAGCAAAGCATGATTGTACTAAAAGACCCAACAGATGCGCGTATAGAAAAGCGGCCAATACTCCGTCCTCCAATCCCGTCACCTTACGCTGGCGCAAGTACGCCCAAAGTAATCTATGTCTCTACAAAAACGCCGTTTGTTTCCGCCGTAAAACGCGTCCGCAAACTACTTTCTTTGATTGACAAGAGGGCCATGGGCAAAGTCGATCTTGTTGATGGGCAAGGTAGCGATAGACAAAAGCTCAAGACTTTAGGTGATAAAGCTGCTTCAGTAAAAGCCAAGGCACCGGAAGCGGTCATACTCAAGGCTACCAACAGAGCTATCGAGAACCTGCTAGGGCTGGCGTTGTTCTTTCAAGGGCAAGCGGACTGTCGAGTAAGACTTAAGACTGGGAGTGTGGGGGTCGTTGACGATATCGTTGAGGCGCCTGAAACGGGTGACAGACATCTCGCTGAGGACGGCGAGGAGATAGTAGAGGACGAAGATCTACCGGAAACCCAAATAAGAAAAATTAGTATGGTGGAGGTCGCCATTAGTATGAAGTGATATTGCTCATGGGAAATCATGTCAGCGGTCAAGTACAACGGCTTTTACTTGGCTTGGGCTGTTCTCCATAGCAATGCTCTAGGCAAAGCATATGGTGTCAAACGGACTTGTGTGGTGTGACTCGATGTCCTAGCAGCTATCTATCGAGACGACGATCGGACCTTTGTATCTGCTCCTCTTTCCGGCAACGGCTGAACATTGAAAAGTAGTGGCTCTGTAGGCGATGATGAGCGGTATCAAAGACCTTTCGTATGTCGCGACTGGGAAAAGCACGTATTCTGGAACACTACGGAACAACCGCTTTGTGAAACAGGCCAGAAGGGGACGACTCTCCAGCCTCGGAGTTGGAACGGATGGAGACAGAACGGTGTGCCATGATCCATCGAGTCTTCGCACTTAGTAAGAATAGTGAGCAGCTGGCTGGGACCATTTCTAACACCTCGCACAGTGAGATCTAAGAAAAGCATCGAGTCACCTGATGGTGGCGAGATGAAGCGAATAGAGAACGGCAAAGTCGCAGGACATGCTGAGTTCATCTCGTTAGACTTTCGGAGAACAACAGTGGGCCATTGATCAAAGCAATCCTGATAAATAGCTTAATTTGGTTTCCAGTCGTCTATATATTTCTTCCTCTTGATGGATCAGCATACAAATAGTCTCAACTAATTTCTGCGCTAGACCTTGTCTACTTTAAAAAAGCTGCAAGAATTGGATGGACAACAGAGTAGACCATGACGCTCCAATATCTGGAAGAATATCGCTCATCAAGGGAGGTTGGTTGGATATGTACATTCTAATCGGGTGATGCTAGCCAAGTATTTTGGGTGATCCCGCAATGATACCTGGGAAGATGTTGTACTTCACTCAAACTTCTCTTTTCCTTCATGTTTTTCAACCGTTAACGTGTAGGTCATGGCCGTCATCTGCGTGTTGTTATCGAACCAAGTCTGGACTCTTCTGATTCTCGTTGAAGTCGACAGCATGGCTGCAGGCTAGCTCTCGTAGTATAACCTCGACTGCTGTAGACTGCAGCCCTCTTTTTGGAATCGGGCCTTTCTTTTGTCGAACAGATCTTGTACAAGCCTTCGAACTTGGCTTGCATGGCACGTCAATCTTTCGAGGTTTGAGCTCCCCATTGTAGGGATGTAACAATAGTGAAATCGATAGGTTGTTAAAAGCCATTGGAAGGTGGCATTCTCCTCTCCGGCCTATGCAAGCAACAACATCCACAAACTTACAAAGACCGATTGCCACAAGTTGTTTAGCCGTCGGTGAAAATGATTCAAGGCGTATATCCGGACTACTCAACGAAATTATGATCATGCACGTTGTTCAAAAACGGCGATATTCCAGAATGACGCTAGTTGCCTTTGGAAACGAAGAAAAAACTCTTCCACAGCTTTCCCACATCGAGAATAGCGTTGGATTGCTGCTCAAATCAGCAGGCTAAGTGTCGCGGCGGAGTCTGCTCGACTACTAAGGTACCTTACTGTGACATGATGTTATTGCACTGACGACGAGGCGCTTCAACGGTAGCGATCTTCATCACCATTGCACTGTAGCCCTCTCGCCCTCTATTCCGCCGAGAAAGAGAAAGCGCCATGACTCGATGCTCTATGGCTCGTGTCACGTGTGCGGGGGCGTCGCCGCTAGCAGTTGCTGGTTCTGGACATGGCGACTGGGGAAAATGTGGGGTAAAAGTCGCCGAAGTTGAACCAAAGCTTCACTTGAAGAACAGCCGTCGTCACTGGCCGAGTTGCGAATGGGGGTTAGGTTGCGGACAATTGAATGCCAAGAGCTGGTTGGTTTGTTCGATGGTATGCATGTAACCTGGTCCGTCCCCCCCCGGGATGAGATAGGTAAATGATCGGATTATCATTGCATCGATGCTTGGTGCTTGATGAATACTTCTACAGACCGTCTTGAGGGAGCCTATATTCGTGACAGGTCTCTCTTCTTCTCCGTCGGGAAGATTCAACGTCCGTCATTGTTGAATTCGGTGATTGTTGGTTCAGTGGAAGTCGTTCGATCTGTGTTCGATCCTTTATCTCTACATCGCTAGGATTGATTGCCTTATCTCAATTGATAGAGGCCTGACCGTCGACTACTCACCATGTTCGGTAAAAGAACAGAGCCCGTCGTTGACGACGACGTCTACAACCAACGTCGTCCTTCGGCCATTGAGGCTCTCGATCTGGGCAAAAAGAACCGGAAAGGCGTCGACGATAAGAGGGTCACTGGCGCCTCGCAAATCACCACTCGCCAATCCATCGTCCCCGTCTGCCTAGTCACCATCCTCTTCTTCCTCTGGGGTTTCGCCTATGGCCTTCTCGACGTTCTGAATAAACACTTCCAAGAAGTGCTGGGTGTCTCACAGGGCGAGGGATCCGGTCTTGCAGCCGCCTACTTTGGGTCCGTTCTCCTCCATTCATCCCTTCCATTCACCCCCATCTCTTAGCATGAATTGACGAATCCCCTGTACACAGAGCCTACTTCATCGGTCCCCTAACCTACTCCGGCTGGATCGTCCGCCGCTTTGGCTACCGCTGGACCTTCATCACCGGTCTCTGCATCTACGGCGTTGGCGCTCTGATGTTCTGGCCCTCGGCCATCAAACGCTCCTTCGGTGGCTTCTGTGGCTCTATGTTTATTGTCGGTTCTGGTCTCTCGACCCTCGAGACCTCCGCCAACCCCTTCATCGCCACCTGCGGTCCCCCCAAATACAGTGAAATGCGTCTCAATCTCGCTCAAGCCTTCCAAGCCATCGGCACCGTCGTGGCGCCCGTCTTGGCCGCCAACGTCATCTTTAAAGATGTCGGTGCCCCAGGTGGGAAATCCCTCGCCTCAGTCCAGTGGGTTTATCTGGGCATCGCAATCTTCGTGTTTCTTCTCGCCATCGTCTTCTTCTTCGCCCCAATCCCTGAAGTCACCGACGCCGACATGGCCGACCAAGCGGAACTGACCGTCTCGCGAACCGGCTACATCGACAAGCCCCTCCGCCGCCAATACACCCTCTTCTGGGGCGTGATCGCCCAATTTTGCTACGTCGGCGCCCAAGTCGCCATCGCCGGCTACTTTATCAACTACGTCGTGCTGGTCCGCCCCGGCACCAGTTCTGCCACCGGCAGCAATCAGCTCGCTATCGCACAGGGCCTTTTCGCCATTGGCCGCTTCGTCGCCGGCGCCAGCATGAAGGTGGTCAAGCCCCGCTGGATCCTGATGGCTTTCATGTCGTTCATCATCGTCTTTATCTCGATGGCCATGGGCACAGTCGGCAACGCCGGCATCGCCGCTTTATCCCTGGTCCTCTTCTTCGAATCTTGCATCTTCCCGACTATCTTCACGCTCTCCCTGCGCGGTCTTGGCCGCCACACCAAGCGTGGTGCTTCTTTCCTCGTCTCCTCTGTTAGCGGCGGAGCCGTCTTTCCGCCTATGCTGGGCGCGGTGGCCGATCGCAAGGGTACGCGCCTGGCCATGTGTATTCCGCTGGTGGGGTTTGTCATCGCATGGAGTTTTCCAGTGTATTTGAATTTGGTTAAGGCGAGGGAGTTGGATGGGTATCGGGAGACGCAGGTCGGGGTCGTAGGGGGTGACGAGGGAAGTGAGGTGAGTGGGGGAAGGGAGAAGGGGGCTTTGGCGGAGGAGGTGGATGTTCGGGGGACGGAGAAGATTTAGGGAGGGGTCAAGTGGTGTTGGCGAGGTTTTGGAGGATGGGGTCTATGAGCATAACCCCCCGTGTTTGCCATGCGCTTTCGACATGCTATACCTTGTATATACGAAATAGAACAGCATTGGATATTCCAATGCCCTCCGATTACACCTTTTCTACTCTTCAAAGTTCCACAAGAAACCGCCCTATATGGTATATAAGATGACAGTCTTATACGATTTCTGCTGTTTTTTTAGTACTATACATACGAGTATGTAGTAGCCACATCTTATAGCCGAGGAGGGGGGAGTTACCCCCAGTTTGCTCATGCATCCCCAAATCTGCTCCTTCATCCCCAGACCCATCCCCCACCGGGGATCATATACCAGCTGAACGCTTAGATCCCCAAATCCTTCAACATGGCTCCACCTCACACCATGTCCACTCCAGCCCGTCGCGCAGCCCGCCCCGCCCCCACCACCAAGCCGCCCGCCCTCCGCGTCCTCGCCCAAGCCCGTCTCTCCCATTCAACCCACCCAGCGCCGCCCTCCCTAACCCCCACGCCCACCGTCGCTTCCGACATCGGTGAAGCCCACCTCTGCGAAACCTTCCGCCTCCACCGCCAACAGCACCAGCTCGACGCCTCCAAGCCCGACGCCTCGACCCCCGACACCAAGCGGCGGCGCATCGCCTACACGCGCGAGCAGAAACTCGGCGCCATCGCCTACTCCGCCACCACCTACAAGCCCGACGCCGACGGTTCGCCGAAGCTGATCAGCCGCTACCGCGCCGCGCAGAACCTGGGCATTACGGACACGATGCTGTACAAGTGGCAGAAGGATCGGTCGCTGATTGAGTCGTCGAGCGAGGGGACGAGGAAGAATCGGCCGCACGGTGGTGGGGGGGCGGCGGAACAAGCGAACGAGCTGGAGGTGAGGTTGGGGGAGTTGTTTGGAGAGGCGAGGAGGGGGGGGAAGAGGGGGAGGGGGAGGTTTTGGGCGGTGGCGGATCGGTTGACGAGAGAGCTTGGGGAGGAGATTGGGGTAGACAATGGTCGGAGACCTTGACGACTTCTTTCGCGCACTGAGTGATGGAGTGCACCGGACCGACATCCCCCTTTCCTTGCCATTTTCTCCATCTTTTAATGTATTCTCCATGTCCCTTTTTCATACGCAGTAAGTCACTCCCCCTTTCATCTTTCCATTGCGCAACCCGCTTCTCATTCCCCACTTCTTAATCCATCACACCCTCGCTCATTTCTTAACCGCTCTCACGCTCTCGCCCCGTCTCTCGATCTCATATTTATCTATCAATTCATCACGTCACATCTGCATTCACTTCACCTCACACCCACGTACCCCACCTTACCAATCCGTCCTTCCCCCCAGCCTCAACCCAACGACCCCGAGCTCCCCATCTCATCTCCTCATCAGCCCTTGGATAGAACCAACATGACTCCGAGGGAGCGTAAATGAGCACCTAGGCCTCTGAAAGAAGAAGTGAGCGTATCCATTTCCAAAGAGGTTAGGAAAGGCGATGGGAGGGAAGTAGGAAAGAATGGGGGTTGGGAACGTGGTGGGAAGGTGGAGGGAGATGATGGAGGAGGAGGACGAGGAGGAGGGGAAAGGGGGACGAGGGACGAGGTGATAATTTGGTCAGGGCACGAACGCTTGAATTTCATGGGGCAGTTGTGGAGGAGATACAGGAGAAGAGAGCAGAGCAGAGCAGAGCAGAGCAGAGCAGAGCAGAGCAGAGCAGAGCAGGGGAGGGGAGAGGAGACAAGACGAGGGGTACAGGGAACGGGAATGGGAAAATGGAGAAATGGCAAAAAGGCAAGGGGGAAGACGGCAGCGATGATAAGGAATACGGGGGGGTGGTTTAGAGCATGTGGATGCAAAAACGGTAACACGGCTGTGTGCTGGATTTTCTAGTAGGTGTGTAATATGTCTGGGCTTGGGCTTGGGCTTGGTTCATATGCTAGACGGGACGACAGGCAGGAGTGTCGGAAGGAGAAGGATAATCCGACCTGAGCCTTCTTCGCAACGGCACCAAAGAAAACCTTCTGCCGTGTTTGGAACGCGGGGCTTGATGATTGAGGAACGGAAGGAGCGGTTCGCTGTTGGTGACCGATGGAGGCGGATGGGATGGATGGTTGGGGTGAGGAGAAACAAAGGAAGAAAGGGAGGAAGGGAGGTGAGAGAGTTCGGCGGCGGGAGTGGATCACTATATTGGTAATGTGATATGGATGTTGCGCGTGCGACTTTGTTTTGGGTGATTGCTGCCGTCGATACAGTACAAGACCCTTCCACCCTTACCGCCCTCATCACCCCCGTTCCACACTCCCCATCATCATCTCCATCCTCTCCCATATCTCCCGTCCTCTCAGACCATCCTATCGCTTATCCGCAGGCTTCTGTGTCTTGGCTGCGGGGTTTCGAGGGTCGTTTTTGTATTCCTCGGCTGTAGGGCGTTAGTAGATGTTTTTTTTTAGAGGAGTCTGGGTATCGGGCTGTGGGATTGGAAGGGGAAATGAAAGTGGAGTGAGGGATCGTGGGGAGAGTGGGAAGCTGGACGGCATGATTGGAGTTGAGTGAGGGTTTGGTGGTGGGAATTGGTGCATGGGGTATGCCAAAGGAAGACGCTGCAAAGGCAATTGGAAGATCGAACATGGACACTCACAATTCGCCAACACCGTTGCAAACGAATTCACCCCGTAGAGAATCACCACGCCTACACCACCCCCATCAGTCAGCCCAAACCCACAATCATCCCCAGCACCGCGCCATCCCACAGCGCAAACCACCGAGATATCATGCCCTCATCACCCAGCTGCCAGCAGCACTGAGATTGAAGAAGTAACAAAGCGAGATCCCATACCAGCAATATAGAAAGGTGCCATCGGCGCCGCTATTCCATGTCAGCTACCAAACCCTTCAAACCTTGGGGAAATGGTAATGGCATACCGACGGGCGTGGGAAACTTCTTGCCTAGGAGACCCATGGTATGTGTGTTTTTAGGCAACAGGTGAGCGGTCGAGAGTGTAGTGCGCGAGTTTAAGATGTTGCACTACAAATGGAAAGATCCAACGCCGCTAGATGCGGGAAGGGGTGCCGCTTTTGGCGGATACGGTCGTTTTGGCGCGCGGAGGGTTGGTATCAATGTTTACAGCCATAACCACCACCAACCACGACAACCCTACAGTTTCTTCCATAAGTGTGATTGAGCGCAATGGCCAACGCCCTGTCTTCCTGCGTCTCCTCCCTCCGCTCCAGCAACCAACTCCTCTCCTCCAGCATCTCGATCCTCGATTCCGGTGTCAATGATTTCCCCCGCTTGTCCAAGGTCTTGCAGACTACGCGGGTACCCTTCCCCTTCCCTTTTCAAACCTTCAGCACTCTTCCCTCATTTGCTGCTCTCTATCTCCCTCCGATGCGCTTCCATCACCCCCACAAAAGAAGCGAATCAAGTGCGCTGACCCGCAACCCCAACCCAGCATTTCGAACTCCTCCCCTCGACCTCCATCTCGACCGCCCAATCCTCCCTCCTCGCCTCCCTAACCCCAGAAATCGACTCTCTCCTCTCACGCGTAGAGTCTCATCTCGCCCGGCTAGAGCGCAGGGAACAAGCATTGATTGCGCGGTGCGATTTACTCGAGGGACGCTTGGGGCGATCGTCGTCGATAGGCGGAAATGTGGGTGAGAAGGCTGTTTCGGGAGGGGAGGGAAGCAGTAGGGAAGCACTGAGGCTGAAGCAGATGAAGGGGAAAAAGGAGAGGCTGGGGTATGCGGTCGAGAGGCTAGTGTTGCAGGCGCAGCAGAGGGAGAGGCAGTTAAGGATGAGTGTTGCGGCGACGTGAATGGGGGTTGTGTGGGTCAGGCGTTTTGGGAGGAAGGGGTATACCCGGGGCATTTCTTCATGTTTGCAAATACAGCGAGCGAATGGTCCTTTGGCTTGGAAGTATCGTTGCTAAGCTATATTTTCCTGTAGGCTTTTAGGCAAGAATCTTTCTTCAATATCATTTCATTCCCTTCCCCTTCTTAAGAATCATATCCCTCAACCCCATCAACCCCAGCCAAACTGCTTCCTCGGTCCTGATTGTTCGACTTCCTTGGCCCGGACACAAGTTCACCCAATAATCAAACAACCGCTCCGGATCCGTGACGCCCATTCCCTTCAGCTCCTCATCAAACTTGACGGCAACTTCCAAACCCGCAACACCCCCAAAGGCAATCAGCATATGATTGAACTCTGGTAATTGTGGGTCATGTGGGGGCCGATGGTTGAGCGTTGATATTGGAGCCCCACGCTCGGAAGTTCCAATTGTAAGATCGTAGCCACCTTCATAAGGGCTCTCTGTGAAGACATTGGAGAGCGAAGACGCCGGGCGGACGCTATAGCCCCAGTAATATCCCGCTTCCTCACGGGGAGCAGAAGGGGCCACTGCTCCCGCTATCAGTTCATTGCTATGGATCTCTGAAGACCCTGTGCTTTCAGGAAACTTGAGGGTCACACGGGTATTGGGTGGGATAGAGGCTGGTACAGATATCTTGTTTGGGAGACCGGCATCAACAAGCACCACAGACGCCCCAGTATCGGGTTCTGATTTCCGCCTCCGTTTACTTTCCCCCTCCGATCCTTGCGCTGTCTGCGGGCCTGCCACGGTGACACCTTCACGATACTGGCACCATTCGTGAGCTCGAAGATGATGCGGCATATCTAAACTTGGTAAAGTCCCCGCAGTTCGGAGGTCTGGGTGGATTGGGAAAAGGAGTTTTCGCAAGTTCGGAGGCGTTTCTAGATAGGAAAGGACATGCATGAGGAAATAGTTTGGATCGGAGTATCCCGTATAAAGGTCACCATCATGTATATTCGGCCTTGCATTGCACTGGCCGTCGTCAAAGATGACTACTTCGTCTACGCAAAAAACAGCTAAAGCGCGGGCGATTTGGCCTGCTAAAGTGGTCTTTTGCTCTGGGGATTGCGCACTATGAGAGTCAGGGCAGCGCCTTGGTAGAAGTGAGGTATCTAGCTACCCACTTAGATATAACGCTGCCAGGCAAAGCAACACTCACGGTGTACGCTCGACCTTGAGTCGGCTGGAAGACAGCAGTCGGTTTAGACGTATCGACATCATCATCTGGCAGCTGCTCCTTTTCTCGCTTTCGCTTCTAATCCCGATTAGCTGGAGTACTATAGTTGTTGAGCGGGGAAAAACCGCACCTTGAAGCTCATCGCCTTGAGTAAATGGAAGATCCATTGGCTCTAGCCCCCTGCGCGGAGGCTGCTTTAGCGGGTGAGCTGGGTGACCGATGGCGGGTGATTGGCGGGAAGCCGGCGGAGCG
>JAABUR0100007217.1_pt1 | contig 13236 bp, 9 predicted proteins | sample 5560091 | NCBI WGS metagenome assembly JAABUR01 (sample SAMN10711879, study PRJNA513375) | rock metagenome | isolation source: Antarctica rocks | place: Antarctica: Victoria Land, University Valley sud
CGTCAAGGAACCGGAGATGGTTGCGGACCGGATGCGGTCGAACATCGCCGAGGACATGAACAAGATGGGCCTCGAGGTCATCTCGTTCACGATCCGCGAGGTCCGGGACAAGAACGAGTACATCCTCAACATGGGCAAGCCGGACATCGCCCTCGTTCGGCGCCAGGCGGACATCGCGACGGCCGAGGCGGACCGCGACACGGCGATCAAGCGGGCCAACGCGACCCGTGAGGCGCGCATCGCCGAGGCGATGGCGCAGCAGGACGAAGTCATCGCCCAGACGGCCAGCCAGACCAAGCAGGCCGAAGCCGTCCGCGACCTCAACCTCAAGCAGGCCGAATACAACGCGACCGTCCAGACGCAGCAGGCGGTGGCCGAGAAGGCCTACGAGATCCAGGCCAACGTCCAGCAGCAGCGGGTCGTCGAGGAGGAGGTCCGGATCGAGGAAGTCCGCAAGCTCCGCCAGGTCGCCGTTCAGGAGGCCGAGATCCAGCGCCGCGAGAAGGAGCTGATCGCGACCGTCCTCAAGTCGGCTGAGGTCGAGCGCAAGCGGATCGAGACCCTCGCCGAGGCCGATCGCCAGCGCCAGATCTACCACGCGACCGGTGAGGCGGAGGCGACGCGGCTCGATGGTAACGCTCGCGCCGACATCACGCGGATCCAGGGTCTGGCCGAGGCCGAGATCATCCGGGCCAAGGGTGACGCCGAGGCCGGGGCGATGAACGTCCGGGCGCTGGCGTATCAGGAGTACAACCAGGCCGCTGTCCTCGACAAGCTGCTGAGCAGCCTGCCGGAGATGGTCCGGGCCGTCAGCGAGCCGCTCTCGCGGATCGACCGGATCACGGTCGTCGGGACCGGCGGCGATTCGACCGGTGTCAACCGGCTCACGGGCGACATGACCCAGATCGTGGCGCAGGTGCCGGCGCTGCTGGAGTCCCTTACCGGAATCAGCCTCAATGACCTGTTGAAGCGGGTTCCGGGGATCGACGAGACGGGCAGCCAGGGTTCCCGCTCGCCCGCCCACGTCGATGCCGTCGAGACGACCGGTGTGGCGCGGCCCGCCGGCCCGGCTCAGCCAGAGCCCGCCAACACCAATGGACAGGCCAATGGGACGACGTCGAACGGCCGTCGTCCGGCTGGGACGTCGACCCGCAACGAGCCGGCCCCAGTCGAATAATCAACACACGACAGCCTCGATCAGGCGTCCGTCTTGAACGGGCCAGCGAACCTTCTTACGATGGGTTCGCTGGTCCGTGATATGCTTTTCGATCGCATGAGAGAAGGCGTTTCGCTCCTCATGGCTTGACTCAGGAATGCCTCGCGGGATGGCGGGGTGAGGAAGAAAGCACTATGGCAGCCGATCCGTTCGGTGAGCGATCGCTCTTCGACGCCCAGCGCGTCCGAGTCGAGGCGATCGGCGAACCCGGGCAACGACGGTTCCGGATGATGGTCGTCGCCGACGGCAACACGGCCATCATGTGGATGGAGAAGCAACAGATGCAGGCGCTCGGGCTGGCGCTCAACCAGATGCTCGAGCAGTTCTCGAACGACACGCTGGAACTTGGGCGCGGCGACGTTCCGGTCGAGTTCGATACCGACACCCGGCGGCAGTTCCGGGTCGGCCGGATCGAGTTGGGCTTCGACGAGCCCAACGGCCGGGTCGTGATCATCGCCCACGATGTCCACAGTGGCGACGAGGATGAGGATGCCGAGGCGGCGGCGAAGCCATTCGCCTGCCGGTTGACCCGCTCGCAGGCTGAGGCGGTCAGTGGTTCGGCAGCGACACTCGTCGCGGCCGGTCGCCCACGCTGCTCGATGTGCGGCGCCCCGATGGGGCCGGGCGTCCACGTCTGCGCCCAGCAGAACGGCCACCTCCCGATCCCGTTCAGCGAGCTGGCCGAAGAGGAGCCCTTCTAGGGATCACCAGCCTGTCATTGCCGGTCGACCAGACGACCACGTCGAGCCGTCGGTCACGGCGATTGCCCGCGAACCCGGGCTGGAGGTTCAGTGATCCGCCATCTCGTGATTGCCGTCGTCGTGTCGGTCGCGTCGATGGCTGGCTCATTGGGTCTCGCCCCTTCAATCGGGGCGCAGGCGATCGTGCCGATCGATCTCCCAGCGACGCTGCTGGTCCCCGCCGATCTTGGAACGGTCGGCCTCGATGACTACGGGACGGGCGTCGGGGCGACCGGCGGGGCGGAGACGATGTCCGCCTTCGATCACGCCTACCGTGGCGCCGGGGTCGATGATGGCCGCTTCCCCTCGAGTGTCGAACCCGAGCGAGGCGCGTCGCTCTATCTGATCGACGGCGCGGGAATGGACGACCCAACGAGGGTCTTGAGTTCGGTCGTTCTCTACGTCGATTCCGGTGCCGCCACGGACGCGATCGACAGGGTCATCAGGTCCAGGTCAGATGTTGCCGTCACCGTCGATGACGACCCGGTCGCGGGGACGGAGACCGACGTCGATTCCGTTGCGGCTTTCGTGATCGAGGGTGAGCCGCCCTACGACGACGCGGCGTTACGGCAGACGTCGATCGTCGCACGGGTTGGTTCAGCGATCATCGAGGTCTCGATCGAGCGGCTGGATGGGACCGCGGCACCGGTAGCGGATGTCGCCGCACTCCTGCCAGCGATGCTCGACCGCCTGGCCCGTGCGATCGATGCTGATTCATCGGTTGGAGGAGCCGCATTCGACGTAACGGGCGGTCAGATCGTTCCCAGCCTCAGCCGCTACGTCTATCGCGATGGGACAGTCATCCCGCAGTTCGGCCAGTCGGACGGTGCCGCGGCGTCCCAGAGCGAAACGTTCAAGACCTACCAGGCGAACGATGTCTTCCAGCTTGGTTTTGCCTCGTCGGACGGAGGTCTTGCCATCGGTGGGTTCCTCTCCCGCCACGACAGCCAGGACGCCGCCCGGTCCTATTTCCGCGCGATTCCCGATCTCCTCGCGACCAACGACGTCTACGCCGACGTTCGCGTTGACAACGAGATCGTCCGGGTGGGCGACTCCACCACATTGGTCACCTACGGGATCGATGGCGACGATGGTGTCGTCGTCACCGAGCTGGTGGTCCTGCTTGGGGACACGGTTGTCGAGCTCATCGTGAACGCCCCGGCTGACATCTCGTCAGCCGACATGACCGCGCTCGCCCGGACGGCGGAGTCGTGCCTGACCGATGGCGACTGTCAGCCGCTTGTGGTGCCTGACGACGCTGCCTTCGGGATCACCTGACGCCGACGTACACGACATATTGCGACGGTCGGATCGCCGCAACGATGCTGAAACCACAGAACTCGGGTTCCCCTCGATGAAGGCCGTTGACCCCGGTGCTACACTCGGGGTCGGGACAGGATTGTCCCGATTCGTCTGGCCGGTCCGAGCGGGTGATTCCTCGCTTCACCGGTGTCACGGAAAGGGTGGTCCCATGCGGCAGTCTTCGAGATTTCCAGTCGTCATGATGGTTCTCGAAGAAGGACAGTTACCGCATGGGCATTCTGAACCTCGGCATCCTGGCGCATGTCGACGCCGGGAAGACGAGTCTGACCGAACGGATCCTGTTTGAGACCGGTGTGATCACCGAAATCGGACGTGTCGACCGGGGAAGTACCCAGACCGATACCCTCGAACTCGAGCGTCAGCGCGGGATCACGATCAAGTCCGCAGTCGTCTCCTTTCCGATCAATGGCCACAAGGTCAACCTGATCGACACCCCCGGCCATGCCGACTTCATCGCCGAGGTCGAGCGGTCGCTGCTTGCGCTGGACGGCGTCGTGCTCGTCGTCTCGGCCGTCGAGGGAATCCAGTCCCAGACCCGGCGGCTGGCCCGGGTCGTCCAGGCGCTCGGCCTTCCCCTGATCGTCTTCATCAACAAGATCGACCGGACCGGCGCCCGCGATACGGCGTTGGTTGGTGAGATCGAACGGATGCTCCGGGTGCCGGTCATCGAGATGTCGCGGCCCACTAGCCTCGGGTCCCGTGGGGCAACCGTCTGCTACCGCGACCCGCTCGGTGAGTCGTCGATCGACCGTCTGGCGGAGGTGCTGGCCGGCGAGAGTGACGAGTTCCTCGGCCGGTGGCTGCGGACCGATGGCCATCCCGGTCGGGGAAGGGTCCGGGCGGAGTTCCTCCGGCAGGCCCGGCGCGGTTCCGTCGTGCCGCTGTTCTTCGGCTCGGCGATCACCGGGGCGGGTGTCGACCACCTGCTCCAAGACCTAACGCAGCTGCTGCCGCTGGCTCCGGGCCGGGCCGACGATCCGCTCTCGGCGGTCATCTTCAAGATCCAGCGTTCGCCTGCCGGAGAGAAGCTGGTCTATGCCCGAATGCACTCGGGCCGGGTCGGGCGTCGCGATCGGGTGGTGATTCGCCGGCCCTCGTCTGAAGCGACGATCGATGAGGTTGCGATCGACGAGCGGGTTACCGGCATCGACCTGTTCCGGGACGGTACTGAGGTCTCGGTAGCGGGAGCGGAAGCCGGGGACATCGTTCGTCTCCACGGGCTCCGTCAGGCCAGGATCGACGACGTCATCGGGGCTGACCCGCCGCGCCTGCCGTCGGCCCGGTTCAACCGGCCGACGCTGGAGAGCATCGTCCGACCGGACGACCCCGACCGGGCGATCGATCTCGCGATCGCGCTTCAGATCCTGGGCGAGCAGGACCCGCTGATCGAGAGCCGCCGCGACGAGCGCCGCGGCGAGCTTTCGGTCCGACTCTACGGCGAGGTCCAGAAGGAGGTCGTCGCCGCGACGCTGGCGAGCGAGTTCGGTATCCTCGCGACATTCGAGCTCAGCCAGGTCGTCTGCATCGAGATCCCGACCGGGAGTGGGGCCGCGATCGACTATATCGGCGGGGACGACAACCCGTTTCTCGCCACCGTCGGTATCCGGGTCGAGCCCAACTCGCCGGGAGCTGGAAACTCATTCAGCCGGCCGGCCGGAGCACTCGACTTGTCGTTCTACCGAGCGATCGAGGAGACCGTTCACGAGACGCTCCAGCAGGGGCTTAGCGGATGGGCCGTGACCGATTGCCAGGTGGTCGTCACGGACACGGCGATGAGCCCGGCCTCCGTGGCCGCTGACTATCGCCGGCTGACGCCGCTGGTCCTGATGGCGGCCATGCGCCAGGCCGGAACGGTGGTCTGCGAGCCGGTCCAGTCGTTCGAGGTGGACGGCCCGGGGGACTGCGCGACGGCGCTGCTGACGGGGCTGGGTTCCGCCCGGGCGGTCATCGAGGGGACGACGCTGACCGGTGATCGCTGCTGGATTACCGGGACCCTCCCGACGGCCGAGGTTCACGGGTTCGAGCGCCAGCTGCCGGGGCTGAGCCGGGGCGAGGGAACGTTCGTCGCCGTCTTCGCCCGGTACGAACCCGTTACCGGGGCGACCCCGGAGCGGACCCGAACCGACCTCGACCCGCTCAACAGGAAGCTCTATCTGGCACGAGTCAGCCAAACGTGAGCCGGTAGTTCCCGACCGACGCGTGCTCCCATCCCTGGGAAGCGAAGCGTGCCCGTCGCCGCCGATGATCGGCTTCTGCCAATCGGAGCGCGACGGGTCACCCCGGGCTGGGGGTGGGGACTTCGGCGGGTCAATCAAATGACCCTTGGAAGAACACTTGTCAACGGATGCGGTGCCAATTGCCATGCCTTGACAGATTTATGGCGAATCGGTATGGTAACGATATTCCCGGGACAGGCCCGGCACGCGCGATGTCGTATCCGGATTGGAGCCAGCAGATGAAGCCAGACAATCGCTTCGCCTCCTCCATTCTCGACGTACTCGTACTTATCGAGCTCCCGATTATCGGGAGCCGCTTTGGCGTGTGGGAGAGCCTGAACCGATAAGCGCGAGACGCGCCGATCACCAGAACGTCTGAGGGCCTCCCAACAATGGGAGGTTTTTTGTTGTCTCCCCGCCTGGCCAACGCTTCCTTCGTCCTCCCTACAGATCACACCTGACGAAAGGACCGTCCGATGGTTTCCGCCCCACCGACCGACACCCTGCCGGCCTCACCGGCCGCGGCGCCGCCCGAACGGGAGTGGCCCCGCGATCAGCATGGCTTCCCGATCATGACCGGCGCCCAGATGGTCACCTCCAGCCTCGAAGCGGAAGGCGTCGATATCGTCTTCGGTTATCCGGGCGGCGCCGTCATCCCGCTCTACGACGCGCTGCCGGCCGCGAACCTGCACCACGTCCTCGTCCGGTTCGAGCAGTGGGCGGCACTGGCGGCGGACGGCTACGCCCGGGCGACGGGCCGGGTGGGAGTGTGCATGGCGACGTCCGGACCGGGGGCGACCAACCTGGTGACTGGGCTGGCCAACGCGCAGCTGGACTCGGTCCCAGTCGTGGCGATCACGGGGCAGGTACACCAGAGTCTGATCGGGCGCGACGGCTTCCAGGAGGTCGACATCCAGGGGATCACCCTCCCGGTGACGAAGCACAACTACCTCGTTCACCGGCTGGAGGACATCGCCCCGACGATCAAGGAAGCCTTCTACCTGGCCCGGACCGGGCGGCCGGGTCCGGTCCTGGTCGACATCCCCAAGAACCTGTTCCAGGCGAAGGGGTCGTTCATCTATCCGGAGACGGCCGGCCGAAAGGGCTACCAGCCGACGCTCTCGCCCAACCATCGCCAGGTCCGGCTGGCGGCCGAGATGATCGACCAGGCGAAGCGTCCGCTGATCATGGCCGGCCACGGCATCATGCTCGCCCACGCGACCGAGGAGTTCCGCCAGTTCGTCGAGAAGTCCGGCATCCCGGTCGCCTTCACGCTGCTCGGGCTGGGCTGCTTCCCGGAGGACCACCCGCTCTCCCTCGGGATGATGGGGATGCACGGCCACCGCGAGACGAACGCCGCCCTCAACGAGTGCGACCTCCTGATCAACATCGGCGCCCGCTTCGACGACCGGGCGACCGGCCGGCTGGACGACTTCGCGACGAACGCGAAGATCATCCACGTCGATATCGACCCGGCCGAGATCGGCAAGAACGTCCCGGCCGACGTCCCGGTCGTCGGCGACGCTCGCGAGGCCCTCCAGGGGCTGATCCCGCTCATCACCGAGCGCCGGCGGGACGAGTGGACCTCCTGGATTGACGGGCAGCGCAACACCGCCCTGATCCGGGCCCTCGACGAGCAGCCGGAGGGGCCGGAGCCGTACACCATCATCCGGGAGATCTCCGAGGCGACCAGCGGCGAGGCGATCGTCGTCACCGATGTCGGTCAGCACCAGATGTGGACGGCCCAGTACTACGGCTTCAACCACCCAGACCGCTGGCTGTCGTCCGGTGGTCTCGGGACGATGGGGTACGGCCTTCCGGCCGCGATCGGCGCCAAGATGGGCCGACCCGACCTCGAGGTCTGGACGGTCGTCGGCGACGGCGGCTTCCAGATGTCGCTCAACGAGCTCGCCACCTGCATGCAGGAGGGGCTCGACGTCAACATCGCCGTGATCAACAACGGCTTCCTCGGGATGGTCCGGCAGTGGCAGGACCTCTTCCACGCCAAGAACTACTCCGAGGTCGCGATCCTGGCTCCGGACTTCGTCAAGCTGGCCGAGGCCTACGGCGCGACCGGGATCCGGGTGACGAAGACCGACGAGATCCGGCCGGCGATCGAGCGGGCCCGGAGCATCAGGGGGCCGGTCGTGATCGACTTCGTCATCGAGCCGGAGATGAACGTCTGGCCGATGGTGCCCCCGGGCGGCTCGAACAACGAGATGATGTTCGAGCAGTTCAACGACGACGAGGTGCTCTAGATGGCTTTCGCTGACACTACCTACCGGCAGAGCACGCTCGTCGTCCTCGTCGAGGACCAGCCCGGCGTCCTGACCAAGGTCGTCTCGATGATGCGGCGGCGGAGCTTCAACATCGACTCGATCACCGTCGGGCACTCGGAGCAGCCGGGCGTCTCCCGGATCACGATGATCGTCTCGGCGCCGGAGGACCAGGTCGAGCAGGTCTCCAAGCAGCTCTACAAGGTCATCGAGGTCCTCAAGGTGACCGACGTGACCGACATGCCGACGGTGTCGCGGGAGCTGGCGCTGATCAAGGTGGCCGCCAAGCCCCAGCACCGCTCGGAGATCATGCAGATCGCCGAGATCTACGAAGCCCGGATCGTCGACGCGACGCCGACCTCGTTGTTGGTCGAGGCCACCGGGGCCGAGACCAAGATCGACGCGCTGATCGCGATGCTGCGGGGCTACGGCATCCGGGAGATGGTCCGCAGCGGCCAGCTGGCGATGGTCCGCGGTGTTCCGCCAGCCCCGCCGAATGGGGTGAACCCCGTCGCGGCGAACGGCCGGGAGGACCGGGTCGTATCGACCGTGGTCACCCTCGCCAACTAGAAGCCCGTCTATCGCCCCGGCCCGGCAGATGGGATACTCCGGCGCCTCCACCGTGGATGCACCGGTCCGACAGCACATTCAGATGAAAGAGGATGGTTCGTGGCAGCGACGATCTATTACGAGAACGATGCGAACCTCAGCGCGATCGAGAGCAAGACGGTTGCGGTGATCGGCTTCGGCAGCCAGGGTCATGCCCACGCGCTCAACCTGCGGGACAGCGGCGTCAGGGTCATCGTCGGTCTCCACGAGGGGAGCCGCAGCCGGGCCAAGGCCGAGGCCGAGGGCCTGACCGTCCATAACGTCGCCGACGCGACCAGGGCCGCCGACACGGTCATGGTCCTCGTGCCGGACCACCTCCAGAAGAGCATCTTCGAGGAGCAGATCGCGCCGAACCTGGCCGATGGCAAGACGCTGATGTTCGCCCACGGCTTCGCGATCCACTTCGGCGCGATCGTCCCGCCCGCCAACATCGACGTCTCGATGATCGCTCCGAAGAGCCCCGGTCACCGCGTCCGTGAGCTGTACCAGGAGGGTGTGGGCGTCCCGGCCCTGATCGCCGTCGCCCAGGACGCGAGCGGCAAGGCGCACGAGAACGCGCTCGCCTACTCCTACGCGCTTGGGTCGCTCAAGGCCGGCGTCCTCGAGACCACGTTCAAGGAGGAGACCGAGACCGACCTGTTCGGCGAGCAGGCGGTTCTCTGCGGCGGCGCGACGGCGCTGGTCATGGCCGGCTACGAGGTGCTGACCGAGGCCGGCTACCAGCCGGAGAGCGCCTACTTCGAGGTGCTCCACGAGCTCAAGCTGATCGTCGACCTGATGTACCAGGGCGGCATCGAGTACATGCGCTACTCGATCAGCGACACGGCGGAGTGGGGCGACTATCTCGCCGGCCCCCGGGTCATCAACGAGACCAGCAAGCAGGCCATGCGCGAGCTGCTCGCCGAGATCCAGGACGGCTCCTTCGCCCGAGCCTGGATCGCCGAGAACGAGAACGCCCGGCCGAACTTCGACCGGCTCCGGGCCGAGGGCAACGACCACCCGATCGAGAAGGTCGGCAAGGAGCTTCGCGACATGATGCCGTTCCTCCAGCATGGCAGGAAAGTCAGCCGCCCGTCGGTCGCCCAGCCGGAAACCGCCTCAGTAGCGGACTAGCGCCGGCGGTGGGCGGCGTCACAGTCGCCCGCGTGCTTGCGCATCACCCCAGAGGAGACGCCAGATGACCCAGTCACCAGCCGAGGATTCCATCTCGAACGGATCGCCGACGACCGGGCGGGACAGCGGCAAGCGCGTCCTGATCTTCGATACCACGCTCCGCGACGGGGAGCAGTCCCCTGGGGCGACGCTCAACGCCGACGAGAAGCTCGAAGTGGCGGACGTGCTTGTCTCGCTCGGGGTCGACGTGATCGAGGCGGGGTTCCCGGCGGCGTCTCCTGGCGACTTCGAGGCGGTCCGGGCAATCTCGGCCCGGTCGAAGGGCGTCACCATCGCCGGCTTGGCCCGCACGGTTCCGGGCGACATCGAGCGAGCCGCCCAGGCGATCCGTGGCGCCGAGCAGGGGCGGATCCACACCTTCATCGCCACGTCCGACGTCCACCTCCAGCACAAGCTGCGGATGACCCGTGAGCAGGTCCTGGAGCGCGTCGCCAGCAGCGTCGCACTGGCGAAGTCGTTCACGAGCGACGTCGAGTTCTCCTGCGAGGACGCGACGCGGAGCGACTGGGACTACATGGTCCAGGTCTTCACACAGGCGATCCGCTCCGGCGCGACGACTCTGAACATCCCGGACACGGTCGGCTACACCATGCCCGACGAGTACATCCGGCTGATCACGTACCTGCGCGAGCGCGTTGATGGGATCGAGGACATCGTCATCTCGACCCACTGCCACGATGATCTCGGCATGGCGACCGCCAACACGCTGGCCGCGATCTCAGCCGGCGCCCGGCAGGTCGAGGTCACGGTCAACGGCATCGGCGAGCGGGCCGGGAACACGTCGCTGGAGGAGGTCGTCATGGCGCTCCAGACGCGGGGCGGCCAGTTCGGCGACACCTGGACCGGGATCCGGACCGAGCGCCTGACACCGGCCAGCCGCGTCGTCGCTTCCCTGACCGGTATCGCGGTCGCGGCGAACAAGGCCATCGTCGGCGCCAACGCCTTCGCCCACGAGGCCGGGATCCATCAGGACGGCGTCCTCAAGGAGCGCACGACCTACGAGATCATGGATCCCGCCTCGGTCGGCTGGCAGGGCACCAAGCTGGTCCTCGGCAAGCACTCCGGCCGGGCCGGCTTCCGGGCCGCCCTGACGGACATCGGGCTCCGGCTGGACGAGGACGGCGTCAACGAGGCCTACCAGCGCTTCCTGTCCCTGGCCGACCGCAAGAAGACCGTCACCGCCGCCGACCTGATCGCTCTCGTCAGCGACCAGATCGAGGACGAGGCGGCCGCCCACGGCGACGGCTACCATCTTCTCCGCTGGAACGCCTCACTCGGCAACGCCGGCCCGGCGACCGCCAGTGTCGTCGTCGCCCGCCACGGCGAGGAGCGTCCCGGCGATGGCGAGGGCAACGGCCCGGTCGACGCCTTCTTCGCGGCGATTGATGCGGCGACCGGTCTGACGCCGGAGCTCGAGACGTTCCACGTCGACGCCGTGACCGAGGGCGAGGACGCCCAGGGCCGCGTCCGGGTTCGCGTCACCTATGATGGCACGCTCTACATCGGCGATGGCCTCGCGACCGACATCGTCGAGGCGAGCGCCCGGGCGTACCTCGCGGCGGTCAGCAAGATCGCCATCGCGGCCGAGGTCGCCGCGGCTGTCGAGGCCTAAGCGCGATCTCGCGCCGGGTGGACATTGGCCCTGATCGCAACGGGTAATGCATATTGGGTGTGAGGTGCGTACGTTCGGATTTGCTGGGCACCCATGGTCCGGGTCCCGTCGGGTCGGATTCGGCAGGCGGGCCGATCTGGCGGGGATCCTGGTGACGGTGCGAAAACAATCTGCATCACCCGTGTCGTCGGGTCATGGGCTTGCCCTGACCGGCCGCCGTAACGGCCAGCGCCCCGCAGGGCGATAATGGCGTTCCAAACCGGAACGTCATGAGATGGGAGCGCGTGGCGCCTTGCGGGGCGGACAAGGCAAGCCATGTCCCTACGACGACCGGCGTTCGCCCATCGATTCGGTCAGTCTCAGGAGGCACATCGGGTGGTTGCGGCGAAGACACTGAGCGGCAAGCTGTGGGAACGGCATCTGGTCCACTCGGCCGAGGGCGAGCCGGACCTGCTCTACATCGACCTTCATCTCGTCCACGAGGTCACGTCGCCCCAGGCCTTCGACGGCCTCCGGCTGGCCGGTCGGCCGGTCCGGCGGCCCGACCTCACCGTCGCGACCGCCGACCATAACGTCCCGACCACGGGCATCCACCTCCCGATCGCCGATCAGGTCTCGGCCACCCAGGTCTCGGCCCTGACCCGGAACGCGCGGGAGTTCGGCATCCGGCTCTACCCGATGGGCGATCCCGGTCAGGGGATCGTCCACATCATCGGTCCCGAGCAGGGGCTGACCCAGCCGGGCATGACGATCGTCTGCGGCGACAGCCACACCAGCACCCACGGCGCCTTCGGGGCGTTGGCCTTCGGGATCGGCACCAGCGAGGTCGAGCACGTCCTCGCCACGCAGACCGTCCCGCAGACCCGGCCGAAGACGATGGCGATCAACGTCGACGGCGACCTGCCGGCCGGGACGACCGCCAAGGACATCATCCTGGCGATCATCGGCCAGATCGGGACCGGCGGCGGGATCGGCTACACCGTCGAATACCGCGGGTCGGCGATCCGGGCGCTCTCGATGGAGGGCCGCATGACGGTCTGCAACATGTCGATCGAGGCTGGCGCCCGGGCCGGGATGATCGCGCCGGACGAGACGACGGTCACCTACGTCCAGGGTCGGCCCCACGCGCCAAAGGGTGAGGCATGGGAGGCGGCCCTTGCGGACTGGGGGACACTGCCGACCGACGAGGGTGCCGTCTTCGACCGTGAGGTCTTCCTCGACGCCGCGACGATCATGCCGCACGTCAGCTGGGGAACCAACCCCGGCCAGGTTACGACGATCGACGGCCGTGTGCCGGACCCACGCGACGTCTCCGAGCCGCAGGAGCGCGACTCGATCGAGCGGGCGCTGGCGTACATGGACCTCCGGGCCGGGACCGCGATCCGGGACATCCCGGTCGACACGGTCTTCCTCGGGTCCTGCACCAACGGCCGGATCGAGGACCTCCGGGCGGCGGCGAAGGTGCTCGCGGGCAGAACGATCAAGTCCGGGATGCGGGCGATGGTCGTGCCAGGCTCGATGCGGGTCCGGGCCCAGGCCGAGTCCGAGGGGCTCGACCGGGTCTTCCTCGACGCCGGCTTCGAATGGCGCGCGGCTGGCTGCTCGATGTGCCTGGGGATGAACCCCGATCAACTGGCTCCCGGCGAGCGCTGCGCCAGTACCAGCAACCGGAATTTCGAGGGGCGCCAGGGCAAGGGCGGCCGGACGCACCTCGTCTCCCCGGCGGTCGCCGCGGCGACGTCTCTGGCCGGTCACTTCGCGACGCCGGACGATGTTCTTTAGGCGACATAACGCTCGCTCGCAACATGTGTGCGACGTCGAGGGAAGGTCTTGATGGACCCCATTCACAAGATTACTGGAACGGCCGTCCCGATCGACCGGTCGGACATCGACACCGACCAGATCATCCCCGCGGTCTGGCTGAAGCGGGTCGAGCGGACCGGCTTTGGGGCCGGGCTGTTCTCGTCCTGGCGGGAGAGCGACCCGGACTTCGTTCTTAACCGGCCGGAGTATCGGTCGGCCTCGGTCATCGTCGCGGGGCCGAACTTCGGTGTTGGATCGTCGCGGGAGC
>JAABUR0100007222.1_pt1 | contig 13231 bp, 19 predicted proteins | sample 5560091 | NCBI WGS metagenome assembly JAABUR01 (sample SAMN10711879, study PRJNA513375) | rock metagenome | isolation source: Antarctica rocks | place: Antarctica: Victoria Land, University Valley sud
GCCAGGCGCTGCGTGGTGAGCCGCTGACGGTTGCCGGAGACGGTTCGCAGACCCGGTCGGTCTGCTACGTCGACGACCTGGTCGAGGGGATCATGCGCCTGATGCGCTCCGACCTGGTGGGTCCGGTGAACATCGGCAACCCGCACGAGCTGTCGATGCTGGAGCTGGCCCGTACCATCGGCACCCTCGCGGACAGTGCCAGCGACGTGGTGTTCATCCCGCGGCCTGAGGACGACCCGTCCATCCGCCAGCCCGACACCACGCTTGCCAAGCGCGAGCTGGCCTGGGAGCCCGTGGTCTCCCTGGAGCAGGGGTTGTCCCGCACCATCGCGTGGTTCCGCGAGCACCCCGAGATGATCGCCTGACGGCTCGCCTTAGGGCGACGGCATGCCGGCGATCAGGGTGCGCGCCTCCTCCGCGAGCCGGTGCTCGACGAGGACCTCGTATCGGGTCGCGACGACCTGGCTGACCGAGGAGAAGTCGCGGGTGCCTTTGCGGGTCACCGCGGTGAACCCGAGCTGGCCGTAGACCAGCCCGAAGACGGCACCGAGCAGCGGCGTGGTGATGAGGAAGCCGGCTCTGTTCTGGGAGCTGAACAGGGAGAACGCGATGCCGACGAACAACCCCATCCAGAATCCGGACAGCGCCCCGGCGGCGGCCACCTTGCCGCGGGTGATGCGGCCGGTCACGCGTTCGACGGACTTCAGGTCGGTGCCGACGATCGCCAGGTTGATGACCGCGAACTCCTGGTCGGACAGGTAGTCCACCACCCGCTGCGCCTCGGCGTAGTCGTCGTAGACCCCGAGGGACCGGGGGTACTCCAGGTCCAGACCGGGCCGCGGTGTGACGGGAGGTGTTGGCATGTCGGCTACCTGCCCGCTGCTGACCGCGTCACGCCGCATCGACAGGCATTGGCCGGCGTCCCGTCTTACCGAACTGGGCTCGCCGGGTAGGGGTCGGGGATCGTCAAGGGCGTCACGTGGCTCGAAGCTGCGACCAAACGGCCGTGGGCGCCGCGGTCTCGAACAGAAGCTCGGGCTGCTGCCACCGGACCGCCGCCCGTACGCTGTGTTGGCCTGGTCCTCCGTCCACGGCCTGGCGATGCTGCTCATCGAGGGCCCGCTGCGCGACCAGGACCGCGCAGCACGGCGACCAGGTCTGCGAGCCACTGCTCGACCACATCGAGGCCGGCCTGCTCTTAGCCCCGGACCGAGGCCGACGGGCATCCACAACGCGTCGAACCGTCGCACAAGAACCACTTTCCCCAGATCGATTACCTGAACGAGGACCGCACCCCGGTTGAGATCACTCCCGGCGAGGTGATGCCGGTCCGGGCGAGCGGTACGAGGCGCTGGGAGCCGCCGCTACACAGCGGCTTTCCACACCCATTCGGTGACTCGCCCGTGCCCTTGAAGATCCCCCCGGCCCGTCGCCCACAAAAGCGCTCCCGCGGCGTTCGTCCTCGGGGCGTCGGGAAACAGGCGAGCCAGAACGAGAGCGCACAGTCGCTCCGGCGGCGACCACGAAATGTCGAGGCCACGAACAATGTCGTACGTGTGCAGCAGCGTCTCGCCGACCCCCATAGCCGCGAAGCCAGCAGGGTCCGTCATCCCGAAGTGCCAGGCGCGCGCGGTGGGGGCCGTGGACGCAAGCGCGTTTGCCAGCAGGCGTCCGTTCGCCAGTACCACCTGCAGGATGGCCTGCGGCGACGCTGCCGGTCGCACCATCAAGTCGCACGCTAGATAACCGTGGCTCGGCTCCGCTGCCACCTGACCGGCGTACGCGCACAGGTCGTGGGCGACGTGCGCAGCCGTCTTCCAGCAACTCCAGGCCAACCCGCCCGCCGCGACAGACCAGTCTCGCGAAGTATGAGGGCCGAGGACACGCACCATTTCGACAACAGCGGCCTCCACGGCCCGCCCATCTCCGACAGCCACGGCTCACATAGTGCCAACGAAGCCAACCCGTTGTCTGGAGTGGGGAAGCCGAACCTCGAAGAACCGCCGCTTTCCGAGTGCATAACCGCACCCCTGGAGCGGCATTGGGCCAACATGACCGTGATCGAGGGCGACCTGGTCGCATTCGTGCGGAACCTCAAGGATCGGCCAGGAGGCGACATCGGGGTCCACGCCAGCATCTCGGTCGTCCAGGCACTGCTTGCCGCGGGCGTCGGCGATGAGCTCAGGCTCGCAATCGCGCCGGTGAATGTCGGCAGCGGCCGGAGGCTGCTCGACGGGTTGCCGACGATCGGACTGGAGGCCCTCCGAAGCTTGACTTCACCCAGCGGATATCTGCTCGTCGACTACGCAGTCATGGGGTAAGCGAGCAGCGCGGACAATCGCGCGCTTCCTCATGGGGGCGCAGAGTCCCGTAACGGTCGTACCTCGCGGTGGTGCTCAGCTGCTGTGCGCAGCGCTTGGAAGTCCTCACTTGGCCGACCGCGGGGTACCAGAGCCACACGGCCAGTTGACGGGGCGTGCCTCGGTGCGGCGACAGCGGATCGAACCTGGATGCATCGGTCCACTCCTACGTCGACCGCCCAACCGGGTACGAGCCGCCCGGGACGGGTTGCTCGATGGGCTGCATGCCTCGCACCGCGACATAGCCGCAGTAGCTCGCGGCTAGAACCGACCCGAGCAAGGCGATGAGCGAAACAGGCCGCGCGACCGTGCGCAGCCACCCCCTCATCTGCGGCCGTCCGGCAAGGTGCTCACCACCGGCCACGTCCCAATGACTGCTGGCGCGCACCGCTGCTTCAGCGGGGCTTCCCGTCGAGAAAGAGCCGGACCGCCTTGTCGGTGCGCCGCTGGCGCGTGTCTGGGGTCTTGGCTCCGTTGATGTTGTCGATGTGGAAGCGCTGGACGCTGTTCGCCAGTGTCGCGAAGAACGCCTCGGCGGCCGGCTGTGCAGCCAGCGCGGCGGCGAAGTCCGTCGGGATGGGCACCTCACGCGGCGTGTCGGCGACTGTGAGGGTGACGGCGATCGGGTCCCCGCCTTTGAGCCCGGTTGCGCTGCGGACTGCCGCGCTGATCCCGACCATGTGCCGGCCGCGCATGACGCCGACGCTCGTGCGGTACTCATAACCGTTGAGGTTCACCAACACGGGCGGTCGCTGGCCGGCACCGAGGGCGTCGATGAGTGCCGGCGGCACGACCACGCCGGTGTTGTTGCCGCTGGCAACCACGCTCGTGTCGAACCTGACCTGCTTGACCTCGCCGGACGGCATCTGTCGGCTCCTGACCGTCGTTTAGCCGGCGTCACCTTGCGCCGCGCCACGGCAGTCTGCCCCAGGCACGGGCGGTCGGACCCGCGCCACGGCGCGGCTTCGCGGGTGACTGGGGCGAGCATCGGGCCGCCGCCGGTTACGCGGGACCCCCGCGTGAGTTGCGCTCTCGTCTGCTGCTGAGCGTGGAGCGGGCGACGAGAATCGAACTCGCGTTCTCAGCTTGGGAATCTGGGGTGCGGTTCATGATCAGCACGCACGGACAAGCCGTTCTCGCAGGTCAGACGGCACTTCGACCTTGAGCAGGACTGCGCACTGGTGGTCATGACTACCCACCTGTTGTGGCTCTGGGGTGGCTCTGGGGTGGCTCGGACCCCAACCGGCGGTCAGATCGGTGCTGAACCGGTAGAAGGTTCATGGCCAAGAACCGGAAGCTGTTGTACCTCGATGAGGCGTCGACCTACCTGCACCGTGACCCGACCTACCTGCGGCGCCTGGTCGCAAAGCGGGAGATCCGGCACCTTAAGCTCAGCGGCAGGCTGCTGTTCGACGTGGCTGATCTCGACGCACTACTCGACGCCGCGGTCGTGGAGGTCTGGCGGTAGTGATGGCGGACTCGTATGGCACATACTCGGACACCTACGGCGGGTACAGCCGTTCACGCCTGGCGGCATGACTTTGCCCCGCTGCTGAGAGACAACAACCTGAGCCACAAGATCAGGACGCCTGCCCCGAGCGCAGCGGCAGCCGCACCATTCCAGACCACGGCGAGAGCGAGGACGGCAACCGGCCCTGTCCGTCCTGCGCCATCGACTCTGGCGAGACTTTCGTGATCTACGACCTTTAGCAGTGGACGCGCATGTCGCCGTCGTTGCACAGGACGACGACCTGGTCCCCGACTTCAAGGACGTGCCACCTGCGCTGCTTCACCTCGGCGATCACCTGAGCCATAGACGAGAACTTGTCGATGTCGCGGCGCTGACGCCGGATAATCCCGCCCTTATAGCAAGCCTGCGCTGAGAACCACTGCTCCAGCCATACGTTCATGTCGGGGACGGTACTGCCGTATGGGGACTTGCGTCGGTGATCCCGTCACCCGCCCGAGACGTCGCTGTACGGTCGCGTCCATGCCGATCGAGCGCCAGACGGTGAACCGCGCTCAGCTCAACAAGAACGCGGTGCTGCCCTACAACCTGCGCCTTGCCGACTTCGAGATGGCCATGCAGGACGTGTACGACTTCTTCTTCGACGTGAACTCTTACCTGCTCAAGAACGACCTGCAGCGGTTGGACGACATGCTCCGTCCGGCGAACCTGTCTGGCACGCTTTCGGACATGATCACGGACGCACTCGCGAAGCACAGCCGCACGCTGACCGTGAACCTGCACCACAACGGCCACCCGGACCTGATCCCACGTGACAGGTACCCCAACAACGCCGCCAAGTCCGCGGAGGACGGCGTCGAGGTCAAGAGCACTCGGAAGAAGGGCGCGGCCGTCGACACCCACGGCGCACGGAGTCAGACCCTGACGACCTTCGTGTACTCCGTCGACAACGACCGCTCGAAAGGTGCTGCGGATCGGGACCCGTTAACCTTCCGCGAGGTCTATATCGCGACCGTCACCGAGGCTGACTTCCGCGCAACGAGCGAGGCGCGCTGGGCACCCGAACTGCGACCCTTGACGCCGCCGGCATCGCCAGGTTCAGGCTCGCGGGCAAGGTGTACTACGACTGGCCAGCAGCAGTGTCGCGTCGCGCCTCGCCCGGAACGTGGCGGGCCTAGCCCTCCCCGTTGACCTTCAGCGCGGCCAGCGCGGGAATGGCCTTCTTCGCGACCTTCACGTACTCAGCGTCCAGCTCGATGCCGATGGAGTCATAGCCCACGGCCTCGGCGGCAGCGAGCGTGGAGCCAGAGCCCGCGAACGGGTCCAAGATCACGCCCTCTCCAAGCGGCAGCATGGCGCGCACGACCTGGCGCAGGAACGCCTGCGGCTTGAGGCTTGGGTGCTGCGCGATGCCGCGCTCGATGCCGCGCGTCGGCGCTGACTTGATCACGTCGCCGAAAGGCTGTTCGCCAGAGATCCTGCGCAACCCCCCGGTCTTGTACTTGCGGAGGTTCTCCGCGACGGTCTTGGTCTCAATCGGCTCGCGGTACAGCAGCCACGGCTCCCACTGTGAGCGCGGCATGACCGTCACGCCGGAGAGCTCCTCGTGCGCGCCCTTGGGGCGGTCGCCGCCGCGCATCGTCATGACTAGCCGAGCGATCTCACCGCGACGCTCGAGGCCAGCCCCAGACAACGCGTGACTGATGAACGGGCTGAGCAACGGGTTGCAGGCGACGAGCACGTGCGCGCCGGGCACGAGCGTCGGTCGCAGCACCGTGGCCCACGCCTCGAAGAAGTCGGCCAGGTACTCGATGTCGTCCGGTTTGAGAGTGGTGAACCGAGGCAAGGGCGCTCGCAGGTGGCCGTCGTACGACGGAGGGATCCGCCACACGCCACCCTTGCCAGCGCGCAGCTTTTCCTGCTGCACCTGTGTGTACTCGACCAGTCCGTAGGGCGGATCCGTAACGACCGCGTGGATGGACTTCTCGGCTCGCCGCTTGAGCCATGCGAGGCAGTCGCTGTGGTGCAGCTCAGCCTGTCCGTGCTGGAACGGCTTCACCGGCGGGCAAGCCGGTAGGAGCCTCGGCTCGTCCGCAGGAACTGACCCGGTGTGTTGATGTTCAGGTACGAGCGCACCGAGGACGCCGGGACATCGTCGCCGAGGGCCTTGCTCACGTGGTCCCGAATCTCAACAACACTCAGCTCGCGCTGCTTGGTGGCGGTGAAGGCGGTCATGATTGCGTCACGGATGACGCCAGGCTTGCGGCGTTCTGCCACGGATCCTCCTCGGGTCTCCTGAGACGCTAGACGTCTAGACGTCCGATAGCAAGGACACCGCGGCGTGTCGACCGTTGCATGCACTGGGCGGCGCGGCCTGCGTCAAGCATCGGGGGCCGGTCCGACAGCCCGCCACCTGTGTACGGGGGTTGCCTTCGGCCGCGGCGCGCCAGGGCCAGATCTGTCGGTACTCGTGTCTGCCGTTGGTCCATGCAACTGAGTGGGCGGGGACATGCTTGCCGCTGCTGCCAGCGGTCCAACCCACCGCCTACGATGTCCGGCAGACCTGGCGAGGTCTGCACCGACTGCCAGGACCAGCGTGGCCGCGCAGCCCGTGCCCAGCAGCGACCGACGCACCCGGGCTGACGCAATAGCGGCGAGGCTGGTCAACGGATTGCCATGTGAATTTCCCGGGCTCGACGACGCCTGGCCGAGCGACCCCAGCTCGAAGCGAGTAACCATCGAGCATCTCGGCGTGCCCGAGCTGGACGCCGAGGACGAGACGTAGGGCGTCGCCGGCGAAGGTGGACTCCGGGCCGCTCCTGCCGCGGCGAAGTTGCCCTGCGTCAACCAGATCGCCTACTACATAGGAACTCTCGTCCCGGCACCCTTGACACTGGAGACCGGAGGAGTACCCTCAGCTCACTGGGGTAGCGGCCCCAGGGTTCCATGAAAGCCCGCAGCAGAACGGCGTTTGAGCCCAAGACTCGGGTACAAGATCATTGCGATTCCCAGAGAAGCCCCGGTTATGCACGACTTGCCTGCGCGTGAAGTACTGGAGAGTCGGCGCAAGTGACGGCTGGCGAGCAATGTAGTGGCTGAGCGACGGCCGTAGCGCCTGGGCGTTGTGGCAAGACAGCGACAGCGAGGGTGCCTCCCCGGGTGCCGTGCACCGGGTCCTTCGCCAAGCTGACAGCCACGGCAAGCGCCAAATCCGGGGCGGAGCTACGCCCGCCGTATCGCCACGCAGGGCGGGAGAACGTGTATGGCTGAGGAGGGCGGCAGGAACACCACTCCGGGCTGGGACAAGCTCGATGAGGGGGGAGATAGGGGGCAGCAATTCGATCTTGTTAGGTTGCCCTCCATCAGGAGCGAGATCAATGCCCTGAACGCGACCAAACACGGCATGTACAGCAAGGAGAAGAAGCTCACGACCGAACTGTGCGAGTCACTTGTTCGTAGCTATCTCGCTCTGCAGGGACCGTTGGGCACGGACGAAGCCGTCTACTCCGCAAGTTTCGCCGGCGAGCCACTGGGCCAGTTGTGTCCAGAGTGGCGCTTCGACGCCTGGGCGATGGCGGAGTACGTGATTGCTCGCTTCGGTGCGCGTGTATCCCGTAACCAGAAGCTGGTCCGCACCGACGAGACCAAGCCGTGGGCACCGGACAACATTGCTGGCTGGTACTACAAGACGCCGAAGCTGCGTAAGAGGGACCTTCGGCTCGCACGCCTGAACAACCCGGTCGAGCTTCTGCTTGATTGCGCCTGCGATCACATCAGGCAGGAGACGTGCGCCCACTCCCCCCGGCCTTGTGATTGGGCAGCGGCGTCACGCGAGGCCGCTCCCTGGGCCGAAGCGGCGTCACTGCCTGACTGAGAGGTACGTATCGCGCGTTACCGAAGCGATTTTCATGCTCCAGGCTCGCCAGCTCGGGGCTCCTGCAGTGAGGACTCAGGGCCTCAATCCCGAGGATGCGGCCCGGCTGTTACCTGAAGATGAGGACGTGTGACAGGTGAGCGGCCGAGTGCGTTAGAGGGTCTGGCGCAGCGCGCAGCCGTATAGCTGGGCACGGGGCGAAGCTGACCTCTCCAGTCCTTCTCGCTACGCGAGGTCGGAGTCGTGGCTATCTACCTCTGAGCGGGATACCTGACGCTCGGGGGGTAGGGGGGCTCGCGACATCCGGCCTCCTCAAGGTCACAACCGAAGTGCGTCGGGGACGCGCAGCAGCGACGACGTAGAAGGGTCCATGGATTCCTGTCAGCTCCGAACACGTGCAGGCACGCCCTGTCCGTTCCAGAGCATCGGTCGCAATTTGTGTCACCTGCACGATCCTGACGCTGTTCACGCCCTCCAGCACCCGAGCAGACGAGCGAAGCTGCTGGCTCGGGCCGACGTTCAAGCTGTAGTGGCGGGACGAGCGCTGGTCCGCGAGGAGCACTGCACAACCTGCCAGTGCGTCCGTGTGGCAACGGGCTGAGGCGGAGACCCAAGGTGTCCGGACGGGTGGCTAGCAAGATCGAGACGGCGCCCTACGCCGAAGTTATGGCGGAGGCGATCGTGGCTTACAAGATCGACGTTTCGTACGCCGTGGCGATGGCCCGCGCAGCCTCGGCCATCTTGTTCAAGCGGCTCACCTGGGCTTGCCGGACTGAGATAAGAGAGGCATCAACGGAGGCGGTCGCGGCCTGCGCGCAGCAGCCAGCCTTCACCTGTTCCTCGCCGTCGCCCTGCGGGACGTCTGCGACCTGCCGCTTCTCGTCGGGCTCGATGGCGCTGCTCGATTTGCCTGCGAAGCCAGGCAAGAGCCTCAGGCCTCAGCCCCACACCGACGGACCCACGTACGACATCGAAGCGGCGGTCAAGCCGTTGGTCGCGCTACGAGACCGGCCACGTCGGGCCGCGTAGTCCAATGACAGGGCCTCCACCACCTATTGCTGGGGGTGATTGGGTTCAGGGATCTGATCTTGTCCAGGAGGAACCTGGCCAGTGAATGCTGGCGAGTGTTCCAGTGATTACTGGCGTGAATTACTTGCAGGTTCCAGCTACGCCCCACCTCTATGGCAAGCGTTCTTGCCGCCGCGACCGCACACCCGCCACCTGCGCGGGCTCCTGGTACACCCGGAGCAGGATCGCGTCCATCAGTGCAAGGATCTCGCTGGCATCCTCGGCTGTGAACGGCTGCTCACTTAGGTCGCCATGCGCGACCTCGTTGCCAGCAAATCGAATCTCGTGCGCCGCTTCACGCATTGACTCGGAAATCACCCCGTTCTTCGCCAGGGCATCGATCTTCTTGTAGAGGTCCCCCGAAGTAACTCCGTGACCCTTGGCCGTTGCTTCCACAACAGCACGGGCAAGCGCGATCGCGCCCCGGTGGGCGCCAATGCTTTGGCACATGTGCGCTTCGTTAGCTGTTGCAGCGATGTGTTCGGGGACATCTGGGAAATCCTTGCCACCAACCGACTCGGGCCAATGGACGATTACGTCCATGCCGACCAAGACGCCGACGATGGCTGCCAGACAGTCAGTGTTGTTGCACTGCAGGGCTACGAGCTGGGCATTCACCATGCGGTAGGCGGCTGGCACCTGGCCACCAGCCCATACAACGGTGAAATTCGCCAAGGTGCGACAGAAGGGACAAACGAAGGCGGCCACCTCAAGACCGTAGTGGGCTGTTCGGGGGACGCGTACGCAGGTGGTCGATGTATCGGGTGTGACCATCTTCTGGAACGGCAATGCTGCTGCTCGTGCGGGGCTGACCTCAGAGGACATGCTGCGCCTGTCAGCCGCCTCGGAGCAGTCGGCGCAGCCACCTAGCCAGCCCACCCCTGTTACCGGAAGAAGCGCTCCTCAGATCGTCCACACGCGGCTGATCATTCGCGACATCGTGCAGCGGTACCCGGCCTTGTTCGGCCAGCAGCCGGACCGCTGATGCCGGCTCGGTGCTCGGTCTGCGCCCTGCCCCCGGTCGTTCGTCGGGAGTGTGAGGACCGACTGCAGCGGAGGGGACTCTCGCTCCGTTCCGTGGCCGCTTACGCCGTGGAGCTGGGCCATCCGGTCCAGAAGGATGCTCTCGCGAGGCACCTGACACACCTAGGACCGGGCTCACGATCGGATAGTGACGTGCCGGTTACGGGTGGGTCGGCGTCTGTCGTCGCTCTGGCTGCGCGCGACATTCTGGACGGCTGGCCCAACCTGGCAGCCAAGCTTGCTCAGCGGCTGTACGACGACGGCCTTCCAGACGCGGGCAGCATCGTCATGGCTGATCTCGGCGAGGACCTGCAGGGAGCCATCGAGGCTACGCGTGGAACCGAGGCGAAGAACGTGCTCGCGGTTCAGGTGCTCTGCCTTGCCCTTAGCGGCGTCATGCCCCGCCACCCCCAGGTGTGCAACGACGTCGCGGCCGAGCTGACCAGCCTGGGCGCACCTCCAAGCCTGGCCGACACCTTCGAGTGGCTGGCCAACCAGCCCCTCACCACCCCCGAACCTCATAAGGAGAAGGAGAATGAGACATGAGCAGCCCCGTGTACTTCCTGGCGCACGCCCTGCAGCACTTCAACCTGCCACCATTGTCGCCCCACGGGCTGCCGGAGATCGTCGGTCCAGGCAGCGAGTTCAGGATAAATGCTGCGCGCATCGAATCTGTTCGAGACTCGACGGGTTTCAGCTGGCTGGAGCTCCTCGACGACGTGCCGGAGCAGGTTCGCCTGTTCGGAGTTGTCCGTGCCCGCAGAGGCCCTGCCTCGGCTGAGTTGCGTAAGCCGCAACCCGGCTTCGAGGCTGACGAACTCCGAGAGGCTGCACGGCAGGAAGCGCACAAGATCGAGGACGAGCAGGAGCGCCTACGTGCCCTGCGGCAGGTTGAGCACGAGTACGGCCCTCGCCCAACGTCCCACACCACAGCGACCTTCCGCCGGTGAGAGGACCCACGGAGCGGTTCCGTGATCAGGTGTTGCTCGCCCTGCACAGTGCTGGTGTGGTGGAAGCTCACTCAGCGCCGCATTCAGCTTCAGGTGCTCCCCAGGTGCGTGGCGACATCCTGGGCGTTCCAGGTGTGACAATTGCGGTCAGAAACCAGCGCGAAATTGCTCTCGCTGTCGCAGCCGACGAGGTCAGACGTGAGGCATTGGCTGAGGGCAATGACGTCTTCGTTAGCGTCCAAGCAAGACGAGGACATGCGGTGGAGAATGCTTTCGCGACCGTGCCGCTGCACGTGATGATCAAGCTGCTCCAGCGGCTCGACCAGCCATCCGGCTAGGACGGACGCAGGGTCGTGGGCCAGGCGAGGCGCTCGATACCGACGCATAATCAGCCGAGCCTCGCTGGCCTACGGGTCTGCGTGCGGTCTAGCGACCAGAACTAAGAACTGCGGATCAGGCGACTCAGGTAGTACCGCCCGAGTCCACTCCGCGACACGTCACGACGGCCGCATGATCGTTTACACGAGGCAAACGCTAAAGTATACTTGAGTGTGCAAGGACATGGCTGGCGCACCGCGAAGGTTCGGCGCCCCAGAGCTGCTATAGAGCCTCACCTTGAGATGCTGCTGGCAGCGCTCGCCGTCGACAACCCCGAGCTGCTCGGCGTTCATGTGGTCGGGTCGTGGCGGCGTGGACTCTCAGAGCTTGGCGACGTCGACCTGGTGGTGGTCACCGCTACCGGTGTCATGACGGCTGACCTGCTCAGTCCAGGTGTCGTTCTCCCGGACTGCGTGGAGTGGAATCGTGCCGGTGCTCGACAGGCCCACGGCTCGATCCCACTGGCTGACGGAGCTGATCTCCATACGGACCTGTGGTGCTGTGCGCCAGAGCAGCTCGGCGGTCACCTACTGTTCGCCACAGGCGGCCAGGCGTTCAACCTGGCGACGAGAGCCCATGCCAAGCGCAAGGGCTGGGCGCTCAACCAGAACGGCCTGTTCGACGGTGACGGACAGCGCCTCGACGACTCCACCGAGGCTGGCATCCTCGACGTCCTCGGGTGGGGATGGGTCGAGCCTGCTGCCCGAGAGCGTGGCACCAGATGATCGCGCGTACAGACTTCGCGCTCGGACGTATACATGTAATGGCCATTGGTATGCGCTCATGAGCACCCGGCGACGCTTCGGCAGCCTGCGCAAGCAGCGGAACGGCCGGTGGCAAGCTCGGTACAAGGGACCGGACGGCAGGGAGCGTCAGGGTCCCACCACCTTCGCCACCAAGACGGACGCGGCCCGGTGGCTCGACGGTGTCGGTTCGGACATGCAGCGTGGCTCGTGGTCTGACCCCAAGGACCAGGCCGTCACGCTCGGTACCTACGCAGCGGACTGGCTCAAGCAGCGGCGGCTGGCACCAAGGACGGCAGAGCTGTACAGCGACCTGCTCAGACTCCACCTCGTGCCGCAGCTCGGCTGTATGCCCATCGGGAAGATCACTCCCGCTGACGTACGGAGATGGCACAGTGGTCGGCTCGACTCAACGGGCAGGACACGCACCCGCCAGTCGTACGCCCTGCTCCGCTCTGTGCTGGGGACAGCGGTACGTGACGGGCTGCTGCCCTCGAACCCCTGTGCCATCGTCGGTGCCGGTCAGAACACGAACCCTGAGCGGCCGTATCTAAGCCGCAAGCAGGCGGAGCTCCTCGCCGACGCCATGCCGGCGGACATGCGAGTCCTCGTGATAACGACGCTGTGGTCTCACCTTCGCCTCGGTGAGTTGCTGGCGGTGAGGCGTGAGGATGTGGACCTCACCGCTGGCACCATGCATATTCACCGTGCCATTTCGAGGACTCGCACAGGCCCCATCGAGACGACCACAAAGACCAAGCGCGGCCGTACGGTGCACCTGCCGCGTCAGGCCATCGAGGAGTTGCGTCGTCATCTAGAGCTGACCGGACCGGCCTTGCCGTCAGCCCGGCTGTTCACGCACAGCAGTGGACGGCTTTTAGAGGCCCACCACATCCGGGTCGCCTGGACCAGGGCTAGGGGGGCGGTAGGTCTGCAGCAGTACCACTGGCACGACCTGCGGCACGCTGGCCTCACCTACGTGGCTCAGCGAGGAGCGAGCACCAAGGAGATCATGGCCCGTGGTGGTCACTCCACTCCTGCGGCCGCGATGATCTACCAGCATGCGGCTGAGTCCAGGGATGCGGACCTTGCCGCAATGCTGTCGGACGACTCCACTGACAGCCGCGAGCAGGGGTTTTTGAGCTAGTAGTGGCTCTCGAATGGCTCTGGCGTCTGGGCAGCCACTCCAGGTGGCGTTCCATAAGGTGATGCAGAAGCCGCGTTTGCCCAGGTGAGAGGGTGCGTACGGGCCGGAGACGTGCGTGGAGCGGGCGACGAGAATCGAACTCGCGTTCTCAGCTTGGGAAGCTGATGTTCTGCCGCTGAACTACGCCCGCAGCGTGCGCGTCCGATCGTACAAGGGCGTA
>JAABUR0100007225.1_pt1 | contig 13225 bp, 7 predicted proteins | sample 5560091 | NCBI WGS metagenome assembly JAABUR01 (sample SAMN10711879, study PRJNA513375) | rock metagenome | isolation source: Antarctica rocks | place: Antarctica: Victoria Land, University Valley sud
TAATTATTAATAAGACTTAATACCTTATTATAATTACCTAGTTAGTACTAGCCTAATATAGTTATATTATAGCTAATTAGTAGGACTTATCCCCTATTAGTCCTATTACCTAGTATTTTTTAAAGTTACTAAATCCAGCTAAATACGTATTTTACAACTCACAGTATTATTCAAGCTCTAGGGCTGACATATAAGCGCATTAGTCATATGCGTATAATACGTATATTTTTATATTTTACAGGTTTCTTAGTTTACTAATATACTAAGAGGTATAGTTTATATAAATCTAGTATCTAACCTATCTAATCTACTAAGTAGTTTAAGTAGATCTTCTAACTAATTTATATTATTATAATAAGATATAGTCTTACTATATATATTATAAGACCTGTTTAATTCGCTTATTATAGGCTAATAATAGAGTATTAAGGTAAGCGCTAGGATTAGGCTCTATCTAAGATATCTTAGTATTATAAAGTAGTTAGCTAGGACTATAGTAGAACTATTTAGTTACTATTACTAGTATATAATATTAAAATTTATTAATACTACTAAAAATAAGTCTTATTTCTAATATATCTAATTAAGGAATAGTATCTAATTCTTAGAATAGTATACCTAATTAATAGTACTAGTAAAACCTTAATTTTAGCGTTGAAATATAAAACGTCCTTGTATTAAGGGGTATATATAACCTACCTAGTATACTTATACCTTATACCTATATACTTATATATACTAGCCCCTTAATTAGCTAAGTATATTACTCTTACAAGAAAATTAGTTAAATTAACTAATTTTAATACTAGATTTAATAGAATATTAATAGAATACCTAATCCTATACTTCTAAGTAAGGCTCTTAGTAGCCTTACTAGTAGTATTATAAGTATTTACTATTATATATAATATTACTTCTAAGATATAATAAAACTAGTAATATATTATATCTACTACTATATATAGATAGGAAAGAGTTAGATACTATAATTTAAATTAACGCTTATAATATTAGACGTAAAATCCTAATTTACTATAATAATTACCGTTTCTAGTAACTTGCTACCGCCTACAGACCGTCTGAAGGATCCGTTGCCCGCCGCTAAGGTATTGGTGGGGGCTAATGCGTGAAAGGCGCCTAGCCTCTGGGGGTGCTTAGGTGGCTACGTACCTGAATGTAGTGTTTTTATTTTTACAATTTGCCGATATGCTAACTTTGAGGAAGTCTATACCGTTTCCCTATGTTGTATGGAAGTACGCTCCACTACCCGAGCTGCAGGATAGGTATTCCATATAAAGCAGTCAAGAGTTATCTAGCCGCTACGCTACGGAGAATTATCGAGTATCTTTAGCCCGAGGTTGACCGTTAGCAACATGTCCGAAATACTGCGGCAACCACTGCTCTCTCGATGACAACGCTAAGATTGATCCTCCTTTTACTGATCAATGCTCACATAGGAAAGTGGCACATCGTTCAATAGTGCACTCTGCATTGATGCCGAAGATATTAATTGGATCTGCTCAGATCATATCATATCATGGAAGCCGTCGGCCCTGCGACTTCAATCATCGCGAAGCCGAAGAAGCCGTCAAGACAGCGCAAAGAACCAGCACAAGCGAGTTTACCACGCTCCTCTCTTGGACTAATCACTCTCTATGAGCCTCCTCAACCTACCGTGGAGTAAGCATCACAAGAAGGCTGTTACATACACACGGGCTAATCAATGGACGGGATTAGTTTCTGTTTCGTGCATGGACTACGAGGTCATGCTACGAACGCCTGGACAGTCTTGGACGTTTGCTGGCCCAGGGACCTGTTGCCGAGTGAACTGCCCAACGCACGCGTTCTTACATTTGGTTACAGTGCCCTCAACCGAGACGACACACCTCTTTCGATCAAAGATCTAGGGAAGACACTTCTGGAGTCTCTTTCCATCAACAGACGCCATGATAAAGCCGCCACCAGGCCTTTGATCTTTGTCGCGCACAGTTTTGGGGGGCTATTGGTCAAAAGTGTATGAGCTCGCAACAAACATGAACGTTCGACGCGATGCTGATTTTCAGAGGCTCTCGTGTACTCACACGCTTTAGATGCAGTGGACAAAGACTCCTGCCAGGTTTTTAAAGCCACCATCGGCTGCGTTTTCTTCGGAACGCCTCATGTCAAGCTGGGTAGATCATCCTGGGCACAGACGAGCTCTCAAATATCTAGAGCATTGGCTGCGCAGTCTCCATTAACGACACAACTCTCTGACTCCGTATTGGGATTGGTCGAGCCTGAAGACATGGTTCAGCTGTCATCAGCGTTCGTCCATCGAGCCCGCCAGCTGCGGTCAGTCTCTTGCGTCGAAACACTTACTACATCTACCAATCGAGGAAAGCTTCTCGTCTGTCAATATTCCCCATCTTCTTGTTCTAATCTTACATTTCCGACAGATTGTCCCACACGAAGATGCGGTCATGGGTTTGCGAGGTGAAGTTGTTATCCCTTTGGAAGCGGACCATATGGCGATGACAAAATTCACCAGTAACAATGACCCAGCCTATCACCAAGTTGTACAAGCTGTTATAGGCATCCTTGCGTCCAAGCCTAAGAAAATGCTCAATCTCAGTAAGCTCATTTACCAGCTGAGCAACGGCATGCTCACGACTTGCAGCTATGATAGACGAACATGGACCCGCAGCTTTCGGCGGTGTGTGAAGCTTCTACTGAAAATATATGGCCTCATAGCTTATATCTGCGACAGATCAACAACTTAAAGTTGAGGACGATGGTCCTGATCTTGTTGGTAAGCAGCAATACGATACCTGTCGCCACCCTACTTTCCTAATATCATCTATAGAATACGAGCGGCGTTTTCTCGCTAACCTTCGATCGGATTGGTTGGATGACGTGATGATAACAGATAATACTCCGCAAACATGTGAATGGGTCCTGGCGTCACAGCCATTCAAAGCTTGGCTGTCCGAAGTCGAACCTACATTGCGCATACTAGGAGGTCCAGGCATGGGCAAGACAGTATTGGCGAAATTTCTGTACCGGCAGCTGCGTGAAGCATTCTCCGATAGCACGGGCAGCTTTCCCACACATAGACCGCAATGGGCGTCCGAAGACAGCATCCAACCATCGAGGCCACGCCATGTTCTCGCATATTTCTTCGATATGAAAACCTCGTCAAGGAACAATAGGCTCATTGTCCTTCAGTCGTTGCTTTATCAAATTCTGTCTAAGGAGCAGGAATTATTCAAATACATCCACGGAAAGCCAATTTTCACCCAACCACAACGAAGTAAGTTCGGTCAATATGTGGAAATCCTCAAAGAAATCTTATATGACCCAACTTTACATGGTACCATCATCATTCTAGACGCACTTGACGAGTGTGATGAGGAATATCGGCAACCAATTCTCGAGGTCTTGTCAGCCCTAGATGAACAGTCACGCACCCAACTTCTGATTACATCAAGATCGGAATGGGACTTCAAGCCGTATCTTACCATGGATTCGAATGATTCTATAAAGCATGTAAACCTTGACATCGAGAAATACGTACAAACAGCGGTCAAAGAGCATGCTGATGCGGGAGGGTTTTCTCCTGACCTGGAGTCTTACATCATATCCAAGATACTACAGCAATCTTTTGGAAATTTCCTGTGGGTCCATCTTGTGCTCCAGAACGTTTCGAAAGCAAGGACGGTACACATGGTCAGACGTGTCCTGGAGCAGCTGCCCACGAATCTCAAAGAATCCTATTCTTTCGCTCTCAGTAGGGCAACCGGCTTTACAGGTAGTAATATGCGCAGGGCTCTCTACTTTGTCATGGTTGCTAAAGGACCGTTACGCGTCAGAGAAATATCTGCTTTATTAGCCCTTACGCAATGCTGGGAAAATCAGGGTTCAACGTTGCTTGATCGTTCGAAGGCGGCAGACGTATCCATGAGCTTTAGCTTGAAAGAAATCACCGAAAATCAGACGATGAACCTCGAACGAGACTTGGAAAGTCATTTTCAGCCTTTGTTGAGCGTGAAAGAAAGCTCACTTTCACTTGTTCACTTTACGTTACGTGAATTTCTTGAGCAGGAGGCAGCTATAAAAATCCGAGCCACATTCAACTTTCCACAACTAAATAGATATCAACTCGGCCTATCTGATGTGCATACGATGGTGGCTATCTTGTGTCTTCAGTATATGCTTGCGTCTTTCCATGGCAAACACGATCCGTTAGGTTTCTTAAATTTTGCCTGCCTTTATTGGACAGAACACGCTCGAGAATCTAGGGGGGCCCTGACATGGCTTCTTGAAGATATGTTGAAGGTGCTATTTAGGGATAATAGTGACTTTACTTCTATCTGGCTCGGTTTTGTATCAAATGCTACCACAGTGCCATTTGCGTTGTTGCCAAAGAGCGCAGATCTTCCCTGCGTGCTCGCAGCTTTCAATCTTGTGAGCGTCTTTGGTACAACATTCAAAATATCAATATTGCATTTGGAGTCGATCAATCAAGATCGACAAACACCACTGCATTTCGCCGCCGCTAATAACGCCATTTCAACTGCTAGATGGTTGCAGAGACTCTATGACATAGCAGGCAAAGACTTCCGAAACTTAACTTCCATGAAGGATATAAATGGGCAAAGCCCATTCTCGCTTGCAGCCCAAAACGGGCACGACGAAATGATGAAATTATTGTTGACATCCACAGGATCGATCCATATCTTTGAGTTGATGTTGTTCGAGACGATTGCAGACACTGGTAACAGAGAGATGTTTGAGACTCTCTATGATCAAACGGAATTTGTACATTCGGACCAACGTCTATCGCTGCTTACAAGTGCTATTAAGATTGACAGTGTCGATCTTATAAAAGAGATATACACTGAATACACTGGTCAGGGGAACCCTATAGGTACTGCAGCTGCCATTCACGGTACGGACAGTGATCCCCTCTTGCACGTTGCGCTTCGAAGCCACGCTTACCAGGCGTTCGATTTCTTACTTGATATGCGAGGCTATTGCGACGCCATCGACAAGCATGGCAATACAGTCCTCCATGTCGCGGCACAGGAAGGGGCCGTAGAACCGGCTCGAAAACTTTTGACGGCTGGAAATGCGGTTGATGCCATCAATGAGCGAGGGGAGACACCACTTCATGTTGCCAGCAGTATCGGCTTGTCAGCAATGATTCGCCTGCTTTGTGATAATAACGCAGATGTGAACATGCCCGGACCATTTGGATGCTCCTCGGCTCACCTAGCCATTAAGACAGGACATAAAGAGGTTATCGATATACTCTTTGAATATGGCAGTAACGTCTTCGCTACCGACAACAATGGACGCAGCGCGCTCCATGCGGCAGCCGAATTAGGCCAGGAAGCTATACTAGCTGCACTGCTCGATCATGGTGCCCATGTAAATGCGGAAGACTTTCGAGGGAGGACGTCAGTGCATTACGCTGCCCAGTCAGCAAATCTGAGCATACTCTACGTGCTATTTTTAGTAGGGGCGGACCCTTCGGCGCTTGATCTGGAAGACACATCTCCGCTTCATGTAGCTGCGAAGCAGGGTTCAGATATTATCGTTCGTGAGCTACTGTGTCTTGGGTCAGACCCAGACCCTCAAGACAAGAAAGGTCGAACGCCATTGCACTATGGTTGTCTAGCGAAACGACCAGCTCGTACTGTTGTAGAGACCCTGCTCGAAGCAGGGGCTGACGTGAACAAACAGGACCAAGACGGTCTCTCGTCACTTCACGACGCTTGCTTATCGGAATACATAGGAGAGAATATTGTGAGGCTCTTGCTGCGTAGCGGCGCTGACATCAATCAGCCAAGTCATGATGGTAAATTTCCTTTGCATTATGCGATATAAAAGCGCAAGGTTCAGATTATCAAATTGTTGCTCCAGTCTGGCGCCACGGTCCCCGTAGGAGACATGGAGAAGTGGACCGCATCAGGAGAAATCTGAGGCATTGAATATATACCGCGGTTGGCAGAGATCTCCTATATCGAATGAACCACATCATTGTACCAGTGATCGCTACATAGCAGCGCAGATCCATACGACAATTCACGAACCCAGATTCCTTTGTATACGATATGGGAATGGCAAATTGCAGAAATCCTGCAGCCTCTGGGGCAGCTTTCACGATGTACCACCCCACGGTTTTCACGATTATCAAACCCGGCTACTTGCGCACCTAAGTAGGCAGCCCTGGGCTCCCGGCTGGCCATCTCAGCTGCTGATGGGCCTAAGAATCCTAGCGCCACGGGAGGCATCATGCGCACATGTCTATAGAGTTGACGAAGGAGCGCTGAGCTCAAAGAAACCTAGTATTGTTTCCCTAGGAAGTTATCAATTACTACTAATATAATAACATTCATGACTGATGGTTCTCTTTGGGGGGTCTTCGGACCTTAACATCTATGCTCTAGGGACCGATGTGCGGGAGAGTCATGCGCAGGAGCTTCTATACGACCGCCCAATTAACCCAGCTCCCGGGGCGCCTACGTCGATGGTCTTTTTAAAAAAATTCTAGAAAAGTGCGGTCTTTCTGGAATTCGATCATTCTTCGTACTTGTATATCTCGGGCATCTCAATCTTCACCACTGTTTTCATCAAAGCCATGCTGTTCTCCGTGAGTGTCTCCAGATGCCCTATCTCTACCTTGTTGGAAAGTCTATCTTCATTCGATTTCTTGGGACTGTAGACCTTGTGCCGCGCTACGTTCCCCCACTTCTTGTATGATTTGAAGGGTGCACACCAACTTTCCACTGTGTGTCTCCAATCCACCTGGATTTCCACCTTCACAGTCCCAACAAAGTCGGAATCATCTGCTCGGAGTAGGATGACCCCGAATGTAATATCAGGCGGAATGGCACTGTCTTGACTAACATTCCCTTCGAGGATCCACCGCGTGGTGTCTGCTGTATCACCTCCCACTTCCGATGAGTAGGCGAAGCCACTCACTGTGGCAGCGTATGTTTTCTCTTTGCCAACATCATGGTCTCGGGACGCGTTGATCCCAGCACTGGCATATTCATCCACTCCAAGATTGCCCCTGGTTGACTTTCGCAACGTGTCTGATTCCACAGAGCAATTGACCTTGACAGTCGGCTGTCCTAGTGCAAATGCCTCGACTCGAATAGGTTCATCAGTATCCCTTGCCTCGGACTCAAAATATGCCGTGATGGTGGCCCGTTTGATCGGTCGAGCTTGTCTCCCGGGCTGAAAATGAGCCTTGAAAGTTACCAGCGTTGCGAGCTCGCCATTGTAGAGTCCATGAATTTCCAAGCCAGAAGTGATTTGGTAATGGAAGAGTGATTTGGGAGGGGATATCGCAAGAAAATTATGGACAGGTTTCGACGGAGCTTGTCCATGAAGCTCGCCAACTTGATCGGAATTGGGCCTGAGGTCCAAATCAAGTGTGACAGATTGACCCTCTGGCGCCATGACAAGCTCTAGAGACAGTATAAATATACACCCCACTTCGACGATCAGATAGATAGTCGAAGGCTCGCCTAAGCTCCTGTTAGCCCCCATACTGTTCCTTACGTCCAAATTCACAATAACAGTCTGCACGATAGCATACCTTACTGCCTAATACAACGATCTTTACTCCACTCAATGGCTTGTGTCTTCAAATTTGTGCAGTCAAACAACCAATTCATTTACCAGGGAAAAAGATATTTCGATTTGATGGAGGTCGGCGAAACGTTTTGAACTATTGTACAGCTGTACTCCACAGCCTTGCATGAAGGAGGGGTTCCTCGCACCAACTCGGTCAGGAAAGATAGTGGTCCCCAACTGCAAGATGACATGAAATTATCTAGCGCACAAGAATAGTCCCTCGGGGTGGCGTCGATGTGTCTATTTTAAGACATGCTGTCCTGACCGGCCGCACGTTGTATATATACATATATACTCAATACTTTAGGCTGTCATTTCTCACATACAATCATGGATCGTGAGAATAATCGCCGAGTTACGGTCGAATTACAGCAGCTGATGCGACTAATAGAAGAGGGTAACATAGAACAATTACGTGAAGCTTTGGGCGAGCCGCTGCTGGAGAAATGGAAGTTGCCAGCATACCAGAACATTCCGACCATCGACCGAGGAGATACGCTTCTTTCCTGGGCCATCCGGATGAAAAGCCCAGAGGCCTTGGACCTCCTGATGACCAACCTGGGAATGGAATTTTTACCCGAGACCCCGGAAGTAGACATCGAGTTTGAGGAGAAGGCCGATCTTCTCTTTACCGCGCTGGAATTTTATGACGAGCCAACCTGGAAGACTGTCATACAGCACATCGATGCCGAAAAGGCATTCAGACATCTAGGTCCAACGGGAGATTCCGTCCTGCATGCTGCTGCGAGGCGGAACATCACAGGCATATTTCGAACCTTGTATACACAAGCCGGCACTACTCTCAAGGAGAAGCTATTTCTCCAAGACAGCCACGGCCAGACCGCTCTCCACGTGGCAATATCGCAAGGATTTCTTACTACGGTACTCGAGCTGCTGGAGATCCAGCCTAAACTCATAGCGGAACAAGACCACAATGGGGAAACTGTTTGGCACACAGCTGTAAAATTAAATGAAAAACAGATCCTAGAGAACCTCATCAAGGTGGATGCGAATAGTCTGAGGAAATGTGACAATAAGAACAATTCAGCTTACCGAACATTTACAGAATTCACGATAAAATTCAAGCACGTTCGAAATAACTCTAGTCCAAATAAGGAGTTGTTGAGACATGTGCCTCAAACGGTTCCGTTTGATCCCGAGATCGGCTCCATGCTTGACAAAGCGATTCTGAACTTGGATTTGACTATCTCAGAAAAGAGGAAGCTTCTCTTCAAAGAAGGTATAGTCGATATCGTTTGAGAATAGCTAAGATCTGTATTGACCAATGGTAGAACATGGTGAAAACAACCGAACACAGTGAACATGATTCCTCCGAAGCGATGCTGATTGGGCTCTAGGCTACGAATTGTTGTGGGACTTGTCGACCTTTGACAGGGAGGATTTTGACTTTTCGGAGTACTTGAGATTCCTCGGAAAAGAGCATCTCAACGTGAAATTCCACGAAACTCTGTTACGGGTTACAATCCCAAATTTGGGTTGCACTGACACAAAGCGTTGTGATGCTGATGCTCACGGCCTACGAAAGGCTCGAGAAGCGAATGTAATATTCAAGCATTTAGCTGTGAATGGAGTCAAACACATATTGAAGGTCGTGGTCCCGGACTGCACAATACATCCCCACGCCAACAAAGATATCATCGATGCACTTAGACCTTTCACCATTCGGAACCTCGACTGGCGAAAATCAAATCTTGGTGTCAAGACAATCATGATGTCTGCTCCGGACGTAGAGACGCTTGCGCTCTACTCGAGTGGGGACGAGGACGCTCTGGCCCAATGGATTAACTCTGACGGGCTTTGTCAACTCCCAAAGGTTGAACGCTTCTACAAGTGGTGAATAACGTTGACTGACTGACAAAATTCAGCTGCAGACGATCTGTATAACTATATTCAGAGTCTGTTGATCACTTTGGTTATGACGATTGATAGGCTAATCTAGGTCCAGGGTGAGAGTAACGATGATGATTTAAAAAAGATTCGTTTGCGATGCGAACAAGCGCTCTTAGGCCACAAGGTACACAGCCAGCACAATCGGGAGTTCTGCATGGTATGTATCGATGGTCTGTGGAAGATAAAGCAATGCCCTTGTGATTGTCGAGAACCACGTTTCGAAAGATCTCGCATCACAGTGAATCTTGAGCCTTTGCCTTTACCAAGCGATACACGACTGCAAAAGCACGAACACAAAACGTAAGCTCGTGTGATCTTTGCCCCGAAGTCGAGTCCATATGCTCACAATACCGCAGTATGCATGGTAATATCCTCAACACCTCAACAAGTTGTCACCGTTACGGGAATTCCTCAGTATCTTGGCATGTCAAAAGAAGAAAGATCGTGCAGACGCAGACTATTGGAATAGCCACCCGGTCAAGGTGGCAATTCTGGACTCGGGGGTGATAGCAGACACGGTCTGCTTCCCTGCCATCACTGGAGCCTCTTTCATAGAGGACCTAACCGAAGACAGCCATTGGCATACCATCACGAACCCCCATGGTACGATCATGGCTTCTCTGGTCCGCAAGATAAACCCAAACTGCCACATCTATGCCGCGCGGACGCACCATGGCCCCGACATGCAGGGTGGTGACGTGAACGCCACAATCAATGTGAGCCTTAACATCAGCGGCCCAGATCCATCACTGACCGATTTCACTTCTCAGGCACTTGACTGGGCGATGAACCAAGAAGCGGACATCATCTGTATAAGTTGGACTTGCGCCAAAGATCTCGACGAGGATGATTACACGAATCTAGAGAATAAAATCTCAGATGCAGGTGGGAAATGCTTGATCTTCTGCGCAACAGGCGACAACGGCCCCTCGGCGGAGAAGTCATTCCCCGCTGCCTTTCCAAGCCCATTCAGCATTTGCAGTTGTTCGATCACTGGCATACCCTCAGCCAACGCCGAAATCGAGAATAGTGAATTCTTCGTTCCTGCTGAGGAGCTTTTCGTTGAGATCCCGCAGTATCTCAATCAAGGCAGGAATGATTCGGCAAATGATAGTTCTGCTGCTACGGCCGTGGCGGCTGGACTGGCAGCTCTGATATTATCACTTGCTCGTTTTGCGTTCCACAACGAACAAGATACCGCCCAGGGATCGGGAGACGACGTTCCGAAACCAGACGACCACGATCTCGAGGAGACTGTCAGTCGACTGAAGAGGCGGACCATGATGGAGAGAGTCTTCAAATACATGTGTGGCGGCGGATCCGAAAAGTTTGTGCAACCCTGGAATGTGTTCCCAGCGGAACTTAAGAATGAGCGTGTCGATGCTAACAAGCAGAGAATCGCTGAATTTATACGTGCTGCCAAAGGAGCAAAGCTATGAAGATCCCGGATATTGGTGATAGCCACTGGCTCGGCGAAGATTATATATATAATGTGGGCACGGCCTAGGCACACCGTGTGAGCCTTTGCGCAGCAGCTTTAGTGCTATATACCCTTGACAAAAAGGCAACTGATAAAGGGGTAGATAATGTATATTGGAAAATGTGTATTCAGGGGGGCTAACAGCCCCATTATTCTTGCTCCTCAGCAACCTCCACCTTCAGAATGACAATATGACAGCATGACAAGTTAAAAGCCATAGATCCTCCTCTTGCTGCAGCGAAAGTTCGGGATAAGCGAGCTACGTAATGACGACGCGTGCTGAGACGGTTAGGAAGTGCTAGAAACACGACATTGGAAGACAAAAAGATTTAATAGAGAAGTATCTATGAAGGGGACACGAGCACTAAAAGTACTCGAGATTCCCCTGATCGACAGTCCTCGTCTCGCATAGCCCCTACTCATGAACACGAACCAACCGCAAATGGACGTCGAATCCATCATAGTATCAAATACTCACCATCGCGTCTTAGGCGAAGGAATGCAGCTAGATATCTAGGCCCAAAGTCAATCCGTAACAATAAAGAAGACCCCGAAAGCGAGAATTGCACGTCCGAGCAGATAACAGATCTTGCGCTTTGATGGATTTCCATAAGCATCGTTCCCCTGTGCACCCACCATTGCTACTGATATACTCGAAAATGTCGTCATGGTGTCTGGAACTATGAAAAGGCCAGAGATATTCAACACCCTCTTACCCCTTTAACGCCAATGTGAACGAATCCTTTGATACTAGTGTAAGTGCCGGCCGAAATATCAACCCACACGTCGACCTCCACGATGGACTTTCATGTCGATTGCATGAACTCTACCCTTAAGACAAGTGGCTATGCGATCAGTAACAATGCTGATGATGCTGTGAATATTGATGACATGTATATGACATGTATATATCACCCTTCATCTTCCCTACCCCCTCCCCTATTGACGGATCCCGATAAAAGAGCCTGCATACGAAGTAACCACCTCAAACATCCAGAGGGGCATGCTTGGCCTGTTTATTCACGCTGACTAGAGAGCATCTCCTTTGTGCTATATAGGCTCACGCAACAGGCTTCGAAGGTATAGGATGGAAGGTCTTGCCGCCTGCTTCTGATGTTCGATTCCGTCTTCTGCGCTACATATCCAGTCGTAGGGTTGTCCTCGACACTGAGTACGGCCGGAAACCAAGATTGACGAGCAGAAGCGGTATGTAGCTTGCCGACCAGTCAAGCTTTGGCCAACACGCTGCCCATTCCCATGTTTCTTGCAGTCTCTTTCGAAATCTTGAAAGGTTCGATCGTTACAGCGCCATCTTCCACGGTATCGATTCAGCCTAGGCTAAGACTGTTTTCCGATCGGTTATCTAGGACGAAGATATGTGGAGGCAGTAATGGTTATATGCTGTGATCGCGTTGGCCTTGAGATACCTCTCTAGCGCTCGTAGATGTTGTCTGTATCCACAAAGAACCTGTCTCTTGGGCCGCGGTCTCTGGAATGGTTTGCATAGGATGACTCATAGACGCATCCGAATTAAAGAGCACTCTAGGGTCGAAGAAGTATTTCTACGATTGGCTGTTCCTTTTTCATTCGTTGCGATGTCGGCTTTCGTTATGTCATTAATAGCCAGAGATTCTGTTTGAACTCAATTACTCGTATAATTGGTGCGCTGTCAGCTGCATTGACGCGTTCGATGTCGACTTGCTCTTGCTGTCCTCTTGCCTGTGCTTTCTTGGAATACTCCTGTCGTTGATGTTGTCATTGGCTTCTCCTGGCTGTATTCTCCCATTCGATTACTCTCATTTCTTCCTGCCTGATGCGTTCTCGTTGTGATATCTCCCTTTCGGACTCCTCCAGCTGTTGTAGTTGTTGTTTCCTTCTCCTTTGTCTTTTCTCTATTTCAAGACGTCTCACCTCTCCATACCTGATACGCTCTCGTTGTATCCTGTCCCTTTCCTCGTTTTCTTGTTGTTGTTGTTGCGATCTCGCTCTTCTTTCCTCTAATTCAAGTCGTCTCACCTCTTCATTCTCGATACGCTCTCGTTGTATCCTATCCCTTTCGGACTCCTCCAGCTGTTGTAGTTGTTGTTGTTCTTGTTGTTGCCTTCTCCTGCTTCTTTCCTCTAATTCAAGACGTCTCACCTCTTCATACGCGATACGCCTCCGCCGTAACTTATCACTTTCGGACTCCTCCAATTGTTGTTGTGGCCT
>JAABUR0100007232.1_pt1 | contig 13216 bp, 14 predicted proteins | sample 5560091 | NCBI WGS metagenome assembly JAABUR01 (sample SAMN10711879, study PRJNA513375) | rock metagenome | isolation source: Antarctica rocks | place: Antarctica: Victoria Land, University Valley sud
CCAGGCCCCCAGCGCGTCGCTCGGTCGCCTGCTCAAACGAGCGCTCCCTGGCATCCCGTGGCGGGGCCGGGCGGACCGCGCCCCGCATGCCGAGCGCGCCGCGCCCTGCTTCGGCGCCGATGCGGACCTGCGGCGCGGCCGCGCGCGTCGACGCCGGCCCTGAGCGGCCGCGCCCGCGGCAGGCAAGTGGCCGGACGACGCGGCGGCGTTCGCCAAGATGCGGGCCGCGCTGGGCTGCCAGCTGGCGGAGGCGGTGGCCGGCGCGTACGGCCTGCGCGCGGCCGCCTCGGAGGCGTGCGTGGACGTCTGCGCGGACGGCTTCGCCTTCCGCCTCTTCCTGCACAGCGAGCGGCGCGCGCCCGCGCCCCGCCTCTGCCGACCCCACGCGCGCTGCGCGCGGCGCTCTCGGGGCTGCACGCCATGTGCTGCCTGCTGGCGTGCGCGGCTGCTGCTTGCGTGCGGCACCCGCGTCGTGGACCGCAACATGCCGTGACCATGGTGTCTCTCAGGGGCGCCAACTTGAAAAGACTTGCCGCCGCGCGCAGGGACGCGGCAATGGTGGCGCGGCAGCAGCAGGCGCAGGCCGGCTCGGCGCGCGCTCCCGCCGCGGCCGGCGCGTGCGGGCTGGGCGCCCCTGAGCGCGCGCTGCCCGGGTACGCGCAGCTGCAGCAGAGCGCGCAGCACCACGGCTTTATCGCGGCGCTGGCGGGCGCGGCGCCGGCGCTGCCGGGCGCCGCGCAGCTGGCGCGCCGGTGGGCGGCCGCCCACATGCTCAGCAGCCAGGCGCGCGGGGTCGGCCTCAGGCTGCCGCCTGCCGAGGCGGCCACGGCGGGCCGAGCGGTGTGTGGCGAGCGCCGCGCGGCGCCCGCAGCGCATGCCCTCCAAACGGACACCTCGCGCGGCCCGCAGCCGGGCGCCCAGGCTGCAGCGGGCCTCCACCTCCCGAGCCACCACCCTGGGCCCTCGCGGACGCGCCCGGACATGAAAGCGCGCGCGCGCAGGTGGCCGGCGAGGCCGTGGAGCTGCTGGCGGCGGCCGCCTTTGCGCCGGAGGCGGGCCTGCCGCCGCCGGCGACGCGCGCGGCCGGCTTCCTGCGCTTCCTGCGCCTGCTGGGCGAGCACCCCTGGCGCGAGCGGCCGCTGGTGGTGGACCCCGGCGCCGACCTGGGGCCGCGCGCGCTGCGCGACATGGAGGCCGCCTTTGCCCAGGCGCGCGCCCGGCCGCGCCTCCCCCGACACGCTCCGGTGCCGCCTGCGCTGTGCGCCGCGCCGCGCTGAGAGACGCGGTGCGGCGGGCGCCCAGACCGCCCTTTGACGGCGGCGGGGGCCGCAGGCGCGGAGTGAGGGCGCAGCGCCGGCGATGGCGCTGTGCACGCCGCTGGACATGTCGGGCGCGGCGTGGACGCGGAGCCGCCCGGGCGCGCCGGTCGTCGCGCGCGCGGCCGCCCTCGCGCGCCGCAGCCTGGCCGCCCTGCAGGCACGCCGCGCGCTGCCTATGTGATATGATGCCGCGGGGGCGGCGGGCGCAACATGGCGCGCTTTGCAGCCGGCCCGTCGGCGCGGCCGTCTTTGCCAGCCCCTGTTGCACCCGAGGGACGCGGCCTTTGGAGCCGGCGACCGGGGCCGGGCAGCGGGCGGCCGCCGTGCTGACCGCGGCCTGGGGCCGCCGCAGGAGCATGTGCTGGGCGCGGGGCCGGCCGAGCCGGAGGCCGCGCTGGCGGCGGCGTTCACGCCCGCGCTCGCCGACTTTGACGCGCTGCTGCGCCTGCGCCGCGCGGCGCTGCCGGCGGCCGACCGCGCGCTGCTGCCCGCGGCCGCGGCGGCGGCCGCGGCGCTGCGCTGCGGGTTTGTCGAGGCGGGCGGCTGCGGCGCCGCGGCCGACGCCGCGCCGGGCAGCCGCGCGCAGGCCGTGCTGCACGCCATCCCCGCCGGTGTGCCTGGCGTGAGCTCACCGCCGCTGGGTGCCCTGTCATGCGTGCGCAGGCGGCCCCCTGCGCAAGCCGCCCTGCCCACAAGCACTCTGAAGCGCGCCCGCGCAGGCGTGGTAACGCGGCGCGGCGCGGCGGGCCTGGCGGCGGAGCTGCTGGTGGGCGCCGACCCGGTGGCTGCGCTGGCGACTGCGCTGGACGCGCGCTTTGGCGGCGTGGCGCTGCTGTGCGCCGACGCGCTGGGCGGCGCGCTGCTGGGCGTCAAGTGGCGCGCGCAGGCGCGTGCCCAGCGTGCCCGGGCCTGCCCCGTGGCCGCGGCGTGCGGCGGCTAGCAGTGCCTGCCGCTGGCTCCCCTCTCGCTCGCGGCCCGCACTCTTGGGCGCGTCTGAACATCACTCCACATGTGCCCTCTCAGGCTGGGCCTTGTCAGAGGGCTGCGCTGAGGCGCATGTCGCGGCGCAGGCGCTCGCGCCGCACCCGCTGGACGCTCGCACCGCGCACGCCGTGCGCCCCGCCGGCGACCCGCCCGGCCAGCCTGCGGCCTCGGGCGCCAAGCGGCGGCGCGCCGCGGCCGACGCAGACGGCGCCGACGCCGGGGCGGTCACCGAGGTGGTGCTGGACGAGGCGGCGGTGCTGGCGGACATGACCGCGATGGGCGCCGGGCTGGTGGAGGGCGTGCTTGTGAAGGCGCGTGCGCGGACAGATCAGGCGTGAGCCGTGTGGATCCTATTGGCAGTCGAAAGTCCGACATGCACGCTCTGGTGGCAGTGTGGCATTTGCCCAGCATTACAGCAAACTGCCTGAGGCACCAGGCAGCATGCGCGCACGCGGCACGAGCAGTGATGCTCTGACAGGCTATCCAGCACGCCGCTACGGCTGCTTCGTGTGCCGCTCATACGCTGCCCTAGCTCCGAGGGCCGCGAGGAAGCTGGCGGCCGCCAGCAGGCACCCGCCCAGCAGCAGCCGCCGCTCCACCGCCGCCGCCTCTTGCTGGGCACGCGCAGCCCGCCGGTCGGATTAGCAGCGGCGCACACGCTCTCCTGCCTGACCGCACTGGGAGCAGGCAGGCGCGGACGGCAGGCAGTGGGCGCAGCGGCGTCGCGCGCCTGGTACAGTGTGAAGCCCTGCCCCTCGCCCGGCCAGTTGCTCTCGGTCCACATGGGGTCCGGCGGCCACCCTCGATCCCGCTCCCACGCGTCCGCCTCCTCGGTCACCTCCCAGCGGCCCCACGCGTCCCAGCTGCAGCCCTGCGCGGCAGCGTCGGAGGTCTGCATGGCGTGCCGAGACATATGGCCGCGGGCACCCGGGGCAGCGACGCGAGCGCTGCCCATGGGGTAACTGCGCACCCTGCAGGTCAGGCGGTTGGAGTGCGAGGCGACGTAGCGCGCCGTCGCGCGCACGCAGCGCCCGAGCGCCGCATCGCCGCTGAGGTCCGCGCGGTGCGCCGCGCACACCGCGCCCGCCTCGCAGCGCCGGTCCGCGTCGTCGCAGCCGCCTGCCTCGCCTGCGCCGCCGCCGCCGAGCGGAGCCTTGCTGAATCAGGGTGCAGCCGGGATGCAGTTGGCAGAGACGTGGCATGCGTATGCCCGCCATGCCAGGCGCATCACACCCGCTCAGCGCCGCTTGTACAAAGGCCCCTTCATCTGGAGCGCAGAGTGCGGGGCGCACACCGCTGGCCAGCCGCGCAGGGCCGGCGGCGGTACGTAGCGCCAGGAAGTTCCATACGAAGCGCGCGACGCCGGCGACGGCGCGCGCATCGGGCTCCGCCTCGTCGCCCGCCACCGGGCGCAGGATGCCCACATACGCCGGCGTGGCCGGCTCGGCCGGGAGCGCCGTCAGCGCGCGCGCCAGCGGGCACGCCAGCCCGGGCTCGCCGCGCAGCAGGCACTGCGCCAGCATGCCGACCGTGCTCCTCACGGCCGCCGCATCCACCTGCACGGCCCCGGGGCGCGAGCGCGCTCGCGCCGGCGCCCGCAGCGCGCGCCGCCCTGGCGCGCGGCAGCAGGCTCCTGGGCGGGGGGGCGCAGCGCGAGGGCCGCGGACCTGCAGCGCGGGCGCGCCGGCGCCGGACGCCAGCGCATGCAGCGCGCGCGCGGTCGTCGCGGCCGCTGCCGCGATGCTCTCCTCGTCGACGGACGACGCGTTGTCGAACCGGCTGTGGTAGTAGGGCGTGCTGAAGTGGCCGTCATGGTCGGCCAGCACGACGCCCGCGACGGCCGGCCGCGCCCGCAGGAACGCCATGAGCGACGAGGGCGGGATGCCCGGGTTGCCCGCCGACGCCTCCTCCATGCGCGCCTGCGCGCGCCGCGCCGCTCGGGCCCGCCCAAGGCGCGCACGGCCGCGCAGCACGCGCGGCGCAGGGCGAGGCGCGCCACGCGGCGGTCACCTGGGCGGCGCTCGGCGCGTCCGCCGCGGTAGCCTGAAAGGCGGCCACCAGCGGCGCCGCGCTGCCCCAGCCGGGACCGCGCTGGTGGTGCAGGTACAGCGCGCGGCCGCCCCCGGCCGCCGCCGCCGCGCGGCCGACCTGCCCGAGCTCCACGACCTGCGCGCGCGGCGGGCCGTCGGCGCCGGGGCGCCGGCCGACCCCGCCCCAGCCTGCACGTCCCGCCCGGGCAGCGCGGCAGGGCGCTGCGGCCAGAGCCGCCTCAGAGAACTGTCGCCCTTGGGACATGGCGGCGCGCGGTGCGTGCGGCGCGCGCCTGCTCGACGGCGTCCAGGGCCAGGCCGCGCACGGCGGGCGCGGCTGCGTGCATCTGGTACAGCAGGCGCCGCGAGCCCATGAGGCCCCAGGGCTCGCCCGCCAGGGCGGCAAATGCCAGCCGGCGCGTGTAGTTGCCCGCCGCGCTCGCGTTGCCGAGCGCCTCGGCCGCCGCCAGCATCGCCACCAGCCCCGACCGCGGCGCCTCGGCCCCCTGGCCCGCCCGGTGCGCCACGTTGTTGCCAGGCCCCTGCATGCGTCAGCCGCGGGCTGCTGCGAGGCCGGGTGCCGGCGCCGGCGCGCACCCGGATGCGGTCGTGGAAGAGCGCGTCGCCGTCGGCGCCCGCCAGCACCAGCAGCAGCGGGCGCGCGTCGGCGCCCGCGTCCGCCGGCAGCGGCGGCAGCGCGGCCCACACGCTGTGGCCGCCCAGCGGCTGGCAGGCCGCGCGCTGGAGGCACTGCGTGGAGTTGCCGGCCGCCGCCATCGGCGCGCGCAGCTCCGCCATGTGCGGCGCGCGCGGCCCGCCCTGCGCGGCGGGCGGGCGTCGGGGCGCCGGGCCGGGCAGGGTCGCTCGCGCCACAAGCCCCTATTTGCCACCAAGTCACCGCAGCAAGCGCAGCCGCGCAGAGCGGCGCACGCCGCCCCCGGCGGCGCAGCGCACAGGCGGGGCGGGCGGGCGCGCCTGGCGCGCGTTGGCGGCCGCGCGGCGCGCCGCGTCGGCCGCGGCCGCGCTGTCCAGCAGGAGCACCGGCGCGGGCAGCGCCTCTCGCAGCAGCCCCGCGCCGCCGGGGTTCCAGGCCCAGGCGCGCGGCGCGTACGGGGCCAGCTCCGCCAGCGGGAAGGCGGCCGCGAGCGACGCGCGCGCCGGCGGCGCCGGCCCCGGCGCCGCGAGCACGCCCGCCACGCGGCCGGCCAGCGCGGCGTCGCCGCGCAGCCGCGCCAGCAGCGGCCCCAGCTGCACCTCGTCCACCAGCAGCACGCGCGGCCCTGCACGCGCAGCGCGCGTCAGGCCGCGCTCGTGCACAGAGGTCACACGCCTCGAGGCACAGCGCCGGCGCGCGGCGGCACCGGCGGAGTCGGCCGGCACGTCGTCCGCCAGCGGGTCGGCGAGGCGCAGGAGCGGGCCCCGCGCGCGGTCGGCGGCGCAGCCGATCGCGGCGCTGGCGTTGAGCAGGCGCACGCACGCGGTCGCCGCGTCGCGCTGCGTGTACATCCGCGCCCTCAGGTCGGCCACGCGGTCGATGGACGCGCGCGCGCCTCCACCTGCGGCGGCAATCATCTGGCGTGGTTGGCACCACCATGCCGCTTGCACAGTCCGGGCGGGCGCGTTGTGGGCAGTGCTCACCGGCCAGCGTGGCGAGCAGCAGCAGGCATGCCGCGCATGCCTTGGCGCTTGCCATTGCTGTGCGTGCGCGGCTACATCCCCGCCTGATAACGCCCCTCTAGCTGATGGAGGACATGCTGGTGATCCAGCTCCAGCAGTCGGCAAAGACTTTTACCCTACGCTGTACGAAACCAGGCCCTGGTTCGCTTGAGGGCAGCTCGGCTGAAGTGCAGCTCTACGGAGGCCCAGACAGGCACACGGGCTTCGACTCTGCAAGGCTTCTATATCTGCCCGGCCAGCCTTTTGACCGCGGAGGTGCCTCGCTTCAGCACGAAAGATACCCTCTCGGCGAGCTGTGCAGCTCCCAGTCTGACAACATGTTCGAGACGTGCGGCCCCTTGCAAGCTTTGCGTTCGCTTGCATGATGAGCGCGTGCCTGGTTTCAATCCAGTTTTTTGGTGCCGTTCGAGGCACGATGCTGGCCGACCAGCTTGTCGTGTTGCACCCCCTCCTCCCTCCTGCGTGACTGGTGTCTCTGCCAGCGCTGCTTGCGCTCCAAGCGTGGGCAGCAGCGCATCGGCGACCAGCATGATCACGGCCCCTTGCGCGGTGCAGGCACTCCAGCCTCGCGCCGCTGCGCCAGCAGCCGTGGAGCTTTGGCGGCGTCGAGGCCGCCTCGCGGCTGCTGCTGGAGGGCGCCACCGCGCTCGCGGCGCTCGTGCAGCCGCAGGCGTCACAGCGCACGCCCGCCCCGGCCGCGCAGCAGGAGCCCGAGTCTGCCATGCAGCCCTACACCACCCACAGCGTGGTGCCGGCGCCCGCTTGAAGCACGCGCACAGCCCGTCACGCTGGCTCGCCCTGTCTGCCACACCTGCACGCGGGCCAGCTCGTTGTTCCCGGGTGCAAGTGAGCAGCGTGAGGAGCGTGGCTGCAGCCATGCCCACCTGCGCAGCCCCCGCGGCGTGAGAAGCTGCGCAGCATGCTTGGCTGAGCCCGCTGCACCGCCCGGCGCAGGGCGAGGCGGGCACGCTCGAGCACCGCCTGTTCATCCGGAGCCTGACAGGTGAGTGCTCGCCAAGCCCCCCAATTGCGCCCGCACGCGGGCAGACGCGCGACGCGCCGCCGTGGCCCGCAGGCGCGACCGTCAGCCCCTGGCACGACATCCCGCTCTACCTGGGCGCCGGCGCAGTCAGCTTCGTGTGCGAGATCCCCAGGGAGAGCCGCGCCAAGTTCGAAAGTGGCCACGGTGCGCCTCCCGCCCGCCAGCGGCCGCCCCATGCAGGCATGCCTGCAGGCGCGCTCTGCAGGCGAAGGGGACAAAGCTGCCCTGCAAGCGGCTGGGCTGCCTGCAAGCGCCCGCCAGGCAGGAGGAGGACATCCGCGCGGCCGCGCCCGCGCGCCTGCCTGCCCGCGCATTGCGCGGCCTTGCCGCAGCCAGGCGCATGCGCGCGTCGAGCGCAGTGCGTGCGCAGGACGAGGCGCAGACGCCCATCAAGCAGGACGTCAAGAACGGCAAGCTGCGGGTCTACCCTTGGAACATCCACTGGCACTACGGCATGCTGCCCCAGACATGGTGCGCTGCAGGACGGGGAGCCGACGCTGAGACCCGCGCGCCGAGTGCCCGGCTCGCTGACCCGTGGCGTGACGGCGGCAGGGAGGACCCCGCGCATGCGTCCGCATCCGCCGGCGGCTTCTTCGGTGCGCGCCCCTGCCAGGCCCGGGCCGCAGCGCGCGCCGTGGCCGCTGCGCGGGGCGCCCAGCACCTCATCGTGTCAGGGTAGGTAACCCTAAGCCTAGTCACCACCAGCGCGCCCTATACCCTGTGCCTCGGTGCGCAGGCGACGGCGACCCCCTGGACGCCGTGATCATTGGGTCGGCGCACATGGCGGCCGGCGGCGTGTACGCGGTCAAGCCGCTGGCGGTGTTCGCCATGATCGACGAGGGCGAGCTGGACTGGAAGGTGATCGCGGTGCGCGCGGACGACCTGGCCGCCGCGGCCGTCAGCGACGTCGAGGACGTCGAGCGGCGCGCCCCCGCGGCGGCCCGGCGCTCGCGGCCCCGCGGCAGCCTGTGCGGGTGCTCGTGCCGGGCTGTGTCGGCTCGGGAAGACGCAGAGCTGCCGTGGACGCAGCGGCGCAAGCCGCCCGCTGCCTGGTGCTGCGCCCGCGCGCATGCGGGGCAGCTTGGCGAGCGCAGGTGGACAGCTGAGCGGCTCTGGTGCCTGGCACCGCGCGCGCCGGCGTGAGGCGCGGGCGCGCGCGCCGTGGCAGGGAGTTCCCGGGCGAGCTGGAGCGGATCCGCGTCTGGTTCCGCGACTACAAGATCCCGTCGGGGAAGCCCGCCAACGCGTTTGCGTTCGAGGAGCGGCCGCAGAACAAGGCCTTCACGCTCACGGTGCGCGCAGCTGCTGCCAAGGCACTGCTGCGCTGTCGCACATGCGCGCTCTTGGCACGGCGGCTCCATGAGGATATGCGATGCACACTTGGCATGATGGCTGGACATGCACCGCCCCTGCCTGGACGCTCTGAGCATGCCCTGCACGTGGTCGACATGCGGTGCGTCACGGGGCCCTGCGCGCGGCAGGTCATCGCGGAGACGCACGGCTTCTACAAGGCGCTCAAGGCCGGCCAGGCCGGCGGCCGCCTGGCGCTGGCATGAGCGGCGCATGGGGGGCCCGCCACGAACCTTGTGGGGGGAAATAGCCGCTCATCGCCAGCTCTCTGCCAGTCCCCGCTAGAGTATACTGAGCAGCACTAGCTAGGTAGCTATTTTGTTGCGCCCCCGCACATGCAAGGCGGCTGGCGTAGGAGGGGTGTTCGCTCAACCAGGCAGTGCAGTGCGTTGCAGGCTGAGCACATGTTTCAATAACCACGGACGCTGTAGTAGCCAGGCGAGCGGCATGCGCCTGCTGCACTAGGTAGCAATTTTTTTGCGCCCCCGCACATGCGAGGCGGCTGGTACAGGGGAAACATTTGCTTGAACCACTTCACGCGTTGCAGGCTTTGAGCACACATGCGGCAGGCACATTTTGCACTGCCCCACAATCTCACTGTAGTAGCCAGGCGAGCGGCGTGCGCCTGCTGCAGGCAGCTGCGCCCGTGTCAGGGGCTGCTCAGCTCTGCGGTGCCGCGGTGCCGCCTCCCCGCCTCCGGCGCGTCCAGGTCCCTGCATCGTGCAGGGGCACCCCTCTTAGCATCCAGTGTATGGAAGGGCGCAGATGACTGGTCCTAGGCGCATGCTTAGTACATGGCAGTCATATGTAAGCATGCTGCAGAGCGGCGCGCCCGCGCCTGAGCAGGCGGGAGTAGAGCGCGATCCGCGCGCACAGCTCCTCCGCCAGTGCGTCTCCGGCCCAGGCTGCATCCGACTCATGCGTGACAGGCTGCAGGGCGCTGCAGCAGACGCGGCTCGCGCGACCTGCGGCGTCGCAAGCGCGCCCAGGGCGCGGGCCGGCTGCGGCACACGGCGCAGCAGAGAAGAGCAGGTGCGCTGGGCGCGCGCTCGCAGCCGCGCCCGCCTCCCGCGGCCCTGGCTGCGCGGGCGCCTCAGCCGCCAGGGCGGCCGCAGCAGGCCCGCCCTCCGCCGCGCGCGAGCCGACAGGCTGGGCGGGCGGCGCGGCCAAAGCCCCGGCAGGGCATGCCTCTGCTGCTGCGGCGCGGCCCTCGGCGGCAGTGGCCGGGCTTGCACCGTCGGCGGCCGCGTCGAGCAGACCGGCGGGCGCGGCAGGGCTCCCGGCGCGCGCACCGGGCGCCTCTGCGCGGGCCGCCGCAGGCGCCTGCACCAGAGCCGCCGCCTCGTCGGCGGGTGCCGCCGCTCCCGCCTGTGACTGCGGACGTGCAGGCGCGGCCGCGGCGGAGTGCGCATCCGCGCCAGCTGCTGCGGGGGCGGTCGCGCGCGGGGCAGCCTGCGCGCCCGGCGGCGACGGCGGGCCCGCGGGCCGGCCACGCCGCCGCGCGGGGCTGAGCCGGAACAGCACGCCCGCCACGTCGTCCAGCAGCAGGGCGAGCGCGGGCGACCACGCCGCCCTACGCGCCCGCGCACCCGGCCCCGCCCCGCTCAGCGCCTTGCGCCGGCGCGGCGCGCCGGCGGCCACTTGCGGCCGTGTGACAGCGCACACCGGACGCTGGTGTCACTCTGGCAAGGATGCGTTCCCCGGAGCCGGCCCAGGCGCGGCGCTCGCAGGGCCGGCGCAAGCAAGCAGCATGGGCACACGGCGCTGCGAGCACGCCGGCAGGGCGCACCGGCTGCTGGCGGGGCTGCCGGGCGGCGGCGTCCGCGCGTCGGGCGTGGCATGGCCGCTGGCAGCGCCCGCGCCGGGCGCCGCGTCTGCGCCCGCGGCCTCCCCGGGCAGGCAGCGGCTGGCGCCCACGGCGGCCGCGCCGCCCGCGACGTCCGGCTCGGCCGCCCGCGCATCGCCGCGCGCCTCTGCGGCACCGGGGTAGCGCGGCGCTGCTGCAGGCGCTGCAGGAGGGCAGGCCGGCGCCCCGAGCGGGCCCCAGTGCACAGGGATGCCGACTGCCACGCCGCCCGCGCCCGGCGGGCCGCAGCTGGACAGCCGCGCCGCGGCGGCGGCGGCGCTCGGGACCGACAGGGCAGGCGGGGCCCGGCGAGCAGGGTCCTGAGCCAGCAGCGGCTGCGCGACCGCCCACGCCGGCGCCTCCTGCGCGTGCGCAACCACCGGTGAGGCCCAGACACGCGTGCTGCGCCCGTCGACACGCACTCAAAATGCAGCGCTGCGACCAGCCGGCAGCGGACGCCTGCCCTGGCTGCCTCCAGCATGGGCAGCGTCAAGGCCAAGTAGCAGGCCAGCGACACCCACGGCAGCATCAGGGCGCAGGCCGCCTCCCTGTGCATCGACGGCCGCGCCTGCATGCCGCTCAGGCCTGCAGCGGCTGCCGCATCGCCAGCGTTGCTCGCTCGCGTGCCGGGCGCCGCGCAGCCAGGGCCGTGGCTGGCCAGGCCGGCGCCCGGCGGCGTGGGCTGCCCGGCACGGCCGCCGTGCGCCGCGTCGCTGCCCGCCCCGGCGCCGCTCTGCCAAGCCTCCGGCTGCCCCCAGGCCCCGTCCAGCGCGGCCTGCGCCTGCGCGCGCGCCAGGTACGCAGCCAGCAGGTCGTCCCCGGCGGCCGGGTCCCCATCCGCGCTCGCGCCCGCCGCGTCCCCGTCGTCGGCCGGGCGCTCCCACGCCCACGGCTGCCACGCCCCGGCTCCGCCGGCGCCGCCGCCGGCTGGCGTGCTCGCGGCGCCCGCCGCGGGCGCACCCTGCTCCAGCAGGCGCCGCGCGCGCGCGACCAGCGCGTCCACGCACTCGTCCTCGGGCGCGGGGTCGCCGGGCCAGCCGCTGCCCGGTGCCGCGCTCGGCTGCGCCGCCGCCCGCGCGCCGAGCTGGTCTGCCGGGGTGGTGCTGCCGCCCGCAGGGTCCCAGGACCCCGGCCCCGCGAGCAGCGCGGCCGCGCGCCGCAGGATGTCCTCCAGCGAGAGCGCCTCCGCGCTGTCGGACGGCGGCGCGGCGGCGGCGGCGCTGTGAGAGCGTGCGCCGTGGTGGCTGGCGCTGGCTGAGAGGCGGCTCCCGTGCTGGGCCGGCCGCGCTGCTCGCTGCAGCTGCTGCAGCTTGCGCAGGCGCTCCTGCGCCGCGAGCGCCCTGCCGCCCATGGGCGCCGGCTGCTCCAAGCCGCCTGCGCGCCCCGCAATAGACCCCCCTGTCACGTCGCGCGGGCGGCGGCCCGAGCCTGTGACAGCGCGCACAGAGCCGGCTGCGGTCGGGCAGCACCTGGGCTGCGCCAGCGCCGCACGCCGGCCGCCGGCTCGCCGCACGTCGCGCCGTGCCGCTGCGCGGGCGGCCCGCCGTGCGGGTGCGCTGCCGCTGCGCCCGCGTCCGTGCGCCCCTCGAGCCCGGGCGCCGCCCAGCCCTGGCCCCTGGGCGGCGCGGCACGCGGCGTGAGCAAAGGCGCTGGACGCACAGGGTGCGCTGCGCACGGGAGCCCGAGCTGGGCCGGGGCGCGCGCCGTGTGACCCAGCGGCGGCCCTCCGCGGGCATGAGACTATATAATGTGATGTCACCACGCGCCGGACCGGCGCGGCAGGCAATCAGTCCCAGGTGCCCTGGCAGCGCTACAAGGGCTTCACGGATGCCAAGCGCCGCGCAGCGTGCTGCTCGCTCGCGCAGCGTGCCCCCATCATCATGCACAGCCTGCCGTGAACAGGGCCGGCGCAGCGCCTGCAGACCTGCAGGCCACTGTGCACATCGCCCTCCAAGCGCGACTCTTTTGCTCTTGCTGGATCGCTCTGCCTGCTTCAGGTGGGGGCCTGGTGCCTACCGTAGCAAGCCTCCACAATGATACCGTAGACTTGAAGCCACTGAGCCGGTGAAGTCGACACACTCCTCGGCTCAAACCGATCCCGTGGGGGCAGGATAGGCTCATGCGGCACGCGCGGAGGGCCCTCAACAGCGCCTGCCCATAGGCAGGGCCACCGCGCTGGCCGCTGCAATGCAGACGCGCCGGGGGCGCCCAAACGTGTGGGCGCTTGCCAGGCGCGCCTGCGGATCCTCAATTGCTGCTGTCAGGTCGACGGGGCTGCCGAGCGCCCCTGAGCACACAATGCGCATTGTCTGGTGCGGGCGTGCCTGCCACGCAGGGACTCTGGTATGTTTGACGACCGCGATCGATCGCACGCTCCAGCCTCGTCCGACGAGTGGCCCGCGGAGCGGGCGGCCCTGCTCGAGAGGGCGCGCGCCCGGTCTGGGCCGCCCGCATGCTACCAGTCCTTGAAGGATGAGTCCCTTGCGCGCGTGCGCAGCTATCCTACTGTATTCGCAGCCCGCAGTGCGCGGCCCTGCTGCCTGTCCTGAGGGCCGACGCGCGGCTTGCTGTCTGCAGGTGCGCGAGCTCGAGGAGGTGGAGGACGAGCGTCAGGCGTACTATGAGGCGCGCACAGCCGCTGCTCCGGCGATTTTTTGTCTGGCCTGGTGGCAGGACGCTGCTGATGGGGCGCCGGCGCAGGGCGTGCAAGCCAACCACGTGGCCATCACCACGCAGCTCAACGCATACGAGGCCGAGGTCGCGCGCGACAAGCGCCAGGCGGCCGCTATGGCGGAGGCCAACCGCAAGCGCATGGCCGCGCTGCAGGCCGAGCTGGACGCCGCCGCGCAGTCCAGGTGCGCGGCCTGTGCGGTGCAGATCCGCCCGCTGCGGCGCGCCCGGCGCGGGCGTCCGGCGGCGTGACAGAGGCTGGGCGCGCGCCCAGGCGCAATGTGGAGGAGGCGCTCGG
>JAABUR0100007233.1_pt1 | contig 13212 bp, 15 predicted proteins | sample 5560091 | NCBI WGS metagenome assembly JAABUR01 (sample SAMN10711879, study PRJNA513375) | rock metagenome | isolation source: Antarctica rocks | place: Antarctica: Victoria Land, University Valley sud
CCACGAGGAACTCTATCTGCACTTACTGCTGCTGCCTCTCTAAGATTGCTGCTCGCCGCGGCGATTCCGCTTGTCATAGTTCAAAGTCAGTCAATCCACTTCCAGAACACTTGACAGTGCAAACTAACAATTTTAAACAGTGATCATGGGTTTGACTGGTGGCTGGGCGTACAGCACTTTCGGCTTTATCTCCGCTGCAATGATACCACTACCTTTTTTCCTTTTCAAGTTCGGTTCAAGACTTCGAGCCAGCAGCAAGTACAACAAGATGGGCCATCCAGGCCACAAAACGAACGAGTTTGGACACGAGGGCGATATGAGCTCGCCAGCTTAAATCGTGAACACTATCCTAAAATTTCCGGCGTGGTCATGGAAGTATTTTGGTTCGGAGGCAGGAAGGATGATTCTTCCCATCTCAAAATTTTCCTGGAACATTTTCTTTGTGTTTTGCGGCGTTTGTCAAGTTCTAACGCTGGTTCCTTGGAGGATACCCCGGGAAAAATTCCAATGGTCTCCTAAACAATTTGATAGCGAACTAATACCGAAAGTTTTATCACATAATAGCCTCTTCTGAGTGTTTGCCTGATATGAAGATTTGAGAGAATCAGCATGCTATGTCGCTGTACTCAAGATCGTCTTCCCACAATCGAAATTCTCAAGTTCGCAGGCGTATCTGGGTTTGCTACCAAGCAAGTTGACAACTTTGCAAACCCGTTACATCAATTCATTAACAATGAGTCGAGATATCGATGAAGAATACTGTGCTCACGATTGATGTGGTATGAACTCAATTCCGCAGCTAGATATCCACTCAAAGTCTTCTACATGAAGAGAAGCCCATGTTCGACTACGGAGATAAGGGTAATTTAGTCTCATGGAATTCTCAATCATTCTAGCAGCTACCTCAGCCTGCACTATCTTGACTGTGATTGAAGTCTTGAATGAAAGGGGTAACAGTAAACATTAGGTAGGATGTTGCCTCAGGTAACGGGGTTAGTATGACGTCTGTTGGAAAAGTTGAGCCGGGGTCGGAAAAAATTCTTGGCGTCGGGTTGAACTTTAAAGTTGACATAGAATATGCCCCGCACATCTAAGATCTGACGTTGGGTTGGAAAAGTTCCGAGCCCTTCACATCTGATCACCAAAGCCTCGTCGATGCATATGCGCAGCATCAACTGAGCGCGAATGAGATAACGAGTTGGCTAAATGATTTGAAGATGAGTGTCGCACTCTGCATATGCCGCGCATATACTAAGAAGAAACTCAGCTCGCTCAAGATTCTCTCAATGCAAATATTGAAGACGATGAGGAAAGTGATAGTACAAATCACGAGCAGAACGACGAGAATGAAGAAGAAAACGCAGAAGAAAGATCTGACGAAGAAAACGTGAGCGATAGCTTGTTGATGAGCATGTCACAAGTTGAGTTCATGATTTTGCATGTTTTGTGCATATGCTAAGCATATGTAGAATAATCTTCGCTCATCTTGCTATTCATGATATACGAGTATGCGTGATCTGTGATTGTGCTGTTTTCTCGATGCTTCGCTCAAGCTGTGCATATGCACGGCTTCAATACTTCGCTCTTGCTGTTTATCTTCTAGCTACTCTAACTATATAACATCAATTCTTGAGCTCATGATTAGCATATGCAGAAAGCTGAGCCGGGGTTGGAATAATTTTGAACTCATGGTTAGCATATGCAGAAAGTTGAGTTCGGGCCAAAAAAAAAAGTTCCCGCCCTGGCTCAACTTTTTCAACCCCCCACCAACTGTAAGCCCGGCAAGTAGGATGCGTCGCGTCATGGATGCTGCCTATGTAATGGAGCCACGATCGAAGAAAACATCAAACCGCCATTGCGGCGCACACGGATAACTGAGAATGTGCTTATGATCTCTAGATAACCTTTGTTACGGGTATATGGTTTGTTGCGCACGCTTCCTCTCTCTTTGATGCTTCGATGTAGTCTTTTCAACGTAATCTTCTCCTACCGCCATATCCATAGAAGGCATGGCTGTAACTCTCCCATACGAAGAACCGAGCATTGTGATCATTCTTATGCTATCGTCTTTCCTCCTTCTCCTTAACATTGTAAATTATGTGTTAGATAATCTCATTTACTGTGGACTTCTTGGACAGATCGCCGTTGGCGTTGCCTGGTCTTAGGCCAATTTTCTGGTTGCAACTTCTGAGAATGTAATTGTTCAGCTTGGTTATTTGGGATTGATCATGTTGGTATACGAAGGCAATTAATATTTTTCCTTTAGTGGTACGGCTTTTCTACTACTTTTTCCTTGCATGTGGACTGTCAACGTCGTTTTCTTCCCTCAATGCAAATTTAGCTCTCTCAATTGCCGTAGCAATCACAGGAATAGGGCTACCAATCGCGTTATCCTTCATGTCACAAGAACTTGCTGGGGCGAGCTCACTTCAGGCGTTCTCTGCTGGGGCCGCTCTGTGCTCAACAAGCCTAGGCACCACCTTCATCATTCTTGGTACCTCCGGGCTCACAAATACCCGCCTCGGGACTGTTCTGACTACTGCAGCTATATTGGATGATGTCGTTTGTTTAATCATGGTTCAGGTGATATCCAATTTAGGGACTTCGGCCATATCGTTCAATAGCATCACGATCGATTGTTGTGTCCATTGGACTTTTGATTGTCTTACTACTCGCATGCCGCTTTTTACTTAGGACATTGACAGTATGGCTGAACAGGAAACGTGGGAAAGCTCCAGCAGGTATCCTACAACGGTTGTTCATACGTAATGAAACGGCTTTCCTGATCCACACCGCAACCCTCCTCGGATTTGTGACCGGAGCAACTTATGCCGGGACTTCGAACCTGTTTGCCGCTTACCTTGCAGGTGCGTCGATTAGCTGGTGGATTCCAAAGTATCCTACAAGTCTCTTGCAAGAAATGGATCGACGATTACTCTACTTCCGGAAAAGGCACTAGCAGATTCGCCTGCGGAACAAATGCCTATCGTCAGGGCTCCGAAGGAAGCTAGCACTGAAAATGTTCAAACTTCTCAAACCGATCCAGTTGAAGGACAGACCGTAGGGATATTTAAACAAAGCGATGAGGCTCCAGCAAACCGAAGACTACCTCCAGATTCTGGTGCCTTGACCGGGAGGCATATCTATCACAATTACTACGAAGCAGTTGTAAACAGGATTCCGAAACCCTTTTCCTTTGTGAGTGAAGGAGAACTTTCCACTGGCCTGCTGGACTTGGAAATCAATTCTAATAATATGCACTAGGCATCGATTGGTTTCTCTATTCCCATTACGCAAACGTTCACGGGACCTATCATATGGCGGGGTATAGTCTACACGGTTCTAATGATCCTTGGGAAGCTTTTCACAGGCCTCTGGCTTGTGCGCTTTACAAATAAATCGTCAACGCCATTAAGCCATTTCAGACAACCTTCGTTGCCTGGCTGGTGCTGTTGGGTATCAGGTAGATCGAGAGCGAGTGCAAGAAGGTCTGTACCTAGAAGTAGGTGCAAAATCACATGGCGAAGCCGGCACCGGCACAGACTTGATGGCTGCGACTGGCCGCCAGCCGCAAGGCATCCATCCGGAATCTCGAGTAGATCAGTCACAAGAAGTGCCCAGAAACACACATCAGAACGGAACTAAAATACAAAACCCCAGTTCCTTGTATCCTGCGTCAATCGCCGGAGCGGCTATGGTATCCCGAGGCGAAATCGGATTTCTTATTGCATCTATCGCGGAGAGCAAAGGTATCTTCGCCAACACTTCCTCCGGGAGGCCTACGGCTCAGGGGGATAGCTCAGAGATCTACTCGATAGTCATTTAGGCAGTCATTCTATGCACAGTCGTCGGGTCGGTAACTGTAGGTACTTTGACCAAACGGCTGAAGAAGCTCCAGGCCGAGGATCCATAGGCATTTGGGGCGTCATCTAAAGCACTTAAATGCAATGCGTCAATTCCCGCTTACCTGCATGTACCGGCAGCGTCCTCCGGCATCACTCCAAGTCGTCTCTATCTCGGTAAAGGTTCTACGTTAGATGTTGACTTTTGGCTAATGCACCGCAGCCGGTTGCAGTTTGGGCTGACCATATTGACCAAGGCCAAAGGGATGAGGCTGAAATGGTTATCACGTGATGAAACCTGAGCCACAAGTCGCCACGCACGACAACCAACACAACTCGACCTGTACACAGTAGAATCCAACGGCAGAAATGCGCCATACATCGGAAGTGATTCGATTAGACAATGTCTAAAACAAAGACCATTCCGTTTTCGGCTCTTCAAGCTGTCAGCCTTGCGCCCAGCTGATGGGGGCTTTGGGCGGAATTCAACAGCTGCGCCACCGCCTGTGTTTCCACTGCCAAACTACGGCGACAACCTCGCGAACTGGACTGCATAGCACTACCTTAGTCTTTGATATCAAACCGCCCAAACCGCCGGCAGGAAACCGATAATCCGTGCCTCAAGAGGTCGGCGAAGTCGAATCATGTCGTTATCTTGACAGATTATCAAACCGGTAGCCATTTCAGGATAGCCGCTGCCTCGTTGCCTTGGCGCTCCGGTCTATCCAGACTCTTATTCCTGAGGTGGGTACCATCAGAGCTGACGACTCGAGGTTCTGACGAGGCTATGGCTCCTTATCCCCATCATGTTCGAAGATGAATAAGGAATTCTGTGAAGAACCTTGGAGATAGCCTGCTTATTGATATAGTTAAGTATAGATAGTGTACCATCTACGTTTATGCTTTCACATGGTCCATGTACTTGAATTCTTCTCACACTCTTTCGTTCCTCAATCCTACATTCATTTGGTAGGATCCCCTTTTCACTTCACCATAACTTACCTGAATTGAAGGAGCATTCACCAAAGACCCTTCTGGTTCAAGCCACCTTCCAACACAGCCTTTCTACTTTGTCACTTGTCATTCCATATGTACTCAAGGCCATTGAAGAGGCTGTTTTCAGAGTAGATAAAAGGGTCAATTTCCCTCACTTGATCACTATCTCTCCAGAAAATATTCTATCAACAAATTACAAGCCTTCTCCAGGCACCAGCCGGCTGCCTGATCAAAAAACACCGTCTTCCACGCCAAGAGATTGCCTACTTCAGTTTAGCGTGGGCCGCATCGACATCCTTCCCTGGACTACCTCTTACAAAAAGAGAACTTCGACCCCGCCATCGTCGATTGGAACTACCTGGACTCTTCTCCTCTTATAGACTACTTCTCACCATCGCCCCTCGACCCAGCACCTCTACCATGTGCTGGCCCTTTGTCCAAGGGCCCAGACTAGAAGGAGGCATTGAAGTCCTAGAACGCCGGCCAAAATATCCCGGCGAACCTCGACGCACACGTCTGAACTTTGTGAAATCTCACTCCCGCGGCGACTCAGATGAGTGGGAGCTCATCCGCCCAGGATCCAGCAGGGGATCGTTCAGAGGAGCCTACAGTCACGAAATGGCGCAGCAGCAGCGGCCATGGCAGCAACCACAGCAACTCCCTCCGCTACAACAATACCCCCCCCCGCCACTCCAGTATCCGCAGCACCATCCACCCCTAGGATTTCACGGTCCAGGCCAACAACAGCAACTCATCGAACCCCGCCATCCACAATACCACGACGTCGCCCCCGGCGTCCAAGCCCTCGGCTACCGGGACGAGGAACCCCACCTTGAACAATTCGTCCGTCCCGGCGGCGGTGACCTCTCCCCCTGCATCGTCGAGCGCGAACCCCGCGCCTACATGCCTGCTCACTACCAAGTCAATCTCGGCAAAGCCAACCACAGGAGCCGCTCGCGCGGCCGTCAGCCCCGCCGAGCGGCATCAGTAGCCACGCATAGCACCGAGGATAGGTACACTGATGTCAGCTACTATGGTGGGAGCAGGAAGAAGTCGAGGAGGGCGACGAGCCGGTATCGGGATGATGCGGATACGGTGACGGAGTATGAGAGGCCGTTGAGGTATTATGCGAGGAAGAGATCGAAGAGTCGTAAAGGGTATTATATTTAGAGGGGCTAATTGGGCAAAGTATTAGTGTATTTTAGTACTTTTACTTGTTTTTCTATGGTGGGACTGGGTTGCGATGGCGTTATCTGGGAATGTTTGGGTCTCACAGCACCGACGTTCGGACTTCCTGGGCATCACAGCACCCATTTCAAGGGTTGGGGTTTTATACTCATTCCTGTTTCGGCTTATGTATCTTAATTATCATGTTCGATTTCTCGAGGAGGACGTTCCTCCTGCGCATTAAAGCCAATAGCTCGTCTCTTTGGAAACATTCCGAGAACGTACTGAAAGTACCCCCTACCTGTTCCATCCTCGATTCCCAAAAAACTTCCCATGTCACGAATTGGCAGTCTTACTGGAACAAACCCGCCATCAAAACCCCAATATCCCCTTCTAACCAACCAAGCCATTCCCTAGCCTCCAGCGTCCGAGATAAAATCCCGCACCCTTCCCACCAGGCCTAGCAGGTATCTATCCCACCAGGCTGAAGACTTTACATACCCATCCCCTTCCTCCAACAAAAATCCCTCACGCTAAGGGAAGTTGCGCCAACTTCGATCATACTTGAGTAAACCATCCACACCACCGGGCATGCAGAGCCCCCCTTTTTTCCGAAAAATGCCGGAGCGGTCCGGCAGAGCATTTTCCTCTGCTGTCAACGATTAGGCTGAGGAAACTACAGACAAGGAAAAAACATTCTCGGAATCCGTCTTGTTTCTTCAGGCTGCGTCTGATGCCTTCTGCGCCAGGAATCTCCATCGCGAAGGAAATGAGGCTAAGCCCCGTTGGTTCTGACGTGGAATTGTATTTCTTCATGGTATAGGTTGGGAAATGGTTAGAGTGGGTTGGTTTCTGTAGACGCTTGTTTCTTGTTTGGAGCGATGCTTGGGTTCTGCAGGAACGGGGATGGGTGGTTTTTTGCGGTTGTTGTAGGGGGGGGACGCTGATGGGTTTGTTGGGCTGGAGTGGGTTGGGATGAGGGGGGGCAGGGTTTAGATATTCAGGTATGCGGGGATATTCGTGTTTTGATATTGGACATGGAGTATGAAAACATATTTCTCCTTTTCTCAAGGGGTTCTAAATAAATGAGGCTGACGTCAATACAGCACCGTAAGTTTTAGCAAATATGCATCTGTTTGGTCGAAAGGGTCGAAAGTAGAAGTTGCATCTTTGCATGAGACACTGGTCAGAAACATGTAATCATGCGATGAGGTTTATAAGATAGAAGTGGAAGATGACCTTTGGGATTATTTCTGAGAAATTGAAAAAGCACATGCGTAATGTGAACGCCAGGCAACAGGATCGAAAATTAGAAAGTAAAGACATGGGATTGAGAGGTACCTGCTTGGGCTAGGCTCGAGGATTGGTACTATGGTCCTCTATGCCTACTGCCCAAATAAACATACCGCCGTAGCAACAAGTGGAAGATCTGTGTTTACCAAGTTGCTATTCCACTACTATATCCCTCGACTTTCCTTAGACTAGAATATCCATGGTCTCGACGCTATTGAGCGCTATCATACCGTAAGGACGAAGAGCATGAGAGACCTGAGACGCATTTCTTACACCAGGCTTAGATTGCAGAAGGGTGGCTGTCTGAGTGGAAGAGGGGAGGGCGGATGTATGACAAGGTGGTTATATACGCTGCATGGAAGAAGTGGTAAGTGGAAGATGTATTGGAGATGATACTTCAGGGAGGCTTCTTTTGTCGAGGTTTCTGTTTTGCTTGCTCGAAATTGGCGTGTTGGTAAAGTGATGCAGGAATCTGTTCCCTCCTTGTGGTGGTGTATCCAGGTGACATACAGTAATCGTGATGTGCTTAAAGAAGAGATTTGCCGTCCATCGTGAATACCACAAAGCAGCCGTCCCATCACCTTTGGGGGAATCGTCTGAGCAACCACCACGTGTACCAGATAACGATACTGCAAAACACTGCTTCGGAATATTTTGGCGTCCTGTATGGGGTCAACTCTACCTACAAGCTAGGAGTCTGCTTAGAGTCTTGTGCTTTACAGGTAGGCTTTTCTTTTCGTTTCTTTACACTTAGTTGTTTGACTGATCAGATGCTAGCTGTTATTCGTTCAGGAAGGAAAGGTCAATACGACGGTCTGGCTGGTGTCTGCTTTGATATGCCGTAACATTCCAATTAGGCAAAATTGTCCGTGAGCTATGCTTCTGGTTAGGAGCAGTGCCTCTAAGCCACCAGTCAGGCTGGGTAGGTCGAGATCTAAGGATGGAGAGGTGAGGGGGAATCTGTGAGTAACAGGTCAAGTTTCGTCGCCGGGTGATCTTCCAGGTGTCGCTCTGGTCCTGTTGGCTGGTGTTGATAGACCGGCAATGCGATCCAAACTCAGCGGAAGCAGGGCCTTGTAAAACCCCCTTGGGATTATCTCCAGGTTGGTGTCCCGAAAGCTACCGCTACCTACCAATCCATACATCAACATCCCATTGACTCCCACAACCTGTACCCGAGACCCATACCCATCTAAAACCAAGTCCCATGCCCAGGAACGCTCATGTCGCTAAACCTATACAACGTCTCCATTAGCAGCACCCTCCTCTTCTCCGCCTTCCCACACCATCGAGTCTAAAAACAGCCTCCCATTCCCGCATACCTCCACCCCACGGTCCTGCGCCTCGCCCCTTCTTTTTTCTCCTGCCCAAGCCTCCCTCGGATCCCAAGGTGAATCCACTCTTGACACTCCCTCCGTCCTCCCACCCACCTCCATCCCCATACTGAATCCCACTTCGAGGATCATCTGGGTCAATTTCCCCAAGCTCAATCTTAGTAAGGATCATTGTCGCCAGACGTGAGAACACCTCCTCAACGCCTTCGCCAGTGTAGGCGCTCACTTCGACGGAAACTGGGATTGCACTCCGGGTGGCCCAGCGCGAGGATTCTTCGGTTGTGACTTGCCGGCCTTCAGTGGCTACTGTGGCTTTCTGACGAGAGCCGAGTCCGTAATTCATGGAAGAGTGGCTCGAGCTACCTCGTATCCCTTCGTCTTTACTGCCATATCCATCAGGAAACGCGGAATGTCTGCTGGACACACTGGACTGGGTCGGCACCAAGCTATTGGAGGGAAGATGTTCGGTAGGGACAGGCTCGGCTAGCAGGTCCAATTTGTTGCCCGCAAGGAGAAGTGTGAGATTCGGCGAGGCTAGGGCACGCGCATCATTGAGAAAGTTAGGGAGAGCGTTGAATGAATCATGAGAGGCAATGTCGTAGACGATTATCGCGCCCGCAGCACCACGGTAGTAGGACCGCGAGACGGAGCGGAAACGCTCCGTACCTGCTGTGTCCCATAGTTGTAGCTTGATTCGTTTGCGCCGGGTACCAGTGCCGACCTTAATTATTTTCGAAGAGAATTCGACACCGATAGTATGAGAGGAGAGGACGCGCCCTACATATTCGGTCAAGCGATGCCAGATTTCGAGGCAGGCATGTACTCACATTCGTTCTTTACAATCCGATGCAAGAGGCAGGATCTAGAGCAAGAATGAGCCCTTGGATTCATGGCAGGCTTGGAGATTGAACGAACTTGCCGCTGCCACTGGGCCCAATTAATATGATCTTCGCCAGATAGTCGTACATGCTCCCAAGCTCCTAAAAAAGCTTCAGTCGGCGCGCCATAAAAACCCCTGATGTCACACGACCGTGCCATACCTGATCATGATGTTCTGGTACGGACGAGGCGATGGAAGCATTGGAGTTCCGACGTTGGCGGCCCATGGTGGCAGCTCCGTGCAAGTTATGGCGAGGCTCATCTGGCAGCAGTGTAGAACAGCGCAATACAAAGCAGCAATATATTATTTGGTTCATGCATCCCGCCAATTTGATCCAGACGCGAACGTCATAAGGCGGATCACTAGCGTGAGACGGCAACCAATGGGAGGCGTCTCGCTTTCCCTCAAGCTATTTTTTGTCAGTTCAACCGAAGCTTGATACTTGAACGCTCGTTTCAAAAACCACCGACACCACTCTTTCCTTTGAAGATACTCTTCGCGCAGGCGAAGGGCTGCTTCTTCATGTCCACAGCTACATCAGGATTGATGCTTCGGCATACCCGCTTTGTCACACGCCGGACCGCTCTCCGACATGCCTCAACTACCGCCGAGGCCACACAGGCCGCTTCAAATACCGCTGCAAAATCAAAAGACGCCGCATCAAACGCTACTTCAAAAGCCTCCCAGGGCTTATCAAGGGTAACCTCTTCAGCAGGGTCGGCGGTCAGCGGAGCAGCGGAAGGAGTTAGCAACGTAGCGGGAAGAGTTACGGGACGGGTGGGTAGACTGATATCTTTTGTTCAATGTAAGTCGACATCTTGCTATAGGCAAAGGCGGATTGTCCCAAGTCAATTGAGTCCAGAAAGGCTCTTGTCACCGGAAAACAAGACTTCGCGTTTCTCTAAACCTTGAGAGTCTCCCGCCCAGTTGGTGCTTTCAAGGTGGCTTGAAGATGAGTGGAGGCTCAATAGGCCAGTGCGCTGATAAGCTTTGTATAGCCATATATCCGCCGACGGTCTATTACTCGAGAGTTGGTTTAGAGCTTGCCAAGCTAGTTTTCAAAGGTCGACAGATGAGCCCGCCGTGAGTACTCTTTGCCCGACCCATGAAGCATATAGTAGGAATGGCAGCTGATGTAATCACTCCCTAGAAGCCTTGCGACCTTTCAGTCTTACAGTCAACCGATCCTCAATGCGGTCCGAAACCCCCGGGGTCTGTTTTCCCACACTACCAATACTGGGAGCAACTTGAGTCCTGAAAGCATCCTCAACCGAATGAGGAATCTCAACAGCCAACAACTAGTTTTAGCAGGTGTCGTTACGGCGGAGGTCCTTGGGTTCTTCACAGTTGGAGAGATGCTTGGGAGATTCAAAGTGGTTGGATACAGGAGCGACCAAGAGCACCACGAGACAGCGACACCTCACCATTGAAGAATGCGAAAAGATGTGCTACCATTCCTCGAGCTTCCGTACTGTATAGGGGGGCGGGCGGGATGCAGCTATGGACATGCCAATCTCGAACCAACTGTTTCCGTACATCTGCATATACATCCTTTGTCCTCATAGACCTGTAGCAGTGTACAACAAGTCAAAAGCATAGTAATCATCTACTGAAACCTCCGAAATATGTCTACCCAGAGGTCACTGCTATTTTGTGCCGGACGATACTCCGTTACATGGTCGTATATTCAATGTAGGTAAGATCGGTCTTGAGCCCTCGAAAACTTGGGAACTGAGTGAGACAGAATTCTGCGCTGAAGCATTCAACATATTGAGTGTGATTTACTTCCGTACGGAGTCATTGAATCATATTTCCCGCTCGCTACGGGCATGGCGATAGTTTTAGGACAATGAAGCTACGGTAGGCTGGTTCAAGCACTTTAACGCGCGCCTAGCGGCGCCTAACCTACGGGGTCTGGAAACAGATAGGTACGTGCGAGGCGTTTTCCGAGCAATTGTGATGTCTACTTTCGTTGATTAGAGACGTTCCGTACTAACATGTTCGGATGTCATCTTTTTCTACTATTCCAGAAGTCTTATGCTGCTGCCCCTGAGGTTGTAAGTGACTCAGGGGCCTAGATTTAAAATACTACACAAATCATCATCTGCAAAGTGTGCACGGGGTATCTGCTTATAGCCGATATTCTTATGGATTTCAAGACATATGAATCATGTGTGAACGCCTTCATTTGAAGACGCGTCTAAGCTACTGTTCAACAGTATTCCGTGAAGAGACACTCCGCATGTCAAGATCTTTCAGCAGCGCCTGATGCATCAAGTCTTGATGGTCTGGGGCATCATTGCCGTTGCTGGTTCGTTTACAAACGAGGGCACCACTTGCGACATTGCTTCTATAGCAGAGAGTTGAGGTCCTGGCTTGTAATCTTCCAAGTTGCCGCCGAGAGGGACACTGGAACGAACGGCGTCAGCGAGCGTCTGATAAAAGAAATGGGAGCATCCTGGATCCAACGTACCCTTTGTAGTCGATCTCGACCGTTTAATCACCCTTCGTGGTAAAGATTGGGTTATGCATAGTGAAATACCCGCTCCCCGCCAGAACAAACTGGCTTTCTTTCAAACTTGTCTTTACGGATTTTCCGATGTAGTCCTTCAAACCATTCAAGTTGCTTTGCAACTCATCTTTCATCTGTGTGGGTGCATTATTGCCGTCGAATTCGGAGATACCCGCGCCCTTGTTCCAATCACTGAAGCTCACGAATGGGTCCGCATACTCGACTTCGATATTAAGATGACCGTTTTCGATGGCGCCCTTATTCGCCTTGATCATGAACTCCGACTTCCAATTACCGGTCCTTGCCAAGCTATGTCAACAGTTAATAAGCAGTTTGTCTGGTTACGGAAACACGCACCCTTTGTTGTAAGCGTCTTGAAGCCACTTCTTGTCCCCAACGTAGACCGCGATAGTTGCGGCGCCGCTTAGTCTTATTCTGTTTGTTCCCACAATTGGAATGAGGTTGCAAACGGATCGTGCTAATAATGGTCAGTGATTTGGCAAAATGTGCTGGTGGGGTGATTGTACCGTCGAGGGCTATGTGGGAATCCTTGAATGTACTTGTGCTTCCATCCTCCATGTGAGCGGTGTCCATCACCCAGCGGTATCCCCGTTCGTTTTTGCCTTCCCCTCTATTATCGCCTTTTGCGCTAAACCATGCTGTATCGTCATACATTGCGTCTTTGCCAGGCATGCGCGTCATCAAGTAGTAATTGTCTTTGTAGTCTGGCTTACTTGGATCTTTATCGAATGTAAGGTCCTATTCAAACTATTTGTCCGCACTGACAGATGTCCAGCATTTTAGGAGATGGACTTGAGTCATCTTGACAATGGGTTTCAATAGGGGTACAAAATGGCGTCGAAATAGGATCTCGGAGGACAGGCATGTGGATCCTAGGATATTGGAGTGGCAAACTGAGAGATCTTCTTTCATTCGCCATGGCATATCATCTGTAACGAAGTTTCCGTTTGACAAGTCGAAAATTGCAGTCGTCGGAAGGTCATCGTGATCACACATCTTAGTGTACGCAACGCTGTTGCGGTTGGTGCACCCTAGGTGCTTACGGTCTGGCCTTTCAAATTGATAAGTCTGCATGATAACAGCAGTGGGTGGCATTGTAGGCGCAACAGGGTTGACTGTAGTTCTGCTTAGCGACACTGCTTGTTGGCACGGCGTGCGTGCTTACCT
>JAABUR0100007236.1_pt1 | contig 13209 bp, 14 predicted proteins | sample 5560091 | NCBI WGS metagenome assembly JAABUR01 (sample SAMN10711879, study PRJNA513375) | rock metagenome | isolation source: Antarctica rocks | place: Antarctica: Victoria Land, University Valley sud
CGTGCGCGTGGCGCGTGCCGTCTGGCGCCTGAGCAGCTCAAGCGGCGCCATCTCACACGACACAATGAGCGCCGGGCAGCCACAGCTTGCGGCCACCTGCAGCGCGAAGGCCGTCTTACCCGCGCCGGCGTTGCCGTGAATACCGTGCAGGCCCGGAGCCAGCGCACCGCCCAGCTCACGGTCAAGCACGGCCAGGCCAGAGACCGGGCCACGCGGCTGGCCGGTTGTGCGCGCCAGGTGCGCGGCATCGGCGTCGCGGCGGAAGTCGCCCAGCAGATCGCCCAGGCGAAGCAGCTGGGCCGTGGGCTCGGCTGCAACTTCGGCGGGCTCTGCTGGCCGGGCGCTCTGGCCGTTGCGGTGGAAATCGGCGGGATCGTTGATCGGGTCGCTCAAGTGGAATCACCTCGTGCTTTAGCTTGCTGTTGGCGCCTTCGCGCCTCAAGCGCGAAAAAGGCGACCTATCTTTATCTTTATAGGGCGCGAGTTTGATATAACCGCGAGCCCCAAAAACTCAAGCAGGCGTGGCTATTTGCGCTTGACACTCGCTCCGCAATTCCGCCAGTTTTGGGAAAGATTCCGCCAGTTTTGGGAATTTTCCGCCAGTTTTGGGAATGAATTTAAGCCCTGGAAATTCATTCCCAAAACTGCGGGAATTTGGTTTTAGGCTTCGCCCTGGCCTTCGCTTGGATCCACCTTGCGCGGACGGCCTCGCTTGCGCGCCGGGGCTTTGGCCGCGTTCAACTGGCGCGGCATCTCGGGGAATTTGTTTTGCGCGAGCGCTTCGAGAACCGGACGCAAGCGCGGCCCTGGCTTCCACCCGCACGCGGCTTGCAGCCAGGGCTCTTGCCAGCGGTAGCCGGGCGGTGGCTTGAGCGAAGACTTGGGCGCTTCGAGTAGCTCGACCTCGCGCAGCAGATCCTCAGCTTCAGCCCAGTATTTGAGGGCTCGCTGTGGATGAGAACCCGCAAGTACTTCCGTGTAAGGCGCGGTCTTGGTGGCGTGGAAGTCGAGCAAGTACTTGCGCGAGGGCGCGCGGCCTTCGAGGGCGTTGTGCAGATGGACGCGGCACCAGTTGAGATAGGCCAGGCCCAGCGAGCGCGCCCAGGCGCCGCCCGGTTGGTTGCCACGGATCGCGCCCAGCACTTCCCCGAAGGCCAGGAATTGCGCGGTATCGCCGCGCGTGGTGAGCGCGGTCCACTCGCGCGAGGCCACCAGTTCGACGCGCAGCGGGATGGTCTCGCAAGGCCACAGCGGTGGATCTATCGGCTTCTGTTTGCTGAGGATGCCCCACGGGTTTGTATGTAGCCGGGTATCGATCTCTTCGCCGGTCGTCTTGTTCTTGTAGGGAATGCTGCGCTGGCCGATGATTTCGGCGCGGGCTCCCAGGCGGATGGCGTGATAGACCTTGCGTCGCCAGGCCTCGGCTTCTTCGGGATTCTTGGCGTAGCCGCCCATTGTCTTGCGCGCCACGTCGTCCAGATCTACCCAGTCACCCGCGAAGGCCCGCGCCGGCAACGGCTCAGGCGGTGCCAGCAGGTGCGACACATAGAGCCAAATCAATTTGTCGTCGGCGTCCAACTCCGCGAGGGCGTTCTGCAGCAGCTCGATCCCGTGCCCTGCGTCGCGCTCTGCGTCGAGTAGCTGCCACTCGGCGCAAAAGTGCGCGCCGGGCCTCTGGTGGCGCACCGTTCCCCGTTGCGCGTTGGGCGTCAGGTGGCGACCGCGCCGGGCGTCGTCTGCGCTGTGGAGCATGGCCGTCCATTCTTGCCCGGTGTGGAGCGGGAACGTTTCAGCGCGTGAAGCATAGCCGCTCTTTGTGCCCTCTGATGGCTTGGGCGGCGCGGCGCCACTCACCCATTCGCTCACAATAGCTTCGGCGCCAGCGGCCACCACTCCGCGCGCGATGATGCCGGCCAGCATCCGCCGCAGCCCACAGCTAAGCCGGAAGGTTTCCTCATCCTCATCTTGGGAATCGCTATGCACAAAGCTGTCTAAGCCCCGGCCCAATACGGTGAGAGCAGAGAATATTTTGGCCTCGATGCCGTTCTCATCATTGGGCAAGTCCTCCGGATTGCTTAGTTCCTGGTGCGCGCGCCGTAGCTGGTCCGCCAGATGCGTGCTGTAGAGAGTGGCTTCCTTGTCTCCCTCGCCTGCTGCAATCAAAAGAAGTAACACCGCGTCCGGCAGGGGCGCGTTGCGCGCGGAGACACGATACGCCAGCCCCATCTTTGAGCCAGGCGTTTCTTCGGGTGTGGTGCCTGTTGTGGTTTCAGTCATGGGAATTTGTCACTTGAGCCCGAGCAAGATCTTCCAGAAGGGCCGCGCCTCTCGCGTGTAGCGCCGGGCGTGGCGCAAAGTACTTGGCGAGCTGGCGCCCGAGGTCGAGCTGCTGGCCGTCGCGTCCGTGGCCGGCTGGATCTCGGGCACCTCGTTTGGGCTTGCAAGTACTTGAGGGTGCATCGCCTGCAGCGTCTGGGCGCGAGCCGTGTTCTCCTGCTCACGCTGCAAGGCGCCTTCGAGTGCTTCCACGCGAGCCACCAGGCGCAAGATTTCCGCGTCCTTTGCCTCGATTAAGCGCTCATAGACCAGGGCCAGGCGCAGCTCGCCGCCCGGACTCAGCAGCTCGCTCCCTCCACCCTCGAACGCAGGCGCGCCACCGTCTGCCGGTGTTTCTGCCTGCGTTGTTGCCACCGTTCTGCCTGCGTTCTGCCGGTGTTGTGTGCCGGTGTTCTCGCCACCGTTGAAAGTCCCTGCCTGAGCCTGCAACTGAGCTTTGAGGGCTTCGACGAACGCCGGCGCCAGAACGGTGGCATCACGCGCGCCGGTGTTCGTCTGCCGCCGTTCGCGCCGCGTTCCTGCCTGCGTTGCGTGCCGGTGTTCGGGCGCCTTGAGGATTCGCCTTAAGCTCCGCTCGCTCAAGCCCAGTTCGCGCGCCGCCTCGGGCACAGAAAGCCAAGTACTTGGAGCTGCTTCCTCTTCGCTCATAGGGCCAGGTTCAAGTACTTGCACCTGGGGCCGTTACCGTCGCCGGATCAACCGCCGTGATGCCCTCGCTCTGCTCGAAGCGCCGGAAGTCCTTGCCGTTGAAGGTGAGCAGGTGCGTGAGGCCGTGCACCTTCATGGCGGCCACCAAGCGCGTGTCGTGGACTTCCTTGCCGCTCACGCCGTACGAGCTGGCCAGGCGCTCCCACTCGGGGAAGATGCCAGGTGCATCGAGCAGCAAGATGAGCCCGGCCTGGAAGCGTGCCACCTCGATCTCGGCCCGCGCTGGAGAGAGGTTCAAGCCGCCACGTGCGGAGCTGGGCCGCGTCGCCACGCCCCAGAACTCGATGAGGACTTGAGGTACCAGATGCAAGAGCGCTCCGGTCTGATCGAGCCCCAGCAAGGCGTTTCGCGCGTCTTGGTGCTGTGTGTGCCCGGCTTCGATGAAGCGCAGGAGAACGTTGCTGTCCACAAGGTAGCGATGGGAGCCGGTGGGAGTGCTCAAAGTTGAGCATCCTCGCGCTCGGCGTAAAGGTTGGCCACATCATCCTCGGGCGAAGGATCAAGCCCAATCTCCGCGCGCGTGTTGTAGATGCCAATGGAGAGGAGCGCCGCTGTCTTGCTGGTCTTGACCGGCGCCGCCGCAAGTGCTCGCTGCTGCGCTGCCTTCTCGCGTTGCTTCAGTAGTCGCCCACGTGGACACGTCCAGACGTGCGCCGAGGCTTCCAGCGAGTCGCCGCCGTTGCAGATGCAGGGTAGGGACATGGGGTCGCGCCTTCGTGCCTCATTTGCGAGGGCGATGTTCTGGCGCGCCGCTTCGGCTTTCGCCTTCGTGCGCCTGGAACCGAGAGCGCTCATGTAAGCGCGCGCCGCTTCTGAAATTGGTTCGCTCATGCCTGGAGTATATCCAAACCGTTGCCAAAATCATCTAAATACTTCCGTTGGTTTCGTTGACACTGCGAACGGTTGGTTTTATACTGTGTCGTGACACAAAAAAGCGCGGACGTTTCCCGGAAAGAAAGCCGCCCGCGCCTACTCTGATTAGGAGCACGAAATGTCTACCACAGCCGTTTGCACCGAGAGCCCCACCCAGCGCGCCGCCTTCTTCACCTCGAAGGCCCATGACTTCGCCCAGCGTGCCGCCGCTTCCTTCACGGACGCGGGCCGCGCCTACAACGAGAGCCAGGCCGCCAAGTACTTGAGGATTGCTCAGAGCGCCCAGAGCCGTGCTGATGTCGCGACCGTGGCCCAGCCTGAGCCCGTCGCCGCACCCGTCAAGGCCGTACCCGTCAAGCCTGAGCCCACACGCCGCGCCGCCGATGCGTGCCGTGTGCGCATCATGCGCGCCTGAGACCACAGCCAAGAAGTCAGAAGCCCCAAGCACTCAAGCACTTAGGGCTTCTTCATGCCAGCGGCAAGCCTTTGCGTTGCCGATAGCGTATCGCCCGCCCGCGCGGGCATCCCGCCTTGTGGTTCAGACCCTCGCCGTCGCAAGTGCATTCGATGGACGCCAGCGGCTTCGGCTTGCGGTTGGGTCGCGGCTTCAAAGCGTTGGCTCTGGCCGCCGCCGTCTTCGCGGGCGAGGTGCGCTTTCCCAGCAGGCCCATCGCCTCTTTGATTTTCTGTTCCTCGCTCTCTGTAGCCATCGGCTCGCTATCTTACAAAAACTTGGCCTCTTAGTCTTGTAATTTAGCGAACGGACTGCTAAAATAACTACCAGTTGCGAAGAAGCGCGCTGACCCCGGAAAGAGAGGCGCGCTCTTCAGCCCCCAGTTACAGGAGCCACGAAATGTCTACCACAGCCGCGGAGTTCCGCACCCAGCTTACCGAGTTGGACGCGCCCGCCCTCGAAAACTGCATCGCCGGACTGCAATCCCGCGTGGACGCACAGAACACGATGGGCCGCGCCTTCGCCGGGTTGGGCTGCACTATCAACCGCAACGCCGAACTGCTCGGCTTAGCCCGCGAAGTCCTGGCCGAGCGCACCGCCGCCGCCGCCGCGATGGTGGCCGATGCCTTCAAGACCGCAGCCGAGGTCAAAGCCGAGGCTGCCTTCGATGCCATGATGGACGGCTTCGAGGTGGAAATCGAGAGCGAAGGAATCGCGCAGATGGCGCGCGAGCTGGCCGCAGAAGAGGACGCCACCGCTCAGCTCCGCCGTGATTGGGAATGGGGTATCGCCGCCTGAGCAGGCCCCAAGTACTTGAGGGCGCACCGCTCAGATAGGGCGCGCCCATCCTCACAGGGAATCTCATGCAAACAAAACGTTGCTTCAGGTGCCGCGAATACAAGACGCTGGCCGCGTTCAGCAAGAGCCGTGCGGAGCGCGATGGCCTCAGCCGCGAGTGCAAGACTTGCGCAGCCGCCCGTCGCCCTGTCGCCACCAAGAAGAGAGCCTTGCTCATAGAGCGCGCCGCTCGGACGGAAAAGCCTTGCTCGAAGTGCGGCACCGTCAAGCCGTTGAGCGACTTTCCCAAGCGCCCTACCGCCGCTGATGGCCGTATGCCCCGCTGTGCCGAGTGCGAAGCGTCCTACCGCGCCGCCAACTCCGAGCGCATCACGCAGCAGCAGCAGCAGTACCGCGCCGCCAACAAAGAAGCGATTCAGCAGCAGCGGCGCGAGCGGCGGGCGTTGCTGATGCAAGACGCCGCAGAGTGCGAGCGGCGGGCGGCCTATCAGCTTGAGTGGCAGCGCCAGAATCGCCAGGCTGCAACGGCACACCGCAACAACTACGAGGCCAAGAAGCGCGGCAACGGTGGAACGCACACCGCCGCTGAGTGGGCAACCCTCTGCGAGCACTACGGCAACTTGTGCCTGTGCTGTGGCCAGAGCAAGCCGCTCACGGCTGACCATATCGTTCCCGTATCAAAGGGCGGGGGCAGCAGCATCGAAAACATCCAACCTCTGTGCAAGGGCTGCAACTCTTCCAAGCAAGCCAAGACGGTAGATTTTCGCCCCGACAAGTCTTGTGTTTTGGTCGCAGCGGCCAAGCGCGCCGGGCTCGACTGCAAGGCCGCCGAAGCGATGACCCAAGCTCTCAGCAAGTACTTGGGCGTGGTGATTCCCAGCCGCGCGAACCTCAGCGCGGGCCAGTGGGCCGAAGCTGTGGCCGCTGTTGAGCTGGGCCTACTGGCCTGGTGAGAGGGAGCCCCAAGTACTTGCCGGCGCGCCGCTCCCATAGGGCGCGCCGGTCCTCACTCTCATGCTTAAAGACTTCGCCGCCGTCTCGCTGCTGCTGGCCTTGGCTCTGGCCACGATCACGGCCAGCCAGCAGCTCGAAAGCGTTCTCTCCCAGCCACGCGCGGCCCTGGCAAGACGGTAGCCACGAATCCCCATGACAACGAATCAAAACCAAGACCAGGACACGCCGCCCGAGCTGGCGCCGGTGCTGGCAGAGCTGTTGGAGCTGCGCCCGGATCTGCTGGACATTGCCGCCCGCGTGACCTTCGACCTGGCCCAGAGCTTCGACCTCACCCAGAGTGAAGCGTGCGAGCTTGTGGCTCAGGGGCTCGCGCGCGATGTGGAGCACCTGGCCACGGACCGGCACAGCGCGCAGCACTTTGCGGACACGAAATTTCGCAGCTACGAGCGCGAGCTGAGGTGCAGCCTGAGCGCCCAGGCCCAGGCCATCGCACGCGGCCAGCGGCTCGACCGACACGCGCGGAAGCTGGCCAGGATCTACCGGCGGACGCGGCGCGCCCTGGCCCTGGTGGGCCTGGACTTCGAGCTGCTGGCCGCCTGGCACCATCGCGAGCGCTTCCGCGACGCCGGAACCGAGCGAGGCCGCCGCGCAAACCAAGGCGGTGCGCGTGGCCGATAAGAGCACACAGCCCACCTTGCGCCTGCTACCTGGCGCGGGCGCGCCCAGCAGCTCGAAGTCCATCTGCGCGAGGCGCTACCTGGCTTGCGCCACTTTGACGCTGCGCCGCGTCGTTGAAGGGATTGAGACCGACCCACACGCCGCCACCAGCCGCCTGCCTGAATACGTTGCGGACGTGCGCGAGGTGCTGGCCCAGGTCGAGCGCAAGGTCGAGCTGCTGAGCCAGGTCGAGCGCGCGCCGGAGCCCACCGCCACGAGGTCACAGCTCCGGCTTGTTTGAGAAGCAGCCCCAAGTACTTGCGAAGTACTTGGGGCTGCTTCGCTTCTGGGCCTGGCCGCGCCCCATCAAGTACTTGCAGGCCCAGCTCAGAGCGCTGGACGCTCGCCTGCCTACGTTAGAATGCCGTGCGATATGGCCAACTACGACGACGCAACCATCTCCGCCAGCATCACCCAAATCAGGCGCATCACCGGGCTCGATGTGCTGTACAGCTCCGGCACCTGGTCCATGGTTGTCAACGGCCAGACCAAGCCCGTCAGCGCAGCCAATGCCGCCACCTTCGACATGATCGCGGCAGACGTGGCGGTTTCCATTGCTGCCAAGCGTGCCGCCACTCAAGCCCAAGGCCAAGCCTCTGGGCCTTCGGGCGCCGGTTCGGGCTCTGGCGGCTCAGGCTCCGGTTCGGGCTCTGGCGACACATCAGGCAGCGGCTCCGCCTGGTGGCAGCGAATGACTTCGACTCCTTCGGCCCGCGCGACTCTCAGGCCCTTGCGCCGGTACGTTGGGGCTGGAGCGGCCTTGGGCACGCTGAGCAACATCCATGAATCCGGCTCCGGCCCGGAGCATGGGGCTGAGGCCATCGTGCAAGGCGCGGGCTCGGTGGCTTCGAACGCTTTCCAAGCCGGAGCCAAGATCGGCCAGACGCTCTTAGATGGCGCGCTTCAGCCATTCGGCGCTTCTGGCGCTGCCGTTAGTCGCTTCGCGGGCCAGATCGCGCAGACGGTGCAGGGTGCGCTGGGTACGGGAATCGGCGCGCTGGGCCGCGTGGCGGGCATGATCGGCAAGGTTGCAGGTACCGGCATCGGTGTGGCGACGGCGGGCGTTGGCGCTGTGGCGGGCGGCGCGTTGGGAATGGCGGTGGGTTCAGCACCCGGTTTTCTCATTGGGGCTGCAATCGGCTCCCTCGCGGGCGTAGCCATCGGGAAAATAACTGCTGCCTTTGGTGATATGGTCGGCAGCGTGCTCGGAGCTGTCGGGCACGCGCTGGGCGCGATTGGCGAGCTGGCTTCGGGTGCGCTGAAGACCGTGCTGGATGTTCTGAGTGACATAACCCAGTCCACAATGGCCCTCTCTCGGGCCGCGCTCGATTTGAGCCAGAAGAGCGGGCTCAGCCTGGCCTCGGCTGCAAGCGCAAACAACCTGCTGGCGGGCTTCGGGCTTAAAGGCTCCGACGTCGAAGGTCTGAGCCGCAACACCATAATCGGCGGCGCTTACTCGCGTCTGCTGGGGCTTCAGGGCGAGCAGGGTTCCGAATCATGGCTCAGGAGCTTCCGGGCTCAGTACATGAACGAAGCCCAAACCCCGCAAGGACTGCCAAGCGCACAAGTTAAGGCGCAGGCAGCGGGATTGAGCGCGCTGATTCCGATGGCGAACATGAACGACCGTACCTTTAATCGCCAGATCGAGCGCTCCAACTCCATTCAGAACTCGCTTGGGATGAGTCCGCAGCAGATGGCCCAGGCCGGGCAAGACATGGCCAGCTTGAGCGCGAGCGTGGCGCAGTTTGTTGAAGTCTTTAAGGCGAAGGTGGGAAGTGAGCTACTGCCTTTTCTGACCTCCAGCCTCGACAGGGCTATCGGCTGGGTGTCGGCTCATGCGGGCGAGATCTCGACGGCAATTCAAAAGGGTGCGAGCTTCTTGGTGAATGACTTACCGCCCCTTGTGCTGCATGGCTTTGCGGCTGTGTTGCGCGGCGGCGCATGGTTCGCCGGGGCTATGGAGAATGGCGCGCGCTCACTCGCTGGCCACATCCGGCCCATCTTGGGCTTCTTCGACGCCATCATCAACGCCGTGCGCCGCATGGTGGCCTTTGGTGCAGGCATCAGCGCGGGAGCGGGTGCCGTCGGGCGCGGCGCTCAGGCCATCGGCCAGGATGCGGCGCGCGCGTGGCGTGGGCCAAGCGGTGTGGCGACGGCAGGCATGATAGGCGAGCCGCTATCGGTGTTGGCGCCACTCGCGGGGCCGCTTGTGAACAAGACCTTCGGCAACCCGCTGGCAGCCTTCAGCGCCGCACAGAACTCGGCCCTGGCCGGGATGCCCGAATCGCACTTGGCCGACACCTACGGCGCGCGCATGGAGAACTTCTTCAACGCTCGCGCTCGGGATGCGCACGGTGGACAGGAATGGCTGGAAGGCCGCGCCAATCAGATCGACAGTTACGCCAACGGGTTCGGGCGCTCTGGCGCGCCGTCTGCCCAGCCGCCCCACGCGCCGCAGAGCCAGGCCCAAGTACTTGCAGAGGCCATCAGGGTAGCCTTGGAGGGGATGCACCTGCAGGGCGGCTTCGAGCATCGTTACGTCGGGCATGACAAGTTTAAGACCGAGACAACCCAATTTATCCTCACGGGGATGCGCCTCGCTCGCTCGCGGAGCTGAGGCTTAGTTGGCCGTACTTGCAGGGCCACGCCGCGCGCTTCAAACCGGCACGGTTGCACCGCGCGACGGGCTGGCAAGTACTTTCTGCTGGAATCGCAATTATTGCAACTTTAAGGGCTCAAACCTATACATCCGTGCACTCAGGAGCTGGGTGTTGCAACTTGTTGCAACCTGTACATCCGCGCCGTCAGTGAGCCCAGCCAGGACGCCCGAGCCGGACGGCCCGCGCGAGCCTCGAAGAGACGGGGCGCGGTTAGTTGGGCGAGTGCAAGTTCTTGGGGCCAAAGCTCAACCAAACAAAGCGCTGAACTTTCCTAAGCGCACTTATCGTATCTGCCCAGCCGCCGCGTGTTGAAAAACGTGTTGAATTAAGCGAATTCAACACGCGGCGCCCGAGTGCTTTTTAGGGCGAACAGTGCGCGAAGCGAAGGCCCAAGTACTTGGGACAGGTGTTCCAAGTTGGAACACCTGGCGTCAGACTCCATGACGCACGCGCCCACACCCGCGCGGCCCGTCCCAACTCGTTCGAAGCCGTTCCAACTGGCCACAAGTACTTGCAAGCTCAAGATGAGCAACCACAGCAGAGGCCAAGCCCAGCGCGACGGTGGCAGCCAGGGGCTCGCCGGCGCAGAACGCACAGAAAGCACAGTCCACGTACGCGCGCGGGAGCGGCTGTCCAAGTGTGGCGCGCGATGTCGAAGCGGCCAGCCGTGCCGGGCTCGGGTCGTGCGGCGCGAGGATGGCAGCCAGGCCCAGCGCTGCAGGATGCACGGCGGGCTCTCGACCGGCCCCAGGAGCGAAGCCGGGCGCGCGGCCATCGCAGCGAGCAACCGCCGACAGGCGGCCAAGCGAGCGCGCGACAAGGCGGAGTGGGTAGAAGTGCCCCGTGTGGCTCACGAAGCCCACTCCGCCCGGCTGGAAGCGCTGCAGCGAGCCGTCAGCGACGCGGCCAGGCAAGGCGACGCCGCGGCGCAGGCGTGTCGTGCTGGCAGCGTTGATACCATGCTCGACAACCTCACGGCCTGGTTTGAGGCGCGGGCGCGCGCCTCTGGCGAGAGCTAAGGCCAGGCCGCACGCCTGAGAATCCGCCGCCTCTTATTGGCTGCAGATAACACCCGCGCGGCCCGCCTGCAGCGCTGGAAACTCAAGCCTGCCTGAGCTTTCGAGCCCGTCTGAGGTCGTCTGAGCTCACGCAAACGCCAATTATCGGTATCAAAACCTGATATTTTGTGACAATTAAAGAGCCCAGTGAGCCGAGCCAGAGCGGAGCCGCCAAGTAGACCCCAAGTACTTGGGGCTCGGCTCAGAGCGTGAGCGCTTCGAGGCCGGCCAGCCCTTCGACCAGCTCGACCGCGACGCCGCGCGCCCGGGCGAAGGCCGCGAACCGCTCTTGCGCCTCGGAGCGCACGCCGCCCAGCCGCTTCACCTCGAAGAGCCGCGCCGTGATGCTGGAGGCGAGTCCGGAGCTGAAGCCGGAGCCGGAGCCGTCGGCCTTACGTGCCGGCGCAGCTCGAAGCGCGAGCACGTCGGGGAAGCCCGAGCAGGCCGGGCGCCCGTTGGCGTCCACCAGACCGGCCACGATGTAGGCGCGGAAGAAGGCGCCGCTCGCGCTCTTTTGGATCCCCGAGTTGATGCGCACCACAAGCCAGCCGCCAAGCTGCAGGCGCTTGATGAGCGCGGCCTGCAGCTTGGCCTCGGTTGGCTCCGGTGCCTTGAGCTTGAGCGTCCTCATAACGTGGGCTTCCCTCCAAGTACTTGCGGCTCTTCCTGGCTGGCCGCGCCGTTGGCCGCGCTGGGGTTGGCGTCGCGGTAGGCCTGGCCAGCGTCGAAGCTCAAGCCCAGCCCGCCGCTCGTGGTGCCGCTCGTGTGCGCGGCCAGGAGCAGCGCGTTCTCATGGTCGTAGATCTCGCCCTCAATCTTCCACGCGCCAGAGGGCAGCCGGGCCGCGCTCGGGAACACGACACGCACGCGGCAGAGCTGGCCGGCGCGCAGCCACTCGGTCAGCCAGTCGAGCCCAAGTACTTGCAGCACTTCGTTCCAGTCCTTGCCGCCTTCGGGCCGCAGCCGCTCGAAGCGCGAAGTAAAGGGCCGCAGCAGCGCGGCGCACCTGGCCGCAGCTTCGTCGCCTTTGGCGTCAGCATCCAAGCCCAGCAGCACGCGCTTCAAGCCGCACGCCAGGTGCAACCACTCGGGCGCATCGCAGCCGCACAAGGCCAGCGCAGGGAAGCCAGCCGCCGCCAGGCTCAGAGCATCAAACGGCGCCTCGCAGATGATCACCGCAGGCGCTTCAGTGTCGAGCGGCCCGACGGCCTGGCCGCTGGCCGTGATGCACGGCGCGAAGAAGGCTCCGAGCTTCTTCGGCCCTCCGGTGCGCTTGGTGCCGTCATGGATGCGGCACCCTTGAGCGGCCACCAGCTCGCCGGCCAGGTCATAGATCGGAGCCACAACAGCCGGAGCGCCAAGCCATCGCCGCGAGAAGCGCACGCCAGCAGCGGCGGCGACTTCGACCGGGATGCCACGCCCCTGCAAGTACTTGGCGCCCGGCGTTTCTTCGAGCGGCACCGTGGCCGCGAAGTCCGCGCGCCAGTCCCATTCCTTCTTTCCCTGGCCAGCGGGCACCTCAGCCAGCGGCGGCGCCTTTGGCCTTGCTCTGACTTCAGCCGAGCACAGCGACAGGTGCGCGCGCCGCTGGCTGGCCGCAGATCGCGCTTGCGGGCCTTTGCTCTGGCCTTCGGCCTGGCCCTGGCGTGGCTGCCACGCTTCGCGCAGCTTGCCGTCGGCGTGGCATCGCTTGCAGTTCCACAGACCGCTCGCAGTGTTGGCGCACAGGCAGCGGTGCGCGCTGTCGCGTGGCTTGTCGTGGCCGCACAGAGGGCAGAGGTACCGCCGCTCCGAGCCGTTGATCTGGGGCCGCTCGTCGAAGGCGTCCAGATCGGCCAGCGAGAGGACCGGCGCGAGATTGGAAGTCAGATCAGAAGCCGGAGCTGCAAGTACTTGCATGGCATCACCTCGAAGGAATCAGGCAAGGCGGAAGCTCTGCAGCGCACCGTCGAACTTCAGCGCGACTGGCTTATCAGCAACGCCGTGGCGATTCTTGGCCAGCTTCAAAGTCACTTCGACTTCGCCGGCGCCGTCCTCTTTCGCATCATTCTTGCGGTCGAGCTCGATGATCGTCTCAGCGCTGTATTCGATCTTGCGTGTTCCGGCGCCAGCGCTGAGCCCGCCGCCGGCCATGCTCGCGCGGTTGCGCTCACTCACCACCACGACCGGGCAAGCCAGCCCAGCAGCCAAGCGCTGCAGATCTTGCAGCCCGGCGTTGAGCGCTTCGTACTCGGGCAAGCCTTCGGAAATGCCCTGAGCCCAGGAGTGGAGCGAATCCACCACAATCAGCAGGTGCCGCGCCTGGCCGCGCACGATGCGCGCGCAGTCGAGCAAGTACTTGGGCGTGGCCGGCCCGCGTGTGGCATCGATGAAGGCCAGCAGCGGCGCGGCTTCGATGGCGCGCCGCGCGAGCTTTTCGGCATCCTCGCCGCGCAGCTCGCCCGACTTCAGCCGCCCCAAGTACGTGCGCGTGGCGCGTGCCGTCTGGCGCCTGAGCAGCTCAAGCGGCGCCATCTCACACGACACAAAGAGCGCCGGGCAGCCACAGCTTGCGGCCACCTGCAGCGCGAAGGCCGTCTTACCCGCGCCGGCGTTGCCGTGAATACCGTGCAGGCCCGGAGCCAGCGCACCGCCCAGCTCACGGTCAAGC
>JAABUR0100007237.1_pt1 | contig 13209 bp, 22 predicted proteins | sample 5560091 | NCBI WGS metagenome assembly JAABUR01 (sample SAMN10711879, study PRJNA513375) | rock metagenome | isolation source: Antarctica rocks | place: Antarctica: Victoria Land, University Valley sud
GCGATGCTGGAGTCCTTCGGCGTGCACCTGAAGCCGTCGGAGCTGCGCAAGGACGTCAAGCCGCTACTCAAGACCGCGTGCGCCGCCATCTTCGGCACCGCCACCGGCCTTGTGGACATGCTGGTGCAGCACGTGCCGTCCTCGCGCGCCGGCGCAGCCACCAAGGCGCGCCCGCCGGCCCCGGCGCCCCCGACCCCTCGCGCGCGCTCGCGCTGCGCTGAGGCGCAGGCGGGCGGCTAATCCTGGCCGTAGCCCTGCCTATAATACCGGCCGCGAGGCGGGCGCGCCGCTTTGGGAGCCCCTTCCAAGTGCCGTAACCGCAGCAGCCGCCGGGCCACGCCCGCTGCTCTGCTCCCCGTGGCGCGCGCGCTCCCGCTGAAGCCCAACGGAGAGTGCATACATGTACGCGCATGCGTACAGAGTCAACTTGGCGTCCACGGAAGCCAGGTTTTGAAAAGAGGTTCAGCGCCGTGGCAGCGCGAATTTGAGACCAGCACGGCGCGCGTGTGCAGGTGGCGCGCACGTTCACGGGCCCCCAGGACGACGAGCTGGCCGAGCACATGGCGGCCTGCAACGCGCGCGGGCCGCTCGCGGCGCACATCGCCAAGCTCATCCCCAAGGCCGACTGCTCCGGCTTCGACGCGCTCGCGCGCGTGTTCTCCGGCACGGTCAAGCCGGGCGACCGCGTGCGCGTGCTGGGCGAGGTGCCGCGCTCCCCCCCTTGGCAGTGTGCCCGGGGCCTACTGTGCACTGCCTGAGAGGGCTTGCAGAGGTGTGATTGCTTGTTGAAGGTGTGCCGGGCGTTGTAAGGGCTGCGACAGGGGCAGGACGGCGACGCGGCCGGGCGGGGGACCAGCGCGCGCGGCGCGCGGCGCGCGCTGACCGGCGGCCGCGGGCCGCGCGTGCGCAGGGCTACACGCCGGAGGACGAGGAGGACAGCGCGGTCGGCACCGTCAGCGCGGTCTGGGTGTACCAGGCGCGCTACCGCATCCCGCTCACCAAGGCGCCGGCCGGCAACTGGGTGCTGCTGGAGGGCCTGGACGCGACGATCACGAAGACAGCGACGCTGGTGCCCGAGTTCCTGGCCGGCGACGCGCACATCTTTCGGCCGCTCGCGTTCCAGACGCAGGCCGTGGTCAAGATCGCGGTCGAGCCGCTCAACCCGTCCGAGCTGCCCAAGATGGCGCGCGCGCCCACTTGGCCCGTTCGGCCCCTTGGCCCACTTAGCCCATCCATACTGGCCGCTGGCCCCGTCACAGGCGCCTCACGCCGACGGGCTGCGCCTTGCCTGCGTTTGCCTTCGGGCAGCGGCCCGGCTGGGGCGATGCGGCGGGCGCCGAGGCCAGCCGCGCCATGGTAGAGGGGGCTGCGCCGAAGCCGCGCCAGCCGAAGCCATGCCCGCGGACAAGCCGGACAGCCTTGCCTGGCAGCAGGAGGCGCGGCGAGCGCTCAGCCTCCTGGTTGGTGACAGCAAGCGGATAACTCGCTGAAGAGCGCTGCAGGCTCTCCACCTAGCGACCGGTGCCGACCCCAAGGTGGCCAGCCTGCCAGTGGGAAGCTCTGTTCTGATCAGGGTGGCCATGGGGCGGCAGGTGGAGGGCCTGCGGCGCATCAACAAGAGCTACCCGCTGGCCGTCACCAAGGTGGAGGAGAGCGGCGAGCACGCGGTGCTGGGCACGGGCGAGCTCTACCTGGACTCGCTCATGAAGGCGCGCGGGGTTTTGCCCGCAGTGTGCAGGCCGGAGCCGGCACGCTGCGCGGCCTGTGCGCGGCTGCTCGCTCAATGCAGCAGTGCTGCAGGGCTGTAGGACGGCTCACAACTCTGTCCACATTCGAGCAATGCTGTGTCTGAGTGGAAGATGGAAGCGGGTTTCAAGATGCAGTCCCTGAGACAGGCTGCATGCCTCGCTGGGTGGGCGCCGCTGCACTCGCCCGCATGTCATGAGGCAACCGATTGCTGCAATTCATTACCCTAAACTTAATGCGCCACACGTGCAGGACCTGCGCGAGATGTACGCGGAGGTGGAGGTCAAGGTGGCCGACCCGGTCGTCGCGTTCTGCGAGACCGTGGTCGAGACGTCCTCGCTCAAGTGCTTCGCGGAGACGCCCAACAAGCGCAGCAAGCTGACCATGATCGCGGAGCCGCTGGAGAAGGTGCCGCAAACCCTGCCGGCCCTGTCAGGGTTGTAGTAGGAGTCGGCCTTGCGCCGCCGCGTGCCCGGGGCAAGTGCTGCCTCAAGCGCTGCGCTGTGCTGATGACGGGCGCCTTCGCATTCTGCGCATGTGTGAAACGGTGTATAATTTGTTTTGACTTGGGCGGCAGGCGTCCTGCTCAGACGCCGGGAACGTTGCGCAGTGACTGCAGCCCCTCTGCACAGCACTGCATGCGGAGAGCCATGCGCGCGCGCACAGGGCCTGGCGGAGGACGTGGAGAGCGGCGCGGTGGACATCAGCTGGCCGCGCAAGCGCCTGGGCGACTTCTTCCAGGCGTGCCTATTAGTAGCTCCCAGGTCCCGAGCTGGGCGCAGGAGTGCAGACCAGGGAGCGTGCAGCGTGGCCCTGAGCTGTTGCTCTAGGCCTGGGCCACCTTGCGCATCCCAAGCGATAAGAAACAAACCAAAAAAAACTGCTGTGGTGGCCTCAACCTACCATTTCTATGTGCTTGCAGCTGATGTGACGCAAGATGAGTCTGCGCGCGGCCCACAAAGCACCTCTGCTCTGGTACGCAGCCATTTAGCCCTCGCTCAGGCGGCTATGCCCACCGGCCGAGCGCCGCGCGGCACCCGTGCTGCGCGCCCGGCCAACACGTGACAAATGCGACGTGGCAGAACCTTCCAGGCCTGAGGCGGGCGCTGTGCGCGCGCGCCGCGCAGCAAAAGTACGACTGGGACCTGCTGGCGGCGCGCTCGATCTGGGCGTTCGGGCCCGACCGCCAGGGGCCCAACGTGCTGCTGGACGACACGCTGCCGTCGGAGGTGGACAAGTCGCTGCTGCTGGCCGTGCGCGAGTCGGTGGTCCAGGCGCGCGCCCTCGCCTGCTGCGCGGCCGCCCTTGCTCTGGAAGCCAGGCTGTGGGTCGCCAGGGAGTGGCTGTGTGCGCCACGCGGTGGCGCGCGCGCTCTTGCCTGGGCGAGCGCGAGTCTTGCGCGGTGTTGCAGATCGCGGCAGTCCGAGGGAAGGCTACCAGGAGTGTGGCGCGAGTGCGTGCCACCGGACGCTTGAGACCCTGCTCGTCCAGGGTTGCCGGTGTACATCACTTTTACACGTTCCATCTGCGGGGTGCTTCTGCAGGGCCTGGCAACATTGGACGTGGCTATTCCAGGGGACTTGTGACCTCTCTTGTGTCAGCCCTGGCGGCCTGAGTTGCGACCCGCAATGTGAGGCAACATGGCCGCCACGTGGGCGTCTGACTCGTCGACCACGGCCCTACAACAGGGCTTCCAGTGGGGCACGCGCGAGGGGCCGCTGTGCGACGAGCCCATCCGCAACGTCAAGTTCAAGATCCTGGACGCCACCATCGCGCCGGAGCCCCTGGCGCGCGGCGGCGGGCAGGCGCGGTCCCCGGTCTGCATCCGGGAAGTGGCCGCCAGCATGCATGCGCGGTTGCGACCGCGCACGTGCGGGCGTATGCGCTCGAACTGGGGCACACCCGCACCGCCGGGGCAGGCATGCATCCACTATTTGCCTGCTTGCCCAGCAACCCCTCCGCCTGAGCAGCCCTAGGTGGTGAAAAGTGGCATCCTTGCATCGTGTGAGGAGGTGCCTGCAGGGCATCACCCTCACCCTTGTCGGTCCCGTGTGCGGCTCCCGAGCCGGCGGCGCCGCGCGGGCGCGCAGGTGATCCCGACCGCGCGGCGCGTGTGCTACTCCGCCTTCCTGATGGCCACGCCGCGCCTCATGGAGCCCGTGTACTTTGTGGAGATCCAGACGCCCGCAGGTGCGGGGCGCCCGCGCACCTGCCGGTGGCAGGCGGGCTGGGTCGCGCGCGCGGCCGGGTCGAGCGCGTTGCAGCTTGGAGCGGACCAGGAGGCGCCTGCATGAGAGGCGCCTGTATGCGGCGGCAAGTGCTTCTATTAGAGCGTCCCGAACGTGGTCAGGGTGGCGCAAGTATGCTGTGGTGCTGGCGGGAGGCTGCCAACATGCCGCGGATCGCACCCCTGGCCATAGGCGTGACTCCTCTCCTTCTTGCGCCCCTTCTCGGGCCCCACACCCGCGCTTCTGCGCGCGCCGGACCGCGGGAGCGGCGCCCCAACCCACCCTGACGCCGGGGGGCGCGGAGCGGCGCAGACTGCATCAGCGCCATCTACACGGTGCTCGGCAAGCGGCGCGGGCACGTGACGGCGGACGTGGCCAAGCCCGGGACGCCCATCTTCCTGGTCAAGGCGTTCCTGCCGGTGCTGGAGTCCTTCGGCTTCGAGACCGACCTGCGCTACCACACGCAGGGCCAGGCGTTCTGCCTGTCCGTGTTCGACCACTGGCAGGCGCGGCCCAGGCCGGCTCACCGGAGACCTCTTTCATGGGGCGCGCGCGCCCCCTCCCCAGCTTGCAGACTTCCTGGGAGGGCTGCGACAGGCAGCCATGTCCACTCGTGCATAACACTGCTCAGCCCTGCAACCCTGACGCGCGCGTCCGTATTGCGCCGCACGTGCGCCCAATACCCCGCGCGCGGGCCCCGCGGCAGATCGTGCCGGGCGACCCGCTGGATCGCACGGTGGAGCTGCGGCCGCTGGAGCCGGCGCCCATCAACGCGCTCGCGCGCGAGCTCATGGTCAAGGCGCGCCGGCGCAAGGGCATGAGCGAGGACGTCAGCATCCACAAGTTCTTCGACGACCCCATGCTGCTGGAGCTGTCGCTGCAGGACCCCGAGCTGCAGGCCTTCCTGTGAGTCCATCCTGTGAGCTCCTTGAAGGGGCGCCGGCGCCTCGTAGGACTGCGGCAACGCCGTGCTGCGCCGGGGGTGCTGCAGGAGGGCATTGAGGGCGTTGTTGTGAGCCCCATGTGGGGGCTGGCAAGGCGGGCATGTGCACCACATCCAGCGGGGTTGCCGAACGCGCTCGGGCGAGGTTTGATGTGTGCTTGCTCCAGTCTGTGTTTCAGACACTTTCACAGTGGTTTGGGGTGGACTAGGGTACTAGCAATCTGCCTGGCTGCTTTGCTGCCTGACTAGCAGCGGCTGCCGTGTAGGCTCTCTGCTGCTTTGTGTCAGATGTGCACAGGCAGTGCTGGCAGCCCTAATGCTTTGCCCGGGCACAGCCATGGCATATTCTTCAATGTTGCGCATGCAGTGCCGCTTGCAAGTCCGCATGCACCGGTGAACAGGAAACCTGGCCAACAGGGTACCTGGCAAATGTCTGTGTAGAGCATCAAAGAACCGCAATGGCCAGTCCAGTACTCCCCTCGTTTGATATGGGCTGGTCACGTCTGTTTGGTTTGCGCACACCCGGACGCTCGCCACCTTTGGGCATGTAAAACATGTGTGTTGATAACTGCGTTCGCTGGCTGCCAAGCACAGCATGTCAGGATGTTGAGCTGCAACGCTTAATCAGCGCGTTACGGCATGTTCGTGGTGTGATACCACAACAACAGACACAAAAACGATTGAAACCGACATGCAGGCACGCACTGCACAGGCAGACACAGGCAGCCCTCTCTGAAAAAGACCAATGACTTTGACAGCAGGCACACGAACAAACAGCACATGAAATCATAGACAACTCAACTCACTTTGCCTCACAATGGCTCAGTGCTGAGCACAATCTTGCCAAAGTGCCGGTTGGACTCCATGCGGCTATGCGCATCCGATGCCGACTCCAGCGGATATACCTGCGCAGTTGGCAAGGAGCCTTCAGGTGTGGCTTGGTCGCATGGCATGGGGAACACAGGCACAATGTTATAGGATACGATCGGGCTACCGCTAGACAGCTTGTGCCTCAGTGGCCTGCGGTGCCTAATCGCGCAGTGACATCTCTGCTCCCTGCAGGCTGGCCATCCACCTTCACAGCATGTGCGAGCATGTGTGCGTGCTGTAGTGGGAACGCATGCAGGTACAGGCATGAGTCCGTCAATCTTAATCGTGAGCTATGCAGACTCAGGCGCGTCTAGCCTAGGCACCCACCAATGCACACCAGGCCCGCCCGGCGAGTCAGATGCGCCCATCATCTTGGGCGGCCCGTGGGCTGGGCCCAATGTGCGTAGGTGGGTGCCTAGGCGAGGAGCGCCTGGATTTGCACACCTCATGTTTTAACTCTAGAATCCAGGCCTATACCTACACGCCAGCATCCCCACGTCTGCATGCACACATGCCCGACATGCTATGAAGGAGGAGGAGGATAAGAGCGTGAGCGGGCCGGTGACCACCACAGGGGCCCACCTTGTCAACGACGGGCTTGAGCGCGCCGCGCCGCAGCTCTGTCCTGAAGTCCTCGGCAAACTTCCTGACGAGCGCGGCCTTGAAGGCGTCGCTGCGCGCGCGCAGCGTGCTGCCCACCAGCCGCGCGCGCTTCCGCATCACCGTGCGCAGGTCCAGGTCTTTTACAGCCGCCCCTGCCGCACGCACACAGGCTTGTTAGAACCGCTAGGTGTCTCTGACGCACTAGTCAGCACAGTACATTCAGAACATGCCACATACTCAATGCCTTGCACTACCAAGTCACCTGTGTCAGCTCAGCGCTGCTCTTAAACTTTTGTGTCTCTGCATGACAAACATTCCAAGCATGCCATCGTTTGCTCTGCGGCTCTAAGCAGCTCTGTGCAGCACCGTGGCAGCAGGGAGATGCTGAAACCAGCCATCAGCAGCAAACGACCTGCCCGCATGCTACCTAGACCCTGGCGCGCTGGTACGCACCCCCCAGACACAGCACGCGCGCACGCAGCATCCCACACGAGCGCAGTCGAGCGGGAGCACGTCGCATGGGGCGTGCGCACCGCCGAGCGTGCTGATCAGGATGATGGTCCCATCAGGCGCGAGGCAGTCGATATTCCTCGCCAGGTACGGCGCTCTGCGCCGCATGGGCCACCATGGGCGCTGCATGCAGCAGGGCTTGGCACGCGGAAGCGAGAACCACCACGTCAGCGTTCAGGCACACACGCAGTGACACTACGTGTGTGCAGTGGGATGGCAGGCAGTCTTGCAAGCAACAGCAGGTAGCTGCGCACCCTACGCAGTCCAGAATGATGTGCACGCCCAGCGGCTTGGCCGACGACTTCACGCTCTCCGCCCAGTCCTCCGTCTTGTAGTTGAAGGCCCACGTGGCCCCGTGGTTGAGGCACTGCTGCACCTTCTCGTCGCTGCGAGGCCCGCACGCGGCTCAGCAGGGCGCGCGCGTACACGTGCGACTCAGCAGGGCACATGTGCGGAGGCGCAGGCCGCACGGCTCCCGCACAGGCCAGTAACGCCTGGCCTTTCCTCACGCCTCGTCACACAGGCGACGGCTAAGAATGACACTGCCCGCCTAAAACACATGCCAGCTGAATTGCTGCACCCATCCAAGGTTCCCACCTATCACTGCCAGCTGCGTTGCTGGACCCATGCAAGTTTCCAGCCTGTCACACCACACACACAGAGTTCATGAGCCGCATCGCTGGCGCGCCCACCTGCCTGCCGTCACGAGCGTCCTCACGCCCTTGGCCTTGCACAGTGACAGCGCCTGCAGCAAAAGTGCCTGTCATGAGGCGCCTCCATGCCGGTGGTGTGATCTTGAGTGTGGTGTCCCAAGCAATGACACCATGCACAAGGCAGCGCCGGCAGGTCCGGCTGCGTCCGGCTGGGGCGGCGCGCCTGCGTGCCAACGCCGCTGCCGCCGCCGTGGATGAGCACCAGCTGGCCGGGCTGCGCGCGGCCCACCTCAAAGATGTTCAGGTACGCGGTCAGCGTGGCCTCCATCAGGCCGGCCGCCTCGTGGTCGCTCAGGCTGTCGGGCGCATGCAGCGCGCTGCCCGCGTCGACGCACACCTGCCGCGGCGCCCCGGCGCCCCGGCGTCACCATCACGCATGTCCCTCTTGCTCCCAAGCAGGAGTTTCCCTGGCCTGCGGCGAGGCTGGCTGCACGCCTGCGCATGGTCAGGGTGTGGAGCGCATATGCCCACCAACCAGGGCATGTGAGCAAGGCCAGGCGCACACAGGCGCCGGCAAGCCTGCTGCGGGTAGTTGAGGGTGTGAAGGATGGTAGCATTGTTCATGCACGCCAGCGCAAGCGAACCTCCTCAGCGTACCCGCCTCCGCTCAGCAGCGCCATCACACGCTCGCCTTTCTTAAAGCTCCCCTCGGGCACATCTGCGCCTATCTGCACGCGCGTTGCCGGCAGTCAATACCAGTGGTGCAAGTAGTTTGCAGCTGTTCAGTTGCGCGCTGTCCACAAACCTTAGCATAATTACGCCACCTTACTAGGTGAGCAAGATGAGGCACTCGGCCGCCGCTTTGCGGACAGGGCTGCGTGTTGAAGTGCAAGGCGCTGGCAGCAGCAGTTGTTTTTAGTGCAGAAGCCACGCGAACACAGACCAGAGAGTGGTGGCTAAACTTGCTGGCATAGCAGCGCTTGCCTCAAGCACGGTGCCGCAGCACTCCAGGCCCAGGACGGTGCTTGCGCCGGCCGGCGGCGGATAGTTTCCCTCGCGCTGCATGCAGTCCGCTCTGTTCACGCCGGCGGACTTCACTCTGCAGCAGCGCTGCAGCACGTCAAGCCGTGCCTCACAGCCAGCAAAGTTGCTATGTTGCAACCCCCAGCGGCAGTGTGTTCTGGAGCCGGCAGGGGCCTGGCATAAAAGCATAGACAACAGTCAAGCCCTTAAGGTGAACCGCGTGCTCTGTGTCTCATTACTGCGCACGTAGTATGTCATAGCACGGCTGTGCGCAGCGCTCATGCGATACGCAAAGAAAGATATTAATCGACAAGGCACGCTCAAGGTCACAGCCGCACGCCATGCAGACACGTTAAAGAGACGTCGCACACATAGCTACTCCGCGCCTGCATGTGACTTGAAAGACATACACCAACCAGGGGAAGCGCACTTGAGCCGAAGCTCGTTCGGCTTGAGAGGGGGCTTGGGAACTTCGCCAATCTTCAGCACGGTGGGATTGCCTGGCGCGCTAATTGATATTGCCTGCATCTCGCCACCTGCGGGTACGCCGCAGGCGATGTCAACTTTCCAGTCAATCCTTGTCGTGCTTTGGCTAGCAAAGCCAGAACCCTTTTCTTGTAACTCTGCCCTCGCAATAGTACTAGGGCAGCTTCTTGTGTCTGTAAGGCCTCTGCAACTGTAGCGGTTGTTCACTTCTGTGCTGAGGGCCACGCGCTGCAGGGATCTGTTTGTTCTGGCGCTGCAGCTTATGGCCTTTAGCGCCTTGCGGAGCGTGTGGTGCTCTGCTGTCAGCAGCCGGGTGCTCCGTGCAGGACCGCCCTTGCCTGCTGCCCTGCTGTTGCAAGCGGCGCAGGAGGCAGGTTGCATAGGTTCTTTGCGCTCCGCGCTGCATAGCGGCGGGGCGCACGTTGCTCTGCTGCCCCGAGCGGCTGCTGGAGCAGCAGGCCCTGCGTGGCGACCAGCTGCGCCTGGAGGGCATGGAGCGGCGCTGTGCACCGCGGCACGCAGCGCAGGCGGCCTTGCCCTGCACGCGCCAGCAGCTGCAGGAGCGGCGGCGCACAGCTGTCCAGCAGCTGCGCACAGCTCGCAGACGTGCACGTCGCACACTGCCGCACGCGCCGCACGTAATTCCGCGCGGCTTGGCGCGGCGCCAGCGCAGTGGCCCACACGGGACGGGTGTTCAACAGATGAGCCTTTAAGGCCGGCCCGCCGGCGGCGCGCGCTGAGCGTATGGCAGCAGCAGGCCCGGGGTCTGCACTTCCTGCCCGGGCTCAACGGCGACGTGAACAAGCAGTACCACGAGCGGCGGCTTATTGGGTGCGCCCGCCTCGCCTTTGTTTGAGGACTCAGCAGTGAGCTTGCAGTCGCAGTGTGTAGCCGGCTGGCGCACGCTCCCACCGTCTAGCACCTTCGCACATGGGCAGTGACGCTCAGGGGTTGTGCCTATGCGCTGCCCAAGCAGTGAAGTGCTGAGTACCTGCGGCTGCGCCGCCGCAGGTACTCGCCGGAGCAGCTGTTTGATGTTGTGGCGGACGTGGAGCACTACTGCGAATTTGTGCCCTGGTGCCAGCGCTCGGTGGTCGTGGCCAGCCGGCCGCCAGACTACATCGAGGCCGAGCTTGAGGTGGGCTTCAAGCTGTTTGTTGAGAGGTGCGCCGTAGTGTCCAGCCTTGCGCCGTCACCTCACGCTAGCTTTGCAGGCTGAGCATCACATACAAGGCGTTCCGCTCCGCTCACCAGGTGCTGCTGTTGATGTCTTGTGCTGCCCAAGCGATTGGCAAGAGCGCGTGCGGCTCTGTCACCGCAAGTAAAGAAATCCGCTGATTATGTCGTGCTGCACGCGCGGCGCTTGAAGTTGACATCATATGTGCACAGGCATGCCGTGTCACCACCCAAGCTGTGCCTCTGGGAGAAAGTGAGGCTGGGCCAACACGGCGGCGGCAGGCTGACTGATGGCGCGCGCGCGCGCCCGGGCGCAGGTACACCTCGCAGGTGCACCTGCAGCGGCCGACGAAGGTGGTGTCGCACGTGTACGACAGCACGCTGTTCGACCACCTGGACTCCACCTGGCGCTTCCAGGCTGGGCCGGTGCCGGGCAGCTGCTGGCTGGACTTTGATGTCGACTTCGCGTTCAAGTCGCCGCTGTACCGCCACATCGCGCTGGTGTTCTTCGACGAGGTGCGCCGGGCCTGGAGCCTGCTTGCAGCGCATGCGTGGAGGCCTTGAGCCGCGCGCGCGCAGTGGTGGGGGGTGCGAGGATGTGCCCAGGTGCTTGCCTTGCAGTGGTGCTGCCTGATTTCGACCAGCCCGCGTGCGGCCATGCCCCTTCCCCTTGCTTGATGGGCTCTGCAGCCCTCGTAGCCCAAACACCTCTTTAGAAACCATTCGACAGCCGTGTCCTTAAAGTCTGAGTGCATGCTTTGTACCTGCAGCACTTTGTGCACGCGTCCGAGATTGTGTTTCGCTGGGGCGGCTGGGACGTGCTGGTATGTACTGAGAGTGCGTGCGCCTGCAGGTCGTCAAGCGCATGATGTGCGCGTTCGAGGGGCGCTGCAAGGTGCTGTACGGGCCGTCAGCGCTCGCGCGGCGGCCCGCCGCCGCCGCGGGCGACAAGCTGCGCGCTGTATGACCAGGGAGTGACAGGGACGTGTAAACATTGTTCATGATTGTATGCGGCAGCCTGCCCGCGTGGCCAGGCTGCGCGCCGCAGCAAACGGGCTGCGCGTACTGCCGCGCGCTGAGCACTGCGCTGTGTGAGAGCAGAGGCGACAGGTTCTGGGAGCTTTGCAGTGCAGAGCACCAGGTATTTGGAATTTTGGGACGGCGTGCCAGCTAGTGCGCTTTGGGGCGCATCAGGCGGCTAGCATCTATCTGTGGTGAAGGCAGAGAGGCCAATGTTCTGATTCGGCACCTGCATGCAAAACAGCTAATGGTAAAGCTGGGTTCTGCAACATTTGCCGCTCAGTGCTTCGGCCAGAGGCCGCTCGTCTGTTGACCACAGGCAGCACCAGATGAAGTGATGATGCACACCTCGTAGCCAACGCTTTGGCGTGCAGCAGGCCGGCCTGCACGCAGGGAACCCCTTCGCGGTCATGCCGCGGAGGCGCGCCAGCCGCCGGCGTGCAGGTAGCGGCCGGCCTGCATGCGCGCGAGCAGCGCGGACGCGTCGCGCGAGCGCAGCGCCACGTCCCAGGCGCGCCGGCAGCCACGCAGCCAGTCATGCGGGGCAAGCGTCGCCGGCGCTGCGGGCGCGCGCGCTGCGCGCAGCGCCAGCACCTGTCGGCACAGCTCCGCCCGCAGCTCCTGCGACCGCGGCGCAGCGCCTTGCCGGCCCTGCGCAGCGCCGCTCGCAGCTGCTGCGGTATGCCTGCGGCCCCTCCTCGCCCAGGCCTGCCACATAGTGTGGAGTGTGATGTAGCGGGCCAGGGTAGGCCAGGCGGCGAGCCGGCGGCCAGTGCTGGGCGTGCGGGTGCCAAAGTGCTGCGCGCGCGCGGCGCGCCTCGCAGCGCGCAGCGCGTGCGCCGCGAGGCTAGCGCGGCGTGGTGCTCTGCAGAGCCTGGGCGGCAGGCTGGCGGCAGGCGCTGTGGGCACGCCGCAGGCGGGCAGCCATGCATCATGCGCAGCATGTGAGGGCTCAGCATGGGCGCACCTCTAGGTCATGCATTGTGGCGCCGCCCTCGCCAGCGCTCGCTTCTGGCGCTGCAGGCAGCATGAACCAGCTGACCCCTGGTCCCCGCTCTGGCGCTGGCGCTTGTGCACCTGCCATGGAGAACGCAAGCTGGGTGTGCATGCTACAGAGCCCATACCAGGGCTTGGCCAACCCCATCTATGCAGAGTCACAACAATAGCAACCAACATGCGCGCGTAGCAAGACAGGCGAAGCTCCCGCGCCTTGCATCGGCCGCGGGGGCCCGCCCGCCGCCACAGCGCACGCCTCCCCCGCCTCGAGCTCGGCGCTGTGCAGGGGTGCGATCTCCGGCGCGCCCTGCGCGAGCGGCGAGCCGGCCAGGCACGCGCGCAGCGCGCCGGCGTGCGCGCGCGCGGCCGGCGGGTCCAGGTCACCCGGCGCCGCGCGCGCCGCCACGAACACCACGTGCGCCAGCGCGGGCGCGTCGGGGCCCTGCGCGGCTGCGCGGATCACTGCCGGGCGCATTCACTCTAGTGACCCACCTTGGTCACCAGTCTGGCCGGGCGTACCACCGGCTTCCTTTGTCAAGCAGGGCCTGATGTGCGACTCAGTGACTCAGCATCACAGATACGCTGGCATGCCGCGGCCAGGATCCACCCAGTGTGGCTCACACGGGTAAGAGACGCGCCCGGCATACAGGGCCGGCCCCGGCTCGCATGGCGCCGGGCGCGCACCAGCGCACTGGGCAGGCCGCGCGCCAGCATCTCCGCGGTCTCCAGCACGCGCCACGCGCGTGCGTCCTCCGCGCCCTCCCCCATCGCCACCACCTGCCGGCGCGCGCCGGCACGCTCGCCAACCGCCAGGGCCTCCGTGCATGTGGGCGCCGCACATTGCGGCCCGCCGCGCGCCGTGCGGCGCGGGAAGGCAGGGACTGCACCACATGGCAGGCGCGCAGCAGGAACGCCGCCTGCTGCAGGCCCATGAGCTCGTGGAGCGCCTCGGCGG
>JAABUR0100007238.1_pt1 | contig 13205 bp, 17 predicted proteins | sample 5560091 | NCBI WGS metagenome assembly JAABUR01 (sample SAMN10711879, study PRJNA513375) | rock metagenome | isolation source: Antarctica rocks | place: Antarctica: Victoria Land, University Valley sud
TTGAAAGTCCCTTTGAGGGAGTACCCCGAACCACTTGATCGAACTCGATGCGCGTTCTAGGAAGACGCTGGTCGTCGGCCTTGTCCATTGCAGCCTGCCTTATCATCTCCTATTATCTGTTCGATAAATGGTTCCCTTTAACTCTAAATCCTGGTTCAAAGGCCAGCAGCCCACCTACAGACACCGGCTCGTTACCCGAACCGACTTCAAGCCCCACAGAACAGCGATTCCGGTGGGATGAAGTACCTCACAGGTATCCCGTGACCTCGGTGATTCCTCTTCCAACGGGCAAACCTGTAAAGATTCCACGGATACAGCACCAATTTAGGGCGGACGATACGTCAAGAGAGGGAGATCTTATAAGAAAAACGAGGCTCCGAGCGGTTCAGGAAACCTTGGAACACGTGTGGGAAGGATATAGACAACATGCGTGGCTAAAGGACGAGGTGTCGCCTATATCCAAAGGAAATCGGAATACATTCGGAGGTTGGGCAGCAACTCTTGTCGATACATTGGATACGCTATGGATCATGGGCTTGCATAAAGAGTTTGATGAGGCCGTATCTGCCATTGTCGACATTAATTTTACCAAATCCTCGGAAGACGAGATCAACGTTTTCGAGACCACTATCAGGTACCTCGGAGGGTTTCTCAGCGCGTATGATTTAAGCGGCAATTCGGTCCTTCTGCACAAAGCAATTGAACTCGGGGAAATGCTCTATGTTGCTTTCGACACGCCAAATAGGATGCCAATAACGCGCTGGAAGTGGGAATCGTAAGCTTACAGGTATCCAGTATTCAGACTTGGTTACTGATACTCCTCAGGGCAGCCCAAGGACAATCTCAGGAGGCCCATGAATGGGTTCTTCTTGCTGAGATCGGATCTCTTTCCCTCGAGTTCACACGGCTCTCCCAACTATCGAAAGATCCAAAGTATTTCGACGCTATTCAACGGATTTCAGACCAGCTTGATCTACAGCAAAATCTTACCAAACTGCCTGGAATGTGGCCACTCTCCGTCAATGCCAGAGAATTGTCATTTGTAGGTGACAACACCTTTTCAATTGGCGCCATGTCAGACTCGACCTACGAGTACCTTCCAAAACAGTACATGATGCTTGGGGGGCTCGAAAATCAATACCGCAAGATGTACGAGGATTCAATTGATGTAGTAAAGAAGAAACTCATGATCCGTCCTTTGAATCAACATAACCTAGACATTCTCTTACCCGTCAATGGAAGAATAAATGAGGGCAGCTTTGATTTGGACCCCCAAGGTCAACACCTTGTCTGCTTCGCGGGGGGCATGGTAGGCATAGGTGCCAAAATATTCGAGCGAGACGAGCTGGATCTCGCTCGGAAGCTGGTTGATGGCTGCATATGGGCGTACGAAGCAATGCCAACGGGAATAATGCCTGAAACGTTCCACATGATACCAAGCGCCATGGGTCATGAATGGAACGAGACGGAATGGCACGAAGGGATTTTACGCCGCCAAGGCGATTCCCAAGGCGGTTCCCAAGGTGTCGCGCAAGACTACATTTCCAGCAAGCGATTGCAACCTGGGTTTACAGACATTGGTGACCGACGTTATATCCTAAGGTAAGCCTGATACGAATCACATGGTCACTTTGGTCGCGCTTTCCAATACTAATTATCATAAAAGACCAGAAGCCATTGAATCAATATTTATTCTCTATCGCATCACGGGTGATACATCTCTGCAAGATAAGGCTTGGAGAATGTTTGAGGCTATCGAAAAGTACACGCGGACTGAGATTGCCAACGCAGCGCTCGACGATGTGACTACTGAGGATCCTCCCAAATCCGACCGGATGGAGAGTTTTTGGACTGCAGAGACCCTCAAGTACTTTTACTTGATTTTTAGCACGCCAGATGTCATCAGCTTGGATGAATACGTGTTGTAAGTACTTGGACTAGATTGATAAGCGAAACGGTTAACTGATGACACCTATAGCAATACCGAAGCCCATCCTCTCAAAAGACCTCAGCAACATCGGTTCTGGAATTGGTGATCCTTGTCCTGAGACACTCTGCCTCGCGGTGTGATCACATTTCAAACACGCGTGTATGAATGGAATTGTTACTCAATGCCTTACAGGTAAGCGCAACAATCTCCAAAACAACAATCTCATGAGCATAGGAAATCGATGGGTTCCTCGGTACTTTCACCATCAAACTTGTCGCTTTGAAGCCCAGCACACATGAGATTCTCAGCATTGCCAGCCAATCAATCCACCGTTGTTTACGGATTATCTTTTCTTAAAAGCGGCGGCGGTGGCGGACAATTGTAACTGCGCTTTCGCTTAAGATGCCAGTTTCCGGGGGCGCGGAACCGGATCTCCGGGCGCCTCGACGCGGGAACATGCCAATTTCCTCGTTTGGCTGGTCGGTGCTCAGCCCTGCTCAGGGCATGCTCAGGCTCGGCTCAGGTTAGAGCGGCGCCTGCTCAGCTTGGCAGCTAGAAGTAGAATATTGTTGTATACTTTCACCCAAGCAGCCTCACGTTCAGTTCTTGTGAATCGAATCGTGCATCTCAACGCGTGAATGTATCAAGTCGTGAATGATTTGCTCTCTTTGAAACGTAGAGCCTAAAAAACGAAGGGATTTCTAAAGTGACCGACCATCTTTGACCATCAATGACGAGATTAAGCGCCCACTTCCTCATTCGGCTCACATCTGAAGCAGACGGGACGCTTTGGACTTGCATTTGGTGATACGTTTTTGGCTGCGCCTTATTTGGGAGAAGGGATGTACAAGGTACGTGTAGCCAATGTGTGTCGTCCGTAGGCTGCAGCATATCTCTTCTTCATTGGTTGACAAAAATGGATGTTTCAGATCCTGCAATTGAGCTTCTCATAGGCTGGCGACAATGCCTACAGTTGATGACATTGAAGTGGTTGCGCAAACAGCGCCAATGATAAATAATTGTCTCTGTGCCATGGTTCTCGGGGCTTTATTCAGCGTCTTGCTTTGCTTGTATCGAAAATTACAGTATCCTGATCTGTTCTCCTACGCTGCCGTGCCTGCTACTGCTTTCTAACTGTAATATGCCTTTTCGGCTGATGTCTAAAGTTGCAATTCTGTACATCCATCTCATCATTTCGACACAGAGCGTGATCGCGCTCGATTCCAATACTACGGTCTCAGGGAAGAGCAATACCCAAAATGCGAATCTCAAGCAAGGATGGACCTCTCAACCGGACGGAAGGGGAACATTGGATATCCTTTGGAGCTGCGGTATTACCATGTTCTTGTGCTCCTGGTCCATGCTGTGTATGAACATGCCTGGGCCGAAGGAGTCTAGAATGCAAATACTGTGGCGCAAATCGTCCCTGACCGCCCTAGGCATCCTGTGCCCCGAATTGATCTTTGAGATTGCGTTTAGCCAGTGGCTATCAGCTCGCCAGTCTATACAAGACTTCAATTCGTCCGGCTTCGGAAACAGACCAGCCAAGGACAGATGGTACAAGTTCAAATTGATCGGGAATCAGTCTACCGAGGGAACATCAATAGGGAACAGCTGTGCCGAGGAGAGATGGACCATGAAAGAGGCATTCTTCGCGGACATGGGTGGTTTCATACTCCACACAAGAGATCAACTGCCATTCCCTATAGACGCCAAACAGCTCCACTATCTGGTCTCTAGACGGTATCTGAAGCTGCCCATACTTGACCATCGAGTGATTGAGGACAAGAACAAAGTCGACGGTCTTCTTCGAACTATCACCCTCTGCCAGATAACATGGTTTCTAATCAGTGTCATCGGTCGGTGGGCACAGCAGCTGGTGGTGACCACCGCGGAACTGACGACGGTGTCATTCATTCTGTGCAGTCTTGGGACTGCTTTCTGTTGGTGGCACAAGCCTGCCGACGCTGTATTAGCGGAAGTCCTCGAGAGTGACATCAGTATCAACGACATACTACAAGCTGAAGGCCAAACGTCTGATGGATGGAAGAGCACTCCACTAGACTTTGTCAGTCGCAACGAATGGTGGTGGTCCAGGTGCTGGGCAAATTTCGTTAACATCCTCCGAAATATGCGTCTTACTTTTGGCTCGGACGTAAAACCTATCGATCGCATTGCGGACTCTCTACAGAAAGAGATATCAAAAAAATCGCTGTATATATGCATGACTCTTACAAGCGGCTATTTTTCTGTGCTCTTCGTGGGCTGGAACTACAGCTTTCCCACCCGGACGGAGCAACTGCTTTGGCGTGGGGCATGCGTAACAATGATGGCAACACTTTTCATCCTTACGATCTTTGCCGGGCTAGGGGGCACCTACCCTGCGTTATGGCAAAGATTCCGACAATATTCCACGTCAAAGATCTCTCGGATCAAATGCCAAGAGAGTGGTTTTCGGCCCGAAAATTCGACGAGGAGCAGACACATGGGAAAGAGACTGAACGGTGTGCTTGATTGCGTCAGAAACAACTCAGTCGGGAAGGACCCTCTGCTTTACGTTCCCTTGAAAATCATAATACCCACGTACCTTGTCGGGTTTTTCTATTGTCATGCCCGCACATATATCCTTATTGCAGATATAATCGAGCTGAGGTCACTGCCTGCGAGTGCATATGCGACGGTGAACTGGCAAGGGTTTTTGCCCCATCTTGGCTAGTATGTCTCGTAATGTGGCCTTTATACAGAGGATGGGAAAGCCCATTCCGATTGGATATGGTTGTTCCTGTGAGGCGAGGCGAGGCAAATATTATTTGGGCTTCGTCTCCGTGGGGTTATGTATTCAGGATTTGGGACAGATTGATGCAGAGTTTCATCGTCCGTACACGAGACTGGGAATTCTATATGACCGGGATAATGTAGGGACCGATGCAGCGGCAGCATTCCTCGCATTATGTACGGTGGTAGGATGCAAGATTCGCAATACCCCCTATTACGGCTGCTTGAGGGTGTGAGTGCTCAGACGCAGTGTTGTTCAAGGGAGGACAAAGAAGTCAAGAGAAAAGAATGTCAATTAGGCGACGGTTGTGTGGACGACGGAGACCAAGGTGGAGGATGTGACGACGAGAAGAACGTAGCTGAGAGGGGCAGGGAAGGGTAAGTAATCGGGAAATGTTGGGGGTTGTCTGCAGGATGATGGGTTTGATTTACCCGTAGTTGTCTGCAAGGGAGAATGTGAGAGAGGCATTGTGGACGATCGATTTGGTCTGGGATTGGGATGAGAGGCTTAGGACGCCGAAGCGGGAAAGGATGGAGGACGCGGTTCTTGAGGGATGGGGATGCTTTTATATGTAGGCCGGCCGTATGCGTAGTCTTGTCGGTGAGACCACTGGCTGGACATGCATGTGGCCCCTGGAGCCGTCACGTGCCATTTTCGTAATTGAGATGTAGACAGACCCACTTTACCGTATCAATCGGTAATTCTCACGCCCATTCGGCATGGCTGCCCAGGTAAGGTAGACAACATTTATAGTCCGCTGCCCCTCGTGCCATCATTGTACAGTTTTCTCAATTTTGCCGAGCATCGTTGGAAATAAAACGTTCTGGCACAGAGGACTAAGCAGAATTTAGCAGAAGGCTCGCTGTAACTCTCGTTGTTTGCGTCTATCTTTTGAGATAGAATTATCGTGTAGTCATGTGTCTAGTATTCATATCTACACATGATCGCTGATCAGACATTTTTTTCATTAAGTAGCTACAATCTTAAGTATCAGAAGAACTAAGAATGATGAGACATACGAAATCGTCGATAATGAATGTCATCGATCATGTTGATCAGGTGGTTGACCAGCTGTATCACAAATACGACAAGGAGCAGTGAAGGCATCTTCGTCACTGATAGTCTCTCTTCAGAGCTTTGTGTTTTGCGCTGGAAGCAAGCTATTGGTTTTTCGAACATTCGCTCTACAGTAAAAAGTCTCACGTCAAGGCGATGACATTGTCCCTCCCCTTTTTCTACTTTCAACACTTCACCATTCAGGCGCCAATTTAACCATACCATAAAGTCGATGAGCGGCTCGGTTCATGCTACTTCGCAGAGTCTGCTTGCTTATAGCTTCAATACAAAGTAGTACAAGGACAAAATGAGCCTCTAGATGTGCCGGCTACCCCTTAGGACCCAATTCGCGTCCTGTCTATCCCCAACTCAGCTGTTTCCACCATCCACCGAATGGTTTCTTATTGTTTTGCTTGTGCAATGAGGTATCTCATGGCCTCCTGCTCTCACACCGATCATTGCTTGTCCTTTTGTTTTCATCCTTACCAAAAAATTAGAGTATGCCAGAAGTCTGTGCAGAGATATCAACAGGTCTCTTCACAGCTCGCAAGGCTGTTCTTGTTAAGATGAAAGACCACCTGCACAAGGAGGAAAAGGCAAGCCATTGTGGGCAGACAAGGTTCGTCATCCTCGGATAGTCATGAACAACAAACAAAATAGTAATAGGGCGCTTTACGTGCAATGCTACTATTCTCCATCCCATGCCATAGAGGCAGCGCCTGACCATGGCTCCAAATGCAAAATTACACCCACCTGCTTGGTCTCCGCAAGCAGCCTTGTACACTGATTCTTATACGCATCGTCCGCTTTTGAAGGACAGACGAGATGAATGTCCTTGAGTGCAGGCAACTGAGAAGCCTTCTCAGCGGCAAATCCACGAAACATGACATCGAGAGCTTGCTCATGATGATCCGTTCCCTGCGAATCTATTGCTAGCCGAGAGACTGAAGCAGGTATAAGATCAACGATGGACGGCTCATTATTCTTCAATGCGTGATTCATTGACACATTGATCGAAGATTCGTTTGACATAGCAATCTGACATACAGCCGCAGTAATGTTACATATCGCGATTTCGAGAGGGAATTCGAGCTTTCGTAAACGTTGAAAGCCACGCATCGATGCCTTGCCAGGATTAATCGAGCCGCGTAGTTCGCGAATGGAGACAGAGAGCTCCATGAGATGACTCCCTACCTCGCGCTCGATGGCAGTCACGAATTTGCAGAGATCCCAGTCTCGAGGGCCGTCATGATTCTTTGTCGAGTGAGAGTATCTAAAAGTTCTAAGGCGTGAGGTATGTCTGAGGAAGTCAGCAATAGCGACCTCGTCGACACTACAGCACAAGAAATGAACTGCTTCTAAAGTCTCTCCGATGCCATGATCTGGAGCATTGGATGGGATGCTCTTGAGACTGTCACCCGAAGCTACGCAGCTACACACCATTTCGGAGCGTTAGCGGGAGTCTTTGCTATGAGTTATAAACCGATTTAAAGCGGAATTGAATCCTTTGGGCAGTGGTATAGCAGGTTTGAGGCGAGCAAACGAGCCAGAAACGCCGTAAAGTGCTCTTTACGAGCACTAATAGACTGAAATGACGTACCTAGGTCCGCGAAAAGACCGCATGTGCGGTAGAGCCAGAAAAGGGCTCGCCCAACTCAAATCAAATCTTTGCTCGGGTCCTAATGAGACAGAAGGACCGAATTTGGTGGTCTGAGCAAGGCTAGGCCTATTGCAAGGGAGATGCGACTGCTTGGTCTGTACGTCGATTTGAAGCGTTAGCGGACTATGAAGCGACGTAGTAAAAAGGAGTAGAGCAAAAACTGAGCATTTCTGAACGTCTGAATAGCGGATCTGAGGCGGATAGACAACCCAGAAACGCGGTCTTACGCCTTCGATAAAACGAATAGACGTACTTATAGGTCAGTTTAAGGCGTTAGTAGAACTATTAATAGGCGGATAGAGCACCAAAATAGCAGTAACGTGGTGTTTTCGAACGTCTGAAAAGCAGATACAAGGCAAGCAAATGGCTTGAAAGGATTTTTAACGCTCTCAAGTTTCTTGATAGAGCGAAAAGACATACCTTGCGAACGACGACATTAATGAGCTTGTCTGTTGCCTCAAGTGGCTTCCAACACTTTGGTAGCGTGAGTGTCTCGACATTGGGTAAGAGCGTTAAAAGAAAAGCAGCAGCATATTGTGAATAGCGAGAGAATTCTAGGTCCTCTTCAATCTTGGCATAGTATTCCTCCCAGTCGAGACCTGCTTCCGCTAGATCGGGAGAATCGGCAAGCAGTCTGACCACAGCTCCACCACATTCGACGTCTGCGAGCATCCAACGGGGTGTGGCATGAGCGAACCTGTCAACCTAGAGTAGTTTTCGCAGTTAGCAATGCTCTTTCTGGAATATAGCTGGATCTTTGTAAACGTTTGTGACTCTCGACTATGCGGATTCCCAGCGGGGTAACGCACTATGAGACCTATTTCGAGAGCCAGAAACGCCAGGAAGAGGTACAATACTTCTGAAAATTACTAACTTTGAAGTCGGCATGTCGAACGTAACGTGCCACAACAGGTTCGACGGCGATGCGTGTGATTAGATCGAACGCAGTTTTAATGGTATAAGAAGGATCATCCAGCCTATTGTAGTACGTAAAGTCTTGGAAATGCGAGCGAAGCTTGTTGTGATGCTCGACGAATGGGGTGCATAGTGCAAAAGTTTTCTTGCAGGTCAATGCCAGGCTCTCAAACCCCTCGGGCAAGACATATGTGATGATATCATCAAGGAGCTCGGTAGGCAAACGAGTGAGCGCCATGATAGTGCTTGAAGTTATTGTAAGTGACGCAGATGTGGGTGCGGACTTGGGTTGACATCATATGGATAGTCACCTGACCCAATAAACCGGTCACGACCGGTGTGTTGTTAAGCGAGGAAAGAACATCTCGTGACCCCGCTCGTTAGCGTTATTTATTGGCACCATAGCCAATAAATTGCTTTCTGCCTGCAGTATCCATCCGGCCTATAGCGTGCAGTCATTTCATCGCTTTGCTTCCGGGCTTATGCTATTCCTTGAGTGGCGAAGGATTTGTCTTCCGGGCGCTTACAATCTGATCCGAAGACACTCAACTCACAGCCATGATCGAAGGACCGAACCATACTGTACCTTCCTACAAAGTGTTGGAATTGTGTAGGGCGTAGCTCTTAGCTGTGTGTGAGTGTGGTGTCACGAGTTTCAGGGTGGATAATTTCTCCAATAGGTAGGCTCTAGGGAGGCGTCGTTATCCTTGCCGCACTTGGCGATATTACTATTGACGTCTGGTGATGCCGCCATGGCCTCATTATTGGCAATACATTCAAGGTCAGGTTGTGGCGCACCGTTGTTTTACGTGCCAAATCCATGTGGATATGCATCCAACTTCCGGCTCTACCTGTCGTCGACGCAGCCTCGGCCACGTCATTGTAATGGAACCATGTTGGTTTCCTCTGTCGCTGAGATGTGTCCAAGACGTACCCAGCCATAGCTTCCCCAACTCACGCCCGACTCCTATTCAAATTAGAAAAACTTGGGAGGACCTACCTCGGATGAGAGCCGTGTAAAGACATTAAGGCAAAAACCTCCCTGCAGTCTTATTCAAGACGCTCCTGGACCATCACAATGTCATTACCGCTATCAAAAGATTGACCGGTACGTCTCGAGGCCAACAAGCCAGACCAATGCTTATTGTAGAGCAACATAAGGCAGGCCGCCATTCTCTCGCAAAACAAGCTTAGGATATCACCCGCCACAGCCTTGCGCCTGCTGACATCAATCTCTAACAACGATTTTGATGTCCCGAGAACCTGTGCTAGAAAATCGTCTTACGAGTAACTTAGCTCTTGATCTCACTATCCCGAGCATTGATTTTCGTATAACGAAACATTTTGCCAGAGCGGCCCCTGACAGAACGAGCTCATGATCCTACCCTCCACTGCGTTGCTTCAGCCTTCACCTACCCCTAGCCTTGATTTTGTATGATGAAACGCTGTGCCAGAACAAAGCCTAGCAAAATGAGCTCATGAACTTACTCTCTGCTCCGTTGCTCCTGCTCATTCCTTACTCTGGCAGTGAAATTCTTGGGGGCTATGGCGACGCATCATACAACGGAGTTGGACATGCGTTTCAGAAGGCCTAACAAGTGCATAGAGCGTACAGACATCGGCTCATAGGCCTCGAGACACGTAAGATTACGGGAGAAACAGACGAGAATCACGTCTTCTGTGGGATCGGACGATGAGTTGCTACACAGCATGAATCCTCCCACTATCCACCAAGGAGTACCCCAGCCCCAACTCTTTTCACCGCCACAGGGTCCTACAAAGGCATCAAGCACTGGCCAGAGTAAAATCGATCATATGAACGAGCTAGAGCATCCTCTTACAGGCTATGGCGATGCATCATACGACAAAGTTGGACATGTGTTTCAGAAGGCCCAATAACCACATGCGGGGCACACAATTCAGCTCAGCCTCGAGGCAAGTAAGATTGTTGGAGCAACTTCCTGTAACGCATTATCTTTGTCAAAATATATAAACCGCGTGCTTGCCTTGTCTATGCTTGAGAACTCAATCAAGTCTGCCATACATTCCCTTTAGCCAACTTGTCCTGCCACACAATTGAAGGACTTACCTACCATGCATCCACTTCTGTACATGTCTATTCTGAGTACTGCTTCTGCAGCCTTCTTACCGCTACAGCCGCGTGTCGCACCAGATGAATGCGAACAATGGGTGAAGGATCACATGTCGGAGGATATCGACAATGGACTCACAAGTGATGGAACTGCAGGTATCGGGGCTGAGTTTGAAAGTTCAGGCTTCTATTGGGTAAGCAAGGACTGCAGCCTCGACGATACAAATGCGGCAAAGAAGAAGATCATCGATAGGCGCAAGCACGATAATTGGCGGCTGACGGCAGACACGGGAGCTGGTATTGGAAAGGTCCAGTCAGAGTACATTTTGGAAGGCAAGAACATCAAAGTTGGAAGTTCAGGTGGTGATGCCGCGAAAGCAGGTGCAGCAGCTGCGCAGGACCTCGTAAGTACTGGATCGACTCGACTCCTTGTCCCGTCTTACTGACAATATCAGACCGATTGGATGCCGTGGGAGAAGCCAGGAAGGCTTACCGTTGATATTGAGGACAGCAAATGCAATCCTTGGACAATCGGGACCTCCAAAACTACGAAAGTAGACAGTTTGCCGTGGTCGCCGCAGGTCACCACGCCAATGCCTCTCGAAGCGCTATACAGTCTTATGAAAGAGCAACAAAAAGACCCGGATTCACCGGAGCGAAACGTCCTCGACGGGTTTAATTTCAATCAAGGCATTCTTGTGGTCGTAACAAAGGATTATTTCCTGTCCAATAAAAATGGCATGGATAAGGACAAAGTCAGCGACGATGTGCTCGGCTTCTGCTCCTTAGTCTTATCCTATGCCAAAACTGCGACTAAAAACCTTCAACGAGATCAGAGCCCAAAGCTATATCAAACCTTTATGCCTCGAACTGAGTTCAATACCATTTACAATATGGTCAAATCAAAGTTTAATGGCGACCTCTTTGACCTTTTCAATAATCTCGCATGTTATACGACAAAGGATGGCAATCCTGCGTAAGTAAAATGGTTCCTCTTGCTCGCTCAACTGACAGCTCGCAGGGTCGACACTGACTTCTGCACTGGGGAGTTATCAGACCCAAAACCTATTAAGACTACGTTCGGTGACTTGTCGTACACTCTTCCCGACACGAATCCCGTAGTCACCGTCAACGTCAAAGAATGGATTCAAGGCATTGGCAAACAAGATCCTTCTCCAGATCAGCTTACGACATTTGACGCACAAATTGATAAATCCATTGGAGGCTATGGTACTCAAACGGAGAAAATCTGGAAATCAGACCGCTCTGCGCCTCTATTCGAATTCCGAGACTTAGACCCTACTCTTAGAACATCGGGTTTCGGGAAATTCATGGGAGATGTAGACTCAGCTATTCAGAAACTCCACACGGACTTCGCCAAGTCTCCCTCGAAGACGAAACGTGATGCACCCCCCGGTTGTTTCCCGCCACCTGAGGACGCTGCATCACCTACTGACCCAAGCCACACGCCCACGCCCTTAGATACCGTCGCCCCGGTAGTTCCTCCTTCCCAACAATCCTGTGTCGCCGCCCCATCGGGTCCTGTCAAAGACTCCCACGAAGGCGAGCTTAAAAAGGTGGCCACCTTCTTTTGCAACCAGTATGCTAAGGACACTGTCCCTGGCCCTGTCAATGACGCACATACGGTGATGGCTGGTACAAAATCTTACCCCCACGAGTCGATAGATGTCGCATTCGACTACACCGGAAACTCCAGTGAGGACGACGTTTATGACATCAAGGTCACTTCTATAGACAAATGTACCGCTAACGGAGGGTACAATCTTGCCGAGCCTGTGCCAAACTACAAGTGCTATGATATCCTGTATACCGCATGGAAGAACTGTGAGTCTTCGCTCCCAATGACCTCCCGCTTTCCGCTAATGAGATTCAGGTGGCAATCAAGGACGTGGCGGAGACATCATGGCTGGCTGCTTGAGCTATAGTATTCATACCAAATACTAGACCTTTTGCGAGGGATCACCATTCGACTCCGGGGAGCTTATCCGCCGATAGGAGGAAATTGATCGTTGACTGTACAACATGAAGGGAACAAACCGGATAAACGAGCATGGTACGGAGTATGTCCAATCGTTCATCAGAGATATTAACAGACCGCGCGGAGAAGTAGTCTATGGCCTAGGGGGCGTTTTCTAGTGACTCATGTAGATTATACGTTTGAGTCTGGTATTCTTACACTATGATTTGCAAATATACTTCTTGCACTTTCATCTCCAAGTTCCTAGCAGCGGCCTTCTTCGCTAGTCGGCCTTTGTCCATACCAGACGCTCGCTGTAGTAAGCATTCCGCAATCAAGCAGGTCGCCAATTCCTCTTATTCCTTACCTTGTCGTTCCGACACCTACCTGGCCCCAGGGATAATGATTGTTAACGCCGTTGGTTTTCTTCATGCCGCCCTACTATCATTTTTGTATATAAGCAGCAGAGATTTCAATTGTAAATCTAATATCTTGTATATTCCCTTATTACAGTAACCACCGCTACGCATCTCGTAGGTATAGACTTAATTACTAGGTGTTTAGAGTTGAAAATCCCTACCTCGTACATATAAATTTGTTAGGGCGGCATGAAGATAAGAAGCGTGACGCTACTCGTATTCGCGGTGTTGTCGCGCACACTGGGAACTATCGCGGGTTACAGCTGGCCGGGGGGTTGAAAAAGTTGAGCCGGGGTCGGAAAAAATTCTTGGCGTCGGGTTGGACTTTAAAATTCGCATATGCCCCGCACATCCAAGATCTGACGTCGGGTTGGAAAAG
>JAABUR0100007243.1_pt1 | contig 13202 bp, 21 predicted proteins | sample 5560091 | NCBI WGS metagenome assembly JAABUR01 (sample SAMN10711879, study PRJNA513375) | rock metagenome | isolation source: Antarctica rocks | place: Antarctica: Victoria Land, University Valley sud
TGAGACTTGTAGTCCGACCTGGCACTGTGCATCAACGGCGCGGAGCAAAGCACCCCCGCCTGGAGCCAGGAGGTGCCTGACTTTGCGAGGTCCCAGCGCAGCTCTGCATGGACCCAGCGCTGCGTGGCACCACAGCCGCTCAGCGAACGCGTCTGTGCTCCTGCCCCACGTCCTCACAGCCGCATGTACTCGAGGGGCCGCCTTGTGCCGCCAGGAAGCCAGCAGACCAGCCTCGCTCAGCAGCTCAGGCGGCAAGGGCGCGGGCATCCGCTTGGCCGTGCGGACTGTGCGCGGGCCGCCCGTGTCCCAAGCATGGGCCGTGGCAGGGTGTGGACACTCTGGTAACTGCCTCACAACGGGTACAGTCGCACTCCGAGGGACACGCCCTGTGGGGCAAAGGTGGCCGGCGCGCGCGCGCGCGCCTGGATGGTCTTCCGGAAGTTGCGCGGGTCGGCCGGGTCCTCGAACGGATACGCGCCGACCAGCATGACATACAGCGTCACGCCGCAGCTCCACACGTCCGCGACCTCGCCGTCGTACTTCTTCCGCGACAGCACCTGCACCCAGCCCGGGCCCGCGAGCTCAGGGCCCCTCTGCCTTCCGGTAAGAACATGTGCCCGCAACAGCACCTGCCTCAACCCAGGCCCGCCCGCTCAGGCCCCCGCTCCCTTTCGGTGAGCACGCATGGCCGTGCCGGTAGCAGCGCGGCTCGAGGAGGGCACACATGCGCGCACTGGGCACACAGCCAGCACGTGCGGAGTGTGCAGGTGCGCTGAAGCCGCCACCTGCCGCCTCAAGGGCGCTGCGCCCTCGTAAGCACCCAGCGGCCTGCACGGCATGGGCGTTAGCGGCAGGGAGGGGCGCCGCGCCTCGGGCGCGATGTACGCGGGCGTGCCGACCGTGGACTTGGGCTGCGAGTCGAACACGGCCGACTTGCTGTACCCGAAGTCGCAGATCTTCAGCCGCGGCGCCTGCCGCCCGTCCAGCAGCGTGTTCTCCAGCTTCAGGTCGCGGTGGCACACGCCCTGCGCGCGCGCCGCCGCCCCGCGTCGGCGCCGGCGCAGCACTGACTGGGGCGTTGGTCCGCCATAGGGGCGCGGCCGCGCGCTCCACCCTGCCGGCCTCGCGGGGCGAGCTGACACGAGGATGGCTGCAGCCCACATTTCGCCGCCAGCTAGGTCCGCACAAATCGAGTGGGCGCGCCAGGCGCGCCGGGCCGCGGGACGCGCCCCGCGCCTCCTGGAGCACTTTGACAGATGGCGCTGTGCAGCGGCGGCGGGCGCCGCGCCGCGGGCGCGCCTCGGAGTGGCAGTACTCCACGCCGGAGATGAGCTGCTGGAAGAAGTAGCGCGCCTCGTCCTCCGAGAAGCGGCCGGCCTTGACGATGCGGTCGAACAGCTCGCCGCCGGCCGCGTACTCCATGCCGATGCCCAGGTGCGTGCTCGTCAGGAACACCTCCTTGAAGCGGATGATGTTGGGGTGCAGCAGCGAGCGGTGGTTGATCAGCTCGCGCTCCACGTTCCTGCGGCGCGCGCGCGCGCGCGCTCGCGCTCGCGCCGTCCACAAACATCCCACCTGGAGCCTGGCTACGCGTGTCTCTGCGTGTGTGGCTGCGCGTGCACGGCGGCCACGGTCAGCATGGCGATCCTCCAACTGTGGGCAACACGACGGCAGCTGCGCTGCGGTTGCGGCGCACGCCACCGCTCAGCTGCTCTCCAGCAGGCCGAACCCAGCGAAGGGTTGCACACCCGCGAACGCCCCGCACACACAGCAGGCTAGGTTGTGCGTGAGACAAGTCATGACCCGTCATGCATGTAGTCACACAACGGGCTACGGCCCCGCATGGCTGCCCGGCGCCCTGGTGGCGAGCGAGCGCTGGGCGGGCGCACTTGTCGATCTTCTCCCCCCGCTCGATGAACCTGCGTGCGCGCGAACCGGCTGTTGGTGCCTGCCTGGCCATGCAGGTCCTTGCTGCCAGACGCAGGTCTGCCGTGAATTAAAACAAAGCCGCCCCAACAATGTGTGGTTCATACATGCCCGGCGCCCGGCGCGCTGCATCCCATGCGCATGGCATGCCAGCATGAAGCCAGCATGCGGGGGGGCATGCGGCTCTGCAGCGCGCGTACTGCACACTGAATAACTGCTGTTTGGTGTCCCCCGGCACGCAAGAGCTCGTGAACACGCAGTTCTGTTATGCTACCACACATCATGGCCACACAACAAGAAGGAGCAAGCGACCCAGCAGCTCATGCCAACACATACAGCCCTATGCGCCATGCTCTTTTCCAATTGCGATTGGGTTGCATTGCCCAGTGTGCTTTGCAGCACGTGCATGCCGGATGGGGTGCAGCTGGAGGCAGCCCTGTAGGCCGCGCACTTGACAGCCAGCACCTCGCCGGTCTGCCTGTCACGCATCAGCTTGGCCACGCCGAAGTTGCCGCTGCCGATGTCCTTTATCAGCTCAAATTTGCCGTTGGCGGTGTCCATGCGCGGCTGCGGCGTCGCAGGCGCTTGCGGCGCCATCGCCAGCGCGCCCGAGCGCGGCCCCGGCCGCGGGCCGCACCGCGGGCGGAGCTAGGGGACTGGCGCTGCGGCCCCTCTGCCGTCCAGCTCAGGCGCCCTAGCCCGGCAGGTGCCACCCGGCTGCAGCTGTCTGGCGGGCGGTGAGCGGACGGGCGACGTCAGCGGGCGCCGCCTAGTAGCTGGCGTGCTCGTATGCAACCAGGCTGGTCTGCCACTCGGCCGCTCACGCGCGTATGCCCCGTGCGCGGGGCGCGGCCGCTGAGGTGCTTGGTGCGTGGTTCGCAGCAACGCCGCTGAAGCCGGGCAGCTCGAGCGGCCCGAGAACGCTGCCACGCAGCCTGCGCAACCCGCGTCTGCGCGCCTAGTCAGCGGGGCAGCGTGGCAGGGACCTGCGCATGTCTTGTGGACGCCTCCGCGCCGCAAGGCGTGCATAAGGCACAGCGAGCGGCTCACCTGCCTCACAGCACCGGGGCTGCCTGTTTCCTGCGCCAAGCACCGAACGCACTCCTGCTTGGCCCACGAGACGCCGGCGCCGCGGCAGTTGCGCAGTGCAGCGGTGGGCTGCGGCACGCACAAACACTGTGTTGGAGCAGCTGCTCACCCGCCACTGCAGCCTGCCCTGCGTGCAGCACAGCTAGACCGCAGGCGCAGCGGCCATGCCCGTCAACCGTGAGCGCGCCAGTCAGACGCAGTGGGCCCGCCTGTCGATCGAGCAAGCGGCCGCACTTGCGTGAGCCACGCTTCAGCCGGCAGTGGAGGTGAGGGAGCTACAACCACCCAATGTTGGTCTTAAGGGGTGTACCAATCGGCCGAGCCGGCTTGCACACAGGAGACAAAGCACAAGCTTGGCTTGCACTTGCTGCAGCTCCTATCACTCCAGTGCTCTCAATAGCCACAGCCACACCGCGTGCGATACACTCAGGCCCCTGTGTTACGTAGCCATATACAAAGAAGCTGCTCACACAAGAGTGCTGTGCGACTGAGCCTGAGCAGCGCGCGAGCCTTCAAGCTGCTGCCTGCACAGGTGCCAAGCAGGTGCGCGGGCGACGACAGGGGGCATGGTCACGCGGGCCATTGCGCTCGTGTGCGCTCAGCCTGCTCACATGTAGTCCTGGCCTGTTACGGCAATTCAGCGGACGGATATGCGCACCTTAGGCGCGCTGTGTCCAAAGAGCGCGCAGCAAGCAGGAGGAGCAGCGTGACACCGCGACGAGACTGGCCGTGTACCTGGGGGCCAGGAGTCTGCTCACGCCGGAACGGGCAGACACGGAGTAGCATAGGCGCTAGGACGTGTACTTGAGACCCTCAAAGGGTGGGCCCCCCCATTGCCCAGGGTAAAGGCCCTGGGCACATGCCTGACACGCAGTTGGCTGAAGGTGGCCACCAGCTCTCGCTGGGAACCACCAGTACATAGGTAGAGGCGAGAAGGCGTCGCGCACACGTCGTTTGAAGCTAGCTAGTCAACAGGTGTTTCACCAGGCAGCTTGACGGTGCATGTGAGCCCGCTTGCAGAGTGCCGCGCACTCCCGTTGGACACGCACGTGAAGCCTGCGACGCGTGATGCTGCCTGCAGCTTGCAGCGCGAGTGGTCCGCAGGCGCTGGCCTGCTGCAGCGCCGCTGCGTGCTGTGGGGCCGCGGCGCCTGCAGCCTTGCTGCCAGCTGGGGCGCACCGCGCGCGCCCCGGGCCGAGCGGGCACTGCCTGGGCGAGGCGGGGACCTCTGTGGGTGGCGGAAGGGGGGCACTTTCGAGTCTACCGGGTGATGCGCTGCGAGCGCGCGCCAGGCCCAGCAGCAGGCTCCAGCGGCAGGTGCAGCCCTCTCCTGCCTGTCACGCTATCGAAGGACACCTGGCAGGAAGTGCAGTGACACTAGGGGAGTTGTGGCTGGCGCGCATCGGTGGTTTGTGCTGGTACGCCATATGCGCTGGTTTTGGGTCTTGGGTGTATATGTCAGTTGGTGCCTATGTGACTTCCGCAGTTGACCTACGCAGCTGCTCAGCTGCCTGTTCGTGGTCCTGCCTTGCCCAAGCTAGGGCATCGAGCAGTATGGGACTGTTGGGCTTCCAATCTCACTGTGCGTGGCGCACTCCGGCCTTGGTCTGTACAGGGACATGATCTGGTTCTGCTGTTACCTGATATTTGCGCGGGCAGGTTGACAGTAGCTCAGGCAAGAAGGGGTTGAGTGGGCGTCGAGGTGACACGCCGCGCTACTACTCCTGGGTCACCTGGTGGCTACCTGCGGCAGGCTGCGGGGCTGCTAGCCGTGTGGTGCTGTCGTGTATACTTAAGCTGTTGTGCGTGGGCCGAGTGGCAGAGTGGCAGTTGGTGGCCTCGTAACTGCCACGCGCAAGTTGGTATCTAACCTCTTGCTCCACCCGGCAGGCGCGCATGGGGCCCGTCGTGTGCCGCTCCGTGCCGTGCGTGGGCGCGCTGGCGACGTACGACCTGCCAGTGCGCGCGCCGCCAGCCGCGCCAGAGTGGCTCGTCGCCTGCATCAGCGATGCGGCCAAGCACCTGGACCAGGCGCCGTTCCTGCAGCTGCAGCTGCCGGGCGGCGTGGGGCGGATGCAGCGCCACCGCGTGACGCACGCCGTCGTTCAGGCGCCGCAGGCGCGCGGTTCCCCTGAGACGAGCGCAGCAGGGCCTTCTGCTGCTGTGTTGAGTCTGGTACCCTTCGGGCCTTGGAAGCTCACTGTCTTTGTCATGGAGGGCTGGCAGGGCCAACACAGGTTTGCTATGCATAGCCGCGTGTCTGCACCTATGGTTGATTGCACTGGCTGACGGTGAGGGGTCGGCGCGCAGCTCTGGCGCGGCATCGCAGAGCACCTGGGCCGGGCGTCGCCGGAGGCGCTTGTGCTGGTGCACCCGATCGCCATCGGCCCGCAGTCGACCACCGCGCGCGCCGTGCAGGTGACCCCTGCGCGTGTGCAAGTTTGAGTTAGTTTGTCCGCTTATGTGATGTTGGGGCAGATTGCATCCTACTGCTGTACCTCGATGCGGTGGTCGGAAGTCTGCCAGTCACAGCAGGCCTGCGCAAAATCAGTTGGTGGTGACTTGTGTATACACACCTTATTAGTATACGTTCCTGAAGTGACTGCTGGAGGGATGGAACCTCACCGTAAGCCCGCACCGCGCGCAGGTGGCGCGCGGCCGCGAGCGCGAGAGCGCGGCGGACGTGCTGACTGGCATCGCGCTCGGCCGGCGGCCCGACCTGGCCAGCGACCACCATCTGCGGCTGGCCACCTGCGCGCGTCTGCTCGCCACGGGCGTCGCGCGTACTGAATTTGCCGGCCGCGTCGGCGATTGCTGCGACGACGATGAGCAGGACGACTTGGCGCGCCCCCCCGGGGGCCGCTGTGGTGCAGCTTAGCCGTGGGGCCGAGGTAGCATGCCGAGGCGGAGGGGCGGCTTGCTGTGTGAGAGCGGGAGGGTTCTGGTATGCTGCAGCAGGGTTGCAGCCGGGAGTGTGCTCAGCAGTGCAGCAGGTGCAGTTACGGGGGAGGCAGTGTGGTAGACAGCTTCCCCTGACTTGTCGTCAGGTGACACGTACATGCTGCTGTGTTGAAACTTGTCGTCAGGTGACACGTACATGCTGCTGTGTTGATGGTGTAAGACCCCCAACGTCTTTAGCCGGCTCACCCCGGCGTTTGGCGGGTGCAGAGTGCAGCGATGCATAGGGCGGAGCGCGAGGTGCACCTGAGCGAGCAGCATGGCACGAGCGGGCAGGACATCGAGTACTGGGGCGTGGTTGTGCAGGCGCGCACCACGGCCACCCTCCATGTCATTGATGCGAGTGGCGGCGAGCGTGTGCTGCGAAGCTCAGCCTGGCGTGCAAGATGGAGCTCTGCCGACCTGCTTTGTGTGCGCTGCTGCTGCACATTGCCGCAAGCTATATTGGCAGCGTGCCGCGCAAGGCAACCTCTTGAAAGGTGTACTGATAGAAAGCTCATGTTGCGCCCCGCGAAGGGCGGTGCCACGCGCACGGCCACTGGAGCCCGTGTGACGCGGCGGCCCGCCCTGCGCAGGCGCGCGCGCGGAGCGAGGCCGAAGGCTGCTATGTCCTGAAGACCGTGCGCAGCCGCGCGGCCGTCAGCGACTGCACCTGCCTGCACTTCTCGCTCATCCGCGTGTGCAAGGGCGAGCCGCTGGCCGCGCAGCTCGCGGCGTCCTGGCTGACCTGAGCGCGCCTGACTAGGCGCGCAAGAGCGCGGCCCGTGTCGGCGCAGCGGGTAGCAGCACGGCCGCAGAGCGTGCGGCGCGCAGTGTATGTCGGCGCGCCGCCTACATGGTACATGTGCCGCATGGCGGGGCCCCGGGCTACAGCAGGGCGGCCAGTGTGCTGCGTGGGCTCGGCACCTAGACATACATGTCTAGGTGGCGGCTTTGGGCAGCTTTGTGGCCTGCATGCTTCTGTCTGTTGTCTGACCCCCTAGCGCTTGGTCACGGTGGCGTCTGGTGGAGAGTGTGAGGAGGTAAAAAGCATGTGTCTGCCTGCTTGGACTGTCAGCATTTACGAGGTGCTGGGGTGTGTGCGAGTGTTGCTGGCAGATGAGACCCCCTTTCTCTTAGGTTTGTGGCTGTGTATGCGACGAACGTTTGGCTAGAGCAGGCAAGGACTCGACAAAGGGCAGCTAAGCTGCGGATTAGCACAGCGTAGTGAGAGGCACTTGCTGAGCACTTTGCCCCCCCCCCCGCTTGTGTAGAAGGATGGTAACATATATATACATACATACCTGCTTCAGGGCAAAGTCTGCTTGAGCAAACAGCGGGCTGTGACTTGTGTAATGAAAAATTGGAAGTGTACAGTGCTGCCTGCCTCTGTCGTGCAGCTCACTAGAGCTTATAACAGCACACACACGATGCTCACAGGTTGCAAGTGACACCTGTTTCAGCACATGCAAAGAGCGTGTTGGGAGGCTGAGACCTTCTGGCACCAATCCTTACACCGCGGCTAGTAAGCGAGCCCGCTGGAACGCCAGCGCCTCACTTCCAGGCTTATGCAAGTTGCCAAACTTGTGCTAGTTGCCAAGCTTGTGCTAGTTGGCGAGCGCGCAGCGCGCCAACACCATGCTCGTCCTCAGCGCTGCATCGCATGTGCACACCCCGGTTCAGGGCATTCACAATGCATGTATACAGTTTGAGCATTGAAACACTACAACCAGTGAGGAAATGGAGGAGGCAAGAGCGCTACACACCACACTAGCAGCTATCAATGACTGGCAGCTCGCACGTAAAGCCTGCCCTGCACAAGCACCGGCAGAGCCCGCACTGTGACTGCAGGCCGCGCACGACAGGGCGAGCAGGGCCGCGCGGCGCACGTTCTTGAGGTAGTCCTGCAGCACGGACAGGCCGGGCGTCTCGTCACCGTAGTCGGTCACGACCACGGACGAGCAGCCGACCACCTTGCGCGCCTCGCCCTCCGCGTCGATCTTGCACAGGCCCGCCCACTGCCCCAGCTGCTTGGCCTCCGGCACGGCCAGCAGGCTCACGTTGTGCTCCGCGCACAGCGCCTCGATCAGCTTCTTGTAGTCCGGCTGGTTGCAGTCCTCGGCCAGCACGCACAGCTGGCCCTGCGCACGCGCGGCGGCGAGATCGTGGGAGCGCTCTTTTACCCTGCAGCACTGCGGCGCGACACGGGCAGGGGCCGGACCTGCAAGTGCATCGCTCTCTGCCTGCTGAGCCCTGCACGAGGGAGGCTGCATCACATACCCGCAGGAGAGCTTGCGCACTGCTGGAGCAGGATGCTGGTCACGCTTCCTACAGGATGGGGGTGCATGCAGGCAGAGTGCGGCCCAGCTGGACACCACATTGCGAGAGCGCAAGCTACTTGGAACACATGTGCCGCACGGGGCAACGCCCAACGTCGCGCTCCAGCGCGCGCGCCCTCTTCTTGTTGCTGTTTGAGACGCTCAGCCAGGCAGCGAGACACAGAGCCCCGACCTATTGCTGTGGCGCAGGAGCTGCACATGGACACACACGCTTGCGGGGCGGCGCACGTTGCCGCGCTCCAGCGCGCGCGCCGCCTCGTGCAGGCCGCGCGACAGGCCGTCGTGCGCGAGCGCCTTCTTCAGCACCTGCTGCACCGCCTGGTTCACGTCCATGGGCTCATCCGGCGCGGGCGCAGCCGCGGGCGCCTCCTCCTCCTCGGCCGCCGGCGCCTCCTCGGCGTCCGGCGCCTTGACTTCCGCCTCTCTGCAGGCCGCACTCTGCCGTTGCAGCCTTCACTTGACAGCACTGTGCAGTGGATGGACCGCACGGCTTATTGCGACGCACTTGTATTAGCTGCACCAGAGCAACCAGGCTGAGCGTGTAGCTAGGGAGCAGGAGGCAGCGCACCCGTCAGACATCGTGGTCCTCGGCAAGTGACTGCCTCCCGGATGTCTGGACGTCCTCGAGGTGGGAGCCTGCGCAGCAAGGAGACAATCAGCGTGCACCTGCACTGGAAGGTACGCCGGCTTGGTGGAAGTGATGCTGGTCACATCACGCAATTACCATAGTCAGGGGGGCACACCTAGCAAGTATGTCCTGTCTTGCCCGCCGCCTCCACTTTGGCGAGCATACCCTGCTGGCCAAACGGGGTTTGACCGAGCTGGAAAAGCAGACAGCCTGGGCGCCAGACTTAGCTCAGCGTGTTACAACCGCCCCTCTGTACTTAGTAAATAGGTACGCACGATGTCGGGCAACGACAACTGGACAACCATAGAAAGCGATCCGGGCGTGTTCACCGAGCTCATCACGGAGATGGGCGTGTCGGGAGTGCAGGTGTGCACTCGCTTGCTTGCATTGTCAAGCATGCAAGAGCTTGATATGTCAGGTGGCCGCACTCTCTCTGCTCGGTTATTGGCCGCGCGGCTGAAAGCTTCAGTCTACGATAGATGGAGGAGCTGTATGCGCTGGAGACAGACGCGCTTGATGCTCTCAGGTGCGCGGTGGCTGATGAGCGCATAGTTGCCGCTTGCCAAGCCGCGCTACTCACCATCGCACAAATCAACCGTGCAGGCCAGTGTACGGCTTGATCTTCCTGTTCAAGTGGAGGAAAGAAGAGGACGCGCGCACCTCGGTGCCGGAGAGCGACTACCACGGCAAGGTGTTCTTCGCGCAGCAAGTGATCAGCAATGCCTGCGCGACGCAGGTCCCCCTCCCCACTCGCCTGCCTGCACTTGCCAGTGCCCCAGACAGCTGCGTGTCCCTCGTGTTCTTCTGTGCAGGTTTGCGCCAAGCGCTGTCAGCACCAGCCATGCCTACCAGCAAGCTGCAGAGTACCTGCAGCGCGCTCACGTCAGTGCTGCCGCGCAGGCCATCCTGTCCGTGCTGCTCAACCGGCCAGACCTGGAGCTGGGGCCGGAGCTGACCAGCCTGCGGGACTTCACTGCAGACTTCCCGCCCGACCTGAAAGGCGAGGCCCGCCCCTGCGCCACGGACAGGTCAAGTCCGGCGTGCGGTCAGGAGCCTGGCGAGCAGCAGAGAGTCCACCCACTCCCTGCCTTGCAGCACGCGCTTTCGGAGGCTTGTGCCAGAGCTGCGCAGCGAGGAAAGACTGCCACGGCGCAGTGCCCAGCAGCTTGCCCGTTGCGCAGCCAGGCATGCTCGCAGTTGCGCACACACAGGGTCACAGGCGCCCAGGCGGTGCGCGCGCGCGCGCCAGGCCTGGCCATCGGCAACAGCGAGGCCATCCGGCGCGCGCACAACAGCTTCTCGCCGCCGCAGCCGATCGGGCCGGAGGAGTCGCGCGCCGCGCGCGACGGCGACGACGTGTACCACTTCATTTCCTACCTGCCCATCGGCGGCACGCTGTACGAGCTCGACGGCCTCAAGGCGGGGCCGATCAGCCTGGGCGCATGCAGCGAGGCGCGTGCCGCCCCTGCGCGCGCACTCCACGCGTGCCTCAGCCTGATCAGGCGGCCCGGGGCGCAGCGACGGGCCGCCTGAGACGACACAGCCCGACCCAGCACAGACTGCACCCATGCCCGGCACTGCGCAGTCAGCGACAAATCGGAAGGGGGGCGCACTCCTTCGCGTGCCAGCGGGCACTCATGCAAGCGGGCAGTGCCGCAGACATGGGCGCCCCGCAGGAGGACTGGCTGGAGCGGGTGACGCCGGTGATCCAGCGCCGCATCGAGGGCTACCGCGGCGAGGTGCGCTTCAACCTGATGGCGGTCATCCGCAGCCGCCGCGACGCGCTGCGCGAGCGCGTCGCCGGCCTGGAGGCGCGGCAAGGAGCGCTGGAGGCCGCGCTGCCTGGCGCGCCCCCGGGCCGAGCGGAGCTCAGTTCGCTTCGTTGTGCAGCCTTTAATGTGTGCAGCCTTGAGCTGGGCATGCTGCCTGCAGGTGCGTTGCTCGATATGGGTGGGGCATGTACTTGCTTTGAGCGCAAACACAGAATGTGGTGTGTCACAAACCCAGGAGCTCGCGTGTTTAGGACAGCAAAGCTCGTGAGTGTATGATGTCTGGGATTGCGGGCTAGCGCACCTCTCTCCAGTGGTGCGTGTTTTGGCCTCCGCAGGTTGAATCTACCATGATGTTTGCTGTGAGCGCAGAATGCAGACAGGTGTGTGGGCAAGGTATTTCGGCAGGCTGCCACAGCATCAGCATGCCCCTTTGCCACAATACAACTTGCATCACTCACATGTATATATCTACATACAAATTGCGTACTGACAGGGTGGGCGCGCACCAGGCGCTCGCAGCGCGGGCGCTGGCGGCGTGGCTGCAATGGACGTGGACGGTGCCGGGGCCGAGAGCGGCGCGGCCCAGCCGCCGCCCGGCAGCGGTGCGGCGCAGTCGTCCGCAGGCGGCGCCGCAGCGGACGCCGCAGCTGCAGAGCTGGCGGACATCGCGGCCAAGCTCGCAGAGTGCGCCTCGCTCACGAGAGCGCACTGACGGGCTGAGTTGGCAGCGTACGTCACTGCCAACCAGCCGCCCCAGCAAACCACGCGGTGGTGCAGGCACCCGCTGCAAGGTCAAGGTACCCGTCACCCGGACTCGCTCTCGCACCTGCCAGGGAGCCTCGCACACGAGGCCAGGAGTGGCCAGGCCAGGCGGGCGCAGGTCTTGGGAAGAGGGCTGCAGCCACGTGCCGACGCCCGAGGGCTTCACCCTGTGCTCGCGCCCGCGCCAGGGCGCACGAGGACCTGGCGCAGGAGGCCGCCAAGGCGCAGCGCTGGCGCGACGAGAACGTGCGGCGCAAGGCCAACTGCATCCCGCTGCTCTTCAACCTGCTGCGCCTGCTGGCCGAGAAGGGCCGCCTGGCGCCGCTCGTGGCGGCCGCCAGGCAGGCGGAGGCCGCCAAGCAGCGCGGCGCCGGCCAGGGCGCCGGCAGGGCGGGCCAGAGCTAGGCAAAGCAGGCCAGAGCGTGAGGCTGGGCTGGAACCGGCTGGGGCTGGAACGTGGCTGGGACTGGGCGTGGCGGCGGCCGGACCAGGGCCTCGGTAACGCGGGGCCGAGCGGCGCGCAGCGCTGCCGGCGGGGCCAGGCTTGCTGGCTCTCCAGCCTGGCCGACGGCCCGCTGCTCAGCCTGTATGTGCGTTGCGTGCCCATGTGTCACCAGGCGGCAGCCTAGCGTCCTCCTGCATGTCAGAGCTGATGTGCATGCATGTCAGCTGTGCAATTGAGCTGGTTTCGAACCTCCCGCTGAACTTTACATTTCGCTGGTAATAAGGCAGATTGCTCTGGGAAACGGTTTTGCTACTTTCACATGCAGGAATGGCATGCGGCCGGAGCCGCAGACACGTGCTTTACCACAAGCACTGTGCTGAGTGTGTGTGGGCGCCTGGTGTGCGCTGTGCGGCACGTCATAATGGAGAGTGTGAGCACTGTTAAGTGACATGCAGAGGGCGTTGCATGCTGGCCCGGATACTGGACTGGAGTAGAGGCCTGCCCATGTGCGCCTCTGCTTGAATGACTGCCTTCTAGCCGGAGAGCGCTGATCTGCATGAACCAACAGGGCACAGACATCTCTGCTGTGCCTAGCTACAGACTAGCTGCCGCCTAGCTACCATAGTGTCCTGTCTGTCAGTCCTTGTCAATCCTAGCACAGAAGTCGTCCTACAGCGCGCAACGTGCCTGCGGGCTTGCCCGGTCTGTGGTGAACTACTGACGCATGGACTTAGTGCCTCGCGCCGCCCCTGAGGCGGCACCCGGGTGCATGCACAACCCGCTCAAATGTGTACAGCACATGCATCCATGCCTAGCGCATGCCCAAGCGAGAGTCCACTCCTGTCTGTACAAAACGCCTGGGACAACTGTCTTCTCCTCTCCAGCGCCAATCACAGCAGCAGCCTGCAATGAATCCATGCCTTGCAGCAAAGCCTGCCATCTCAGAACGCTGCCTAACGCCCACATGTGCCGGCACCAGCAACGCAACCCGCGGTCTGTCCCCAACGTCCAACCCTGCCGCTGCCACCCCGCGGCTGCATCCATGCAGCAGCCGACCCAAGGCTGCAGCCAACCAGCAGCTGTATGTGGCAAGCAGCACGTGCACCATCCCATGACAGACCGTCCAAACTAGGCCCCACCCACCGGTTTCTGCCATCCCTGTCCCCGAGTCCGTGGGGCTCCACGGGCGCCCGCATGCGGGCGGCAGCTGAGGCCCTGGCTTCATACGGGCCCGCAGTCGTCCACAATGTTCCGCGGCGGGCGCCTGCTGCTTCCGCTGCCGCGCCTCCGCCCCGCACCTCTGG
>JAABUR0100007245.1_pt1 | contig 13199 bp, 24 predicted proteins | sample 5560091 | NCBI WGS metagenome assembly JAABUR01 (sample SAMN10711879, study PRJNA513375) | rock metagenome | isolation source: Antarctica rocks | place: Antarctica: Victoria Land, University Valley sud
ACAAGGTCAGCGGGGCGTTAGACGATGTATAACTGCCAACTGAAGGATGATGCAGTCCTCGCTAGGTGCCGCAGGCAACAAAAGAGAGTCTCTTGGAACGCTTGCACCCTCCTGGCGCTTCCTCTGTCTTGTCTCGTGATGCAGCCCTCTTGCTCAGTTCTTGCTGTGCAGCCAAAAGTGGCTCTGGTGTTGGGGGTCTGGTTCTGGTGCCTCTGGGCGCTCTGTCCAAGCGCACAGAGAGTGTGGCCCACTCTCTTTATTTGCCTGAGCACTTGTGACCCAACAGGAGGCGTTGCGGTGCAATGGGCTTGCAGGGCTATGTGGGTGGTGCAGAGGATGTGCAGCGAATCCGCCGCCAGGAGAAGAAGCGCGAGGAGGAGAAAAAGAAGTTTGAGGAGCAGAAGAAGCGCTCTGACGCGAACGTCGACGCGGCAGGCATCAAGCAGTTTGGCGCGGGCAAGATGGAGGCGCGCTCTGCATAAATGCATGCGTTGCACTGACGTACTCTCGGACATGTCTGCCACCAGGGGCCGTGAGGGCGTTGTGGGGACAAAACACACCTTGCTCTAGCGTTTGTTCTCTCTGTTGCAGACTGGAAGAGAGGAGGTCGCTTGACGGCGCAGTGTGCGCGCAGGTGATTGAGGCGGCGTTCAAGAACGAGACCGTAGGGCTGGTGACGCGCGAGGAGTTCCTGAACAAGCGCAATACGCTGCAGGCGCGGCAGGACGAGGAGGAAGCGCGCGTCAAGCGCGCTGCCGAGGCTGCCGTGCAGCAGGTTTGCCGAACAAACCCTCGTCCGGGATAGAGGCAAAAGCGCTGTGCAGCACTGTTCAGCTGCTATGCGTGAACAGCCCCGGGGCATGCAATTGCTTGCGAGTGCTGCTCTGTGGGCTCTCGCTGCCAAACAGCACCACTGCTGCTCGCTGCCCCAGGCTGCCCTCCTGTGAGCTCAGGCACAGCTGGACAGCAGACGCTGACGTGCCGGCGCGACGACCAGGGCCAAGCTGTGCCTGTCAGCTGCAGCGACGAGCACGGCCCCAGCCAGCACCGCTGAACACGGCTGGGATAGGGGCGGGCGCGCAGGAAAAGGAGGAGCGCCAGCGCAAGAAGGCGCGGCTGGCGGCGCGCTCCAAGCTGTCCTTTGCCGGCGACGAGGAGGAGGATGGGGAGGGCGGCGGCGAGGGGGACGAGGACAACGCCCCCGCGGCGGTGCGGCGCCCGCCAGCGCGCCCGGACGCGCGCCGGCTGAGCTGTGAGGCGCAGTCTTTGGCCGCGCGCTTCTTGGAGCGTGGGCGCCTGGTTGAAGAGTGGCCAACGGCGCCGAAGACAGTGCTGGACCGTGTATGTGCGGCGCGCAGGGGGCGAGTGGGGCAGGGCCGGGCCCATCCAGCGCGGCGGCCGCGGGGGGCGCGGGCGCCGGCCAGCGGCTGGGCAAGCTGGGCAAGGACCCGGGCGTGCCAACCGACTTCCTGCCGGACGCCGACCGCGAGCGCGCGGAGGCGCGCCTGCGCGAGCAGCTCAAGCGCGAGTACGAGCTGCGCCAGCAGGCGCGCGCGCGGCCGGCGGCGGGCGTGCCGCCCTAGCCCTAACCCTGTCAGGCAGTGCTTGCGGGCTTGTTGCAGGGAGCCTGCGCTGGCGGGCTGTTCAAGCAGCCGCGTGGGCCGCAGCGCCAGAAAGCGTGCCTTCGAGGGAAGTGTTTGCTGCTGCCGGGAGTGTCACGCATGCGCGTTGGCCCGCAGCGTGTCCCGCACCTGATGGGCGGCAGCCCTTGGCGCCAGGTCGGTCCCGAGTGTGATTTCCTGCATGACTTGATGTGCTGGGCTGCGCGGACAGGTGCGCCAGCTTGTAGCATCCCACCGCACTAACAGTCTGCGCTGACAGCGCCCCTCCAAGCATGCTAATAGGGTAGGGAGGTTAGGGTTATGATGTGACGGGAATTGCGCCCCGCGCGCAGCTGCTGCGGAACGAGGCGCTGAAGGTCACGTACTCGTACTGGGACGGCACGGGCCACCGGCGGCACACGACCGTGCGCAAGGGCGACACCATCGGCGCGTTCCTGTCGGCCGTGCGCGAGCAGCTGTCGCCCGAGTTCCACGACCTGCGGTGCGCGCGCCACTGGAGCATGTAGCTCGGGCGTAGGTCCCGGGCATCCACTCACCTGCTTGGAGCCGCCGCTTGGCAGGACGTCGCATGCTGCCTGTGCGCACCGAGTGTGTGAGAGCTGAGAGGTGCACTGCAGCGCCTCCGTGTCAAGAGGCTCGGACCACATGGTAGGTCCACCCGCAGGGTAGCTGCATGCATATGTTTCACGTTCTCGTTTTCCTTGCTGACGAGCACTAGGCGGACCATGGCCGCGCCTGCGCTGCAGTATGCAGCAGCGTGAGGCTGCACCTCACAGCGGCGCCGCCGGGGCAGGGGCACGAGCATCAGCGCGCTCATGTACGTGAAGGAGGACCTCATCATCCCGCACACCGTGTCCTTCTACGACCTCATCGTGCAGAAGGCGCGCGGCAAGAGCGGGCCGCTGTTCCACTTTGACGTGCACGAGGACGTGCGCATGCAGAGCGACGCCACGGTCGAGAAGGACGAGAGCCACGCCGGTGCGCCCGGCAGAGCGCCCTGCACCTAGCGGTCGGACTCAAGCCTGTCTTGAGAGACCGTGGGGAGTCTAGGCCTGTCCAAGAGACTAGCCACCTGGCAGGGGTCACAAACCTCCGCGGAGCCATTGTTAAGTTGCCACCACGTCTCAAGTGCGAAGTGAAACAACAAGACTTTGCGTTGTCTGTGCGCAGAGCCTTACAGGCTGAAGGCATGCGCTCTGGCGTGCAGGCAAGGTCGTGGACCGGCACTGGTACAACAAGAACAAGCACATCTTCCCTGCGTCGAGGTGGGAGGTGTACGAGCCTGAGAAACAGTTTGACTCGTACACGATCTATGGTTGAGCCGCCTGCTCAGCGAGTCTGTTTGGGCTCTCCAGCATGTCGTGGAACAGCCCGGATGTCTGGTACACTCTGTTTGTCTGTCTGCAGGGTTTGCAGTACTCCTTGCAGGCAAGGGAGGGCGCAGCAGCGCTGTTGTATTACAGCAAAGCATTGCCAGTGCATCTCATGATGCTTTCATTGGGCATGCATGTCACAGCCATTGGGACATTAGGGCTAGCAGCACAAAGCACCGCATTGCCCAACCTGTATCGCATGTGTAACAGCGCCGAAGGCTGGATGACCTTGGTGACCCAAGCCAGGCAGGCCACGCGAGTGCGCCCAAGCCCTCCATCAGCAGGTCTTCATTTCAAGCACTGGCCCCGGCTGCTCAGCATTCGCGAGATACAAGCGCGCATGAGCCCCCCATCTGCAGCTAGCAAGCTTTGGCTGGCAGGCCTCAGTTGCCGGGCAGGCGCGCGGCGCGGATGCGCTCGAGCTCGCCGTTGGCGGCGACCAGGCGCGCGCGCAGGTCGCGCGCCTCCTCCTCGCATGGCTCGCAGTGCACGTAGGTCGACAAGATCGTCACGCGCTCGCGCGGCATCACGAAGATGCCCTGCCGCAAGCGTTGCGTCAAGGAGGTGACTGCCAGAGAGCGGTCGCTATGACCTGGAGATATGTGCACACATGCAGGAGATTTCAGCTCAGAGCACGACGGGATGCAAGGGTGAAGCCCTGTCCCTCACAGTCTCCGCACTCAGGCCACTGCGTGCCTCCAAGTGCTTACAGCTGCATGCGCATGCCACGTGGAGCGCACCGGCAGTGGCTGTCCGGCTATTGCCAGCAGCTCCTTTGCATGAGGAAGTGCAACACTAAGCTTCACCGGCGCCATGGCTAGGTCAGCTGGCAGCGGACACATCTACATGCCGCCTGGACACTACCCACTCGTGCAGAGGTGGCCCCCTCCACACAGCGACAAGCCAGAGCACCGCACCTCGCGCCGCGTCTCCAGCGCCTCCATCTTGGTGAGCACGTCCAGCCCGCGCGTCACCTCCCTGCCGTGCCAGACTCCGCAGATCGTCTGCCGCCCTTTGTGGCTGTAGCGCGAGGCCCAAAGAGACTGCTGCGCTGCGAAACAGCCTCATAACCATAAGCCAAGCCTTCTCCGTATCACCGCGCCTGGCCAGGAGGCCAGGCTTGCCAGAGACCCTTGCGCATCCACGCCCCGCTTGTGCGCTTGCGCACTCGCCTGCCCATGACCCTTGCGCAGCAGCTTCCTAAGACCCTTGCGCACGAGCGCAACGGCTTGCCTGCTTGAGCACACCGAACACTCGCGTGCCCAAGACCCTCGCGCACCCCCGCACCCTGGCCCGCGTGCGCGCCTGCTTGCGCGAGACCCTTGCGCGCCCGCGCACCCTTGTGCCCGGACCCGCGTGCCCGGGACGCGCGCACCCGAAGATGGCGTAGTTCATGTCCAGGTGCGGCGCGGCGCCCAGCAGGATGGAGAAGCTGGAGCCGCCCGAGTGCGGGTCGTCGCTGCGCGCCATGGACAGGATCCCGCGCCGCGTGTGCTTCACGTCCAGCCGCACCTCCAGCGGCACCGTCTTGGACGCCTCCACCTGGCCGCGCGCGTCAGGGCTTGCCACAGGGTTTTGGCACATACCTCTGGTTTCTGGAGGGATTTGTATGGTCAAGCCGCATGCATGGGTCCGGGGGGCACTGAGACTGCTGTACCGCGTGGGCACAGCCGCAGCGCACGGCGGAGCGGAGAGGCCCTGCTCCTGGCATGGTCTGGGCTCACAGCCCCAGCGTGCTGCCAGCACAGGCGCAGCCGCAACACCGCCTCCAATACGACAGAGTGGTTACGAACAGACGTTCAAGCGTCTCTGGCTGCAGCACTGTCCGCACCACCTGCCGGCAGCGCGGCTATTTCTGCATGAAAACAGACGGAGCACCTGCTGGCGCACGTCCAGGTCGCACTGCCGCCCGCCCTTCACATCTGCTACCTGCGACGCGGTCTGCGCTGTCAACCGCCCGCACACTGGCGCGCCTGCCTGGGTTGGGAAGCGCCGTGCAACCAGGGCAAGTTGTCAAGAAAACGCGCGCAGCGGAGAGCCGCGCCCAAGCCTATGCTAGCAGCAAGGGTTGTGAGTAGACAACAGTCAGTAAACAGTCGGTCAGTAACGCGTCGCATGCTCGGTGAGGCGCGGGAGTCCGTGGAGGGAGTTGCTAGCGATGTGGCGTGGCGTAGAACAGGCAAGCGCGGGCTGTGCCTGCGCCACAAAGCCCTTGTCCACGCGGAAGAAGTGGTTGGTGTTGTATGCGCCAAGCTTTGCGAGGCGCATGATGTGCGGCGCTGTGACCGGGGCGACCTGCGCAGTGCGCACTCAGGCGGTCAGGCTGACTTTTGCCTGCACCAAATACGTGTCAGCTACCTCCTGAAGCCAGCAAGACAAGCGCGTTGTCCGGTGCTACCGTGCCAGTGCACGCTGCCAGTGCTGGCACTTCAAACAGCAAGGTCGGGCGCACATCTGGGTAGACGCCAAACTCTATGTCGCCGTACGCAGTCTGGAACACCACGCGCTCGTCGCTCAGCTTCACTGCCAGCAGCAGGCTTGCCGCGTCAAGCAAGAGCAGCAGGGCTAGCGGTGCTCGCACGCCTGCCCTGAGCATCTGACATCAAGGCCTGAAATATGGCAGCGCGCTTCGCACGGAATGCTCTTGCTGAGCCTCTGATCAAAGTCCTTTGAAAAAATGTCCTCTCCAAGCCACCCAGATTTGGAACAGAGCATGAATCCCAAATCACCAGCTGGCTTGCTACCTGAAGCTGGACATCAAAACACGCGCGCTCGTTCGCGGGCTTGTTCAGCAGTGAACATGGGGCTCGCCGCTGGGGATGGCAGCGGCAGCTTCTGGGGACATGCACAGGGTGCAGCCTGGGCGCCTGCGAGGGCTGCCTCAAGACGCGCACTGAACGCGTGTTCAAACATGTGCTGGAGCGCGCTGCTGCTCGCGCTGTGCGGCCAGGCGCTGTGCGCGCGAGCGCTGGCGGCGGTGGAGGCGCCAGCGCCAGCGCCGTTAGAGGGCCTGCCGACGTCCGCAGACGTGCTGCTGCCGGAGACAGACCGCGATGTTGTGGCACTGCTGGCGCACCTCATGAGCGCGCAGCACGAGCTCGTGCTCGCCATGCACGGCCCGGTGCGCTGCTGGACGTGGCGCATGCGTGCAACACCCGGCAAGGCGAGCGTGCCTGACGCGGGTGCGCGTGCGTGCAGGACTCGCCGCTGGCAGCGCTGTCCTTCGCGGCCACCACCGCGCAGGAGCAGTTCACCAACTGGTTTCTGCAACTCCAGAACAACCCGCCCGCGCCTTTCGACATGGCGTACAACTTTGTGCAGAACTTCACTGCGGCCGCCAATGCGGTGCGCAGCCGGCCGTTCCCCGCGGTCTGAGCCGACGCTTATTGCAGCGCGCAGCTGTGCCAATCGTGGCTCGCCGTCTGCCCAGCCTGCAGGGCCGCCAACTGGTGGCGGCCGCGCCTGACCGAGCGGGGCGTGCGGCGGCAGACGCTGTTCAAGATCTCACCCAACCTGGCCAGGAACGTCGCCTTTGGCAAGCTCGAGTGGTTCCAGAACGCGCCGAAGGTGGCGACCAACGCCCAGGTGTTCGCGGCGATCGCCCCCTTCGGGCTGCTCGTGCAGCCATGCCTCTTCCGGTTCGGGCCGTCCGGTGCGCGCCGCGCGGCGCAGCACACTGCGCCCCGCTGCGCGCGCCTGGCTCGCAAGCGCGCCCGCGCGCGCAGCTCCCCTGAGCGCCGCGCGCCGCGCCCTGCAGGCGTTTTTGTAGACCCCCAGGCCATCGCGATCTCGCCGCGCGTGCTCCACGTCGAGGCGACCGGCGTCAACATCTCCCCGGCCGGCATCTCGATCGGCCCCATCCTCATCGCCGTCACCCCCAGCGGCACCAACATCGGCCTGACCCACGTGGCGGTGCGGGCGGCGCCCTTTTCCCTGCTGCAGCGCCCCTCCCCCAACCCTAACCCTATACCCTATGGCCGTCCTCACCGCGCGCGCTTAAGCGCGCGCGCGCATGGCGCGCAGGTCTCGCCCGTCTTCCTGGACGTGGCGCCGACCGTCCGGGTCGTGGCCGGCAGCGGCAAGCCGGCCACCTTCGCCAAGGGCATCGCCGTCAACGCGCAGCCCAAGCCGGCCGTCGTGACCGACGCCCGCGGCAAGGTGGTCCGCCCGTCGCCGGCCGTGGCGACCACCGCCACCAGCTCCTCGGGCTCCGTGGCGAGCGCGACGGGGATCGCCCCGCCGGCGACGGGCGGGGGCTGAGCGCTCGGGCCGCCGCGCATCCCCTGCCCTGCCTCGACTGTTTGGGGGGAGTGGCTCCTGCTGACCCGTGGTGATGCCTGCAGCAAGACCTCTGGTATGCCAGGGTTGCTGCAGGGCGAGTCGCGCATGGAAACAACGCGCTTTGTTAGCTGTTTTCATGCGCGACGGTACACTCATCAAGGGCACGCGCATACCTTCCATGCGCGTGCCTGGAAATTAGGGCACGGAGCACGCGTTTTACTCCATGCACAAGTGTTCGAAGTATGCAATCATGAAGTGGTGTAGCGTTTTCATGGGGCACCCCTGAGGGGATGCCTCATCAAAACTCACGCAAAGAATGGCTCATCAAAACTCACGCAAAGAATGGGGGTGGCTTGCATCCCCGCTGCTCTATGTACATCGGCCCACCCCTGCAGAACATGCAGGGTACCTGGTTTGCTCTGGCGCGCGACATCTGCAGGGTTGTTTGTACGCATCATACATGGGCGGGCACAGATCAAGTGCATCACGTAGGTTACAGTGACCTGGGCCTCGTCCGCCAGTGTGCTGTGACGGACGTGTGCGCAGGGGTGAGAACCAAGCCTGGAGCGCTTCTTTTGGCATTGAGCGGTGTGCGTTGGCTGTGGGCTACCCCGCCTCACAGCTGGGTGAGGAAGGGTGGGTGCTATGAGCAGCGTGCGGCGCCATGCGGCATCGCAGCGGGAGCTGTGAGGCCGCGTCTGTCTGGCGTCCCTTACATGGTCGCGCTATGGGACTCGCATGCTCACGCTGCTTACTTTCATATGGAGCCGGCTGCGCACGCTCACCCTTTCGCCTGGGGCGCACCATGCGTACTGTACGTGCCAGGACTCGGGCAGGGTTGCTTGCTGCATTTTGACGTGCCTTCCTCCTGGTTGAGATGCCTGAAGAAGAGCTTGGCAGCCCAATCGCTGGGAATAGAAAAATTGCGTGGTCAGGCTCTTCTTGTTTCCTGTATCCGTTCACTCAAGCCATCACTTTGCATCAATGTGGACGTGCCTACAGCCAGGAGCTGGCACTGCTCTTAATGTGCACTGAGAATATTCCATTTAGTGAGTTGGTGTGCTGTCATGGGCGGATGCTTGACCCTGCAAGGGGCTCCTTCACCAGCGTGCTGTGTAACATGCATGCAGGGATGCCCTGAAGGTACATACATACAAATGAATGGTGAGGACCGCGTCAGAGCTTCATGCACATACAGTGCCGCAACAAGCCTGGGCAGGCCGTGACGGGCCAGCCGCAGCGGCGCCGCCGCTCGGCGCTGGGCGGCCAGCACGCGGAATGGCCTGAGCGCGCGGGTGCGCGTCAGGTCGCAACCGCCACGGCGCCAGCGGTATAGGGTAGGGACCACAACAGGGGGCAGAGGAGCAATAAGCGGGTGGGGTTTTATGTGTGGGCGCGCACCATCCGCAGCCCCGGCATGAGCCGCTTTACCCAGTGCCCGCCACCACGTTTGCCAGCGCTTCTGGCAGGCGAGCGTCCTCCCGCTCCTCCGCGGCCGCGCCAGCCGCCGACATGTTGTGTATTCCTACGGCTGCAAACATGCTGGCACTATCTGCCTCGGCGTCGTCATCCGGCACGTCGTCGATGTCCAGCTCCTCGGGGTTGGCCGCCGCCGGCTCGTACGTATCATCCAACGCAATCTCCTCCGGATTTGCCTCTGTGCGCCAGGTCCTGGGTAATGGTCAGGCCCTTGGCGAGGCCCTGACACACTGCCTTAGAGGCACCAGAGCTGCCCGAGCATGGCTCCTTGCTGGTTCTGACAGCTCAGACTTGCCTGTCCCGGGGCACCAGGAGCCCGCAAAGCTCTGCGCGGGCAGCCATGAAAGCTGCACAGCCGTGAAGCGGTTGCGCGCCTGCCGGTGCCGTGCGCGCCGCCGCAGGCGGACCCCGGCCTGGGTCGGGCCCGTCCAGGTTGTAGGGCAGGCCCAGCAGCTGGAGAAAGGCCTCCGTCTGCGGGCTGCGCTGCGCGCGCTGCGGCATGCGCCCCGGCCGGCCGCTGGGCCCCGGCGCGGTCTGCTCAAAGTTGGGCGGCACGGCCGCGCCGCCGCGCGCTGCCAGCGTCGCGCGCACCGCCGCCAGGTCCGCCTCGGAGGCGCCGCTCCGGCCGCCGCCCATGCCTGCACGCAAGGTGCGCCTTGCGGATTTACAGAAAGTGCTTGTCCTGTCTCTGACAGCAGGTGGCCATGAATTGGTCGCATGCAGCGCGTGCACGTACTGCCCTTTGTTATCACGGCTGACAGCTGAGGGGAATTAGCAAGCACATGTCATGTTGTCAGGCAGGGTGCACATAAGGTTGCACGAGCTGTATCTGTATACAGATACAGCTCCGCGCTGTCACCCACGCCCGGGAGCGCACCGGGCAGCGGCGCAGGCGAGGGGCGCAGGCTGAGCAGCGCATGCGTGCCGCGCAGCACGGCCAGCCACTCCTCATCGTAGCCAAACTCCAGCGGCCCGTCCGCGTCGGGGAAGTCGACGACCTGCGAGGGTTCGGCGCCCGGCCGGTCAGCAGCTACGACGCGCCTGCCCGCCTGGCTGACCCGCGCGCCTCTGCGCGGCAGGTCGTATTAAGCCGTGCCGAAGCGTGCCCCCGGCACCCGGCCCAAACCGGCGCCGGCGCAGCGCGCAGGCGGGCGCCGCGCCTGCAGGAACCCGCGCCCGGGCAGGCACTTGTCCAGCGCCAGGAAGCGCGTAGCGCCGCCGCCGCCCCCGCCGTGCGGCACCAGCGCCGCAAACTTGGTGTGCAGGTGCGCGCTGAACCAGTGCGCCGGCCGCAGCGCGTGCAGCAGCTCCTCCGCGGGCGGGCTGCCCAGCGAGTTTGCCGCGATTTCAGCGGCCAGGAAGCGCTTAGCGCGGCACAGGCCGGCGGCGTCGCCAAAGGCCGCGATCCCGCGCGGCCAGTCGTGCGAGAGGAAGGCGTCGAGCGGGCGGCGCAGCTGGCGTAGGCGGAACACCTCCAGCTCGCGCAGGTGATACGCGCTGCGGATGCTGGAGCTCGTGTACGGCGGCCGCTCGAAGTGGCCCTGCGGCCGGCGCCCGCGCAGCTGGCACCTTTTTTGGCGCTCTTCTTGCGATACGAGCGCCCCAGACTGTCGGGAGCGCCTTTAGCAAAAAATTTGCGGACAGCGCCTCAACTGCTGCAGCGCAGGAGACCCGAAGGAGACGCGGCGGTCACGGGAGGAGCGGCGCGCCTTGCGGTAGTGGTTGGCGTTGAAAATGCCGGACAGGCCGCCGATGCGGATGCCGCCAAAGGTCACCACGCCCGCGTGGCCCAGGTAGTATATGCGCGGCGCCGCCCAGCCGCCATAGTACAGCTCCCACAGGTGGTTGGAGGCCTCATGGTTGCCGCCGACTGCGGGGCGCGGCAGGCGCTTTGAAGGCCTGCTCACCCGGCTCGCGGCAGCGCCGGCGGGGCTGCACAGCGCGGCAGGGCGCACTGAAGAGCGTGGGGTAGGGCGCGACAGCCGCGCCGGTGTAGTACCTGTGGAACGTCTTGAGCTCGCGGTACTTGGGGGGGCAGGCGAGGCACTCCAGGTCGTCCTCGTTGCGCACCGCCTGCAGGGCAGCGGCCCGCTCCGACACCAGCGCACGCTGTGAGCAGCCTTGGCTCACAATGTAAGCAGCCGTAGGCAGATGCACTGAGCGCGCCTGGAAGTCGCCGCAGCATATCAGCAGGTCGATGGTCTGGCCGTACATCTGCTCCAGGCGCTGCATTGTGCCGTATATCTTGTCCAGGTCGCCATGACAGCAGCCCTCCACAGCCACCTGCGGATATGGTGCTCGGCGTTGCCTGCACCTTATAGACATCTTGGAGTATACGCGCATGCAGCCACCGCACCCGCAGCCCCCTCCGACCAGCTGTCATCTTCTTTCAGGCGCCCCGTCTGTAGGTTACCACACAGCTGTTGTCTGCAGCAGCCGGTCCGCAGACTGTGCGGATTCACAGGCCAAGCACGCAGAGGGTGCTCAGCACAAGCCGCCGGCTTGAACGAGGGCGAAGCACACACGCGAGGTACACAAGCTGTCTCTCACTCTCAGTGTGCATGGCGATCACCGGCCATGCGCATGGGAGCAACCTCTACCAGGGTTTTTCCCAGGAAAATGCAATGGCAGGATGCATGCCTACCTGTGCGCTGTGCACTGGCGCGCTGCCCTTGCTGCCGTGCAGATGACAGGCCCTATGTGCTGAGGCTCGCATGTTTTCATCTTGTTAGAGCTCGCATGCAGTAGAACTTGCTGAGGCTTGCATACTCCGCTTGAAAGTAGTCCGGGCGCCTTCATCATCAGGAACGCCTTGCTCTCATGCCATGAGACTCGTGGCATGAGACATTCGTGTATACCAGGTGATAGCAATGTGGAGAACCAGACCGTGTTGGCCAAACTCACATGTGCTCAAACAGAAGCGTCCAGCGGCGCCTGCCACACAGCTCGCACAACAATCTCACAAAACTTTTGCTATCGGACACTCAGACTGGCAGCAGAGTACATGCGCGCAAATGTAGGCTGCATGAACACAGACAGCTTACCAACCTCGCTGTGCTGCCCATGTTAGGGCGGCAGACTAGGAATCTGACTTCTATTTGCAACTCTGCGTTGCCAAGGCCCTGAACAAGCAGTGAAACAGCACACTCCCTGCTGCAGGAAACCGATACATCAACAGGGCCGAAGGCGGAAACCGATGTGGCCGACGCGACAAGCCTGTTTAGGCCGCGTTGGCCGGCGGAAGCGACGAGCTTGTTCAGGCGGCGCTGGCCCGGCGGACGCGACGAGCCTGATCAGGCGGCGCTGCGGCCGGCGAGCGCGGCGAGCTCCGCCTCCGCCTCGGCGGCCGCCTCCATGATGGGCAGGCCGACGCCGCCGCCGCGCGCCAGGGCCGCCACCGCCGCCCGCAGCCGCGCCAGCTCGCCTGCACGGCCCAGCCATCCTTCATTCGGGCATGTCGAGGGGTGGCCTGAAGGGTGCATGCTGGCAGGCTTCTTGGGTTTGCGCGGCCAGACACATATCACCAATGCAACCCGCGGGGTGTCCTGCCGGCCTGCCGATGAGCCTGCGCTCCAAAGGCAGCACAACGGCAGCTGCCACACACATCATTTCACCCAGGCCATGCGTTCCACGGCCAGACAGCTTGCAAGCGCCTCAGGCCGCTTGCTTGCATGGCAGGCCCTCCTGATGCACTGAGCGCCGTTTGCAAAGAATGCCAGCAGCCCAGGCAGGGGAGAGTGCGCGCCTGGCGGCAGCGGCGGCGCGTCGTGCGCGCGGCAGGCCAGGCAGAGCGCGTCCAGCACGCCCTGCTGCACGTCCGGGTCCGCCGGCGCGCCCTCCGCGCCCAGCGCGCTGCCTGGCCGCGATTGAGCGCCGCGTCGGTGCATGCGACGAGGAGACAGGCGCCCCATGACCCATGACCGCTTACCAACCAGGGCATCTTCATCTGTAACAAATTGCTATTGTGACTACAGACGACGAGCCGTAATGGCCGTCTCCCGCAGAGCAGGCCCAGCTAAGGCGGCCGCGCGCAGGATGACCGAGGGGCGCGCGCCGAGCAGGGCCAGGTTGTCGGCGGCCAGCAGCGCGGCGGCGGTGTCGGCGGGCCAGAGCGCCAGCAGCGCGGCCAGCGCGCCGGCGGCCGCGCCCGCCACACGTGCCTCCGGATGCGCCACCAGCTCCACCAGCGCGGGCAGCGCGGGCGCCAGCGCGCGCGTCTCGCCCGCGCCTGCGCGCGATGCCGTCAGGGTTTTCCAGGGTTTGTATAGGTTGAAAGGTTGCACACTTTTATAGCAGCACATGGGCAGAGGGGGGGAGGTGTTTGCGAGCCGATCTACCCTCGAGCGGCGAGCGTCACAGCCGCACCACGCGCACGCGCGGCGGGCGCGTCGAGCCCGGCGAGCGCCGCCCAGCAGCGCGGAGGCCGCTCCCGTGCCCGCAAACC
>JAABUR0100007246.1_pt1 | contig 13198 bp, 7 predicted proteins | sample 5560091 | NCBI WGS metagenome assembly JAABUR01 (sample SAMN10711879, study PRJNA513375) | rock metagenome | isolation source: Antarctica rocks | place: Antarctica: Victoria Land, University Valley sud
CGCCCCGAGTGGCGGTCGTCGGCAGCAGCAGGCCCGCTGACAGCGACCGCACTCGATCGTCGTCGAGGCGAAGGGCGACCCGCTCGAAAGTCGTCGATTCACCCTCGCCGTGCAGGTCGTAGCAGGCCGCCAGGATCGCCCGCAGCGGGGCGTCGCGGATCGAACCGACGGCCACCCGGGAGACCAGCCGTCCCACGGCGAGCGGCTCATTCAGGGCGATCTGGACCAGCTCGCGATCGATGGGGTCGAGCTCCTCGGGCCGGATCGGCGTCATCGGCACGACTGGAGCGGTGGCCCTCAGGCCTGGATTCCCGCCCGTCCCATCTTCCCCAACGGCCATCGGGGCTCGTCGGCCTTTCTGCTCGGTACGGCGGGCGGAGCGTTGCAATTCCTTGAGCCTGCGATCGAGGGTCGCGACGGGGACCCGCAGCCGTTGCGAGAGCGTGTCGAGGGCCTTGGCGACCTTGACATCCAGCCCTGCGGCGTGCGAGAGGGGGACGCGCCCGAGGATCGACAGCACCCATTCGGCGGCGAGCCGCGAGTCCTCCAGCGAGTTCAGGTCGAATCGCGCCTCGGCCCGGGCGATCGCGAAGCTCAGCGGATCGACCGCACGGCCGACCCGGACACGGAACGCGTCGGCCCCCTCCCTCGTCAGGAAGTCGCACGGGTCGAGTCCGTCCGGCAAGCTTAGCACCCGGACGTCGATCTCGTGGCCGAGGAAGAGTTCCAGGGCACGATCGGCGGCCGATTGACCGGCCGAATCGCCGTCGAAGACCAGGACCACCCGGTCGGCGAGCCGCCTGAGGGCTTGCACATGGTCGTCGCCGAGCGCGGTGCCGAGGGTGCCGACGACGTTGAGCAACCCCGCCTGATGGGCGGCGATGACGTCGGTATAGCCTTCGACCACGGCGACCCAACCCGACTCCCGGGCGGCCGGGCGGGCCAGGTCGGCCGCATACAGGATTTTCCTCTTCTGGAAGAGCAAGGTCTCGGGGCTGTTCAGGTATTTGGCGATCCCCTTGCCGGCATCGGCGAACGCGCGCTCGACCTCGGGCAGGACGCGTCCGCCGAAGCCGAGGACGCGTCCCCCCAGGTCGTGGATCGGGAAGATCAGGCGGCCGCGGAACCTCTCGTGCACCCGGCCAGGGCGATCGGCCGGGCGCGAGACCAGGCCGACGCGTTCGAGGACCTCGACCGAGTGACCGTCCCTCCGGGCACGCGACAGCAGCCATTCGCGGGACTCGGGGGCGAAGCCGAGACGGAACCGCACGACGCTCTCCTGGGAAATCCCTCGCTCCTCGACATAGCCGCGGGCCTGCGTCGAGTCGGCGAGGGCTTCCGCGAAGGCTCGTTCGGCCCACTCGGTGACGGCCATGAGCTCGGTACGCGACGGCCCCCGGGAATTCGGCCCCTGCGCCGACCCCTCCAGGGTGACGCCGGCCCGTTCGGCTAACATGCGCAGAGCCTCGGAAAAATCAACGCGTTCGTAGTCCTTGACGAAATCAAAGATGTCGCCGCCGGCGCCACAGCTCCAGCATTTAAAGGACTGACGCTCGGGGTTGAGTTCGAGTGAGGGATTGTGATCGTCGTGGAAAGGGCACAGGGCCTTGAACTTGGAGCCGGCACGATGGAGGGGGAGATACTCGCCGACCAGGGCGACCAGGTCGAGCGATTGTTTAATCGTGGCAAGCGTCGCCTCGGAGTGTCGGGGCACCGGGGGCTCCTGGATTGGCGTCTCAGGCCCGGGTCCATGGCGAATCCGGCCGCGAGGAGCCGGACACCACGTCCGTCCTCTCCGAGGCCACTCGCCGTGCCCTTTCTTGGCGGCAGTGCTCGAATTGTATCTCCGAGTTCAAAAAGCGTCAAGTTTTTCGGACGCTAGGACGGTCTCAGGGTGCTGTTTCTAACGTGGCATGCTTTTAGCCTTTAGGGCCGATCCGGCCGGATTCCAGGACTACGCAAAGCTTGCGGCTGCGCGCAAGGCCGGGTAGGGCCTTGACAACGGGTCGCTCTCCGTTCCACCGGGCTCGGAATTTCGCGAGACTCACGGAGAAGCACGAGTCGCGGCCACCCTTCATGCGACCGTATCGAACTTGTCTCCAAAACCAGGTGTCCAAGTCAAGGTAGGTTTTTCTCGATATGTGAAGGGAACGTGTGCCGCAACGCGATCCGAGCAGCGACGCACCAGGGCGTCGACGCAGTATGAAGAGGCGCGGAGAGCGAGCTCCTTGAGGAGTGGAGGTCGGGGCTCCGCGCGAGAACCGGGACGGGCGCGACCGATGGCCTTATCTAGGGGCGCTGAGGACGATTTCGGCGACCTGGCCCTTCTCGACCTCGACGCGCAAGGGGAGTCTGCCGTCCCCCTGGACCGACGCCGCGGCCGTCTCGTATTCGGCCTTGGTGTGGACCGGGGTCTGCCCCACGGCGAGGATTCGAATCCCGGGGCGGAGGCCGGCCTTGAACGACGGGCTGCCGGGGACGACCTGGTCGATGACCAGCATGCTGATCGGCTGGCCCGTCTCGTCAGGGCCGAGCTCTCGGATGCGGAACCCGAGAGGGTGCAAGGCCTGGTCAACGGGACGTTCGGTGATGGTGACCTTGACTGTCTGCAACGCCCCTTGGCGATAGATCTTCACCGGCGTGTCCACGCCGACGGCCAGGGCGACGGTCCGGTTCCGCAGGCTCCGAGGGTCAGTCACTACCTTGCCATCGACCTGAACGATGATATCGCCGATCCGTAAGCCCGCCTTGGCGGCGGGGCTATCGGCCGACACCGTGACGACGACCGCCCCCCGGGTCTCGGGCGTCCCCAGTTTTGCCGCCAGCGAGGGGGTCAGCGGCTCGGTCCTCACGCCGAGGTAGCCTCGGACGACCCGCCCCCCCTTGATGAGGTTCTCGACGACGCGACGCGCCATCGACGAGGGGATCGCCAGGCCGATCCCCTGGTATCCCCCGGTCTCCGTGAGCATCGCGGTGTTGATCCCGACGACCTTGCCCGTGAGGTCGACGAGGGGTCCCCCCGAATTGCCCGAGTTGATCGCCGCGTCGGTCTGCAGGAACGCCTCGTACTCGTTGATCCTCAGGTCGTTACGCTCGGTCGACGAGATGATGCCGGCGGTCACGGTCTGGTCCAGGGCGAACGGGCTTCCGATGGCGAGTACCCAGTCTCCCATCTCCAGTCGATCCGAGTCGCCCCACTGCGCGGCGACCCGCAACGACGCATTGACCTGGAGGACGGCCAGGTCGCTCTTGGGGTCGGCGCCCACCAGCCGGGCCGGGAGGTCGGCCCCTCCGGTGAGCCGGACGACGATCTGGTCGGCGTCCTTGATGACGTGGTTATTGGTGACGATGTAACCCCGCTCCTTGTCGATGATCACGCCCGATCCCAGCCCGGTATTCTCGAGCCTCGGGCCGGAGAGGTCGGCCCCCCCGGCCAGCGGGATGCCCGGCCGGCCCTCGCCCTGGAGGAGTCGCTGGGTCCGGACGTGCACCACGGCGGGCGCCACCGCGACGGTCGCCATGCGGAAGAGCTCCGACGCCCGGCCGACGATCTCCGCCTTGTCGAGCCTCGCCAGCGCCTCGGAGGCCGCACGCGAGCGGCCCGATTCCCAGGCGTATCCCGACCGGTCCGCCATGTAGGGGATGCCGTACACCAGCGTCGCCATCAGCAGGAGGATGAGCAGCACCAGCACGAAGCCCCAGCGCACCGGAGGCGTCGTGGGGCGAGGCGGCGGCTCGCCGAAATCGAACTCTTGCGGATCGGACGACTCCATCGATCGGTCACTCCTGCGGACGCAGACGCGCTCGTCCTTCGACAAGAAAGACCGAGGTGCCGCTCGGCGGATGTGGCCTCTGGCGGCATTCTATGAGGTTCCATTCTTCACTCACCCACGCCGGAAATCAACCATACGGAACCGCCGTGCGACGCGATCCGGCTGGCGTGGGCCTTCGGTCCGGTTAGAGCTCCTCGACGCCAGTCCCCCATCGCCGCGGAGCACTCCGGGAGGTGACTGACTCACTCGGAACGGGCGAGACCGGCCCGCCCGATATCAACAACGTCCGCAACCGCACACCGCGGTGCATCCCAGAAGGGCATTCGCGTAGATCGCCGACCTGGGAGATTACGTAGGTCATAATTCCCCCGAGGACAGTTCCCCATCCTCTGGTCCAACCGGATTCGGGCCTTTCGTGGCCCAAGCTCCCCCTCCAGAGCGGCCCCAGATGTCGCATGAGGGAGGTGGTCGTTACGGCCGGCCTCGCCGTCGCGATCCCATACGGATTTCGTTCCCGATGATTCCCGCGGCCAGACCTCATCCTCTCGAACGAAACGCCCGCACAGTCGGAGGATGCACCTATGCAATGCATGGTTGTGAATTCAATCGACCTTGGGAACGTCGACCCAGGTGCCGTCCTGATTCGAACTGGCGACGGCGGCCTCGACGAAGGCCATGCCGGCGACCCCTTCGACGATGCCGGGGTGCTCGAAGGGGGTCGGCGCGGTCTCGCCCCGTCGTGTGCGAATGGTCCACTCCAGGGTCCGATGCAGATTGGCCAGGGCTTCGTGGAAGCCCTCGGGGTGGCCCGACGGGAGGCGAAGGTAGGGTTGGATGGAGGTGGGGAAGTAGCTGTATTCGGCTCCCTGGCGGTAGAGGCGTAAGGGTTGGCCGCCTTCGTAGCGTTTCAAGACGGTGTGGTCGGTGATCGACCATTCGAGGGTGCCGGTGGTCCCGCTGATCCGGAACCCGTTGTCGTTCTGGGCGCCGATGGTGATCTGCGAGGCGGCGATGGTGGCGACTCCGCCGTTGTCGAGTTCGGCCAGGACGGTGAAGTCGTCGTCGAGCGCGCGGCCCGGGACGAAGGCCTTGAGGCGGGCCTGGACGCGGGTGGCCTGGAGGCCGGCGGCGAAGCGGACGAACTCGTAGGCGTGGGTGCCGATGTCGCCCCCGCAGCCCGAGGCGCCCGCCTTGCTCGGGTCGACGCGCCACGCGGCCTGCTTCTGACCGTCGGCTTCGAGCTTGGTGGCCAGCCAGCCCTGCGGATACCAGGCCTCGACCTTGCGGACCTCGCCGATGGCCCCGTCGCGCACCAGGACCTTGGCGAGCATCACCATGGGGAAGCCGGTATATGTGTAGGCCACGACGAACGGAGTCCGTCGCGCGGTGACCGTCGCGTGCAGCCGACGCGCCTCGTCGAGCGTGGTCGTCAACGGTTTCTCGCAGAGCACGCCCATGCCGGCGTTCGCGGAGGCCTCGGCCGGCGCGGCGTGGGCGTCGTTGGGGGTGACGATCGTCACGTAATCGATCCGCTCGCCGTCCGGGAGCGCGGACTCGCCCTCGATCATCGCCTTCCAGTCGGTGTATCCGCGTTCGAAGAAGAGTTCGCGGGCCGATTCGACCGACTCCTCGGGCTTGCTCCGGAGCGCCCCCGCGGTCAGCTCGGCCGAATTGTCAATCAGGATGCCCCGGCGGTGCGGCCCGCCGAAAAAGTTGGCCGGTCCCCCACCGCCGACCATGCCCACCCGCATCTTACGTCGGCTCATCAGCGTCGTCCCTTCATCGCGCGCCTAGCACCTGCCGGGATCGACGCTTCGACCCCCAATCCCGCCACTATAACCCCGCGGTCCGCGGTCGCAAGGGATGAGTGGCGAGTGGCGAGTGGCGAGTGGCGAGTGGCGAGTGGCGAGTGGCGAGTGGCGAGTGGCGAGTGGCGAGTGGCGAGTGGCGAGTGGCGAGTTGAACACAGAATAGAAATGCGTGGATACGGATGCGTGGAGAGATTCGGCCCTTCTTATCTTTCACTCGCCACTCGTCACTCGTCACTCGCCACTCATTTGCGACTGGCCCCGGGGAGATTCGAACTCCCACGTCCTTTCGGACACCGGCTCCTAAGACCGACGCGTCTGCCGTTCCGCCACGGGGCCAAGGTCGCCGCGCCGACGTCGGAGACGGGCGGCGCGGAGGGAAACGCGATGCCGCGGCATGCGCTCAGCGACGGTCTTGGAGCTTGCGCAGGAGTCGCAGGATTTCGAGATACAGCCAGACCAGGGTAACGATCAGGCCGAAGGCGCCATACCACTCCATGTACTTCGGAGCGGCATTCCGAGACCCTTGCTCGATGGAGTCGAAATCGAGCAGCAGGTTGAACGCGGCCAGGCCCACCACGAAGAGGCTGAACCCGATGCCAATCGGGCTCGCGCTACGGATGAACGGGACCGACATCCCGAAGAAGGAGAGGCCGATGGAGACCAAATACAGCAGGGCGATCGCCCCGGTGGCCGCCACGATCCCCGCCTTGAGGCGCTCGGTGACCTTGATCAGGCCCGTCGTATAGACGGTGAGCATGCAGAACAGCGTGCCGCCGGTCAATGCGATCGCCTGGAAGACGATCCCCGGGTTCGCCGTGGCGAAGCCCTCATACCTCATGGCCATCTGGTTTTCGACCAGGAGCGAGAACATACCCAGGAAGACCCCCTCGAATGCGGCGTAGACCGGCGCGGTCCAGGGTGAAAGCTGCGGCTTGAAGATCGTGATCAGGGCCAGGATGAACCCGCCGATCGCCGAGGCCGGCAGGAGGATCGGTTTTACGCTGCCCGCGTCGGTCGAGGTCCACGACCAGATGGCGGTCGCCGACAGGATGGCGAGGAGCAGGAACGTCTTGCCGATCGTCCCTTGCACGGTCATCGTCGTGCTGGGGCTGGCTCCGTAGACCTGTTCATAGCCCTGGAACGCCTGGTTCGCGAAGGCCGGGTTGCTGGTAGCCAAAGTCATATCTCCCGAAGTCGTGAGCAGAGGGAAACCCCCACCGTCTCCCTGGTATTTTGGCTCACCGACCCGACTTTGACAAGGAGCCCCCCCTGCACCGGGCTCCGAGGGCTGGGTTGAGGCCCTCGCCCGTGGCATCAACGCGAGGGGCTCGCCCGCGTGGGTGTGACCGCCGATCGGGTGGTGGGCCTGCCGGCTTGAATGATACCGTCGGGAGCCGATTCGGAGCGGACAATCACCTCGTCGAGGTCATGGTCGCGGAGCATGCGTCGGATGCTGGCACTGGAAGCGAACAGGCCCAGGTGGCGATTCATCTTGAGGATCTCGATGCGGCCGACGCAGACGCCGACCAGGCACCCGTCCGCGCGGAAGAGACCGCCCCCCGACCGGCCGTGCTGGGGGGGCTTCCTCAGGACCAGGAAGGGCCGGTCTGCCGCCCCCTTCTGCATCGACAGCCAGGCGACGCCGCCGACCTCGGTCCGCCAGCTGCTCAGGTCCTTCCCCCTGTCGATCCCGACCGACGTGACCACCGAACCTTGGGTCGGCTCTTCATCGCCGGGGGCGAGGTGAGCCACGTAGGGGAGCGGGGGGTGTCCTCGCAAGCGCAAGACAGCCAGGTCGCCCGCGGGGTCGGTCGCCGCGACCTCGGCCGCGAGGGCCAGGGGCCACGCCGCACGCGGCTGGGTCTTCTCCACGCCGAGGTTGTAGCGGTGCAGCTCGACCCAGAGCGGGCCCGAACCATCGACCACGTGAGCGGCCGTCAGGATCAGCGTCTCGCCATCGACCGAGGCGATCACCGTCCCGCTCCCCTGCGACGCCCTCTTCCGGACGATGACCGTGGGCCGGAACGTCCGATCGTCATCCGGCTGATCCCGGCGCGTGCCCGGACCTTCGCCCGCGGGTGCGGGGGTCACGAGGACGAGGACGATCCAACCGAGGGACAAGAGACGTTTCGCCATGCGGGCAATCCTCCCCTTACCATGTTGGCCCCCGACGACCCCCGACGCAAGCCCACGAGTCGACTCGGAGCCTCGGAGCCGGCCCCTTGATCGTCCCCGGCCGGCATGCTGAGATGTCGGGCCGGGTCTACGGGACCACCATTTCGACACACGACGAGGCGAGAAATCCTGATGCGAACTTCCATGCGACTGTTCGGAATCGCCCTGGCCGCGGCGCTCTTGACCGGCTCGGGCGTGCGCGGCGAGGATGAAAAGACCGCCATCTCGGGCGACCTGAAGGCACTCCAGGGGACGTGGGTCTCCACCGAGGATAACAGCCAGGAGAGCCGCTGGGTCTTCGAAGGAAAGAAGGCGAATACGAGCGCCGGCGGCCGTGACTACGTCTGCCAGGTGTCGCTCGATGCCAAGGCCACCCCGCACCCGACGATCGACTTCCGGGTCACCGAAGGCCCGGACGATTCCGCGGGCAAGACCTCCCGCGGCATCTACAAACTCGAAGGGGGCAAGTTGACCATCTGCGTGACGGGACCGGGCCAGGGGTCGCGGCCGGCCGAGTTCAAGGCGGTCGAGGACGAATCTTACCTGTTCGACCTGAAACGCGAGAAGCGGCAGGGGAAGGACCAGAAGTGACGTACGGCACGCCCGGTCCGAGGCGCCGTCATCGCGGGCCGGCATCGTCGATCCGAGGGCGCATGACCCTCACCTTGCCGTCCCGGAAGACGGTATCGAAGAGGCGAGCGGAGATCGCGTCGAGTTCAGGGTCGGTGCCCCGGACCACCAGCCTGTCGATCTCCGAGTGATGCCGCCTAAGGAGCTCATGCCAACGCCCGGCGCGCTCCTCGGCGTCACGGGGGTCGTCATGGAGGGCCACCCACTCCAGCTCGATGGGAGACGGGCCCTCGATCCCCGCTGCGAGCTGGACGGGGAAGTAGTAGTGGGCCGTCTCGTAATTGTTCCAGATTACGCTGCCGGTCCCGATCCCGAAGAGGTTGCCGGCATGCCGGAGCGGGTCGGCACGGAAGCGTCCACCGCCGCCGATCGAAAGGACCGCGACCCGCTGCCTCCGGCCGACCGCACCCCGGGCACGCATCAATTCTCCGACCATGCGTGTCGAAGTCAGCGCGTAGTCCCAGACGAACGCCGATTGGAGCGCGATCGCCCCGGCCAGGGCCACGCCGGCCGCTCGCCCGGCCGTCCGCCTCAGATCGAGGTCCAGCGCGGGGATCAGGGCCACCAGGCCGAGGAGACTGACCCGCTGCGGCAGATAGTGGCCGTGACCGGTGCCGAGTGAGTCGGGCCCGGCCATGCCTCCCAGGAGGAGGAGTGCCGCCAGCACGAGCCAGCCTCGCCGCTCGCGGAGGGAATCGGCCCGTTCGCGGCGGGCGTTCCAGAGGGTCGAGGCCACGAGGATCGCCATCGCGGCCGTGCCCAGCACCACCGGCGCCAGCATCCCGAATGCCCACGACTTCGACTCCAGGAACGGCAAGCTCAGCCGGCTCGCCAGCGAGATCGGATCGACCCACCCTAATCGGTCGACCCACGAACGTATCGAGAATGGGGACACCCGGTGTTCCCACTCGGCATGGAGCGGGCCGCCACGCCCGCTGAGGCGAAGATAGAAGAGCCCGAGGGGGACCAACGGGACCAGGCTCGCCGCGGTCATCCCCGCGCGGGCCGTCCGTCGCTCGCCCGGGGTCAGCGCCGTGAGGATCGCCAGGCCGACGACCGTGAGGCCCAGACTGACCAGGTGCGCGAAGTATCCGCAAACCAGGAGGACCGCCAGGGCCACGGCCCTCCCGATTCGCGGCCGTTCGCGGCCCTCCCACCAGACGCCGAGCGTGATCGCGAAGAGGCACGCCCCCAGCAGGAAGCTGGTGAACCCGAACAGCCAGGCCACATTCATCGAGAGCAATGCCGCCAGCAGGGAGGCCAGCGGCATCCCCCGCCAGCCCTCGACTCGCAGGCGAAGCCAGGCCATTGATGCCGCGAAGCCCACCAGCGTGACCGAGAGGATCACCCGGTCCGCTTGCCGTGCCGGCATGATCGAGACCAGGCCCATCGTCGCCAGGTGCCCCGCCCAGTTCGGCAGTGGTTCCCACCGCACAGAGTAAAAGGGGTGGAAGGGCGAATCGGGGCTGCGTGACCGCTCGAGGATATGCGCGTTGTAGAGGTGGGCCGGACCATCTTGCGTCACGAATAGGGGGACTCCCCAGATCGAGACGAGCGAGGGAGCCAGGGCGATGACGAGGATCCCGATCCCCCAGCGACGCGATCGGAGGGCAGGGAACTCGGGAGCGGAGGACGGTTCGCCTGTCAAAAAGGTCGAGGCCCCAAAAGAGTCCAGCCCGGCCCCCCGTTGTCCTCGCGGACGAGGGGGGCCGGGCTCGGATGCGTAACAACCGGACTGACGACCGTCCATCGTCCTCCGATTGTGACTTCCGGTGAAGCACGAGGGGAGGTCGGGTCGCAGCCTCCGATGCGCGGCAAGGTCCTAAATCACGCGGCGCTCACCGACGTCGGGCAACACGGCCCGACCTGGCGATCCTGAGACTATAACCCACGATCCGCACGGTCGCACGAATAAACTCCGGGGTCTGCCCGGCTTCACCTCCAGCCGACTTCGGGGCGGGAAGTAACCAAGGGCCTTCGGGCTCGACCCACTGGCATGCAGACACGTGTCGGAGGACAGGTGCGTCGGAGGTGGGTCGGAGGTGGGTGTAATCGGGTCAATCGCCATCCGCGTGGCGATTCTCGAAGAATGATCGCACAGGCCATCCTGAGTGAAAAATAATGGTGTTTGTTACAAGCTGTGTATTAAACCCATATTATCTCCTCTTCCCATTCATCTTGACGCTCCCAGTTTATGTCCCCAAAGCCCTCACGGCTGGAGGCCCGGGGGAGGACTCCCAGTCCAGGTGGCAGGGCTCCCGCCAGACTTGTGGAGGAGCCACTGTTCAAATTCCGGTCAATATTCCATAAATTAAGAGCCGTGAAAGCTGCCGGCCGGACGGTAGGATGTTTGTCCGAGGACGCGTCCTCACCAGATGAGGAGGCGGGGCCCTCCGATTGGGGCCGGTGGAGGCGGGAGCATGGCGTGGTCGAGGCGGTGGGGACTCGGGCCGGTCTTCGTGTACGAATGGCTCACCGGCGCGCGGCGGTGGCAGATGTATGCGCTGCGGGCGATCTACCTCGCCATGCTGCTGGTCTGCCTGGCGATGGTCTGGGTCCCGTTCGAGGGGCGAGACCTGACGATCGGCCTGACGGCCTCGATCAGCGGGGTCTTCTTCTGGAGGCTGGGGCTGCTCCAGTTGCTGCTGGTGATGCTCGCGGCGCCGGCGGTGATGGCGGGGTCGATCTGCGTGGAGAAGTCGCGCGGGACGTTGCTGCACCTGCTCGTCACGGACCTGTCGGACGATGAGATCGTGCTGGGGAAACTCGCGGCGCGGTTGACGCCGGTGCTGATGGTCCTGGCAAGCGGGGTCCCGGTGCTCGCCCTGGCCGGGCTGCTCGGGGGGATCGACCCCGGGGCGTTGCTGGGATCGTTCCTGGTGACGGTCGGGACGGCGTCCGTCGGCTGCACGCTCGCGCTGGTGTTGTCGATCTGGGTCCGCCAGATGTACCAGGCGTTGCTGCTGACGTACCTGGTTGAGGGCCTCCTGCTCGTCGGGCCGGCGCCGCTGCAGTGGCTGATCACGCCTGCGGCGACGTGGTGGACGGGGGTCCCGTTCACGAAAGATTGGCTGGCGAGGCGAGTGAACCCGTTCCGGCTGGTCGGCCGCCCGATGGCGACGTCGGGGCAGGTGCTGGCGGAATGCGGGATGTACTTCGCGGTGGCGGTCGCGGCGTCGGTGTGGCTGCTGGCCGTCTCGGTCCGGCGCATGCGGCGGGTGGTGACCGCGCAGGCGTTCCGGCCGGCGAAGCGGGAAGAGCCGGGCGGTGCGGCCGGGGTCCTCCGGTGGCTGCCCGGGCCCTCGCTGGACGGCAACCCGGTGCTCTGGCGCGAGTGGCATCGCAAGCGGCCGGGCAAGTGGGCCGGGCGGTTCTGGACCGCGTATGCGGCGGCCTCGGGGCTGGCGAGCCTGGGCGTGATCGTGGTTTTCTACCTGGATGCCTCGTCGCGAGGGTGGGGACGAGAGATTGCGCCAATGGTCAACGCCTGGCAGGCCGCAATCGGCCTGCTGCTCCTGAGCGCCTCCGCGCCGATGGCGCTGGCGGAGGAGCGCGACCGGGGGAGCATGGACGTCATCATGGCGACGCCGCTGGCGACGCGGGAGATCGTCTGGGGGAAGTGGTGGGGGACGTTCGCCCTGGTGCCGCGCCTGATGATCTTCCCCACCTGGATCGTCGTGGGCCTGGCGATGGTGAGCGAGAACTGGCTCGCCCCGCTCTTGATGCTGGGGCTGATCTTGGCCTATGCCGCGGCGATTACCAGCCTGGGCATGGCCCTGGCGACGTGGGTGCCCCGACTGGGGCGGGCCGTCGCCTGGAGCGTGACCATTTATGCCATCGCGGTGATCGGGCCGGTGGCGGTGGTCATCTCCCTGGCCAACCGGTCCCTCTTGTCCTCACCGAATGCGAGAGTCATCCTCGCGGCGAGCCCCTATTTCGGCGTCCTCGAGACCACGGAGTTGGCCGGGCGCCTGACGTTCCAGTCGGGGCATGACCTGCGATTTTTAAGCGTCTACATCCCATTGTACATAGGCGCCCTCGCCGTGTTCAGCCTGGTGCTGATGAGGGCTACGCTGGCGACCTTCGACCGGCGGATGGGGCGGGTCGCCGAGGTCCCCGAGTCGTGGCACCTCCGGCCGTTGCCTCGGCCGGAGGGGTGGTCGCAGGGGACGACGGTCGTGTCGGAGTGGACCTCAACGGACGCGACGTGAGCCGCGTCCGCACCGTCGGGTCGGCGATGGGCGCGACGTGATCCTCTTCCACGAAGGCGAACGGGTCGGTGTCGTATCATCCGCCATCGCGGGAGATTCTCTTGCGGGAGACGCCCTCGTGGAGCGAGCCATTCCTCTCGTAGACCCGGCGCAGCGCGGATGATCGATTTTCAACCCTCACCGGAACCTCCCGCACGGTCCGGGCGGGCGATGAGCATGGGGATGCCGAGGCCGTGGCGGACCTTGTCGACCGTCTGGCCGAAGAGGAGGTCACGGACCAGGCCGTGGCCGTGGGAGCCGACGACCAGGAGGTCGACCGGTTCGTGCTTGAGCTGCCCGACCAGCTTCGCGGCGCGATCGGGGCCGTGGAGCAGGACCGAGCGGGCCTCAAAGCCTTTCTGCTTCAGGACGCGAACGACCTCGGCCAGGTATCGTTCGTCGGCGGCGGTCTCGCGGTCGGCCGTCTCATCCCCGTAAACGCGGGTCATCGTCGTGTCGACGACATGGAGCAGGATGAGGTCCGTCTCTCCGGGACGTGCCAGGCTCAGGGCGCGGTTGAGGATCTCGCCGTCGCCGGGGCCGTGCTCCAGGGCCACGC
>JAABUR0100007247.1_pt1 | contig 13197 bp, 16 predicted proteins | sample 5560091 | NCBI WGS metagenome assembly JAABUR01 (sample SAMN10711879, study PRJNA513375) | rock metagenome | isolation source: Antarctica rocks | place: Antarctica: Victoria Land, University Valley sud
CCTGCGACACGTTGGCGACGGAGTCGCGAGGCAGCCGCGTCGAGCGCGTCGTGAGAAGCACGTTTCCGGGTGCCTGCGCCCACGCGAGGTTGCTGGTCAAGGGAACGCAGACGACCGTCCGCAGTGCTTGCGGTAGACCTCATCAGGCACGGAGATCGCCGTCTTCATACCGTGAGTATAACCAGACCCGCGGCGTCCGGCCGAGCTCAATCGTGTTGTCGACCCTGGCTCTGGCACTTCCCTCTCCCCGCACGATGGCCGGCCTCTTCTCCTCCGGGCGGGCGAACGACTCGAGCTCGGCGGTCGGGATGTTCGGGCGGCGGTCCGACGGGTGGGTGGTCACCCGGACGATCGTGCTCGGCTTGATCCTGTCAGCCACGAGTCATCGCCGACTTATCGGGACGTCTTTGGAGCTCTGGCCGAGCGACCATCGCGGATGGTGACGACCGCGACCTGATCGATTGCCTCGTCGTGGCGATACACGAGGATCATCCAGCGCCACGGCCCGACGATGAATCGGAATCCGGCCCAGCGCCCCTCGAGTGTGGCGCCGAGCAATGGGAATTGACGCAATGGCTCGAGTGCCCGTCTCACCCGCTCCGTCGTCGAGTCCGGTAACGAGTGGCTCTCGGTGAGGGCCACAAGGTTGCGCCCGGCCACCGGTGTGACGATGACCGACGCCACGGGTCAGAGTTCCTCGAGCGGGATGCCCTTGCCGGCCTTCGCCTCCTCGACGCCCGCCATGGCGTCCTCCCACGCCCCATCGATCCCGTCGAGCAGCGCCGTGATGCTGCGCGGATCCGGATCGGCTTCGTCCAGCGCCGTCGAGAGCAGGGACCGCGCCAAGGTTCCGGGGTTGGTATGGGTTCGCTGTGCAAGGCGGCGCAGCTTGAGGGCCCGCTCGTCGTCGAGAACGACGTTGACTCGGTTCAGGGGTCCCGCCATCAGTGGACAGTAGCACGTGCCTGCACAGTTCGTGCATCGATGACAGCCTGGGACGGGCTACGCCCTGCCCAGCACGACGTCGATGCCGGCGAGGACGAGGCCGAGCTTCGCGGGCGTCAGCCGGCTTACGCGCTGAGACAGCACGCTGCGATCGAGGGTGACGACCTGCGACACGTTGGCGACGGAGTCGCGAGGCAGCCGCGTCGAGCGCGTCGTGAGAAGCACGTTTCCGGGTGCCTGCGCCCACGCGAGGTTGCTGGTCAAGGGAACGCAGACGACCGTCCGCAGTGCGCTCCGGTTGAAGGCGTCACCCTGGACGACCACCACGGGACGGCGATAGCCGGGCTCCGACCCGGCGGGCTCGGCAATGTCCGCCCACCAGACCTCGCCCTGCGAGATCACCACTCGGTCGAGGACAGGACCTGCCGGGCGGCGGCGTCGACGAACCCGACCTCGACGCCCGTTTCGGCCAGCTCCTCGATCGCGCGGTCCAGCGCCTCGGTGACTTCGTCGGGGTCATGTCTCGCCACGTACTCGCGGAGCGCTGCGCTGTACACCTCGCTGCGCGACCGACCGGAGCGACGAGCCAGACGGTCAGCCTTCCGGTAGACCTCATCAGGCACGGAGATCGCCGTCTTCATACCGTGAGTATAACCAGACCCGCGGCGTCCGGCCGAGCTCAATCGTAGAGGAGCATCCCGGCCACGCGCGAGCGCGGCGTCGATGACGGGCGAAGGCCAGCCCAGAGCGCGCTGTGCCGCCTCCTGGAGGAACCGGCTGCGATTCGTGCCGCGAGCCTCGGCCTCCGCGTCGATCCGGGCGAGCAGCCCGTCGGGAGCGAGATCAGCACCTTCGCCACGTCGAGGAGGAACCCGCCCGGTCCTCCAAGCGTATGTTCGGTGACGTGGCACGAAGGACCTACGCCTACGCGGTACTCATCGGGCTCGTCATCGGTGCCTGCCAGGCTATACCGCCTGCTACGCCAGCCGAGTCGTTTGGGTCCCCCGAATTGTCTGCCCCGGCAGCCGCTCGCTATCTCGTGACGACCGAACCAATTGTCGTGGGGCACGGCATCGAGCAGTGCGTTGCGCTCGACCCGTTGAGCACGGACGGCGTCTGGATCTGGGGACCGGGTCGTACTGGCTGCTCGACCCGCTCAACAGGACCTGACGTCATTCCCGCAGTGGGCGCACGGATCACACCGTTGCCGGATACCCGCCAGTTCCTGGTGTCCTACGATCTTGAGCTGATTCCGAGCGGTTCCATCCAGGTTCAGCTGCTCGTCGACGATCGGTCCATCCGGGTCGGGTTCAGTCGAACCGCCCAGGCCGTCCCAATAGAGCAAAGACTGGACCTCGCGATCCCGGAGGCACCCTGAGCGCCGCACCTCCCGCGATCAACGCGTCGAGGGCTCATCCCTGACGGCTTGGCATGCGTCCGAGGCCGGCTCGTCGACGGGCCGGCGCTCGTCGCACTGTTTGAGCTCTCGTCCCGCTACGCGCCTTGCGCGAACCAGTCGAGCACGCGCATCGCGCGGAGCGTGTTCCAGCGGCTCGGCCTGCCCTCGCCCTCGTCCATCTCGAAGTGGGCCTCGCCCGGATGGGCGTTCTGGAGCGGCCACCGGCCGTTGGGAGCCCGGTTGTCCTCGACGACCGCGATCGCCTCGTCGACACGCTCATCGCCCTCGAGCTGGGCGTCGCGGAGGTAGTCGAGCCCGCGCAGGACGTCGTAGAAATACCAGGTCGGGAACGAGAACTGGAGCCAGGTCGGGTCGATCACCTCGCCGGTCGACTTCCGGCGGAACAGCCGGCGCTCGAGCATGTACTCCTCGGCGCCGCGGCGGGCGGCGCGTACCTCCGCGGAGCCTCCGACCGCCCGCTCGTGCTCGAGCAGCCCCTCGAGGACATTGATCGTCGTCCCGAACGACGACACCGTTGCGCCGTTCTCGACCTCGCAGTTCCAGCCGCCGTCAGGGAGCTGCTCGCCGAGGAGCCGGTCGACGAGCGGCGCCATGTCCACGCCGAAGTACGCGCCCGTCGCGACGACGTTGCCGTTGATGCACGGCTCGACCTCGCCCTCGAAGAACCGGTTGTCCGCCCATGGGGTCTCCACGGGTGCCCCGCCCCGCCAGACGACGTGCTCCTGGACGAGCCCTACAGCCCGTCGCGCCTGCTCGCTCCTCGGATCGAGCCCCAGCCGCCGCAGGAGCTCCAGCACGTGGAACGTGTCCGTCCAGTCCTGCGACCAGGGTCTCCCGCCCCACTTACCGTCCGGCGCCTGTAGCGCGAGCAGCCGGGCGCCCCAGCCCTCCGTCGCGATCCGCGACCGCTCGGCGGCGATGACGTCCGCCGGCTCGTGCGTCAGGTCGCGCATCACCTGCCAGCGGACCGACGGATCGGAGTCGAGCAACCAGTCGATGACGTTCATGTCCTCCCCCGCCCCGTCCCGCCGAGATTCGCGTGGATCACCTGGGCGAATGATGACAGGCGTCCCCGGTCTGGGTCGAGGGCCGGTGGACTCAGTAGGCGCGTCACAGGAGATGCTCCCGAAGCCCCGACCGGTAGGATCGACGTCTACAGAGCCCACCTCGAGGGAGGCCCGTCACGGTCGACGCCGCCATCACGCCGCGGACGCGAGCGCGCGCCGCCGCCGCCGACGCGCCGGCGATCCTCGTCGAGAACCTCGTCAAGCGGTACCGCAAGGCGGACCGGAACGCCGTCGACGGGATCACCTTCGAGGTGCGCCCGGGCGAGTTCTTCGCGCTGCTTGGGCCGAACGGCGCGGGCAAGACGACGACGCTGTCGATCCTGACGACGACCCTGGCGCCGACCGATGGCCGCGCACGCATCCAGGGGTTGGACGTCGTCGCGGACGCCGCCGCGGTGCGGCAGCGGGTCGGGATCATCTTCCAGCGCCCGAGCCTCGACCGGAATCTCACGGGCGAGGAGAACGTGCGCTTCCACGCGATCCTGTACGGGCTCTACCCGTACGCGCCGGGCTACCGGCTCATGGCGCCGGGCTATCGCCGGCAGGTCGAGGACTGGGCGGAGCTGCTCGGGCTCGGCCGCGACATCTTCCGGCCGGTCCGGACGTACTCGGGCGGGATGCTCCGCAAGCTCGAGATCGTCCGAAGCCTGGTCCATCGGCCGGCGGTCCTGTTCCTCGACGAGCCGACGACCGGCCTCGACGCGCCGAGCCGGCCCGCGGTCTGGGGCTACCTCCGCGACGTTCGGGCGGCGCACGAAACGACGATCGTCCTGACGTCGCACTACCTCGAGGAGGCGGAGCAGGCCGACCGGATCTGCGTGATCGACGCGGGCCGGATCGTGGCCACCGGCTCGCCCGCGGAGCTCACGGCCGCCCTCGCGGACGAGTACCTCCTCGTGGACGCGGACGACCGCGTCCGCCTGCGGGAGGAGCTCGACCGACTCGAGCGCCGGACGTCGGGCGACGGCCCGTTCCGAATCGACGTGGGCGCGCGCGAGGCCCATGCCGTCCTCCGAGCGATCGCGACGCCGCTCACCCTGGTCCAGACGCACGCTCCCTCGCTCGAGGACGCCTATCTCGAGATCGTCAGCCGGGCCGAGCTCAGTGACGAGGCGCTTGGCCGTCCGGCCGCGCCTGACGCAGCGGGCGAGCCGGCGGATGGCTGAGACCGTCGCCCGGCGCGAGGGCGTGCACGGGTCCCATCCCCTGCCGCGCCGCTGGCGCGCCGAGCTGTCGGCGATCGCGGTCATCGCCCACCGCGACTTCACCAAGCTCCTGCGTGACCGGGCGCGCCTGTTCTCGGGGCTGGCGTTCCCGCTGGTCCTCGTCCTGCTCCTCGGTCCCGCCCTTCAATCCGGCTTCGGAGCGCCCGGTGGGCTCGATCTGACCGCGTTCGTCTTCACCGGCGTGCTCGCCCAGACGATCTGGCAGTCCGCCGCGCTGGGGCTCGTGTCGCTGATCGCGGACCGCGAGGAGGACTTCAGCCAGGAGATCTTCGTGTCGCCGGTGTCGCGGTACTCGATCGTGGCCGGCAAGATCATCGGCGAGGCCCTGGTCGCGCTCCCGACCGGGCTCGGGATCCTCGTCGTCGGCCTCCTGATCGGCGTCCCGCTGTCGCCGCTCGTTCTCCTCGCGCTGATCCCGGTCTCGGCCGCCGTCGCCGTGTACGGCGGCGCGTTCGGGCTCCTCCTGCTCTCGAACCTGTCGAGCCAGCGGACCGCGAACCAGATCTTCCCGTTCGTCCTGCTGCCGCAGTTCTTCCTCGCGGGCGTGTTCAACCCGATCCACGACCTGCCGCTGCCACTCGCGGTCCTGTCCGCCCTGTCGCCGCTGCGCTACGCGGTCGAGCTGACGCGCAACGTCGTCTACGGCCTCCAGCCCGGCGTGCCGGCACCGGACATGAACCCACTACCGATCAACCTCGCCGTGATCGCAGTGTCGTTCGTCGCCTTCCTGGTCGCCGGAACGGTCCTCTTCACGCGCGCCGAGCGGAATCGGTAGCCCCCCGCGCAGACGGCGTCTCGAGCCCGAGGCTCCGTCATGCGTCCACTGAGAGTGTCATCGTCCAGGGCTTCCCCGGCCGCTCCGGCGCGTCGAGGCGGACCGGCCACCGATCCGCCAGGAGATCGGCGAGGTCGTCCGGATCCGGGGGTTCAGCGTCCGACTCGAGGAGGTAGTGGGCCGCTTCGCCCCGGACGCGCTTCGCGACGACGTCACCGATCCGGTGGCCCGCCGGGCCCTGGTCGACGCGGAGCGCCACCGTCCGGTCGCCCAGCCCCATCGGGGTGCCCATCAACTGGTACTCCGGCGACCGCAGCTCGAGGATCAGGCCATCCGCTCCGGCGGCCGCCGCGAGGACGTCCGGCAGGACCCTTTGCCAGATCCGGTCGAGACGGTCCATCCCAACGAGCCCCGCGAACAGGTGGAGTCGATAGGACGGGATCCGGTCGGCGAGCCGGAGCGCGCCCCACAGCGCGGACGCGATGACGACATCTCGCTCGGCCCGCTCGCGTGCCGGCGGGGAGAGCGCCGCGACGGCGAGCCCGACGTGGAGCGGCCCGGAGTAGACCTCGGCGGCCGGCATGGCCGGCACCTCGACGAGCCAAGTGTTGCGGGCGACCTCCGCCGCCTTCGTCGGCCGGACGTGGAGGCGCTGGAACGCGTCGGCCCGGGCGCTGGTCGCCATGAGGGCCTCGAGGATCCGGGTCCGCATCGTCGTCAGCTCCGGGAACGACAGCTCCTCGAGGTCGACCGGCTGGCCGGTCTCCGGCGGCGGGCGCTTCGTCTCGGACGGCGGGACGATGATCAGCACCGGACCACTGTAGGGTCGGTCGCGGCTTCATCCCGAGTGATCGTCACCCGCCGGCGCAACGTTGTGGTTCAGCCGGAACACGTTGTCCGGGTCCCACGCTCGCTTCAGGCGAGCAAGCCGGGCGACCTTCGCGTCTCCATAGATTGCCCGCGTCTCGGCCGGACCCGCATCGGCGTTCTCGTTCACATACCGGCCCTCGATCGCCTCTGGCTCGACGACCTCCATCGCCCGGCGTACCCAGGCACGGCAGCGGTCGTCATCCGCCGGGTCGTCCCACCTGGCATCCGCGCTGAGGTCGAAGCGGGCGGCACGACCGGCGAACGCCATCGCGTCCTCGTCCACCCGGGCGATCGCGCCGCCCTGGGCCGTGACGGAGAAGGAGCCGTCCGCCGGCGCGGACGCCGCATGCTCGACGAGCTCGTCGATCGCCTCGGGTCGGACGTCGTTGGCGTAGAGCCCCGCGATGAAGAATCGGCGGCCCCAGCCGAGCACGAGGTCGTGCGCGGTTTGCGCCTCCAGGTGCGGCTGACTGACCGCGGTGACCGACACCGGCTCCGGGCCCTGCCGGAGGCCGGCGGTGTCCCGTTCGACCTCGTCCGCGCGACCGCTGTGATTGAACGAGACGAGCACGACCGGCTCACCGGCGGCCGAGGCTGAAGCGTCGGCACCGTGCGCACCGGGCGCGATGCTGTAGATCATCGAGACCCTGTCCGGCGCGTCGGCGGCGTACTCCCGGAAGACCTCCCAGACGGCGCGCGCCGCCGAGGCCGGGTAGATCCGGACGCCCCGATGGAGCTCCGGCCCGAATGGGTGGAGCCCGAGCTCGAACGCGGTCACGATCCCGAAGTTCCAGCCGGCGCCTCGGATGCCCCAGAACAGCTCCGGCTCCTCCGTCTCGCTCGCTCGCGCCGCCGTTTGCTCGCGCCGTCCGAGCCGACGGATCGACGGCCACGCCGCGCATCCGCGACAGGTCGACGACGAGACCGCCATCGGTGCCAGAGTGCCCCGATGCGCTGTGGCCACCGGAACGCACGGCGAGCTCGAGGTCGTGCTCCCGCGCGAATCGGATCGCGGTCGCGACCTCCGAACTGGTCCCGGGCCGCACGACGACGGCCGGTCGTCGGTCGTGCATCGCGTTCCATAGCCGCCGAGCCTCGTCGTAGCCGTCGTCAAGGGGCGTGACGATCTCGCCGGCGAACGCGTCACGGAGCCGCCTGAGCTGGTCGCGCGTGAGGCCGGTGGTCTTCGGCATCGAGTCGCCTCCAGCAGGGTTGCGATCTCCCGACGGGTCGCCGGCCCTGAAACTATCGCGAAGCGCGCTACCCTCGCCTGGCAAGCGACGCCAGCCAGGCGTCACGGTCCAGCGGGCTTGGGCGGGAGCGTGGGCGCTTCTGCGGGTTGTCGCCGATGGGCTGGTAGCCGCCGACGCGCGGTTCGAGAATCCCCTCCCCCATTGACAGGCCGGGCAGCTGGTTCTGGAGCGACCGGACGCGCGCGACGGGCAGCACGGCTGAAGCACGCGTCAGCCCGTTCGCGGAGTACTGCCCGGTCACCCGACCGCCGAGGCGGCCGAGCACGCCGAGCACGCCGGGAGCCGTCGCGGTCGGCATCTCGAGCGACAGGTCCGCGAGCGGCTCGCAGACCCACGTCCCTGCGCGCGCGAGCGCCGTCGCGAGCACGAGCTGGGTCAGCCGTCGGAAGTCGGCCGCCGTCGTCGCCGGTGACCTGTAGCCGCAGTCGGTCATCGTGACCCGGCAGTCGGTCACCTGCCAGCCGGCAAGGCCCTCAGTCAGCGCCTCGCGGACATACGCCTCCATGTGCGCCGCGAACGTGTCGACCGTGTGAAACAGGTAGAGCGGGACGAGGCGGACCTCGACGTCCGTGCGGAAGTGGATCCCGGAGCCAGGCGCCGCGGGCTCGATCCGAAGGGCCAACGTGGCAAGGAACGGATTCGTGCTCAGGGGCGAGCTGCGGCCGGTGATATTCGTCTTCGTCTTCGCCCGGATGATCTCCTCCGCCTCGCCGACACGTGCCGGGCGCTCGATGCACACGACGGTCGTCTCGCGGAAGTCCGCGGCGATCCCGTAGTCGCGCTCGAGCGTCGCCTGGATGACCTCCTTCTGGACCTCGCCGTACAGCGAGACCGAGATCTCGTGTCGGTGGTCGTCCTGGCGGACGTCGATGAGCGGGTCCTGCTCCGCGAGCTGCGCGAGGGCCGCCCGGAGCGAGCCGCCGTCCTCGGGCCGGCGCGGGAACACGACGGCTTCGAGCGTTGGGCGCGGGAACCGAGCCGTCTCCTCCTGGCCAGGCGGCGGGACACCGATCGCATCGCCGACGCGGACGGCGCCCAGCCCCCGGATGGCTGCCATCTCGCCGGCCATGAGTACGTCGCGCCGTGGGCCGCCAGCCGGCGCAAAGACCCGGATCGAGGCCGGCTTGGCCTCGTCGGCAGCGCCAACTCGGATGCGCTGCCGCGGACGCAGCGTGCCGGCGAACAACCTGACGTAGGCGACCCGCTCGCCCGCCGCCGTGCGCTCGATCTTGAAGACGCGGCCGGAGACCTCCGCGTCCGGGTCACCGCGGGCGCTCGAGAGGAGCTCGTCGATGCCCGCGAGCAGGGCGTCGATCCCGATGCCTCTCGTGGCGGAGCCGAAGTACACCGGGTGGACCCAGCCCTCGCGCACCTGCACCGCGAGCTGCTCGCGCAGTCGCGGGTACGAGAGGCCGGCCTGGTCGCGGACGTATGCGCCGAGGATCGCGTCGTCGTGCTCGGCGAGGATCTCCGTCAGCGTCGTCCGATGGCTCTCGTCGTGGGCGGTGAACGGCACGAACGTCGCCTCCCGGTGCCCGGGGTCGCGGGCCGTGCCCATCGGCACGAGCGCGGGCGAGAGGCGGCGCGCGATCGCCGCGACGACCCGGTCCGCGTCCGCACCGGCCCGGTCGATCTTGTTCACGAAGATCAGCGTCGGGACGCGGAGCCGCTGGAGAGCGCGGAAGAGCAGCGGCGTCTGGGGCTGCACGCCCTCGACCGCCGAGACGACGAGCACCGCGCCGTCGAGCACGCCGAGGACGCGCTCGACCTCCGCGATGAAGTCCGGGTGGCCGGGGGTGTCGACGAGGTTGACGGCGAGGTCGCGGACGGAGAACGAGGCGACCGCGGAGCGGATGGTGATGCCGCGTTCGCGCTCGAGCTCGAGCGAGTCGGTCTGGGTGGTGCCGGCGTCGACGCTGCCGACGTGGTCGATCGCGCCGGCGGTGAAGAGGAGGCGCTCGGTGAGGGTGGTCTTACCGGCGTCGACGTGCGCGAGGATGCCGAGACTGAGCGTGCGCATGGAGCCTCATGTCGTGCAAGGAGGTGGTCACCTTCTGGCTGGACATGGGTGCTCCCATCTCGCTCCTTCGTCGCGTCGTGGCGCGGCTGCGCCCGAAAAGGGTCGCATGCCGCGTCAAGCTTCGCCAGGCTGCTACCGTCGGAGTCCATGGGACTCGGCTTTGGACTCCTCAGCGCGCAGCTTCGGCCCGGCGAGACCGACTGGACGCGCGCCTACGACGAGACGGTGCGTTTGGCTGTCGAGGCGGAGCGTCTCGGCTTCACGTCCGTCTGGACGACCGAACACCACTTCGTCGATGACGGCTACATGCCCTCGCTGCTCGTCGTCAGCGCGGCACTCGCGGGGGCAACGTCGCGGATCGAGATCGGCACGGGCGTCATCCTCGCGCCGATGCACCATCCGCTCCGGCTAGCCGAGGACGCCGCCGCCGTCCAGCTGCTCAGCCATGGCCGGCTCGTCCTGGGCCTCGGGCTCGGATGGTCGGAGACCGAGTACGCCGGCTTCGGGGCCGATTACCGCCGTCGCGGTGCGGCGATGGAGGAGATCCTCCAGATCCTTCCGAACGCGTGGACCGGCGAGCCGTTCACCCACCAGGGGTCGGTCTACGACCTCCCGACGCTCGGCGTCCGCCCGGCCCCGGCCACTCGGATCCCGGTGTTGATCGGCGGTGGCGCCGAGGTCGCGATTCGCCGCGCCGCGCGCCTTGCCGACGGCCTGTTCTCCAATGCACCGGCCCACAAGTTCCTCGAGCAGGTGCGGTGGGTGCTCGACGAGTGCGAGCGCATCGGCCGCGACCCGTCGAGGATCCGGTTCATCCACTACTCGATCCTGCTGCCGGGCGCCTCGCGCGAAGAGGCGCTCGCCCGATACCGCGACGCCGTGTGGGCCCTGAATTGGAAATACTCGGACATGGAGGCCTCGGCGACCAGATCGCTCCCGCCCGCCTCCCCGCCGGCGTTCAATCGGGCGGACGATGCTCTCCTGAAGACTCGAACCACCTCGGCCGGAACAGCCGACGAGATCGTCGAGGCGCTGCTCGACATCCGGAAGCAGGCGGGTGTGCCCGTCGAGTTCATGGCACGCAGCCACTTCCCGCTGCTCGAGTACGACGAGCAGATCGAGGTGATGCAGCAGCTCGCGGAGGACGTAGCGCCCCACATCTGAGGCCCACGGGTCGCAGCCGCCTACGAGGCGAGCACCTCCCGGAGCTTGGCAGCGAAGGCGTCCGGGTCGCCGGTCTGGCCGTACTCGCCGCCCAGCAAGCCGCCGTGGTTGCTGGGGAAGATCACGGGCGTCGTTCCGAGGCGCTCGGCCACGGCGACTGCGGCGCGGTGCGCCAGTTCGCCGGCCGATTCAGCGCCGGCCGCGATGACGATGTGGGTCGATGCGTCTCGCAGCGCGTCGAAGTCGAACTCGTAGTGCGTGCCGGTCACGATGTTCTGCCCCAGGAGGGCATCGTTCCGCGAGCGGGCGCGAGCGGGACAAGCGCTTCGAGCTCGGCGCCGTCCGGAACATGGAGCTCGAGGACCATGATCGTGATGAGGATCGCGACCACCCCATCGCTGAACGCCTCGACCCGGGACTTGGTCATCGCTCGGCTCGACTACTCGAGGTCGGCGCCGTTCCGGGCGCGGAAGGCCGTCATGTATTCGTCGCGCGCGCGCTCGAACTCGGCGAACAGGCGGACGGACTCGGGCGAGCCCGGCTCGACCTCGTCGAGCTGTCGCTCGATGGCCCGCCAGCGTTCGAGGATCTCGGCGAGGGCGGGCGCGCTCTCGGATTTGGCGATCGGCTCGATGTCGGTCCTGCCGTCGGCCGCGATGCCCGCCCACTGCTCCTCGTACTCGGTGAAGTCGGCCAGCGACTTCGCGGCGATGCGGACGGACCGGGCAACCTCGTCGAACCGCGGCTCACCCGGCGGGATCCCGCGCTTGTGCCGCTCCAGCTGGCCGACCTCGGTGAGGAGCAGGAGGATGGCGTCTGACGCCGCCCGGAGGTGCTCTTCGATATCGGTGGCGTTGCGACTCATGGGACCCTCCTCGCGCTCATACCCTACACGGGCACACACACGATTCGTGCAGGGACGTCTCCCATGCGGATACGTGGTTACGGCTGTCGCTTTGGCCGGCCCGTCGAGGACCCTCCCGCCCTTGCGACAATTGTCGCCGATGTACTACGGTTCGAATGCATGGCCGCCATCGCATCTCGCGACCTCCGTAAACAACACCCGCGGCCTTCTCGATCGTGTCGCGGCCGGGGAGTCCCTGACGATCACGGTCGAAGGTCGAGCGGTGGCAGTGCTCCAGCCGGTTGGCCGGCGGCCACGCTGGCTGGCTCGGGACGAGTTCGTTCGCCGGGTCGTCGGGCGCCAGGCGGATGCCGCCCTGTCGGCCGAGCTGCGGGTCCTCATGGCGGACACTACCGACGACATCCCGGCGCCGTGACCCGGGGCTGGCCGACACTTCCGCCTTTGTGGCGAGGGAGTCCGGCCGAGCGATCCGAAGCGAGGCTCTCCCAGCGGAGATCGCCGTCTCCGTCATCACGATCGGCGAGCTTCGAGTCGGCGTGCTTGGGGCCGCAGACGTGGAGACGCGCGACCGGCGACTGGCGACCCTGGTCGAGGCACTCGCGCTCGACCCGGTGCCGATCGACGACGCCGTCGCCCAAGCCTGGGCGACCCTGCGCCTCCGCCCTCGCGATCTCGGCCTTCGGATGCCGGTGACTGACTCCTGGATTGCGGCGACCGCCCGCGCGCTGGGCGTGCCTGTAGTCAGCCAGGACGACGACCACGTCGCGGTCCCGGGTCTGGACGTGATCCACGTCTGACGGCAGCGCGGACGGATGGGTCCAGGCGGCCGGGTGTCCAACCCAAGGGTCGACGGAGGAGTTCCTCCTGGAGACCAGGGCACTCACGTGACGGGCCATCAGGTGACAAGCGTCAGAGATCGGGCGGCGCTGGCCGACGTCTTCCTGAGGTATATCGATGGCGACACGAGCTGGGTGGACGAGCACGACTGGGCCCTGCCGCCGAGCCGTGAACGGCGATCGGCGCCCCAGCCTCAGCCGGCCGGTGCTACCTCGGAAGCCCGAAACGGGTTGTCGACCTGAACCGAGCCGTACACCGCGCCATGTGCCATGTCCTCCGACAGAACTCGGCGACACCCGGACGACTGCGCGTCGACGATGATCAAGGCGTCCCAGTAGGACAGCTGCCAGACTTCGGTGCCAGTAATCGCCGCTTCCACGAGCCGTGCATCGATCGGGACGACCGGGAGGCGGCTCATCTGGGTCACCATCTCGCGCGCCTCAGCGACCGGAACCTGGTCGGTGAGCTCCCGTGTCACGCCCGCGAAGAACTCACTGAGCACCTGCGGGGACACGACCACGCCCGCCTCGGGGGTCGGCTGGAGCAGGGCGCGCGCGGTGCTGTGCTTGGCTGGAGCCGTCCGGTCCACCGCGTACACCCAGACGTTCGTGTCCAGGAAGAGTCGCTCGGTCACTGGACTACCCTCCAGTTGGCAGTGGCTCGCAGGAGTGCTGCCGCTCGGTGAGGATCGGGGAGACGGCCTGCGTCGGTTGCCCCTCGTGGGCCAGCATGACACCGCCGCCCCCGGTCCCCCG
>JAABUR0100007248.1_pt1 | contig 13195 bp, 19 predicted proteins | sample 5560091 | NCBI WGS metagenome assembly JAABUR01 (sample SAMN10711879, study PRJNA513375) | rock metagenome | isolation source: Antarctica rocks | place: Antarctica: Victoria Land, University Valley sud
CTCCCTGCAACTCAAAGTTCGACCTAGTATTGTCGAGCTATCTTCTACCAGGCAAAACCCGCTGTCGCTCACCGTCTCCTTGAGACCCGGGCTTTGAGCGCAGCATGCATGGCAGGTCAAGAAGCCGGGCACCAGCAGGCCGGCAGCACGCCTTTCTCCGTTATGCTGTCGCGCTCGCCCCAGGCCAGCGCGACCTCCCACGCCGGCTGCTCGGACAGCAGCGCGCTGACCGCCGCCGCCGCCGCGAAGCGCGCGTGGGTCGCGGACACCGCGGCGTCGCCGCCGCCGCCGCTGATGCGCGCCAGGATGTACCTGCGCGCGATGCGAAGCGCGCTTTGCAATCCTGCCGCGAGTGCAGCCGTGCCGAGAGTGTTGAGCGGGTTCCAGGCAGCTCACCGCATCGATCAGCATGCAGCGTCTCGCACGTGGTTTGGGCTCAAGCAGAAGAGACACTTAATTTAGGTCACTGTCATCAGGCAGACCCACTAGACCTGAACGCGCTGCTAAGCGCGACGGGAGCGCGGCCTGGGCATGCCATGGGGCAGGGCGGCACCGCTCCTCGACGCCGACCATGGCGGCCACCGCGCGCTGCGGCGCCGGCAGGCGCGCGAACGCGCTGTGCCAGGCGGCCCAGGCGTGGATGGCGGGGAAGGCGGGCGCGGCGCGCTGCAGGACGAACGCCAGGTGCAGCGGCTCCTCGGTGCACACCTTGGCGCGCACCGCGTCCAGGTCCTGCCGGGCATAGGGTAGGTTAGGGTGTGCATTGCAGCATGATGGAGCGCGAGTCTGCTTCGGTCCAGGCCTCCGCTGCACATGTGGAAGCCTGGCTCCCGCTCGGTGCAGGGACGCGAACGCGCGCGCGGCACAGCATCCGTCTGCCACTGCGCGCCGGTCCCTGCACAGCGGGCGGCCCGAGCGCGCGCGGCCGCGTCCGCGCGCATGCGGCCGCGCCCCGCAGCATGCGCGGAGCTCGCTCGCGCCTGAAGAGGCGCAGCCGGCGCACCTCGTACAGGCGCTCGCCCAGGCGCGTGGGCAGCGCGCTCTCGTACACGGCGCGCCCGCGCTCGCTGGCGGCCCAGGCCGGCGCGCCGCCGCCGTCCGGCTCACGGAAGCTCAGCAGCTTGCGCGCGCGCAGGTCCGCCAGCGCCTCGCACGCGCGCGCCTCCACCTCCCGCGGCGCCTGCCGTGGCAGGCACACTTGGGCTGGCCAGCGCTGTGGGCATGGTGAGGCGGAGCACGGGCTGCCAACGGGGCGCAGCACAGGGTCGCGACCGGCGCGGCGGAGTGCGTCCGCGCAGGGGATCGAGCCAGACGGCAGAGCAGATCGACGCGCTTCTGAGGCCAGGCCTCCGATCCGAACCTTGAGGCATTCCTCCACTGCAACAAGAAGGAGGGACGCCTGTCCGTGCTCCGCAGCCCTCCTCTGTCAAGTGGCCGACGCGCATCAGCGCGCGGGCGGCGCGGGCCGCGCCTGGCGCCACGCGAGCGTGCTGTTCAGCAGCGCCTTGACGTCGCGCGCGCTGCTCGCGCAGCCGCTGGCCACCGCCTCCAGCAGCAGCCGCTCCATGTGCTCCGCCAGCGCGCCGCCCTCCAGGGTTTCAGGGGTTCCGCCAGGGACCGCCGCGCCCGCGGCCCCGGCCCTGGCGGGCCGGGCGCCCGGCGCCCCGGGGCCCGGGCCGGAGCGCGGCGGGCGGCCGAGCGCGGCGGGCGCCGACTGCGAGGCCGGCGGCGCCGCGGCGGCCGGCGGCGCGGGCGGCAGCATGCCGCTGCGCAGCACGGGCAGCGGCGCGTGCAGCAGCGCACTCACCGCCTGCCACTCGCCTGCGCGCCTCGGAACCCGACTCGTGCGCGGGAGCACGACAGGGAGGCAGGCGCGCAGCGGCAGACCGGAGTGCAGGACCGCGGGCGGCTTACATGCGGGCTGCTTCAAGCAGCAGCCGCTCTGCCACGGCATTCTACGGCCGTTTGTGACGGCAAGGTCTGCTCATGACGTGGTGGTGTGCATGCAGGAGATTTGAAGGAGCGCGGCACATGTGACATTCTGTACAACAGCGAGGGCGCTCGTCAGGCAGGTCTCACAGAGGCTGCGGGCCTCACTGGGGGCCCGGGCGTCGTCAGCCGCGCCCTTGGCGATCAGGAAGGACTCGCCGGCCGCGGCATGCCCCGCGCGGCCGGCGCGGCCCACCATCTGCAGGTACTGCGCGCGCTCGACCGGCCCGACGCCCTGCCGCCGCAGCGCGCGCCGCTCGGCAACCACAGCCCGTCACTGCTGGAGCACCGCATCTATGCAAACGCGGTGTGCGAGCGCCAGCGTCCTGAGAAGCATGGAGGCGCGCGCGGCGCAGCTCACAGCCGCGCGTGCGGGCCGAGATCATGCAGACCCTGTGTGCAGGGTTAGGGTATGCACCACGCGCAGTACAGCCGTAGCGAGGCGCGCGCCTGCCAGAGCGAGCGCAGGATGACGCGCGCGGCGGGCAGGTTGACGCCGGCGGCCAGCGTGGAGGTGGCCATGAGCACGCGGATGGCGCCGTCGCGGTAGCCCTGCTCCACGTGCGTGCGCTCCTGCGTGGTCAGGCCGCCGTGGTGGTACGCCACGCCTGCGCGCGCCGGCGCCCGCCGGGCGATTGCGTGGGAACAGAGTCATGTCCTGGACGTGTTCTCACCAGAAAGCTTTGCGGCTCAGCGACGTACCGCCATGTGAACGTATGCATTAATGCACAAGGCAGGCAGGGGATGTTCGCTTATGACATCCCACTGCAGGTCGCGTTGCCAGCTCCCGGGCACCAGAGCTTGCATCTCATGTCTGCGACGCACCCTGGGGCACTGTGAGCAGCATGCGGTCACATCCCGCCCACCCGACTTGTGGGTAACAACAACTAAGCGCGTTTGTCTGCAGCCAGGTGGCCCGTGCCACCAAGCCAATCAGGCTGTGGCGCGCAGGCCCGGGCGCACCAGCCGGGATGAGCGCCTCCAAGCTGGGGCTCACGAAGCCGCCCAGCGCCTCGCGCAGCTCGGCGACCACCGCCGCGCGCGCGGCCGCCGCGGCCTCGCCCGGCGCGCCGAGCAGCTCCGGCAGCAGCGATGCCACTAGCTCGGCGCAGCTCTGCCGGCCGCCCACATGAGGCCAGAGCCTCATGCGTGCTGCTGCATGGGACCACGGATGCGCGTCGCTCCGGGCGAGCACAAGCCGTCCACCGGCCAGGTGAAGCGGTGCATGGATGAGCGCAGGCTTGCATGCATGAGACATTATCACAGCCCATCTAGCTCTGCATGGCCACGTCTCTCAGGAAGGGCTGGTTGCGAAGCGGCCACCGAAGCACTGCCGCTCCTCCAGCGCAGCACCAGCGCAGCGGAGGCGCACGGGGCGGCCCGGCGCCGCGCGCGCGCGCCTGGCACTGCTGCCGCGACGCGCAGAAGACGAGCACGGAGCCGCCGGCGCGCAGCGCCTCGGCGACCAGCGGCGCCAGCTGGTCCGGGTCGCGCGGCCGCGCGGGCGGCAGCACGCGCTCGGCCACCAGCGGCGGCTCGCCCGGCCGGCCCTGCGCGTGGGCGCCCGCCACAGGGCGGCCTCGGCGGGCTGGCGGCTTGTGTCCAGCGGGCGGGCCGCGCCCTGATGGTGCACGGGAGAGACGGCGCTGAAAGGCGCTCCCGCCGACCGATGCCGGGCTGGCAGCTGACTGCCACGGGTACTTGCGGCTGCCCCTCTCGGTGCAGCCTGGCCTCAGCATGCAGCACAGCGCGCTGCAATGCCGTGCAGCGTGACCAGCCCATGGGTCACGCAGCGTGCGGTCGGGCCCGGCGAGTAGACAGGCCGTGCAGCGGACGCGCAAGGGGCGCGCTGGCCATTGGGGGGCACCTTGCGGTATGCGGCGCCCTGGAAGACGGCGTGCTCCGTCAGCGGCACCGGGCGGAAGTTGGTCATGAACAGCGCCGCGCCGAGCCACGCGCAGAGCGCGTCCAGGCCTGCGACCGGGGCGGGCCGCTGTAACGCGGGCCCGCGGCGCGGGCGGCCACAGCAGAGCGGCGGACGTACGAGAAAGCATCTGATCTTAATTGTCCAGAGTTATAGCAAGGTACGGAGCAGGTTGTCCGCCTGATGCTCTGCTATTTTATGCACCGCACAACTGTTCATCACCGGCATTGGTGGGGGCTCTGCTTGTCGCATGGTTTGGGTAGACCTTCAGGCTCGGTAAGTGACTACTTCCTATTCTGCGTCGCTCTGCAGCTCTGCAGTGCCCCGGCAGGCAAGGAGCAGCGCCGCGATGCACTTAGGGCAAGCGGGCGCGTCGCGCGCCTCCCATGGTCGCCGACATGCCCAGCAGCTGGACGCCCTGGGCGCGGCAGCAGCACAGCGCCTTGGCCAGCGCCAGCTCCAGCGGCGGCCCGCGGCCGGGGTCGGCCAGCATGTGCAGCTCATCTGCGCATGCGCATGAACATTGGGAGCGCCAGCCCGGGTAGTCACTGCATGTCCTCAGTCAAGCACGCATGTCCACATGCACGCTGATCAGCCAAGCTGGCCATTGGGCAAGTTACAGCCAAGCACGCATATGTGCATGCCGGCTGATCAGCCACGCTGGCACCGAGGCGAGGCACACAGAGTGCAGGCGGCAGGAGCGCCCGCCGGCCACATGCGGGCAGCCTGAGCGAGGGCGGCAAGTGTTGGGGCGCGGAGCGGCGGCGCACCGACGACGATGCAGCAGAGCTCATCTGCGCCGCCGCAGCACACCCCTCAGCACTGGTACACATGCAGTGTTGGCACGCGTCGGAGGCACGGCAGCACACGCCGAAAGGACCCAGCAACTGAAAGGTCATGCGAGGCGACGACCACCCGGTGGGCAGACGAGCGCGCACGCCGCAGCACTCGCCGCTTGCACACTCACCTCACGGCGCGCACTGCTCGTAGGCCTGGTGCGACCTATACCCAGGTGCAATCAGGCGCTGATGGGCCCAGCGGGTGTTGCAGGCCCGGGCGCAGCCCCCGGGCGCACCCAGCCGGCCCTCCGCCATGAGCCGGTTGATGGTGATGTTGGCCTTCTCCATGGTGCACACCGCCAGCGTCTCGCCCCTGCGCGGCCTCGTGATAGGGTCCCATGGCCGCATATAACATGTTGTGCTCCAGCAAGAGCATAAGTGTGTCTCCTGGACAGTATTTTGCACGGATGAGCGTCTACGGACACCCATATACCAACACAAGTTTGCACGCAAGTGACACATGTGACAGAGACATGGATGGCTGCGCTGCCCTGACAGCCAGCTCTGGCATCCTCGGTGCGCAGGACCGGTCTGGCCCGGCGCGCGCCTGGCCGCCAGCGGGTGGCCGCCCTCGCCGGCGCCATGGTAGCCGCGCACCGCGACGCGCGGCACGCCGGCCAGGACGCGCGCCAGGTGCGCCGCCTTCTCTGCGACCACGCTCAGGTACGGCACGATGAACAGCGCGCGCGGGGTGGCCTGCCGGGCACAGGAGGAGCGTGTCGTTGCGTCGGCTGGCTAGCAACGAATGCAAGAATGTCCGGTGTGAGATGCAGGCCGGGCTGGGGCCAGGGTGCACCCGCACGCCGTGTGCATGCCTGCTCAACGGCGCGGCTGCATGAGGAGGCTTGGCCCAGCACGGCCATGCGCAGGCCGCGCGCCCCCCGCACGCATGCCGCATCGCAGGGCGGCATGCCAGGGAGCGCCCAGGGCGCGCGCCTTGCGCCCGTGGCGCCTGGCGGCGTCGCCAGCGGCCAGCAGGCGGCGCAGCAGCAGCACCTCCGCCACCAGCGACTTGCCGCCCGAGGTCGGCGCGCAGTAGACCAGGTTGCCGCCGCCCTCGCCGCCCTCCAGCGCGGCCGCCTGCCACGGGTACATCGTGCAGACGCCCCGGTCCGCGTACGCCTGGCGCCGTTTGCACAATTCTGTGCAATTAGTTGAGTCCATTCGCCACCACCCACTGCAATTTAGCTAAGCTTTTCTGGCACGCCCTGCCAGCCGGTGCGTCATGCGTGCGCGCCGCGGCACCCTGCTTTCCCACAAGCGGGCAGAGTTGCGAGCTTTAATGCCTAGCGCGCGCTCGGGTGGGCGCGCAGGCCGCAGCGCCACGGCAGCAGCCGGAGCGCGCCTGCACGACGCTGCAGGGCAGCCCCCACTCTGTGAGGCTCAGGCGCAGCCTCGTCGCCGGTCGTCGCGCGGCTGCGGGCTGCGCCGCGGGCCGCGCCGCAGGACCCGGCAGCGCAGCGGCCGGCGCGTGCCCTGGCCACGCTTGCGCGGGCGGATAACTCACAGCGCTAAGCGGCACAGCAGGCGCGGCCGCGGTGCTGGCACTCCTGGCGCTGCTGTCCGGCGACGGGTCTTCGCTGACTGCGAGCGGCTCCCCTGACACACCCAGCGAGGCCCCCGGCCACGCGAACGCAGCCGCGCTGGCTGCGGAGCTGCGCCGCGCGCCTGTGTCTGGAGGGACCGCGGCGCCCCCGCTCCCTGCACTGCTGTACTGCGAGGGGCCAGCGCCTCTGAGGGGCGGCCGCCTGGCTGCCGGCTGCGGCGCGTGGTCCAGGTTCGCAAACCCCCGTGCGCACCGGGGCTGGTCTGAGCCCTGCCTGCGCTCGGCGGGCCACGGGACCATGCTGGCACTCTGGCAGCCAGACGCGGGGGTGGCTGCTGGCGCTGCATTGCTGGCGCGGGACAGCTCGGAGCGCTGCGAGCCGGGCCCCGCGGGCACCCAGGCGCACTGGCGCTTGTGCGGGAAGCTTATTTGCTGCTGCTGCGTGTGCGCCTGCCGCTTGCCAAGCGGCAGCACGCTGCTTGCCTGCGCAGGCAGTGCTGTGGAGCAGTCCACGGCTGACGCCGGGCGGCGCTCACGCCGCATGAAGAGATCCCGTATCCCAGCATTGCCTTGGACTGCCGGGCCCCACCCGGCGCTGCTGCTCCCGAGCCCAGAAGTGCCGCGGGCACGCCGCGACGCCGCCTGCTCTTCACCATCTGGGGTCATTCCCACGCCGGGCGCTCGGCGCTGCACGCGCTTTCGCGCAGAGCGGCCCGCGCAGCGCCGCTTGTGCAAACCTACATCTTGTGTGATAGCTGGAGCCACACTGCAGCCATGGCCTTGTGTAAAAGCCGTTGTGGCTGGTGTAACAGCTCCGTTTGGAGAGCGTGCTGCGCTACCAAGCCCCGCAGCAGGCCCTGGCATCCGGCTCCCAGTGTTGCCTTCCGACCCGGCGTAGTCCGCAACCAAGGCTATGTTGGGCGCGCACAAGCTGCGTGCGTGGCTGCGCGAGCAGGGCATTACTTGGGACGAGCAGCTGGTGGCAATCCAGGCGCGTGCCGGCGGCTGCGGCCTGGGCGTCTGGGCGCTGCAGGACATACGCGAGGGCGCTGCGCTGTGCCGCATACCCAAGACAGCCATCCTGTCGCGGCGGACCACAGGCATCGCGGACCTCCTGGAAGACGCGCGCATCGCCGGCGGGCTTGGGCTCACCATCGCCTGCATGTATGAGGCTGCCACGCCAGACTCGCCCTGGTGCGCCACTCGCTAGACTTTTGCCACACACCGGACGTATTTTTGGCACCGGCGGCCTGGTTGTACGTGCCCTGTCCGGTGCAACACAGCTTTTGCTGGCTGCCGCTCATATCCCTGTCGTACGGGTGTGGCGCTCCTAGAGCAGTGCCTCGGCTATTGCAAGGTCGGGACTCGCAGAACACTGCACGTATGACGCATTACCGTGTACCTGTCTCTCCAGGCGCGGCTATTTCGAGTCGCTGCCCGAGTGCGAGTACCTGCCCATGTTCTGGAGCGCGGGCGAGCTAGCGCGGCTGGCGGGCACGGGCGTGGCCGAGCGCGCGCGCGACGACGCCGTGCTGGCCGCCGAAGATTTCAATGCGCACGTGCCGCCGCTGTGCGCCGCGCACCCGGAGCGGCTGCCGGCGCGGCGCATGACCCTGGATGCATTCCGCGCGGCGGCGTCGTGGGTCGCCAGCCGCGCCTTTGGCGTCGACAGCTACCACGGTGCGCGCTCGTCGCTGGGTGTGCGGCATCCAGCTGAGCGATATGCCACATTTGAGCACATGCACCCGTGTGTCGGAGCTGATCATGCAGTTCTGGAACGCAGGCATGTCCATGGTGCCGCTGGCGGACATCTTCAACCACAAGGCTGCGGTCATCGCGCTCTGCGGAGAGTACAGCATAGAGCAGGCGCAATTCGCACCCACACTTGCGTGCTTGCCCTTTGCATGCAGAACCAGGCGCACCGTCAAGCCAGGCATCACGCATGCATGCGCCTTGACCAAGCTCATACCCTTAGCCTAGATGTGCGCTGGCTGACATGCCGCTGAGCGCCAGGCAGCGTACGCTGATGATGACGACTGTTCTAACACTGACGGCTCTGAGGAGGGCTGCAGCACCGGTGACGAGGACGGCAGGCACCGTCACGCCCATGCTGCAGGTTGGCGCCTGCTCCTATTGCGCATATATTACATTCAGCTGCTTCTCGTTGCAGGGTGCGCATCCGCATGCGCCGTCTGACGAACGTCCTCAGCCAGCAGGTGGGGCGCTCGCGACTGCCAGCGCCGCCCGGCTGGCAAGGGAAGAGAGCGGCGGGGATGACAGCGGCTCTGCCTTGCCGGGTGCGGAGGCTGCCCCTACGCGTTGGCGCTCTTGCGCACTGCACATGGGTTTCAGCTAGGACTGGCACACGGGCGTCGCCACTGTCCGACCATGATGTCTGCCGTGCAGCCTTGCGCATGTGTCCGCTGACTCACATGGATGCATGGCGCGGTCCAGGCGGCGGCGCGCCGCGGAAGCGCGCGCGCATCACGCGCGGCGCGCTGCTCGACGGCGCCGACGCGCTGCAGCTGGAGATAGGCATCGTGGGCGCCCGCGACGCGGCCGGCGGGGAGTGCCTGGAGGTGCGCGCCCGCAGCGCGCCCCCTTTCCCCTGTTGCACGCCCCCTGTCGCCATCCGCGTCGGGGGCGCCCAGCTGCTCACGCGCCGCTGCGAAACTGTAAACATTAATCAGTCATCTGCCGCATGCTTGGCTGTGCGCGCGTCGGGTGTGACGCGCGTTGCGCATGTAGGCCTGCGCCACAGGGCTCCCAGATACAACACACACATGAGGCACGAGTGCTCTCCTGCACACCCCCTTCATGCTGCAGCCACTCTGAGCACAACCTCGGTGCAGCCTCCTGCGTGACAGCGCCTGCCCTGCCTGCTGGGCAGATCGTGGCCGCGACGGCGGTGGCGGCCGGGCGCGAGGTGCACAACACATACGGCGAGCTGGGCAACGCGGAGCTGGTGACCAAGTACGGCTTTGCGCTGCCCGGCAACCCCTTTGACGCCGTGCGCGTGGACAAGGCCGCGCTGGCGGCGGCGGCGGCCGCCGAGCTGGGGCCGCGCGCCTGCCGCGCGCGCGCCCGCTTCCTGGCGCTGCACAGGTGCCTGCCCATGGCTCTCTGAGGGCGTTTGTGGCACGCACCGCAGTTGCTCTATAATCCGCAGCTCAGCCTGCGCGGATGGCTGGTGCGGCTTGCGTGCTGAATTGCAGCCAGCATGCATGCAAGAGAATTAAAATGTCGCGATTCTCATGTCGCGTACCGGCTGAAGCTGCACAGGCCGCGCCCCAATCTTGACTTCCAGAGGCAGGTGGCCTGAGCTGTGGTGGGAAGGGCGGCTCCGGAAGCGCGGGTCGGTGTGTGTCGCGCCGCAGCGAGCTGCTGGAGGAGGGCGCCGAGCCGTTTGAGGTGGCGCCCGGCGCCCTGCTCGGCGCCCCGCTGGTCGCCGCGCTGCGCGTGCTGTTCGCGCGCGCGGCCGCCTTCGTCGACTGGCACACGCTCGATGACGCGCTCGAGGGCTGGCCGGGCGGCAGGCCCTCGCCGGAGGCTCCCGAGCCTGTCCAAGCAGCTCGCGCTGGAAGCCGGCACGCGGCAGACCCAGCTGATGATCCGCAGCACAGCCCGGGGGGGCACGGGGTGGAGGGTGGGGCCAACGCCGGCCGGCTGCGGCGATGCCAGCCCCGCGCTGCAGATGCGCAGCCCCGCGACACAGCAGCTCCGGAGGCCGGCTCGCCAGGCGTGGCGGTGCGGCCGGACGGGGGCGCCTTCCCGCCGAGCGAGGACGCGCAGCTGGGCAGCGTGAGCGTGGCGGCTGCGGCCGGCTTCCTCCCGGCCGCCGCGCTGAACGCGCTCGCAGCGGCGCTGCGGGCGCGGCTGAGTTCGTATGCGGCTCCCCGCGGGCCAGCCGCCCTGGCTCAAGCCGCGGCGGCAGGGCGGGGCGGGCGCGCGGCGCGCGAGGCCGCGAGCGCGGCGCGGGCGGCGAGCGTGTTGGTGCAGGGCGAGGCGGCCCTGCTGCGCGATGCGCTGGCTGAGCTGGACGCGGCTGTGCGCTGGATGCCGACGTGAGGCGCGTGATGACCGGTGCGCGGCTGCCTGCAGCCCTGCCTGGAAGCGGTGCATTGTGCAAGAGGTGCACCTGGCGCATGCACGCCAAACAACAGGCAGGTGGTAAGAGCTCAGGGGTTTGGTCAGCTTCCTGGCCTGCACGCGCCAGTGCCTCTGAGCCGGCTGTCCCTCAAGTTGCAGGGCGCGAGCCGTGCAGCCTGGCTTGATGCCTTCGCCAGGAGCCCTCTATCGCCGAGGCATGCTATCACATGGTCATTTGACTTGCAGCTCTTCAAACGGGCGTTGTCATGCAGGGCGAGGCACCGCTAGTCCGCATGGCGAACGACGGCTGTGCGGGGAGCACAGCACGCTCAGACACTGGTGGCGGTCGCATGCTGGACGTGGACAGGCAGACAGTGCGCGCCTTTCCCTGTCTGTCATGCGCCATGTCATTGTCGCGGGCGCCCATGGATCCTGATGAGTAGCATGCGGAGTGGCCGAGCACAGCAGCAAGCAGGGACCAACCTCGCCTGAGTGCTGAGCCCGCTGCAAATGCACGTACGACATGCAGTGCTCAAGCATATGCCGGCAGCAGCGGCTGCGGTGCTCTGTTATGCGCCGCAAGCGTGGCTGCCTGCTGCGCCTGCGCAGGCGCGAGCAGGAGCGCCTGCAGGGCGACGCTGCTACCAGGCGGGCGGCGCTGCTCGCCGCTGCAGAGCAGCTTCAAGCGGCAAACGCATCAAGGCACAGTCACTGCGTCATGGCAAGTTGCCACTGGCAACAGCCACCTGACATGAGGCCAGTGTCAGGGTGTGCATCCGTCTCTGGCGCATACTGCGCCACTCACAGGTGCTTGCCCTGTCGGGTGGCACTGCATCGCATGTGTCTCTCTGCTACTATGCTAACAGCAACGCAGCAGCAACATGCATGTCATTCTGCAGCTTTGGAATAGCACAGCCAGGTGATGCAACAATAATATTGCAGCATCAATGCTGACGTCAACGCCAGCACAATGCCGTTAGTGCTGGCAGAGGCATGCAAATTGCTCTTCCCTGCTGCCCTCGATCTTATAGAGGCACAATACAGGAGAGAGGTTGTATGCACCACAGCTTGTGCATGACCTCGCCCTCGGGCAGCTCGCACACTCGCATTCTATACCTCCTTTTGCAGCTGAGCTGCGCCCACGTGGAGCAGTGTTCCTCCTGCCGTTTCACACTGCGTGCTCTGCAACACGCAGGGCTGCTGCGCATGCTGGCCTCTGCACACGCCACAATGCAGACACGTCCTAACCTCTTCCAGGCACGATGGCCTCACAACCACCTGCTGTGCGGGCTTGAAAGCGCTGAAGCGTGTAGGCCACGCTCCTCAACGTCATGGGTGGGTTGTCAATCAACCATACGGTCTCTGACACAGTGAAGCACACGTGCTGGGATGCAGGCCTTTCGCTTCTGCAAGGCGCCAGGTCAGGCAGGCGGCGGCGCGTCAGGCGTAAGCGCGGCCAGCAGCGAGGGCGGGCTTGCTCCCGCCTGCGCTGGTGCTGCGCAGGCGGCCCCGGCGGCGCCGCTCGTCAAAGCAGAGTCGGAGCCCTCCTGCCACACGCCGTTGGTCCCTGCGCTGAGCAGCAAGCGGGCAGCTAGCGCTGCCGCTCTGGTTGACGCGCCCGGCGTGTCCGAGGGCGCCGCGGACCGGCCATCGCCCAAGCGCGTCCGGCGGAAAGGTCAGCGCCCCTGCCACAACCTGGTCTTTCTGTTCGTGTGCGTATCTTGACTGCTTTGCTGACAGTCCTAGGGCCTTTGCCTTGCTGCTGCACCTCTCAAGATACAGTGCAGACGGTGCGGACACGCCTGTGCCAGCTGTGCCAGCCCTTCCTGCGTTTGTCTCCAGTTTCAGCCTTGCGCACTTTGCGGGGAGCAGGGCCAGCTGGCGGGCGAGCCGCTGCTGGGCCTGCAGGGCAGGCGCCTGCGCAGGCGCCCGGGCAGGCGCGGGTGGTGCAGATTGCGGGCGTGCAGCTGAGCAAGCGCAAGCTGGCCGAGGCCGAGATCCTGGCCATCCCGGGGCTGCCTGGCCTGCCGGACCTGCTAGGCGACCAGCCGCTGCGCCTGCTGATCGGGGGCAATAACCCGAGTGAGCACGCATGGTGCGCCCGCCAAGCCCTCCATTTTGAGCCAGGCATGATCGCGGTGGGGCGCGATCATGCCTGGGCGCATGGGGCAGCGCATGCAGTGTCGCTGCAGGTCCAGGGCTCTGTGGGAGCCGTAGTCAGTACATTACTATGGACGCAGATGCACACGAGCTCAGATGGCGCCTCGCAGGGTGTCGGCCGTCCAGGCAGCACTCAGGCTGTCACATCCGGCTCCGCGGCTTGTGACGCAAGCGCCATGCCCTGGTGCAAGCCCGAACGCCTCCCCGTGACACGCAGCCGCCCTGGCAGGCGCTCCGGCCACTACTACAGCCACCCCGCCAACCACATGTGGCGGCTGCTGATCCGGACCGGCGTCGCGCCGCCCACCGTGCAGGGGCCCGCGGTGCGGGCCTGGCCCATGGCAGGAACAGCAGCATGCAGCCGACGACGGCCGCGGGAACATGCAGGCTGTGGCCGGCGCGGGGGGCGGCAGCTGCAGTGCCGAGACTCGCCATGCGCTGCTGCATGGCCACCCTCGTCCGCCCTGGATCCCGACCTGCCGCGTCGCCAGTGGAGCGGAAGAAACTCGGCTCGGAGCGTGGACTGCCGTCAGTCTCTTGACGCCCCCTTCCCCTTTGCTGTAGAATGAAAAGGAGAGTTCTTTGTTCCGCTCTGTTAGAGTAGTGGTGGTCGTGATCTCCGCGTCGTGCGCGCACTGGGTGGCTCCT
>JAABUR0100007249.1_pt1 | contig 13193 bp, 23 predicted proteins | sample 5560091 | NCBI WGS metagenome assembly JAABUR01 (sample SAMN10711879, study PRJNA513375) | rock metagenome | isolation source: Antarctica rocks | place: Antarctica: Victoria Land, University Valley sud
GTTCCTGCTCTGTACAGCATTGCGCGAGGCCCTGGTGCGCTCGACTGCGGCGGTGCTGTGCGTCTGGCAAGGCGGCCCCTCGGTGTCTCTGGGGGCTTTTAAGCCCTTGGGACCACTGGAGATGTCCCGTGCAGCGCAGATGTCAAGCGCGTGTTGCAGCCTCCTCACTGCAGCGTCCGGAGTGCGCAGCGTCCGGAGCGCGCAGCCGAGCTGCCCTGCCCGCGCGCATAGACGCGAACATTGCCGCCAGGCTGTGCGCTGCTGCCGCGCATCGCCGCGGAGCACCAGCGCTTACGGCGGCTGCGCGCGGCGCGCGCAGGGTGCACACGGTGGCCTTCCCAGTGGTGCAGGAGGTCAACGAGCTATTCCGCGCGACCGACGCGGCCGCCACGGCCGCGCTGCTGGCCAAGCTGGCGGTGGAGAAGAGCTACACGTCCAAGCTGGACGAGACGCGCGCCGCCATCCAGGTGCGTAGGGTTAAGGTAGGATAGGGCCCTATGGCAGTGACGAAAAGGTACATGTCCAAGCTGGACGGGACGCGTGCCGCCATTCAGGCGCGGTGCGGCGCGTCGCGCGCCGGCGCCCTGAGCGGCCGCCGCCTGTGTTTTGGGGCCCGGCGGCGGTGCGTCAGGGTGTCCTGTTGAACCCGCCCGCAGCTCTCCAAGCGTGCTCGGTGCCTCTGGGCGAGGTCTGTGGACCAGTGACACGGCGCGGTGGTCGCTGCGCACCCTGACACGTCAACGGCGCGCCCGCACTGAGCCGCGTGCGCCGCCCGCGCGCAGCACAAGCTGTCCATGGCGCTGAAGGAGTTCCGCGTGATGCACGCGGCCGCGTCGCGCGGCAACCTGCCGCACCACCAGCTCATCTACCCGCCCTCGCTGCGCTACCTCCCCGTCTGGACGCTCGGCGCGCTGCCCCGCCCGCCCCGCCCTCCTCCCCCCCTGCGTGCCCGACGGCAACGGGGTCTGTGCGCGATGGCGCATGTGCGTTGCCCGGATGCACTTCGTCTGGGCGGGGCGGCGGCGCGGAGCGCGGCTCCGACCCGTCCCGGCAGCCAGGGCAGAGCGGCCGCTGCGCGCGCTCTGCTCTGCGCAGCCTCTCGCGTGTCCGGGCTGCGGCTCTCACGGCCCAGCTGCGCCAGGCGGCGCGCCGTAATCTAAACCGAAACCTCTACGCCGGGCGGCAGGCATCATCAAGAGCACTGCGCTGCGTGGCGGCAAGGAGGTGGTCACCGACGAGCGCGCGGCGGTGGGCCTGGAGGTCATGGCCGCGAGCGTGCCGCAGCTGCTGCGCCTGCTCTACCCCGCGCTGTACCCCGTGCACGACCCCGCCGGCGACTGGGGCCGCCCGGGGCCCGACGGCCGGTGCGGCTCGCGCGCGGCGCCGCGCCTGCGACGCACGCAGGCGCTCCGCTCGTACTGCGCCTGCCACACAAGTGACGCCGTCTGGGCATTGGTGCCCGCTCGTCGAGGGGGTGCTGTTGCGTGAGCGGCATTGGTCGGCTTGCCATGACAGGCCCTTCCGCACAGAGTGCTGTCACTCTAGGTGTTAACTTTGCAGGCAAACTTAGGGCGCGCTCCTTTGGTGCGTGCAGCGACAGAGCAGTCCCCTCGAGGCGGAGCCTGTCCACATGTGTACATGCCGCCTACTGACGAGGCAGACGGCCGCGTTGCCGCAGGGTGCGGCTGCCGCCGACGGTGCCGCTGACGGGCGCGTACATGAGCGACGCGGGCGCATACTTGCTCGACAGCGGCCGCATCTTTGTGCTGTGGCTCGGCAAGCGCGTGCCCAAGGACTTCATCTCGCAGGTCGCGCCCGGCTTCTGCCCCGTCGCCGCCGCAGTGCAGGAGCCTGCTCTTTGATATTGTGCATCAGGAGCCGTCGTCCCGGGCGCTTGTGCGTTCTGGTGGAGGCGCCCCTGCACTGGCTTGAGGGCGATGGCCGCCTTTGCGCTGTGTCTGGTCATGTGCTCGGCCGCTGATTGCCAATCGTGCCTGATTACACAGAGGAGCCATGCTGAGCGGGCGCCGGCCCGCGCGCGCAGGTGTTTGCGGTGGACGTCAGCCGGCCCGTCCCGGACAGCCAGGTGCTAAAGGTGGAACCGGCGCTGCCCGGGCTGGAGCTGTCGGCGCGCATCAACGCGGTGCTGGGGCGCCTGCGCGACGCGCGCGGCAACTACCCCACCTGCTTCGTTGTGCGGCAGGGTGCGCGCGCGCCGCCGCCGCCGCGCCGGCGCCCGCGTTGGTGCCCTGCCTGCCGCCCCGCTCGGCCAGCCTGCAGTGTGTGAGCGCACTCGTGCGGCCTGCTGGCTGCTGTACGGCAGGCGCCCACAGGCGGCTCTAACAGGCCGGGCGTGCGGCGCCGCGCGGCCCTAGGGTAACAGAGCCCTGGCGCAGATCCGGCCAACGCCTGGCGCAGCATGGGCGCAGGGTATGGCACTGCACTCAGGGCTGCGGCATCACCCGGCAAGACCTGGGCAGCGCAGGCCGCATGCTCCAGCGCCCCGGCGCGCTTGCCCTGTGACCCACACTCATGCCGTGGCTCGCCGAGCTAGGAGCGCGCGTGCAGGCACGCCCCCGGAGCAGCACGTGCTGCCGTACCTGGTTGAGGACCGCGGGCCCGGCACGCCGTCGTACCAGGACTTTGCCACCATGCTGCACCGTGCCGTGCTGTCCAAGGGGTAGGGTACGGGGCTGAGGTCTTTGGCTCCCGCATCGACAGGCTGGCTTCCATTGCGGTCCCTGACATGCCTGCTCGCCTAGGCTCCGCCTTCGTGTTGCGGACACTTTGTCAAACGAGTCAAACGGGGTTTGGCAGGGCTCATCTTCCTATGGGCATTCACTGCCAGCTGGGCGCCATGCTTGGAGCTCGCGCTTGTGCGCACCGCGCTGGCCTGGTCAGGGGTCTGTCTTTGGTCAGAAGTATGGCGCAGATGGGTGCGTCAGCGGATATCTCTCTCTCAGCGCTTGCTGAGTTGGCGGGCGCCGACACCGCCGTGCTCACGCCTTGTGCGGCCGCTCGATGGGTTCGCTTGAGGAGCTGTGGGCATCGTCGAGGGGAGTGTTGTTTAGCATGGCAGGCTGGGTTTAGAGGTGTGCCAGGCTGGGGTAGGGTCAGACTTGCCAGGCCGCCTGTAGCGCTCAGCCCAAGCGTTTTGCAGAATATGTGCTGTGGTGGCCGCGCGCATTTGTTAGAAGCCTGGATCCAGCCTGCGGCCCGGCTGGTGCTGTGGGTCTGCTGGAAAGGGCGTTCTTGGGCCTTGGAAGTGTGTTGCAGGCAGGCTACAGGCATCCCTGTCTGGGCTTTTTCTACATTGAGACGAATGCGCTTTGGCCAAGAGCACTCTCGCGTGCCCCTGTCCCCACCTGCTACCCCTAAAGACGACACCAGACACTCACACTTGGGACGCCTGCAATGCGCAAGCTCGGATGACTCACAAAGTCGCCAGTGCTTGTTCAAGTTTATTTGGCAGTGACGCTGACCACAAACTCCAGGATGAAGCCCGTCCGCATGCACACAATTGTTATCCAAACTGGCACACTCAGGGATGCGCATGAGTAGCTCACAAGATATCACACGGTATCTCACAATTTTCATGCCAAGGACATGCAAACTGATAAGATAAGCTTTCGTGGCCAGCGCCCAGCCGCGGCGGGCACGCCTGGCCACGCTACGCCTCCGCGCCGCGCGGCCGCCGGCGCGCCGGCGCCCACATGCCCAGACCCCGGTCCGTGTCATTGACGTGCCGGGCCGCCTTGTCAGCCAGCTCCGCGAGGCTGGCCTGCATCTGGCCCATGAGCGAGGCCAGGTTCTCCGCCGCGGTGGCCATGGCGGTGACATTCAGCGGCGCGGGGTTGCCCGGCCCGCCGACCACGCCCCACGCGCGCCGGTGCGCGGCCTCTGCGCGCGTGTCGTTCTCGGGCGGCCGGCGCGCCAGCAGCCGCCCGCACAGGTCGCACTGCGCGCGCGCCGGCGTCAGGGTATACAGGAGCGCTGGGTTGCGCGCTCTACGCCATGCTGGTGACTGGGAAGCTCGTGCAACTTGAGCCATGAGCAGCCGCGCAGCTGCTTGCCAGGTAAGGTGAACCACGACGACTGTGCAGCTGCTTTCAGCATTCCATCTGACTCGCGGCTGGGGCGGCTGCTGCAGGCTGCAGTGTGTGCGCGCTGGGGCGCATGCCACATAGGGCATCTGCAGGCACCTGCGCGTGGCTGCCAGTGACCAGCCGCGCCAGCCGCCGGAAGCTCGGCTTCAGCGTCTGCAGCGGCTTGGTGCGCCATGCGACCTGCGCACCGCATGCCTGAAGCCCTGACAAGGTCATGCGCGAACGTCAGCCCGACATGCGGCCGCCGGCCTTCCGCAGAGCGCACTCTCGTGAGGCGAGGACCTAACAGGTCATGCACACTGGCAGCCTGACATGTGGCCACCAGCCTCTCCGCAAAGCACACTCTCATGAGACGTGCCATGCTCATGCTGCCCGGCGCCACCCGGTGTCAGGCGCCCCTCACCTGCTTGGCCCTGCTCCAAACAGTCCACTCCAGCTCCGAACTACTCCAATTGGACACAGACCTGCAAAGTTTAGACACAGACCATGCGGCGGCAGGGAGGAACGCACCTTGGCAGCCCAAGCGTGGCCGTCGCTGTTCAGGCGCTGCAGCTCCAGGCGCAGCGCGGCCGGCGAGCCCAGCTTGCGGTAGTCGATGATGGCGTTTGCCGCGGGCAGAAACTGGCCTACGTTCGGCGCGCCCTGCATTGCATGGGCGCACAGTTACGTTAATGCACAGTGAATGCATTGAATGCGCTCAAGAGGTGCACGCGCTCCGCACTGCCAGCATGGTGAGAACGTCGTTGTGCGTGTCAATCGATATCATATACTGCCGTGGCGGGAAGGGCGCACGTAGTAGATGGGCACGCAGCCGGCCGCAAACGCGTCCCACAGCTTCTCCGACACGTAGTCGTGCGCGATGGAGTTCTCTATCGCGAAGCAGAAGCGGTAGCGGCGGAACACGCCCATCTTGCTCTCGCCGACCGCGAGGCTGCGGTTGCCGCCGTTCAGGCACCTGCCCCGCGTCTCCTCTCTTTCCAGCCGCCGTCATCGGGCCTGTGCCACCGTCGCGTCCGCCCCGATCGCACGGCGCACACTGCAGGCTCCTGCAAAGCTCACACGCCGCCAGGGCGCACACCGCGGGCTCCTGCAAAGGCTCACGCGCCACCAGAGCGCACACCACAGGCTCCCGCAAAGCTCGCACGCGGCCGGGGGCTGGGCGGCCGCACTTGCCGTAGCTGTGCACGGGCACGTCGCCGAACGACATCAGGTTGGCGATCAGCTCGGTGCGCCCGCTGGGCACCTTGCAGTTGCTCTGCACGAACGCGGCGGCGGGCTCACGCTCGTCAAAGCCCAGGCCAGGCTGGCCCCAGGCGGCCAGCTGATCCGGACGCAGGTACGACAGCGGGATCTGGGCCTGCGCGCGCGCGCCCTGGCAGCGCTGAGGGTGCGAGCATTGCGACCTGCGTGATTCGATCCGCATGCGTCGGCGGGCAAGCCGGCTGGCGCACGCAGCATTGCCTGTCTGTCCTTGCAGATGCCCTGCGCTGCAGCTGCGGAGACGGCATCAGGCGCGCACGAGTAGGATGAGGAAAAGCAGTCAGGGGAGCCATGTACCATGGGCCCATGTGGGTCCCCGGTTCAAGCGGACAGGCGGCAAGAGCGCGCGTTGCACGAGTGGGAGCACCGACAAGCGGTACGTCATCTCCAGGTCGAACAGGCTCATGAAGGCGGGCGAGTCCAGGCACGGGTAGTAGCCGGCCTGCCCCGACGGGTGCGCGCATCATGGGCGGCACTGTGCAGGCATGGCGAGGCAGAGAGCTGCGCATGGCTAGAATGAGGCTCGCCTGTCAGCAAGCTCGGCTTGCCAGATCATACAGGCCAATGCCACTGGTCTGCTCTCTTGCCACAGCAGAGGTGACGAAGCAGTGACAATATCGCGCGCACCGACTCCATGGAGTACACTACCATGGGCTGCCCCGGCCGCCGCCGCGCCGGCCGCTCCTGCGCTGGCGCCATCGCGCACACGTTGGGTGCGTGGTAGAGCAGCGCGTCTGCAGCTGCGCGCATGCGGCGCCACCCCATGGTTTACGTGAACTGCCTTCAACTGTGTCTATACTTGATTTGCCACTGTTAACAATGGGCAGTGCATCAGCAGCTGCTGCACAGCAGTGTCTCATCAGGGGCTGATGAAGCGTGGTAGCAGAAGTGCGCCTGCAGATGAAACGCATGCTGCTCAGCATGCCAGCATGCCAGCTGGAGTCTCCAAGGGCGCACCCTCAACCTGAGCGGGGATGCTGGTGTTCGTATATTCGCAGGAGAAGCGCCGGCCGCGCCATATGCAGTCGTCAAATGTGTGCTGCGCATACGCGGAGAACGTGCATATCAGGCTCCCGCTCGGTCACTCTTGTCGAATGCGTTGCCTCAAAAGGCAACAGGTCCCGACCTGGCTGAGAGCCCATGTGATCAAGGCGGTCAGGTACAGGTGGAAGCCATGCTGCAGAGTGCATGGGGGACATACAGAAGGGCGACTTGGAAACAGGCGTGGCCGCACCTCAAAGCCCTCAATGAAATGGCCGGGGCTCCGCACTGCCACCGTCACACGCTCTTGGACGACCTGCAGAGCAGCGCTTTGACCTTGCAGAGCGGCCATACGACTGTATATACCCAAGTCAACTGCTACGTCAGGTGACAAGAAACTGTGTCGCCTGGCTACAGTCAGGGAGCGCGTGAACTGCAGGCCGTGTATATAAGGTAAGACCGCTCGTTGCATATGGTGTGCAGTTCTGGCAACTCGTGTGCAAGTCCGGGGCTAGGCGCCGCAGTGTGCGCGCACATCTGCGTCCGGCGTTGGCCTCAGCATGGTGGCGCTTTCCGCCAGGTGTAGCGTGGCTGCCACAGGTGCCGCGCAGGCCGGCGCTGCCAGCAGTGCACACACCAGGCACTTTGCAAGGAGCAGCCCCAGTGTCCCTGCAGGCAGTGAGGCCGTGCGGTGAGCATATGGTCGATAATATATATCGCCAGCAGCAAGGCAAGCAAGGAAACAATACAGTAATCAAAGCGCCTAGGGAACACCAGGAGGAACGCACCTTTGTTGTGCGTGCACATCTTGGCACGGCATGTGCAGAGAGCGGACAATCTCAGAAGACAGCGCTGCTACACTTGGATGATGCTCTGATGCTCATATGTGGCCCACAGGTAGTCAAAGCACGTGCACCTGGCTGGACTCTGACTTGCAAGCGTGCACCCACCCTGCTTTGCGCTAATCTGCAGGCGGTGATGTTCCTTCACTTGCAACCAGCAGGTGCCCACTGCGTATTTGCTTGGCACGGCAGGGGTGGATGCTTAGGCAGACGTGTGATCAGAGTGTCTGCCAAGATGTGTGTATATAACATGGTGGGGCTTGCCATGGGGTAATATCCCATAAACAAATAGTCTGGCGACATGCACTACTGGCATGACAACCCGCCACACAAATGCAGCTAGCTCGTTTGGTCACCTGCATGGTCAGGTGGCCACCACTCTGCGTTTTTTATGTGGACTGCACTGTCCAGCCTCTAGGTGAATGCTCTGCGTGCCTCCAGGACAGTTGCTGTAGCATTCACTGTAGGCAAGGAGCTTCTTAGGCGTCGAAAGTGCATGCGCTGCTGCTCTAGAGCGCTGCTCTAGAGCGCCCGCGCACGCTAGCCATGCGCGGCCGTGGCAAAGCTGCGGGTGGCCAGCGGGGCGCGGTATTTTGCTGGCACGCCTGCGGCCTCGAGGGCCGCTAGCTTGGCCTGCCGCAGGGCCTGCGCACAGGGCAGCCACCGTGCTCGACGGTTGCGTAAGGCGAGTTCAAGCAAGTGGCATTACATGCGACTGCTGATGCCAAAATCCTGCAGCAATGCAGGCATGTCTGATAATGTGATGACGCCCAGCGCATGTATTGTGGCAATCTTGTAAGCAGCTGCATGCAGGCCCGCCTCTGCTGCATTTGGTGAAGTAACGCCCACAGCACCATAGCACACCATGATGGCCGCGTACCCACACCTCTCGGCGAGCACCCTTGGGAAATCCTACCGCAAATGCACAACACCACAGCGCACCTCAATGGCGGCCTGGTGCGCGATCGCGCGAGCACGCCCCTCAGCGCCCTCGCTGCGCGCAGCCTCGCGCGCCGCGCGCTCGCGCTCGGCGTTTGCCGCCATTTGTGCGCGCAGCTCGTCCGCATGCCGGCGACGCGCATCTGCTGCTGCGCGCTCCTACGCGCCAACCCAAAACGGCGTTGCAAAATGCATCCATAGGAATTATGCGCATCGCACGCAGAAGGAAGCTCTGCCGACACGTAGCTACCTCATGACTTACACCAAAAGCCAGCGTCCTACCTGCCCCTCGCGCTCTGCTCGAGCCGCGGCAGCGGCGGCGGCCGCCGCCGCAGCCTCCGCCGCGCCGGCCGCGGCGGCCGCGGTCGCTGCGGCAGCCTTGTCGGCGGCCTGCGCGGTGCGCGCGGCAGACAGGTCCGCATGGATGCCCGCCAGGCGCGCGCTCTCTGCGCGCTCCTTGGTGCGCCACTCCCGGTCCGCCGCTGCCTGCCACCTGGGGCGGCGCTGGCATGGACGCGTCAGGCCTGCATGCATGCGACCTGCCCATGCTGAGGACCACGCGCGCTGACAAACATCTATGTGTAGCGCACTGGGATGCCTCAGCGCTTGCTTCAAGGACGGTGACTTGTCATGTCATGTCATAACCACACACAAATTTAGTCTAATAGTCTACCAGTCTACATGCCTTTGTCCACAACACGTCAAACATGGACTTTCTTGGCACACGGAGCTGTCAGAGCAGGGCGCACCGCCGCGCACGCAGCTCGTCCAGCTCGGATCGCCGGTCGAGCGCGCGCTCCTGCTGAGCGCGCAGCGCCGTCACTTCCTTCTCGCGCGCCGCCGCTGCCGCCGCGGCTGCCTCTGTCGCGGCCTGTCGGCGGCGCAGACCAGCACTGGCTTCAAGCGCAGACGACCATCAGTCCCACAGCGCGACGCGTGTCAGTAGAACGGCTGATGCAACCAGAGCCGACCTCATTCAGCCTCCACAGCCTGTGGAGCGCATGCTCTGCTTCATGCACACCAGCAGCACTTGCGCTGCTATGCGTGTCCCGCGCCTCGCATTCGGCAGCTACAGGACGATATGGCGCACCTGGTCGCGCGCGTCGCGCTCTGCCTGCCAGGCGGCGATGCGACGGTCCTCTGCTGCCGCAGCCGCACGCTCAGCGGCCTTGCGCACGAGCTGTTCCGCGTTGCTCGCCACTACCTGCATAACATCTCGTCCTCTGGCCCCATCAAGGCACGCGTTGCCGTGCGACAGGCAGGCTACTCACATGTCATGGAACCTCCTTGCCGTGCGACTTCCAGGACCAGGCGTTGCATGATGCTTCTCCAAGGCAAGAGCCCTGCCATGCCATGCTGCTCCTGCCATGCACATGGCTCAGAAGGTGGCCAACGCACAGGCGGAGTGAGCAGCGCAGATGCATGCAGCCACCACTGCGCAAGGGCTGCGCACAGGCAGGATCTTGCTGGCGCGCTGCGTACCACGCGCGTGAGCGCGGCCGCGCGCTCGCGCTTTTCGGCCAGCGTGGTGGCGGCCGCAGCCTGCGCTCTCGCCACCTGTGCGCAGACATGCGCACCACTGGCGTGGCCTGCTTAAAGACCCTTCCTACTACACCTTCTCCCCTTGTAATTACTTCATAAATGTGCCGCTCAGGCAGCAGGACGCTCCCACACTAGGACTGGTGCAATGAAATGAAGCAAAGCGGCTGGCGACCGCCCTGCAAAGTCCAGCACCTGGCCTGCAGGAGGCAGACGAAGGGGCATTGCCAGCGTAGCAAGACGCATGAGGGTGAACACAGAGGATGAAGATACAACTCTGCCGAGCGTCGCTGGACGGGCGGGCGAGTGCGCGCCTGCGCGGCCATGGCGGCGCGCTCGGCCATAAGCGCCTCGGCCGCCAGCTGGCACTCCTCCTCGCGCGCCGCCAGCTGCTCGTGCAGCACGGCCTTGCCGGCGCGGCGCTCCGCCTGCAGCCGCTGGCATAGCGATTAAAGGAATGAACTCACATGAACTCTCTGGCGCTGCCAGGTGCTTGGCAGCACTGTCGTGGACACAGCGCGCTCGGCCTGCACACCCCTTGGCAAGCGGTCCCAAGGTCCTTGATGGCATTGCCTGAGCGCTCCATGCAGACCTGCCTCAATGCGCGACCCTCTTCAAGCCTTGAGTGCGGTTTGCTCAGCACATCCAGACTATGTCTTGTATGCAGACGCCGTCAGCTTAGCACTAGGTCGCCAAAAGGTGACATACTGTCCTGTGTCGTGCAACAAGTTATTGCGCGCCTGCCGTCCTGCACACCCAGGCGAACATGCAAGCGCGCCTTGTCGTGCACCGCCAGCGCCGCGACGCGCGCGGCCTCCATGGCGGCGTCGGCCGCGCGCTCGGCGCGCCGGGCCGCATCCGCTGCCGCGCGTTTCTCCTCGATCTGGTGGTCCCTGCGCGGGCGCGTGGCCCTGTCGACCGCCGCGCAGGGCTGCGAGCCACGCCGCTGAGACGCGACGCCGCTGCCCTTGTTGCAGCAGGCTCTGCTGTTTCGGCATGGGCATGCTTCAGGTGAGGCGCATGCGCTGGTGGCACAACCTGAGAACGGTCCTGTGACTCCCACAGGGAACACATGGACGTCTGTTTCCTGACACGACCTGTCGATATGGACTCGGGTCAATCTCTGCTTGCTGGGCGGCCCAGCAGGGGCGCGCCGGACGGTGAATGTGGCGGATGCGAGCGCGACCGCCGCCATGCGCTGCGCCTCCTCGCCGGCCTGCGCACGCAGCGCCACCGCGCGGGTGCGCGCCGCCGCGTCTGCCGCCACGCGCTCGGGGTCCGCTGCGGCCGCCGCTGCGGCGCCGCGTCGCTGTGCCTCGAGCTGCCGCGGTGCGCACGGCATCTCAGCATGGGCACCCGTGCCTGCAGACTCGTCCGCCGTATGCGCCATGCGATGCTGGGTGGCTGTGGGTAGCTGTGGGTAGCTGCAAGCAATGCGGCGGACGCGCGGGCGCATGGAACAGAGCTTCACGGCTGGCACTGCGCACGCCACGAACCTGCGGCCCGCCCTCGTGCCAGGCTGGATGCCAGGCGCGGGGTGCAGGCGCGGGGTGCCTCGCAGCGCTTGCCATGTCGCCGCGAGGCCGGGCGCACCCCCGCCATGTGGAGCTTGCGCGCGGCGGCGCGCTCGCTGTCCGCGCCGGCGTGCGCGCCGCCCTCGGCGCGCTGCTCGGCCGCGGGCGCGGTACGCATCCGCTCCAGGTCGCTCCTGGGGACAGCGGGTGAACACCTCATTCGCTCGCTCACATCCAGTTCCCGGCATGTTGGTCATGGAGTCTGCGCATACGCGCCTGAAGCCTGTGGCGCAGCCGCTGCCATGCATGAGCCTGCATGCGCCAGCCTGTGCGGGGAGGCATGGGTTGAAGTGGACCCCGCACGAGCGCTGCAACACCCACCCATCGCATGCGATGAGCTCCGCCTGCAATGCTGCTTCTTGCGCACGTCTGTGCAAGCTGGGATGGCCGCAGTCCTGCGGGCTGCACCGCTGCCAGCGTCGCCCAGGTGCAGCGCGCACCGCGTCACCGTGCTGACGTCCGCTGACACGGCGCGCAGCGCGCGCGCCTGCGCGCCGCGCAGCATCGGGCCGCGCTGCTCCAGGTCACAGGCTGCTCCAGTGCCGCCGGGCGCAGGCGCGGTCGCCGCGCAGCCGCCCGCACGCAGCAGGCCCTCGTCCACCGCGCTCACCTTGCTCACGCACCGGTACCTGTACCAGCCAGCAACAGATGAAGAACCCAGCTTATCATGTGTGTGCCTCTATGAGGTGCGCCGCGCTCGCCCTGCTCATCAATTACTAGCTGCACTAGCCAATATTAGGTCGCGCAACCGGCGCCCTCAATGCTTGCGACCTTTATGCTGGCGGCCGGCCATGCCTCCCAGGTAGAGGCATATATGCCGCAGTCACGTACTCCTGCTGACGCCTGCCTGCTAAAACCTGCTCTGTGTGCCACCGGAAACCCGCTGGCACACAACCACCAAAAAGCGAACCACCTCCGCTTGGTACACAGTCCCTGCTTGGTCCTTGGATACGTATTGTAGCGCCTTCTGTGGCTACTTGGTGCCCACAGGCAGATTACTTGAACCAGGCCCGTTCCGCCAAGTGTCACACCAAGCTCAAAATAGACGCACCCAGCTTTGCGGCTCGCGGTGCCCGTGCTGGAGCCGCTGCTGGGTGCCATGGCTGGCGCGACGCTGGAGCGCTTCAAGCTCTGCTGGCAAGTGCGGGCTAAATGCGCGCTTTGCACCAAACTGGTCGTTTACTCAGTCAAGGTTTTCAGCAGGCTGATAGCGTGCCAGGCGCAGTTGCTGCTGATATCCAGGCGTGGTCGTAGCAACAGCTTGCCAAAATTCAAGCACTCTGCACACAAGCAGGGGTCCGTGTAACGTGAGATCCAAGGCAATTAGGGTGCCGGCCGTCAAGTCCCGCCGCTGGTGTCACTGGCATAAACTCGCACACTGTATATACAGCATACGTTCACAGTGCTGGCCTTGAAGCAAAGAAACCCCACAAGCCAAGCGGCGCCAGTGAAAGCGCTGTCTGCCTGCAATTGCTGCTTAGAGCATCATTGGAGTGGCACGCTGGGGAGCTGCGCGGCTCGCAGCGCGGGCGGCGGGACAGTGGCTGCCAAACCTGCATGAGGGCCTTGCCCTGGCCTGCATGCGCACGCACGGGATGAGTACCGACGCTCAGCCGAGCGGCGCGAGCCCGCCTGCGGCAGGCGCAACCAATGGGTACGCCACCAGACCAGCAGACAGTCTGTTGGTGCAGACCAACTTCACTGCACCACTCTCTCCCACTCGTCGGGGCAGACCTTTTGTCAAACATGTTTCACAGGATTACCTGTTTGCATGCAGGCACCGAGCCAGCTCAAGGCTGTGCGCAGGTCGAGCAAGCCAGAGGTGCCCGAGGGGTTCCGCACCATCACGGAGGGCGCGGCCACCATCCTGCTGCAGGGCGAAGACGTGTTCTACAACCCCGCCCAGGCGCGCGCGGCCTTTGCGGCCAGGGCCCTCCTCTACAGGCTTGTGT
>JAABUR0100007250.1_pt1 | contig 13190 bp, 11 predicted proteins | sample 5560091 | NCBI WGS metagenome assembly JAABUR01 (sample SAMN10711879, study PRJNA513375) | rock metagenome | isolation source: Antarctica rocks | place: Antarctica: Victoria Land, University Valley sud
GACCCGCCCTCCTCGGTCACCGGTGCACGGCGTGCGGCACCTACGTGTTCCCGCCGAAGGCCGGGTCGTGCCCGAACCCGGGCTGTGCAGCCACGACTCTCGAGGACGTGGAGCTCTCCACCCGGGGAACGGTCTGGTCCTACACCGACGCCCGCTACCAGCCGCCCCCGCCCTACGTAGTGCCCGGCGCCGAGCACGAGCCCTTCGCGCTCGCCGCCGTGGAGCTGGCAGCCGAGGGGCTCGTGGTCCTGGGCCAGGTGGTGACGGGCACGTCGGTGGACGACCTGGCCGTGGGTGCTCCGGTCGAGCTCGTGGTCGACACCCTGTACGAGGACGACGAGCACACCTACCTGGTGTGGAAGTGGGCTCCGGTCGGGGCTGGAGCGTGAGCGGGCGCGACGACGACGTGGCCGTGCTCGGGGTGGGCATGCACCCGTGGGGCAAGTGGGGCCGGAACTTCGTCGAGTACGGGGTGGCCGCCGCCCGTGACGCGCTCGCCGACGCGGGGCTGGAGTGGACCGACGTGCAGTTCGTGTCCGGGGCCGACACCATGCGCAACGGCTACCCCGGCTACGTCGCCGGGGCCACGTTCGCCCAGGCGCTGGGCTGGACCGGGGTCCCGGTGTCCTCGTCGTACGCAGCGTGCGCCTCGGGGGCGACGGCCATGGAGGTGGCCCGCACCCGCATCCTGGCCGGGCTGTGCGACGTGGCCCTGGTGGTGGGGGCCGACACCACGCCCAAGGGGTTCCTGGCGCCGACCTCGGGCGAACGCCCCGACGACCCGGACTGGCTGCGCTTCCGCCTGCTCGGCGCCACCAACCCCACCTACTTCGCCCTCTATGCCCGCCGCCGCATGGACCTCCACGGGGCCACCGACGCCGACTTCGCCCGGGTGAAGGTGAAGAACGCCCGCCACGGCCTGGCCAACCCCAACGCCCGGTACCGCAAGGAGGTCAGCGTGGACGAGGTGCTGGCCTCGCCCATGGTGGCCGACCCGTTGCGGCTCCTGGAGATCTGCGCCACCTCCGACGGCGGCGCCGCGGTGGTCCTGGCCAGCGCCGCGTTCGCCCGCCGCCACGGCGGCGCTCCGGTGCGGGTGGCGGCCATCTCCACGGTGACGCCGACCTATCCCAACGCCGTCATCGAGATGCCGAACTTCGCCACCGACTCGTGGGCCGCAGCCGCGCCCCCCGAGCGCCCGTTCAAGGCGTCGGTCGCGGCGGCCGCCTACGAGCAGGCCGGGATCGGCCCCGAGGACCTCTCCCTCGCCGAGGTGTACGACCTCTCCTCCGCCCTCGAGCTCGACTGGTACGAGGACATCGGCCTGTGCAAGCCGGGTGAGGCCGAGCGCCTCCTCAACGACGGCGACACCACCATCGGCGGGCGGGTGCCGGTGAACCCGAGCGGCGGGCTGGCCTGCTTCGGGGAGGCCGTCCCCGCGCAGGCCATCGCCCAGGTGTGCGAGGTGACGTGGCAGCTGAGGGGGCAGGCCGGCGGCCGCCAGGTGGAGGGGGCCCGGGTGGGCATCACCGCCAACCAGGGCCTGTTCGGCCACGGCTCGTCGGTGATCCTGACGCGCTGATGTGCTCCTCCCCCGCTTCGCTCCTCCGGAGCTGACGTCGCGGCCGGGTAGCTTCGTCGCGGTGGCGGTCCGGGTGGTGCTGGCGGAGGACAACGCGCTGCTGCGCGAGGGCGTGGCCCGGCTCGTCGAGACCCAGGACGACCTCGAGCTCGTCGGCGTGTGCGGCGACCTCCCGTCCCTGCTGGAGCTGGTGGCCTCGGCGTCGCCCGACGTCGTCGTCACCGACATCCGCATGCCGCCGACCGGCACCGACGAGGGGATCCGGGCCGCCGCCACGCTGCGGGAGGAGCATCCCGGCGTCGGCGTCGTCGTCCTGAGCCAGTACGCCAGCCCGGCCTACGCCCTCGCCCTGCTGGCCGAGGGATCCGAGGGCCGCGCCTACCTGCTCAAGGAACGGGTCAGCGACATCGACGAGCTGGTGGCCGCCATCCGCGAGGTGGCCGACGGCGGGTCCGTGATCGACGCCAAGGTGGTGGAGGCCCTCGTCGCCGCCACCGCCACCCGGCCGACCTCGGACCTCGATCGGCTCACGCCTCGGGAGAACGAGATCCTCCACGAGATGGCGACGGGTAAGTCCAATGCCGCCATCGCCGAGGCCCTGATCCTCAGCGAGCGGGCGGTCGAGAAGCACACCAACTCGATCTTCTCGAAGCTCGGGCTGTCCGAGGAGCGCAACGTGAACCGGCGGGTGAAGGCCGTCCTCCTGTACCTGGCCGGCCAGGAGGCTGACGGAGACGAGGAGCGGGGAAGGTAGCCACACCCCCACCCCCCTGCCGCCATCCTTCCCCTGCCCATCGCCAGCGGCGACGATGAGCGACGATGACTGACGCTCCGCTCCGCGTGCTGGTCGTGGACGACCAGGCCCCGTTCCGGCTGGCCGCCCGGCTCGTGCTGAAGCGGGCCGAGGGCTTCGAGCTCGTGGGCGAGGCCGGCACCGGTGAGGAGGCGGTTGAGCGCGTGGCGTCGCTGGTGCCCGACCTCGTGCTGATGGACATCAACATGCCCGGCATCAACGGCATCGAGGCCACCCGGCGCATCGTGGCCGACGCCCCGTCGACGGTGGTGTTCCTGTGCTCCACCTACCAGCTGGCCGACCTGCCGGGCGACGCCGCCACGAGCGGGGCCCGCGCCTACGTCAACAAGGAGGAGCTCGGCCCCGACGTGTTGGCCCGCCTGTGGGCCGGCCGGGATGACGGCGGCCTGGCGACCACGTCGTGAGGGCACCCGTCCCGGGATAAGGGCGTGATCGGAACCGAACCTTCGACGGTCGCCCCCGCGCCGGGTGACGACGTCCAGCTCACCTCGCCGCCGATGGCACCCAAACGGTCGGTCATGTTGACGTAGCCGTGGCCGGCGGTGGCGGCGGCGGGGTCGAAGCCCGGCCCGTCGTCGGTGACCGAGAAGCGCAGGCGAGCCGCCTCGCCGTCCTCCCACACCCGCACCGCCAGGCTCGCGTCGGGGGCGTGCTTCGCCGCGTTCTGCATGGCTTCGAGGCAGCAGAAGTAGATGGCCGCTTCCACCTCGGTGGGGTGGCGGCCGGCCTCGGCGTCGACCATGACCTCGAGGGGGCTGCGGGCGGCCGCCGCCCGGAGGGCCTCGGGGAGGCCGCTGTCCATGAGGAGGGGCGGGTAGATGCCGTGGGCCAGGTCGCGAAGCTCCTGGATCGTGTCCTTCACGCTGTCGGCCAGCATCCCGAGCATCTCGGCGGCGTCGGGGTTGTCCTCGACGAGGTCGCGCACGAGCCGAAGGTTGACGGCGAGGGCGACGAGGTGCTGCTGGGCGCCGTCGTGGAGGTTGCGCTCGATCTTGCGGCGCTCGGCGTCCCCGGTGGCCACGATGCGGGCCCGGGACTCCTGCAGCTCACCGGCGTAGCGGCGCACGTCGTCCAGGCTGGCCTGGAGCGCCGAGTCGAGGTTCACGTTGTGCAGGGCCAGGCCCACCTGGCGGGCCAGGTCGCCCAGCGCCTGGTCGTCCTCCTCGCTGAAGGCATCGCCGTCGGCCCGGCGCTCGAGGACGATGAGCCCCAGCAGCTCACCGGAGTGGCTGATGGGGACGACCCGGACCTGCTGGCCCGCCCGCCTGGCCAGCAGGTCCGGCAACCACACCGCCACCCACGCCGTGCCGGAGACCCCGGCGCGGGTGACGACCGGCAGCGCCGACGGCTCGATCCGCAGGGAGCCGGCACCCTGGTCGGGCACCGAGACGGCACGGTCGTAGCGACCGTCGGATCCCGTCCAGATCTCGGCCACGGTCAGCTGCAACGTCTTGCGGAGCGACTCGACGAGCTGGAGGAGGAGCTCGTCCATGGGGATGGCGCGCGAGAGACGGCTCCCGAAGGTGCGAATGGGCTCGTCGGGGGCGTGACGTTCGCCGTAGACGAGCCGGTTGGCGACGTCGGTGAGCCGCTCCCGGGCCGGGAGGTAGAGCACAGCCGCCACGCCGGCGGCCACCATCGAGAGCACGAGCAGGTGGCGTTCGGTCCGGGCCGGCGTGCGCCCGAGCCCGATCACGACGACGAGGTAGACGCTCACCACCACCCCGGTGAGCCCGGTGATCGACACGGTGCTGACGAGCAGGCGATCGACCCGCGACACCAGCGGCGTCGACGAGGCGATCAGGGCGAGCGGGACCGTGATGGAGGCGGCCGCCGCCACCAGGGCGGTGTGATCGGGCCAGTCGACCAGGATCCGGAGGGCCAAGGCGACGATGGCGACCTCGCCGGTCAGGGCGAGCGCACAGCCGAGCCACTGCAGCCGCTGGCGGGTGACGCCGCCGGTCGACCGGTAGCGCTGGTTCGCCGGCCCGATGCCCGCAGCGAGGGCGAGGACCGATCCCAGGGCGATTATCCAGCCCTGTCCGGAACGAGGGCCGGCCAGCCAGATCGCGGCAGCGACGGCAGCGACGACCCAGCCGGTCACGGCCAGGCCGCGGCGGGCCCGGGTGACGAGGTCGCCGTCGGGCAGGCCCACGAGGATGTGCAGCGCCACCGCCGGGAGGACGGCCACCCCGGCGGCGAAGGCGACATCGGCGGCAAGGCTGGGGGACCCGGGTGCAGCCGCAGCCCGAGCCGCCGCCCCGGCGAGAGCGACCGCCGAACCCGCCGCCGCAACCAGGCAGAGCCGGCCGAGGGGGCACGAGCGTCGTACGAGCGCGAGCCCGGTCACCGTCCAGGCCGCCACCAGCAGCGCGGCCACCACCCACACGGCCAGGCCTCCGTCGACCGACCGGGCCACGGTGACCGAAGCCGCCACCAGTACGGCCAGCGCACCTGCGCCGAGGACCAACCACGCTCCCGCGGGGGTCCCGGCACGGGCCGGTGCGTGGTCGACGGACGCCAAGGGTTCGGCGACCGTCAAGGTCGCCCCCACGCTTGCGTCGCCACCGTCCTCATTCAGCGCCCGGCGGTCGCGGCGCCGACGGGCATCGACGGCTCATCCGACTCGTCGAGCACCCGACCGTCCTTCATGCGGACGATGCGCTCGGCGGCGGCGGCCACGTCGTCGTCGTGGGTGACCAGGAGGATCGTCTGGCCCCCGCCGTGCAGGCGGCGGAACAGCTCCATCACCTCGTGGCCCCCCTCTGAGTCGAGCGCCCCGGTGGGCTCGTCGGCCAGGAGGAGGGTGGGCTCGTTGGCGAGGGCGCGGGCGATGGCCAGCCGTTGGCGCTGGCCCCCGGACAGGACCCCGGGGGCGGCCTTGGCCTTGTCGCCCAGGCCGAGCAGGTCGAGCAGGTCACGGGCCCGGGACTCCGCCGGTCGGCGCTTGAGACCGGCCACCACCGCGGGGAGCACGACGTTCTCCAGGGCGCTCATCCCCTCGAGGAGGTTGAAGAACTGGAACACGATCCCGATGTGGCGCCGCCGCATCCGGGCCAGCTCGTCCTCGCTGCGGCCCGTCACCGTCTCCCCGGCCAGGGTGATCTCGCCCTCGTCGGCCTGGTCGAGGCCGGCCACGAGGTTCAACAGCGTGGACTTCCCGCACCCGGACGGCCCCATCACGGCGGCGAACTGGCCGGCCGGCATGGTGAGGTCGGCACCCCGAAGGGCCCGCACCGGTGCCTCCTCGGCCTCGTAGGTCTTGCGCACGCCCCGCACCAGGAGGACCGGTCCCCCGGCACCGTCGCCCTGTGGTTCCGGACTGTTCATGTCCCGCCCTTCCTCGTCGTCGTCAGCGGCGAACCCGTCGCCGTCGTGTCCCATCCGACCACGTTCCCCGGTTCCCGCCAAGGGCGCGAGCCTGTTGGGGGAGGGTGGTGGTGGCTTCCCCCACCGGCGGGGCCTCACTCAGTCCGCAGCCAGGTCGCCGGGCTGGTCCGGGCGGCCCGGACCGCCGGCCGCAGGGAGACGATCCCGGCCACGATGACCAGTGCCATCGTCAGGACGACGAGCGCGAGGGCCGGCACGTCGGGCACGGCGACGACGTTGATCCGCTCGGCGAAGCCTGTCCACAGCCACCGGCCGAAGGCGATCCCGAGCGGGAGGCCCACGGCCAGAGCCACCCCCACGGTGACCAGCGACTGCCACAACATCGCCGCTCCCAGCTGACCGGAGGTGAAGCCCAGCGCGCGGTGCAACGCCAACTCTCGCCTCCGGCGGCGGACGACGGCCGCCAGGGTGAGGGCGAGGACGGTCACGGCCACGACGGTGAGCAGCCCCGCGAGCGCGATCTGGCCGCCCTCGAGCGAGGCGGCGGTGGCCACCTCGGGCGGGCGGAGCACCCCCACGACGTCGTCACCCTCCTCGTTGGAGAGGTGAGCGGACCGCATGGCCCGACCCAGCGGTCCAACCTCGGCCCCGGGACCCAGGCGCAGCAGGGCGAAGTTGAACGGGCTGTCCCCCGCGCTGGGGTCGGCGATCAGCGGCGCGTCCTCGGCGGCCAGCCACACCCCCCGACCGAGGCCGGTGTGCAGCGTGTTCACGGCACCGAGCACCGGGAAGACGGCGAGCCCGGTGACCGTCGCCCGGCGAGATCCGGCCAGCCCGTCGAGCTCGACCCGGTCGCCCACCCGGACGTGCAGGGCCCGCATCGTCTCCCGGCCCAGCGCCACCTCCCCCGACTTCCGGGGCGGCGTGCCCTCCACCAGCGTGGGTGCCATGGAGCCCGCCCCGGGCCCGAAAGCGGCGGCGGCCCGCCCGACCCCGTTGACGGCGACCGTGCCGGTGGTGACGAACCGCCACGACGTCACGCCGTGGGACCGGAAGAAGGCCACCGCGTCCTTGCGGTGGAAGGTGTCGTACCCCGCGCCGCTGACGGCGACGGCATCGGCCGGCCACCCGAAGCGGCGTGGCTCGGCGTCGAGGCCGCGCAGGTTCCCGGCGAACACGACGGCGGCCACCAGGACGAGCACTGCGGCGGACATCGACACCAACGTCGACCGGGTGGGCACGGCCGTGCGCCCACGCCCGGGCTCGAGGGCTTGGCGGGCGCCGAGCACGGCGGCCGCCGGGAGGCCCGACCGGGTCAGCCAGGACGCCACCCGTGAGGGGTGGAGCGCCGAGACCGGCGGGGCAAGCGGCGCCGTGGAGGCGATCCGGCGCAGCACGACGGCAACCGACGCCACCGCCACCAGCGCCAGCAGAGCGGCGCCGGTGCCGAGCACGAGAGGGTCAACCTGGACGCCTCGAGCGGGCTCGATGGCCCGGAACGGGCCGATCGGGAAGAGGGGGGACACACCGGCGGCGGCGGCCGTGGCCACCAGGATCGCTCCGGTCACGCCGGCCAGGGGCACGGCCAGGCCGGCGATGGTCACCTCCCGCCGGCCGGCGCCGAGGATGCGGGCCAAGCCGAGGTCGGCCTCCCGGGCCGACGCCAGCCGGCTGGCGGCGAGCGATGCGAAGGCCACCGTGGCGACCAGCGACAGCGCTCCGAACAGCACCAGGGCGCTCACCAGGGGCCGCACCGCCCGCTCGGCCTTGTCCCGTCCTTCGGGGGTGAGGTGGAACTGGCTCCCCCAGCGGTTCGGGTCGTCGGGCGGGAGTCGCCGGTTGTGGTCCGCCGCCTGGGCCCGCCAGGCCCGCTGGAGCGGGGCGATCCCGTCGGCGCCGTCACGCAAGCGCACCCCGTAGAAGGCGAAGTCGATCGCGGAGGACGGCTTAGAGCCCTCCGGCATCAGAGCGGGGCTGAGCAGGACCCGACCGGTGCGATCGAGGGGATCGGGCGCCACGTCCTCGTTCGGCACCATGACACCGACGATCCGCACCCGCAGGAAGCGGGCCGGCTCGTCGAGGGCGGGGGCGAAGTCGGGACCGTAGTGGAAGTAGGCGTAGGTCAGGCTGTCGCCGACCGCCAGGTGGAGTTGGTCGAGCACGAACTGGTTGACCACCGCCTCGTCCCGGCGACCACGCCGGGGCATGCGCCCGGACGAGAGCGACACCCGGTCCATCTCGTAGAAGCGACCGTCGGAGGTGAACGCGAGCGGGCCGGCGGGGTTGGGCTGGCCGTTCCGATCGAGCAGCACGACGGGGAGCGCGGCCCACACCGACGTCTCGACGACCCCGGGAAGTCGGCGGATGGCGGCATCACTGGACCGGGTGTAGTTGCCGGCGTTGAGCTCCAGGTCGGCGGCGTGGGAGGCGACGAGGTGCCGCCGGTACGCCGACGCCGTGCGACGGGCCCCGGCCAACGCCGCCAGCGAGGCACCCAGGGCGAGCCCGGCGAGGACGGCGAACGCGACGGTCTGCAACCACCGGCGCCGGAGGTCGGCCCGGGCCAGGTAGGCCCCCGCTGCCGACCCGCCGCTCGCCCCTGCCATCGCCTCAGCCGGGCACCGGGTCGGCGGCGGGGGACCGGAGGACCTTGAAGGCCGACACCGGTGCGCTGCGGCCCTTCACGAGAGCCGGCTCGAGCTCGACGGCGCCGGCGACCGGTGAGCTCAGCGCCTTCCACGTCCCCTCCGAGAGCACCGTCTCGCCGTGCTCGGCCCACTGCTGCAGCCGCTGGGTCAGGTTCACGGTGTCACCGACGAGGGTGTACTCCAACCGCTCCTCGGATCCGAGGAGCGCAGCGGCGGCTTCGCCGGTGGAGAGGCCGATGCCGAGCCCGAACGGCTCGCGCCCACCACCCTCCCACCGTTCGTTCAGCTCCGCCTGGGCGGCGTGCATGGCCGCCGCCGCCGCGAGGGAGCGGTCGGCGTGGTCGGCCAGGGCGACCGGGGCCCCGAAGACAGCCATGACGGCATCGCCCACGAACTGCATGACGGTGCCCTGCTCGTTGAGGATCGCCCCGTTCATGGCCGCCCGGTGCTCGTTGAGCTGGGCCGCCAGCGCCGTCGACGAGGTCCGTTCAGCGATGCCCGAGTAGCCGCGGATGTCGGACATGAGCACGGTGACGACCACCGACTCGCTCTCTCCGATGTGGCGCCCTTCCCGGCGCAGCTTCTCGGCGATCCCACCCGGCAGCAGCCGCGACAGCGTCTCGCCCTGCTCCTCGCGGTCGATGATGGCCCGGTGCAGCATCCGGAGCCGCCGGAGCCCCCCGGCCGTACCGCTCGACGCCTCCTGGGCGACGCGGAGGAACGCCTTCTCCACCTGGTCGGCGACGGCCTCGGGGGTCGTGCGCCGAGCCACGGCGATGGCCTTGATGGGCCGCCCCTCGGCCACGAACCGCAACAGCTCCTCGTCTTCGGGGCCGAGGTCGCCGCCGGTCGTCACCGGCCTCATCAGCGAGTCGACGATCGACGGGTCGAGGGCGGTGCCGCCACTGGCCACCGTGCGGATGGCGTCCACCAGCTGGCCACCCTCGGCGATCCGGTCCTTGAGCTGGTAGGCGTAACCGGCCGCCCCTTCGCTCAACAGGCTGATGGCGTACTCGGGGTCGTCGTACTGGGACAGCACGACGATCCCGGTGCCGGGGTGGTGCCGCCGCACCTCCTTGGCCGCCTCGATGCCTTCCCGCTGGAAGCTCGGGGGCATCCGGATGTCGGTGACGACGACCTGGGGCTCGGCCGCCACCGCTCCGCTGACGAGCTCGTCGTAGTCGGCGGCCACGCCGACCACCTCGAGGTCCGGCTCTCGGTTCACCAGGGCCCGCACGCCCTCGCGGACGAGGAGGTTGTCGTCGGCGAGGAAGACGCTGATCGAGTCCATGGTCAGTCCCCCGGGGGTCGACCGCCGCCTCAGGCGACGGTGAACTCCGCCACCATGCCCCTGGTGAAGTGCGGCGGGTTGCCGTCCTTGCCGTCGACCGGTATGGGGCAGAGCATCACATAACTGCCGGGCGTGAGGTCGGCGAGGATGCCGCCCGTCTGGCCCGGGGGGGCGAAGGCCGCGGCCACCTGGTCCACCTTGGCCATCGCCTCCTCCTCGGGAAGGGCCAGCAGCTCGTCGGTCGACTCGGTCACGCCCGGCTTCTTGCGCACGATCACCATCACGTGCGCTTCGGAGTTCGATCCGTTGGTGAACACGAAGCTCGTCTTGCCCGCCTCCAACGTCGAGGTGATCCCCTCGAAGCCGTAGTCGACACCCTTCACGTCCACCGCCTGGTAGCCGCAGTTCTCGTGGAGCCACGTCTCCGCCGCCGTGTTGGCCATCCCGAACTCGTCGGTCTCGAACGCCGCCGGATCGCCGCCGGCGACCTTGTCGACCGCGGCCGAGAGCGTCTTGACCGCGTCGGCCAGCTCGTCGGGAGCCTCGGTGGTGAGGGTCGCGAGGTCGGGCTTGATCTTGATGGCGAAGGCCTTGGCCGCGGCCGGATCCTCGCCCACCGATGCCGCCGCCACATCGAGCTTCAGGTAGGTGTCACAGAAGGTCGCGAAGTCAGCCTCCGGTGCGGTCGACGACGGCGAGGAAGCAGTCGTGTCCTTGCTCGTGTCCCTGGTCTTGGTCTTGGCGGTGTCGTCCTTGTCGTCACCGCAGGCGGCGGTTGCCGCCAGCAGGGTGAGCGAAAGGAACAAGGCCGGCAGCCATCGGCCGGGGCGACGGTGGGCGGTGCTCGACATGCTGATCCTCCGTGGGGTTTGTCGTGACGCCGCTCATTCGACGCCATCGACCCCGGCGACCCAAGGGCACGACCATGCGGAGGCGAGGGGGTGTCAGCCCCACCTCCGGACGCCTGCTGCCCCGCTCCACCTCCGGCCCCGGCGGGCGCACACTGAGGCCATGCGCATCGAATCGTCGGTCACGTCGTTGTCCTGGATCCCGTCCGAGGCGGTCAAGGGCGCCACCAAGGTCCCCTTCGAGGTGGGCGTGGCCCACTACGACCAGACCCCGCCGGAGGTCCTCGGTGACCTTGCCGAGCTGCGGGCGGCGGACCGGTTCCGGTTCGCCAACCGCCTGGCGGCATGGGCGGAGGTGGAGGACGGCCGGGTCGTGGACTCCGGGGTCGGCGACGGGAGCGGTGGCATGATCGGCTCCACGACCATGCGGCTGGGCAAGCGGTCGGCCACGTTCGCGGCCGTGTCCCTGCCCGACCTCACGTCCGAGCCCGAGGTGGGCGACGGGTGGGTCCGCTTCACCCAGACCGCCGGCGGTCGCACCGGGGTGCCGGCGCCCCGCCGGGTGCGACGGGCGCCGTTCGTCCAGATGTCGGCCCCGCTGGCGTGGAGCACGCTCAGCCTCACGCTCCACGCCGACGGCCGCGTCGAGCCCGAGCTGACCGGCGCCAGCCCGTTCCCCCGCCACTGGGTGTACGGCGACGACGGTGCCCTCCTGGCCAAGACCGGTCTCGTCGACTTCAAGACCTGGTACCGCACCGCGTTCGGGAAGCACTCGCCGTGGGGCGACGAGGACTCCCCCGCCCTCGTCACCGCGGTGGAAACGGCCCTCGAGCGGGCGCTCTCCGAGCAGCTCATGCGGGGGGACGCAAAGCCTACGATCAAGAAGGTGAAGAAGGGCAGGGTGCTCGTCGAGCAGGGTGATCAGGGCGACGACCTCTTCCTCGTGCTCGACGGCGTCCTCACCGTCGAGGTCGACGGTGAGCCGCTGGCCGAGCTCGGCCCCGGGGCACTGCTCGGCGAGCGCGCCGCCCTCGAAGGCGGCGTCCGCACCTCCACGCTCCGAGCCGTCACCGCCTGCACGGTGGCCTCGGCCCCGGCCAGCGCCATCGACCGCGACGCACTCCTGGAGGTGGCGACCGGCCACCGCCGCGAGGACGACTGAACGGGTGGAGGTCCACTTCCTCGGGGTGCGGGGGTCGACCCCCGCACCCGGCCCGTCGACGGTCCGCTACGGGGGCAACACGTCGTGCGTGGCGTTGGCCCACGACGGTTCGCCGCCGACCCTGGTGCTCGATGCCGGCACCGGTATCCGCAGCGTCGGTGGTCTGCTCGGCGAGGCCCCCTTCGCCGGCACGGTCCTGCTCACCCACCTGCACTGGGACCACACCCACGGCCTGCCCTTCGCCCGTGCCCTCGACCGGGACGACGCCACCGTCGACCTCTGGCTCCCGGCCCAACCGGGTGCGGTCGGTGACCCCGCCGACGCCCTGGCCCGCTCCATGGGGCCGCCGAACTTCCCCATCACGCCCCACCAGCTCCGGGGGCGGTGGCGGTTCTCGGCCCTCGAACCCGGCGAGCACCGCTTCGAGGGGTTCACCGTGACGGCCGCCGAGATCCCCCACAAGGGCGGCCGCACCTTCGGCTACCGAGTGACCGACGGGACCGGCATGTTCGCCTACCTGCCCGACCACAGCCCGGTCGCGGTTGGGCCCGGCCCCGACGGGCTCGGGGAGCGCCACCGGGTGGCCGTGGACCTCCTGGAGGGCGTCGACGTGTTGGCCCACGACTCCCAGCACACGGTGACCGAGTTCGCCAGGGTCGCCGGCTTCGGCCACTCGACGATCGACTACGCCGTCGATCTCGGCGCCCAGGCCGGGGTCACCACGGTCGTCCTCTTCCACCACGACCCGGACCGCACCGACGACGCCCTCGACGCCATCGTGGCCGGCTACGCCGACCGCTCGTCGGGCCCCGAGGTCATCGCCGCCCGCGAGGGCCTCGTCCTCCGCGTGTAGGCACGGCGGAGGCGCTCAGTACTCCCGGTCGGGCACCTTGCGGTCGGGGTGGTCGATGGCGATGTGGGCCTGGAGCTCGTGGACGTTCGGGAAGATCAGCTCGCAGAACGGGCAGTGGTGGACGTCGGCCATGAGGCAGTGTCGCGCCCTCCGGCCCGGTCGCGGCGGCGGTGCCTCAGCGCAGCGCCTCGAAGCGGTCCCACAGCTCGGCGGCGTCTCGCCGGCGTTGCTCGAAGGTGGCGCCCACGGCGAGGAGGAGGCAACCGAGCACGGCAAAGGTGAGGTAGCGGGGGGCGGCGGCGACCACCGGTGACAGCTGGTGGATCCCGACGGCCACGACGGTCAGCCCGCCGATCACCACCGGGGCCTGCATCCGCGCCCGCGCCCCCGCCAGCACCACCGCCGCTCCGGCGACAGCGAGGATCAGCGGCCGGGCGAGGGCGGGGTCGGCCAGCATCGCCAGCACGGAGGGCGCCGCCGCCACCACCAGGCCCGGGCCGGCGGTGACCCACGAACCGGCCCGGCGCGGGCGGAACCACCCCGCCGACAGCAGGGCCACCGCCGCCGGGAGGGAGTACGCCTCGACCAGGTGGACGTCGGCGACGACCAGGCGCAGCCACGTGAGCGACAGCGCCATCGTGGTGGCGGCCCACACCGCGGGC